>Ga0187867_10000988_pt1 | contig 24917 bp, 20 predicted proteins | sample June2016WEW_13_1_FD_132976 | JGI IMG/M metagenome (GOLD analysis project Ga0187867, IMG submission 132976) | Peatland microbial communities from SPRUCE experiment site at the Marcell Experimental Forest, Minnesota, USA - June2016WEW_13_10 | ecosystem: Environmental > Terrestrial > Soil >... | reverse complement strand
GAGGGCTTGATCCGCCTGTCATTGCCGAAAACCTGGTCGCTTCCAAGTCGGAGGGCCCGGGCCACAGTTTGGCTGTCTCAGACTTCCGCCCCAGCGAGAAGGAGCACGCAAGGTGAGTGCCGGGCAGCTGACTGCCCGAGCAAAAACGTGGTGCGGGCGGAGGGACTTGAACCCTCACGGGCCGTTTAAGCCCTGCGGATTTTCATGCCGTCTACGGCTTTCGCCGCCCGGACGTGGCGCCTTTGGAGAGCTCACGCCAGGTTTGCGGTCTGGACTATCCCTTCACCCTCCCCCGGAAAGTCCGGAGCTTAGGTGCTGCCCGTCTAGTCTCTACACCTTCCCGGCTGGTGTCTCTCCGGGCTTGGCTCGGGATTGCCATTTGAGGTTTCCCCGAATTTGAGCAGTTCTGCATCGCCGGTTTCCCGGGCGAGCACTCAAGTTTTCCTTAAGTCCGCTGCGTATGCCATTCCGCCACGCCCGCGCGCGGCTGTCTTACTCATGATAGGGCACGTTGCCCGATTTTACACATCCGTTTCCTCATCTGGACGTTGCGGTGAGGCTTGAGTGTTCTGGATTGCTTTCTTGCCTTTCTTGTTTTTCTTGGGCCGCATGACGTTAATTGCAGCGGCGTCGAGCGAGGTCTTGATCTGCGCCGCGTAGTATTTCTCAATCATCTCGACGCTGGTGCGGCAGTTCTTAGCAATTTGGTAGATGTCGGCACCTTCCATGAGGCGTAGGCAGATTTATGTATGCCGCAGGCTGTACGCCGTACGCGGTCGGCCTTCGCGATCAAAGCGAAGATTTTCCTCATCGAGGATGGTCTAAAAAAGTTCGCGCTGCCATTTCGGAAAAATCAGGTCGGTAGGTCCAGGCGTGTGCTATTGTTCCTCAAGGACAGCAGAGGTATCGGAGGTTTTTTTGGGCGTGTGCACGCCATAAACGCGCGCCGGGCGGAGCCGGCTTCTAAGTCGCTCAAAGGGCCTCACTGCACCGGGCATACTCTTGCAATATCGGACGACGCGCTTTCCGCGCACTTCAATTTCCAGAATCGTCTTACCGAGATCATCGTCGTCAACGATCGTGACCTCCCGGAATTCTAGTCCGCTTCGTCTGCCAATTCCGCCCATCCCGGCTCCTCTTCCAAATGTCGGACACTCGGACATTCTCGGTGAATTGTACCTTGAGCCTGCGGCTGCCCGTCCGGTGGAGTTTCGGTTTTAGCTTCGGTTTTGCTCGCAGCGGGAAAGCAAGTGGAAGAAGAACTCCAAATACCACTCCGCGCTTCATCTCGGACCAGCCTAAGAGTTGGCGAATGACGGCTCAATTGGTCGGCGCAATTGTGCTCACTGCACTGCTCCCGCCGCTAACAACATCAGCACCGGACGGCTGACCGAGCGGGCTTTCGTTTTATGGGTGGCCAACTGTTACCCGTCCATCGTCCGACTCGCTTTGGGAAATGCTTTCTGGACAAGCGTGTAACGGGCCGCCCCGATCATGCCGCAGTCGTCGTTCGTCACGATCTTTACCGGCATGTCCTTCAGGATTGTTTCCATGCGCCCTTTGTCCAGAAACGACTCCAGGAACACAGGATCCTTCATCTTGGCCACGATCTTCGCCGCAATACTGCCCCCGATGAAAATTCCGCCCGTCGACATGAAATTCAATGCGCAGTTGCCAGTCTGCGCGCCGAATACGCTGACAAAAATCGACACGGTCTGATCGCAAATCCCGGCCTTACCCTCCAATGCCATTTGCGAGATCAGCGCCGGAGGATCGGGCGCGGCGCTCAACTGCGTTCGCAACCACTCCGGTTCCTCGGCCTTGTGCGCATCTCGCAGAAAGTCATAAATATTCCTGATCCCGGGCCCGGAGAGAATTCGCTCACAGCTGATGCGGCCATACTTCTTCTGTAAGTACGCCAGCAATTCCATCTGCAGATCGTTCCGTGGCGCGAAGTCGGCGTGTCCTCCTTCGCAGGCAAAAGGATGATGCCGAAATCCATCCCAGTAAAGCCCTGCCATCCCAAGCCCAGTTTTGGCCGAGATGACGGCCCGGTTGCCTTCAGCCTCTTCCGCGCCCTCGCTCAACGTAATGAAGTCTCTCGATTCCAGGCCATCGATTCCGTAAGCGTAAGCTTCCAGATCGTTCAGCAGTCCAACCGAATTCAGTCTGAGCTGTTTGGCCACTTCTCGCGCATCGATGATCCAGGGTAGGTTGGAGATTTTGCTTCGTCCTGCTCGCACCGGTCCGGCCACGCCGAGGCACGCGCTGTGAACGGGAATGCCTTCGGTTTTTATGAAGTCCGCGAGAACGCCGGGTAACCCGTCGTGCTGCTGGCTGGGGTAGGTCTTTTCCACGACGCGTTGCAGCCGGTTGCCTTCGGTTTCGAAAGCGGCCAGCCGGGTGCGAGTCGCGCCGATCTCACCGGCAAGGATCATGGTTCAATTCTCCTCCACTGGCGGCCGTCCAGTTGCAGCAGTTGATCGGCCTCCGCTGGACCCCAGCTCCCGGATGCATAATTCGGAAACTTGCGCGGCGGCAGCGCTTTCCACACGTCCAATATCGGATCTACTACTGTCCAACCAGCTTCAACCATGTCGGCGCGCTGGAAAAGTGTTGCGTCTCCGATCATGCAGTCATACAACAAAACTTCGTAGCCGGTATAGGCGTCAGCTCCGAAGTATTTGGAGTATTCAAAACTCATGTCTACCGACCCAACCCGAAGCAGAGGCCCTGGAACCTTCGCCCCAAAGCTCAGCGAAATTCCTTCCACCGGCTGGATTTGTATGACCAGCGTGTTGGTGTGCAGCTTGTGAAAGGGAGCCTTGCGAAACAGTTCGAATGGCATGCGTTTGAACTGGATGGCGATCTCCGTGTGGCGCAGCGCCAGACGCTTGCCAGTCCGCAAATAGAAGGGCACCCCAGCCCAGCGCCAATTGTCGATGGTGAGTTTCAGAGCGGCGAACGTCTCGGTGCGCGATTCCGGGGAAACTCCTGGTTCGGCTCGATAAGCGGGTATTTTTTCGCCATTGAGCAATCCCGGGCCATATTGCCCGCGCACACTGCGCTGCAAGACCTCGTCCGAGTTCAGCGGTTGAATCGAATGCAAGACTTTAGCCTGCTCATTGCGCACTGCGTCCGCCTGAAAAGATACCGGCGATTCCATGGCGGTTAAGCTGAGCAGCTGCATCACATGGTTGGGAACCATGTCGCGCAAAGTTCCCGCCGTGTCAAAGTACCCGCCGCGCCGCTCCACTCCCACGGTCTCGGAATTGGTGATTTGCACGTGGTCGATATACCGCCGGTTCCAAATGGGCTCGAAAATAGCGTTGTCGAAGCGGAAAACCATGATGTTTTGCACCGTCTCTTTGCCGAGATAGTGATCGATGCGATAGATTTGATTCTCTTGCAGCACATTCTTGATATCGCAGTTCAACGCCTGAGCAGAGTCCAGATCGTGTCCAAAGGGCTTTTCGATCACCACCCGCCGCCAGCGTCCATTCTCCTGATTCGAGAGCGCGGTTGCTCCCAGCTGCTCCACAATCTGCGAAAAAAACTTGGGTGCGGTCGCCAGGTAGAAAAGATAGTTGCCTTCTGTGTGTTGCTCGGCGTCCAGAGCGGTGAGCCGCTCTCGCAGTTTCACAAAAGTGTTCCGCTCGGCAAAGTCGCCGCGCTCGTAGAAAAGGCGCTTCCGAAACCACTCCAAGGCGTCTGCTGAGTCAGTTCCGACCGGCAGAAAACTGGTAACTTGGTTGCGAAAATCTTCCTGGCTCAAGTCGTCGACGGAAACGCCCATCACCGCGAAGTTGTCGGACAGCAGCTTTGCCTTCCCCAAATTGAAGAGCGCAGGCGCCAGCTTGCGCTTGGTCAAATCCCCAGCCGCGCCGAACAGCACGAACACGCACGGACCAGCTGCCCTGTCGGCATACCCGAGGTCATTCTCCAGATTGGTTTGCGTGCTTGCGCCCATTCTGCAACTTCTGAACTGGTCGCCCATAGTAAATGACCGATGCCTCGCTTTCCAGGGGATACTGCGGGGGGGACACTGCCGAAGAGCGCACCGACACCAATATCAACGTTATTTTTCTCGAGAGCGCAGCCTGATTGTTTCTTTGTTGCTGTTATCATTCCGGTAATTCAGCGACACATCCAGTCATGGGTGCAGGGGAAACCGTGGCAATGGCCTTCAGAGCAGAGCCGGATCGACAACCGCTTGGCATCCATGCCAAGGCACCGGAGGCGATCGAAGTCTCGGTCGTCATGCCATGCCTGAATGAGGCGGAAACGTTGGAAACCTGCATTGTCAAGGCGCAGAGGGCGCTGCGGGACGCAAACATTGCGGGCGAAGTGGTGGTAGCGGACAACGGAAGCACAGACGGATCGGTGGGCATTGCGGAGCGGTTGGGAGCCAGAGTTGTCAACGTGCCGGCCACGGGGTACGGCAACGCCCTGATGGGAGGGATCGCACTTGCGGTGGGTAAATATGTGGTGATGGGAGACGCGGACGACAGCTACGATTTTGCACACATCCCGCGATTCATTGATGAGCTGCGGAAAGGCGCCGACGTTGTGTTCGGAAATCGCTTCCGCGGAGGAATCCAGAAACATGCGATGTCTGCCCTGCACCGCTATTTCGGCAACCCGGCACTCACCCGACTGGGAAGGCTGTTCTTCCGGTGTCCGGTGGGAGACTTCTATTGCGGCCTTCGCGGATTTCGCAAGGACGCCTACGATCGAATGGCGCTCCGTACGACCGGCATGGAGTTCGCGACGGAGATGGTGGTGAAGGCGACGCTGCTGGATTTGCGAATTGCCGAAGTGCCAACCACGCTTTCACCCGACGGTAGGCATCGTCCCCCTCATCTGCGTACGTGGCGTGACGGTTGGCGTACCCTCCGCTTCTTTTTGCTCTATAGCCCGCGTTGGCTGTTTCTTTATCCCGGGATGGCTCTCATGCTCCTGGGAGCTTTGCTGGGTTTGTGGCTGCTTCCCGCGCCCAGAGTGGTGGGCAAGGTCACATTCGACGTTCACACGCTGGTTTATGCCGCAGCTTTCATGCTACTCGGTTTTCAAGCGATCGCCTTTGCACTGTTTACAAAGCTGTTTGCGATTTCAGAGGGACTCCTTCCGCCAGACCCTTCCCTGGACAAAATTTCCCGCTACGTTACGCTGGAAGTTGGATTGGCCGTTGGAGCGGCGCTCACTCTCCTGGGACTGAGCGCCTCGGTATACGCCGTCAGCGTCTGGGGAGCCCAGCATTTCGGCATGCTGAACTATTCGAGGACCATGCGCCTAGTGATCCCGGCCGCCCTCCTGCTAACGCTAGGAACGCAAACTATTTTTGCGAGCTTCTTCTTGAGTGTGTTGGGGATGCGGCGAAAGTAGCGCGAAATGTCTCCATGAAATCCGGTTGCTACCTGCCGGATGTTGCCCGTTTCGTCAACAAGACAACAAAATGTAGTTTTGCTCCGAAGATCCAGTTGGCTGGCAACGGATATAAACCAAGGTCCGTGACAAGCCGTTCCGGGCAGAGCCCGAGTTCCTGCCAGGCTTCACGCCACTGGCACTCCGTCCAGTAATTGTACGGCAGGGCGACGCCGAATCTGGCATTTCCAACCCAGTCCATCAATCGCAAGCGCGCACCAGCCCACAGCCCGTTGCGATTGTGATCCTTGATCAGCACGCTCTGGCTGGCCACTCTCGTGGCCTCGCACAACAGCGCCGCAGGATCCGGTGTGTGATGCAATACGTCGGAGAAAAGGACTACATCAAACGATTGATGGTTGTATGGGAGAAGGCGGCCATCAAATATTTCGACGGGGATATGAGTGTGAGTGCGCGGCAACACGTCGAGTCCCCTGATTTTCAGATCCGGCCGCTGCGATTGCAGGACGGCGGAGATGAGTCCATCGCCGCAGCCAACATCAAGCACGCTCGCTCCCCGCGGGGTAAGCTGAGCAAACCAGCGCGCCAGGGTCGCTACCCTCCGATTCAACACAAGCTTTTCGTGTACGACACCAATCGCGCTCATGGAATGAGCTCTCTCGCTAGGCAGTGTACAACCACCCCGCCTGCTGGCAGGGAAGAGCCGCGTAGTTGTTCGATTTGTCCGACGACCTGAGACAAAGCGCTAAGGATAAATTGCGCAGTTTCACCTCAATCGGAGATCAGCGGAACGAAGCGAACCGGCCCGCGTTCCTGGATAATCGGTTGTCCGTTGTGCATTCGGACGAATTGAAGCTGCTGAGAGTCTGGAGAACCGACAGGAATAATCATGCGTCCGCCCTCGCGAAGCTGGGAGATCAACGCCGGAGGCACGACGCGCGCTGCGGCGGAGACGATGATTGCGTCGAAGGGGGAATGGGCGGGAAGGCCGAGGGCACCATCGGCAGTGAAGATCTTTGCATTCGTGTAGCCGAGTGCGCCAAGGGTTTCGCGGGCGTGATCAGCGAGCGTGGGGTGACGCTCGATGGAGAACACTTGCGCCGCAAGTTCAGCAAGGAGAGCTGTGACATACCCAGAGCCAGTACCGACATCAAGAACAATATCGGTAGGCTTTAGTTGAAGCGACTCGAGCATGACCGCCACGACATAGGGCTGAGAGATCGTTTGATCCTCGCCGATGGGGAGTGGATGATCTTCGTAAGCCTCCTCTCGGCAAATTTCGGGGACGAAAACGTCACGAGGAACGCGAAGCATGGCCTCAAGGACTCGTCGATCGGAGATTCCGCGATTGCGGAGTTGCGAATCGATCATCAGCTGACGGGTGGTGAGGTGGTCGGTCATACTTCAAGCTTCAGGCGGTGGGCTTCGAGCCTCCGAAGAAGGCTGAATTAACAGTGGTCAGTAAAAGACCTGTCGCCTGCCGATCACTGGCCACTGACCACTTCTTCATTTCTTGCGGCGTCGTACCTGTACGTCGAAGCTGACGACGCCGTTCTGGTCGCGTGTGCCGACCACGGAAAGGTTCCGATTAAAATAGTACTCGCCCTGGATGATCTGCTGCGAGCTCTGCGAGACATTGGTGGAATAGGTGAGTGAAAGATTGTTAGCGAATTCCTGTTCGATGGTGATCTGAGGGCCGTTGCTGATGGGATTAGTTTCGGTGGTAAGCCCCTGAGGATCGATTTTGATATTGCTGGCGCCGAACAGACGTTGCAGTCGACTACTGACCGTACCGTTCAAGGCCTGACTGAGAATGAGAGCGGTCGCCTGATCGGAAAAAACACTCTGCCCGGACTGCTCCTGCAACTGCGCTGATTCATCGCCGGTGCGACCGAGAGCAAGCAGGGCAACAATGTCGGACTTCGGCAGAGGAGGTTCGGAACGGTAGTTCAAATTCAATCCGCGATCGGGAGTGCCGGTAACGGTGATGTTGAGATCGTAGTTGCGGACGTGAGTGGAGGCCTGAAGATTCAGTTGGGGTTCGATGGAAACCGGATTCGCGAAATTGATGTCGCCCCGCTCCAGCGTGAAACGGGTGCCGTGGAAGGTGGCCTGGCCCTCGAGGATATCGACGCGGCCAAGGACGGCAGGGCGAGCCACAGAACCTCGCAGGCGAAGATCGGCATCTCCGGAAAGCCGGGCGATGGCGGTGCGCATCTGAAGTTCCGGGGCAGTCTGTACGTGGATATCAAGTTTGATGTTATAGAGCGGAGAGTTGGCCGGCGCGACGGGAGAACCCTGTCGACCGCGCTCCAAGTACGAACTAAAGTCGAAGCCCGGTGTAACGGCGATCTTGTTGATGGTGATCTCGCCGGAAACCGACGAGGCGGAGCGCGTGCCGACCCAGTGCAATTCGGCGTTGGCAGTGGAACTGACTCCCGGGGGATAACGCAGGCGAACGTCTTTACCGGAGGCGTTTAGATTGAAATTCAGCTGCCGGTTAAGATAAGTGGCATCGCCCTTGAAATTGAGGACGCCGCCGCCAGTGCGGGCGCTGAGGGTCTCGATGTGGACGCGATCGCGGGTGAAAAGAAGAGAACCGGTTAGTTCGCTCAGGCCACTGGGCAGGCTCGCGTAGGACACAGAACTACCAGAAAGTTCGAGACGGCCTTGAGGAAGAGGATCAGCTAGAGTCCCGCCGACGGTCATTTTTACGGTCACAAGACCGGAGGCCACCAGATTCGGGGCAAAGCCGGAAAGCAGCTTGAGGTCAACATGGCCCTCGGTGGCAAGATCAATCACGCGATTGCCAGAAAGTTGCACCGCGCCGTGAGCGGTAAGATCGGTTCCCTCCCCGACCATGTGGAGTTGCTGGATGTTCATGGACTGGTTCACAAGTACCAATCGGATGGGATCACGGTTGCTGATTTTGACGTGTTCGACGTCAAGCGAAACGGCGTTAAGGTCGCCATTCATTGTCCAGCGCGCGGGCTGGAGGAGTGGACCGTGAAAATCGAGAGCACCGTCGACGGCAGACGGTCCGGTAAGGTGCGAGCCCAGATAGGCGTGCCATAAGGCATCGGGATCAAGCTGATCCATGCGCAAGGAAATATCAGCAGGATAATCGTCGCGAAATTGGAGATTGCCGCTGACCATCAACGAGCCATGCGGCAGCCGGGAGTTGCCGGTGAGGTGGAGGTCGGTGCCTTGCGTCACCGCTTGCAGATCGAATGCACCGACGACTACGTGACCGAGAGTCAGATTACGGATGTGAATCGTAGCGTTGATGGCTGGCGAGTCCGGAGTGCCGGAGCCCTTAAGGTCGAAGTCGGCGCGTCCTTCCACGCCGAGCCGATCGGGACGAAGCTGGCGGACGCGGGCAAGATCCAGATTATTTCCTTCTACGTCCAAGCGAAAGGCTCGAGTAGTTGGGTTGTAGGCGGCGCTGCCGGTGAGAACGGAATCGTCGTGAAACAGATGTATGTTATCGAGGGCGAGTTCACCATGTAAGAGGTGGAACATGGAATCGAATTGTTGAATCGGTTCCCCGTAGGCTGAGGCGTGGTTCAGATGAATTTGTCCATCACCTTGAAAATCAGACTCAGTTCCTGCGGCTTGCAGGAAGAGATCTCCCTGGCCCGTGATGGGATAGTTGTATCCCGCAATTGCCTGTAACGCGGCTACGTCCACCTCGTGCAGGTTGGCGCGGACGTTGAAAACGCTTTCGCTGGTGAGATGACCGTTTTGAAGCGAGGCCGAGGCATCGAATTCCGCTAAAGCCCCGCCGCGGCGGAGAGTGGCACTGTGAAACGCTACGGAGTGAAAGGAAAGCTGTATCGATGTGGAAAGAGAGTCCCATTGACTTTGCACTCGAGGCCTGTTCGCGGTGGCGGGCACATTCACCTCGAAATCGTCGACGAGCAGGGTGCCTGCCAGTTGAGGAGAGGGGAGTGCTCCGTTCAGGTTCCCATTGAAAGAGGCTCTTCCGTTCAGAACCACAGGAAACAGAGCGGGACCGCGCACCGCAGCCACAAAGGGAAGCCAATCGGCAAGACTGGAAGTGGAGACCGAAAAGTGGAGCGCTGAATCGGAAGACAAGCTACCGGAGGCCTGCACGTGACTCGTGGGTGTGGCCAGGCTGAACTGCGGAAGGTCGAGTACATCGCTGGCCGCATAGTAGACACCTGCCGCATGGGCTGTGATCGGAAGTCCAGTCGCCTGCGTGATTGGCGGCGGATTGAGGTCAAGAGCAAACTGGATTTCAGCATCACGGCGAGTTCCCTTCCAGCGAGTCTCAAGAGTGCCGGATGCTAATGCGGAAGGATGGAGAGCCTGCAATGGATGAGCGGGAGCATTGAGGGCGATGGCTATCTCTTCGGCAGAGACATCACGCAGCCGAAGAACAACCAGAGCGCTTTGGATTGCCGGCGGTTTCGGTTTGGCAATGGGCTGTCGGGATTTGATCACCGGGTGCGCCGCGAAAATGGACGCAGTTTCCAGATTTTTCTTTGCTGTGGGGGAAAGGTGCTGGTCCGGCGCGAGCCATTGATTCAGCTCAGCGTCTCCGGTGAAGCTGCCCCCGAAAATCTTACCTTCGAGCTTCGACAGCTTCAGATGCTGATCCGTCACGGAGTAGCCGGTGCTGAGAGAGGCTCGGGAGAAATCCATATGGTCGTCCTTCCAGGCGAGATCGGCAAGGGTGAGACGTCCATTCGAAACGAACTGGTCGATTGAGCCGCTGCCTTCTCCATTCAACTCAAGAATTCCGCCGCGAAGTTCGTGACGGCGGAGTATGGCAGCGGCTTCGGTGAGATCAATGTGGGCATCATAACCACCCTGAAAATGCGGGCTGCGAAAATTGGTGATCAGGCCGCGCGCTGAGAGATGGGAATGGCCCGAGTTCCATTTGATGGACGCAATTTCCGCGGAGTGTGAGTCAAAACTGAATTCGGATTCGGTCATCCAGGCGAAGGGTCGACAGCCCAGCAGCTTAGCGTCGACGAAGCCGAGCAAGAGTCGGCCATTGTAGCGCGCGTGGAGGTAGGAATAATCCAGCTGGAGCGAGAGATTACGAGCGTCAAAATCCAGAGGAATCTTCTGATCATCCCAGAGGACCCGGCCACCGCGTAGTTCGAGGTCGTTAATGGAAAGCGCGAACAGTTGTTCAACGGGGTTTTGCCCGGAGACACGGCTCGCTCGCCTCGGGAAGTTGGTGGATCCGTCGGAATAAAAAGCCACGTGGATGACGGGCTGGTCCAGGAGGATTTCGTTGAAAGCGAATTCGGAACGGAGAAGAGAGATTATTTTAAAACGGGCGATCACGCGATCGGCGTGAGCGAGCGGGACATCGGCGGCCGATTCGCGGCCATGAACGGTGATGTTGCGAACCTCCGCCTGCAATCGAAAAGGAATAGTGTGGACGCTACCGATCTCGGCGCGGCCATCGGTAATTCGCTCGACCTCGGCAACCAGGCGGCGGCGGACCAACGATTGAAAGGCTTCAGTATTGATGTAAAGGACCAGAGCTACAGAACCGACGGCGAAAGCACCGGCAAGAATCAGCAGAAATTTCCACCAGCGTCGGGCAGGCTTGGCGGCTGATTCTGTCACCGAGACTGAACTCCCGGGTCGTCAGATGAGGGCGTGACACCCGGAATATGCACCTCACCTTCGGAGCGCAGGGTTTGCAACCAGGAGACCAGCATCTCGCTGACTTTTTGTTCGGTGAGCAGTTCGCGGATTTTGCTGGAGACTTCGGCGAGAGGTATTTCGGAGCCGCCGGCCTGTTTCAATCTAGGGGCGAACTGGTCGCGGTAATAGGCCTCGATAGATTTGGAATCGATTTGTACCGCGGGTCGCAGACGAGCATCGACCAGGCGCATGACGTCGATCTGCTGCTGTACATGGTTCGCCAGGTCTTTTTCGGTGATGTGATAGCGAGCCAGCAGCGCGTGCCAGGCGCCATTCGAAGCGGCCCCAGGATATTGTTTGCGGGCATCAGCGATTCGCGCTGCGACCTCATCGTCCGTAGCATGGCGAAAATCGGCTGACTTCATCTGCTCGCGCAAAAGTTCCTGGTCAATGAGTCGATCGAGCACTGCGCGTCTTTCGTCGTCGGTGAAACTGGCAAGAGCGCGGGCACTAAGGAACGCTTCGTAACACAAAGCTTCGTCCCAGTCCGACTGCAAAATCACGCGGCCATTCACGGTGGCGACAATGCGGTCGATGACTTGAGGCGTGGGAACTGCTGCTGCAGAACGCGCGCGGTCCACAAAAAGACAAGCCAGCATAAACACAAGCGCAAGCGCGGCGGTCGTCGTCCTCTGGCTGCGAACCTTCATTAGAATGGCTGCCCTATGCTGAAGAAAACATTGAAATGACGCAAACGCTGGGGAGTGAATGCCTGCGTTGGCGTTTCTTGCGTGCTCAACGTATAGCCAATGGGATACGCCGTCGGATTAACATTGTACCCGAAGTCGAACCGTAATGGACCAATAGGTGTCTTATAGCGCAACCCCAGCCCCGCGGCGTGTGAAGTGTAGTCGTATCCTGAATTGTTGAAGCGGGTGACGCAATTGTCGTACTGGGTTGACGCAGCGGAGGGGCTGAATTGCAGGCACTGGGACAAGCTAGGCTGGTGCCATCGCAGTAGGCCCGTGACCATGTCATGACCGGCAGTGAAGACGTTACCCATATCGTGAAAGATAGCGAAGCCGAATCCCTCCCCAAGATAGGGCAAGCTGATGGTCGGCAAGCGCAGTTCCTCGCTGTTCACGAACAGCGCTGTGCCGCCGACAGGAAAACCGGAATCTGGATCGCGGGGTCCTGCTTGATTTAACCCAAAACCGCGATGAGAGTTGCCGCCGCCAGCAAAAAAAACCTCGGGCAGGGGGATCACCGAAATGCCCTGGCTGCAAGAAGTCGTTAAGTCACTGACCTGGCAGGCTCCCGGCGGCAAAACTTGGGTTTCGCGATAGACCTGTTCCAAACCGAGGGTAGTGGAGCGGGCGAAGACAAACTTATGGTTGGGGCGACCGAAGGCGTAATAAGTGGAATCCTGAGTCAGTGCGCGGCCGAAATCGGCTTGCGAACCCAAGTAACTGGAAGCAGCAAAACCGTCAAAGGTGATGTATTGGCCCTCGGTGCTTTCGAGAGGATTATCGCGTTTGTCGTGAATGAAGGTAAAACCGGGCCCGGCAACACGGGCGGGCAGAGAAAAAATACTAAACTCGGCGGGAGAGAAGTCAGAAGCGAAGTTGCTGGCTTTCACGCGGCGATAGTCAAATCGGTAGCTGATCGAATTGGCATACTTGGTCTGTAGCTTTCCAAGCTGCTGCCGCAGATCGATCTTGCTCTCCAGCCGTTGCGAGGTGAAAGTGGATACGTCAAGACTGTTGTCATAGAAAGCAGTCAAGAACAGCTTGAAGCGGTCATTGTTGAAGAGCTTGGGAATTTCGTAACTGATAAGACCGCGCTGCTGCAGGGTTCCAACATGCGACTGGAAGATAAGGGACTGGTCACGACCACCCATGTTAAGGCGGGTGATATCGAATTCAACGCGTGGACTGACGCCGGTGGCTCCGGCGGGAGCGCTGGAGCCAGAAGGCAGTCCGGTTGCGAATTCCAGGCCGACGCCATAGGTGAAGGTGTAGCGTTTTGCCTCTTGCACCTGGACGAAAACATTCTTCTGAGGATCGGAGCCCCCGGGATTCTGTACGGCGGTATCGACCTGGCTGAAAATTCCCAGATCGTAAAGTTTGCTCTGCGTATCCAGAAGATCCTGCTGGCTGAGGGGCTGACCGCCTACCACCTGGATCTCGCGCTGAACCACATAGTCTCTCGTGTGGTCAAGGCCACCGACCATGATCTGCTTGACGAAAAACTGCTCACCCTCCTGGATGGTATAGCTTACATCTTCGCGATGGGGCTGGCCCGGTGACGGGCTCGTGGTGATATCCAGTACCGCCTTAGGGAAGCCGTGATTGAAGTAGTAATTTAGGATCGACTCGCGATCTGCCGCAAGATTTTGCTCAGAATAAGGCTGACCAGCCGCTGTGTTAAGTTCAGGAAATGACTTGGAGCTGACTCTCTCATTCCCCAGAATGCGGAATGCGCCGACCAGTGTCTGGGGGCCCTCATCTATCTGTATGTGAACCGCGAGACGGTTCTGTCCGCCGCGATAGTTATCGTCGACTCTAGTCTGAATCTGGGCTTGCCGAAATCCGTTCGAGACATAAAGCGCCTGCAAGCTCGCGACGTCATTCCTGAGCAGGGCCTCACTGTAGCGTCCCTTAAAGAAAAATCGAGAGGCAGGTTGAATCTCAAGACGCTGGCGAATCGTCTGCCGGGAAAAATATTTATTCCCAGCGATGTCGATGATTTCGAGTTTGTGTAGCGGCCCAGGATTGACATGGTAGATGACGCGGAGAAGGTCAGGAGCACTTTCCCTCCGAAAGTCGACCGTGGCATCGAAGAAACCGCGAGTCTGAAGATAGTTCAGGAGGTTGCGCTTGCCCTCGTTGAGCAGATCGTTGTCAAGAGCATTTTCCTCGTAGACTGGGATCTGTTTTTTCAGCACTCCTCGGCTGATGTGAAGGCCCTGCACATACACCACGACCACGGGGCCGGGGTCAATCAGATAGGTATAGTCTAGGGAGTTAGATTCGGGGCGGTATTTCTGCTCCGCGATGGAAACCTGGGCAAGAACCCGCTGCTGCCTCTGAAGCTTCTTGCGCAAACGCTGAAGAGAATTCGTAACTCGGGCGGCGGTGACGCGATCACCGGAGTGCATCCTGGCGATGTCTTGAACCTCAATCTGCGAAAACGTGGAGTGGCCGGATACTTTGACTTCGGCAACGTGCGCGGGCACTCCGGGGCTTAAATGGAAAAGAATGTTGACCTGCTGGGTGAGGGGGTTGAAAGTACTCTCGGCGGTGACGCGAGCGCGATAGTAGCCGTTTTCCTGCATCAGTTGGCGGATGTTTTGCAAGGCACGGTTCAGTTTGTCGGGAGGATTCAGTTCACCCAGCTGAAACTTGGAAGCGTTTACGATCTGGTTATAGCTAGGATGGCTGGGAGCACCCTCCACATTGATGGCGCCGACAAAGAAGTTCGGTGCAGTCCTGAAAGTCAACAGCACATCCTCTCCGAAGGGAGCAGCTTCCGCCTGAACGTCGGCAAACCGGCCTGTGGCGTAAAGAATCCGGATACTGTCTCGGACTTGGTCCCGGTTCAAGGGTTGGCCAGCTTTTTGAGGGAGCAATTGCAGGAAATGGTCGGCGTCGGGAACGCCTGGAAGGTCGATCGATTTAACCGTCCGACCGACGTAGGCAGACATTGAAGTGAGTGATGATGACCTGGCTTGCGTTTCCTGGGAAGAAAGAGAAGAAGCGGATGCCGAGCGTCCGGCCGACGTTGCCGGAGCGAGGCAAATCATCATATATAAGAAGAATGACGCGTACCTTCTCAGCAGATAAAGTCCTTGAGCCCGTTGCTGATTCGATGAGGCGCGAACGGCTCTCGTTGTCCGGTGTCCGAATGGTTTAAGCGATCACACTTATAATAATGGTTTTGCGGGCAGGAACTGGTGATCTCCTTGAGGCTGGGCACGAAGAGAGGCTGAGTGTGGAGAAAGAAAAGATCGAGCAACGATACTCGCGACAGATTCTATTTCGCGGGATCGGGGCGGAGGGACAACGCCGCCTGGCTGCAGGTCGCCTAGCCGTTGTGGGGTGCGGAGCGACTGGATCCGCCGTGGCATCCCTGCTGGCTCGCTCTGGCGTCGGCACGCTGCGAATTATCGATCGCGACTACGTGGAGCCGAGTAATCTTCAGCGGCAGTCGCTGTTCGACGAGAGAGATGCGGCAGAATCGTTACCCAAGGCGATCGCTGCGGGGAGGAAAATTTCTGCCTTCAATTCTGAAATTTCGGTAGAAGCTCGAGTCGCAGATCTGGTTCCCGGAAACATTGAAGATTTACTTGAGGATATGGATGTCATCCTCGACGGCACCGATAACTTCGAAACGCGGTATCTGATGAACGATTATGCCGTTAAAAGCCACCGTCCTTGGATTTACGCGGCCGCCGTGGGGAGCTACGGCGTGACGTTGAATATCTTACCGGGAAAGACAGCTTGCCTGGCCTGCATTTTTCCCGACACGCCACGGGGCATGGTAGAAACGTGTGAAACGTCGGGGATATTGAATACGGTGGTGAACGTGGTTGCCGCGGTGGCCGCGACCGAGGCAATTAAGATGCTGCTAGGTGGCGAGGCGCTGCGCCAATTGCGGCAGACGCTGTGGTCACTGGATGTATGGACAAATGAGCAGGCGGAGATCGCAGCCACGAAGCCGCGGGCTGGGTGCCGTGCATGCGCCGAGCGGGATTTCATCCATCTGGCGGGCACAGGTCGTCCTCATGTCACCCTGTGCGGGCGAAACTCGGTGCAGATACATGAGATGGCCCGGCCGATTGATTTTGCGGAAATGCAGCGGCGACTGGAGACGCACGGAATAGTGCGACACAATGAGTTCGTATTGAAGTTCTGGCGCGAACCCTATGAGATGACGTTGTTTCCGGACGGGCGCGCGATCATCAAGGGAACGACCGATGCGGGAGTTGCACGAAGTTTGTATGCGAGGTTCGTTGGAAGTTAGGTGCTGACTCTCTTCCCTACGTCTTGCTGAGGACGATACGCGCCATAGAAAAAGCAATGTCGACGAACCAACTCCAAGGCAAGACAACCGTAGTCACCGGAGGAGCAGGTGGGATTGGTCGCGCCACGGCACTGCTTTTTGCCCGCGAGGGCGCGGCTGTGACGATCGTTGACCAGGACCAGACCGCCGGTCTCAAGGTGACGCGCGAAATTTCTGCCGAAGGCGGCCGAGCCCTTTTCGTGCGCGCCGACGTGACCCTAGCCCCCGATTGCCGAAACGTCATCGACCGCACGGTTACGGAATTTGGCGCCGTCCACGTGTTGTTCAACAATGCAGGTATCATCCGGCGAGCCTCGGTGACAGAGACGACCGAACGAGGTTGGGACGAGGTTATGGCGGTCAATGTAAAATCGGTCTTCCTTATGTCTCGTGAAGTGGTTCCGACCATGGCGAAAACCGGCGGCGGATCGATTATCAATACTGCGTCCGGCTGGGGACTGGTGGGTGGCGCGCGAGCGGCGGCTTACTGTGCGTCGAAAGGCGCGGTGGTGCTGCTCACCAAAGCCATGGCGATCGACCATGGCGGGCAGAAGATTCGAGTGAATTGCATCTGCCCTGGTGATACCGATACCGCGATGTTGCACAGCGAGGCACGGCAGCTGGGGAGAGAGGAGGATCAATTTCTGTCAGACGCGGCGAACCGTCCGCTGGGCCGGGTTGGAACGCCGGAAGAAATCGCTCAGGCAGCGCTGTATTTGGCCAGCGACGCGTCCTCATTCGTGACCGGCATTTCGTTGGTGGTGGATGGCGGAGGCCTGGCGGGCTCTGGTTAAAAAATAATCGCATGACGCAAGCAATACGGACGCGAAACCGTAGCCACTCGCAGGAGTGGTTCGAACGGGCACAGCAATCGCTGGTGGAAGGCGTGAACTCGCCGTCGCGCGGCGCCGCAGTTTATTCCCCCGCGCCGATTATTCTGGAACGCGGCCACAGGTCGCGCGTGTGGGATGCCGACGGTAATGAATACGTCGACTTTATGATGTCGTTCGGTGCCTTGATCCAGGGACATGCGCACCCCACGTTGATAGAAGCGGTCACGGATGCAATGGCAGGCGGTTCGCACTTCGCGGCCGCTACTTCGGCAGAAATCGAAGCGGCGGAGCGTTTTCGCCGCATGGTTCCATCGGCCGAAGTGGTGCGCTTCACAAACACCGGGAGCGAGGCCACGATGTTGGCGTTGCGTCTTGCCCGCGCTCACACCGGCCGCCGAAAATTCCTGAAGTTCGAAGGACACTATCACGGTTGGTACGATCCCTTCCTCCTGAACGCGCACAGCCATCCTCCCGAACAACTCGGTTCGGTAGAGAATCCGGCGCGCATTCCAGACTCTGCAGGCATACCACCTTCAACCTTTGTTGATGTGGTGCTGGCGCCGTGGAACGATGTGAACTCCCTCGAGCAGGTGATTCGCCTGCACGGAAAAGAGCTAGCCGCAGTGATCACCGAACCCATCATGGCCAACATGGGCTGCATACTTCCCGACGACGGATACTTGCAGCGAATGCGCGAACTGACCCACGACTGCGGCGCTCTCCTGATTCTTGATGAAGTGGTTACCGGTTTTCGCTACGCTCCCGGAGGCTGTCAGGAATACTACCGGGTCGAGCCGGACCTCAGCACCTTCGGCAAGGCGCTGGGCGCGGGATTTCCGGTGGGCGCAGTGGCCGGACCCCGATCGATCCTCGAGCGCATGCGCTGGAGCGACAACATGGTGCTGCACTACGGAACGTTCAATGGTCATCGGTTGACGATGAAGGTAGTCGCCGCCAATCTGGATATGCTCGCCGCCGAGGATACTTACCGCAAGCTGTATGGGACGGGAAATGCCGCTATCGCTGGATTGCGCCAAGTGTTTCAACGACGTGGCGTGAAGGCGATCGTGCAAGGCTTTGGGCCGATGTTCCAAATTTACTTCACCGAGCGCGTTGCAATACACGACTATCGCGACTACTGCACCTACGTGGACGCGAAGCGATATTCGAAATTCGTCCACCAACTGCTTGATCTCGGAATTTACATGACACCTTCCAACGGCCTGCACTGGATTATCTCGACGGCGCACACCCATGCGGATATCGAGTTGCTCCTCGACGCTGCTGATCAGGCCTGCTCGGTATTGGCGTGAAGGCCACGGTTTTTCTGGGAGGTGGGCGGATCACCAGCGCGCTGCTGGCGGGACTGCAGCTCGCGCAGTATGACAGACCCATCGTGGTGCATGACCGGAATCCCAATAAGCTGCGGCAACTCCAGCGGCAGTACGGCGTAATCGTAGAACCCGATTTGCATCGAGCCGTTGAAGCAGCACGCATTTTGATCATCGCGGTGCGGCCGGATTCGGTCCGTCCCTTGCTTCAGGAAATCGGAAGGCTCGGCAATCATCTCCCGATGCTTGCGGTGAGTCTCGCCGCGGGAGTGCCGCTCTCTCAATTGCGTGCGCACCTTGATCCGGCGGTGAGATGGGCGCGGGCCATGCCAAGTCCGGTATGCCGAAGTCGCAAGGGTCTGACGGCACTGACCTTTGGCCGTGAGGTGTCCGCAGCCCAGCGCAGAGACATTCGAAAGCTATTTTCACTCGTGGGCGCCATTCTCGAAATTCCAGAAAGCCGTTTCGACGCTTTCACCGTCACCTACTCCAGTAGCCACGGTTATCACGCGCTGGCAGCGATGATTGCCGCAGCCGAAGCTCTCGGGCTTGACCGCAGGAGTGCGCGCGCGGCAGCCGCTCACGCACTGGCAGACGGGATTCTGGCCTGGCGGGAAGGTCGACTCTCTCTGCATCGATTACTTCATGAAGCAGCAACCCCCGGAGGAATTGCGGCAGCGGTGACAACGGCGCTGGACCGCGAGGGCTTTCCAAGGATGATTGAGAGAGGACTAGGTGCGGGAATGAAGCAAGCCCGGAAGAACGCGAAGCGATAATCCAATCGCCCACGTTCCTCGTTGGCAGGCACTTTCTATGCGGCCTTCTTCTTCCTGGGAACTTTGGCACCTTTCCTTCGCGCTTCACTCAACCCAATGGCAATCGCCTGTTTGCGGCTCTTTACTGTGCCCCCCTTGCCGCCACGGCCAGACTTCAACGTGCCTTTTTTCTCGCGATGCATGGCGCTCTTCACACTTTTGCCCGCGGCCTTTCCGTATTTGCGACCACCTGACTTCCTTCGCGAGCCCGAGCCTTTTTTCTTCGCAGCCATGGTTTCTGCCTCCTCGCTCTTAGACAGTGAATCGCCTTGCCGGGTTGTCGGGAAAGCAGCTTTCTATCACCTCACCGAGCCGAATGTTCGAGCTGCCAAAAGATTCACGGCAACGCCCCAGGTTGAGCCGGTTATCTCAAAGCTGACAAGATCAGGACAGAATTCAGACTCGGCAAAAACTCTCATGCAAGGCAGAGATTTTCTAAAGACCGCGGCAATATACGGGGCTGCCCCCCGCTGCCCTCAGCCTTGGCGCAAGAGCGACCGATGTCAACTCAGGAGAACGATTCCAGGAAGAACATTCCGCTTACTTCCTCTACAGGCACTCGAAAGGGTGACATGCTTTATCGCACGCTGGGACGCACCGGCGAGCGCGTTTCGGCGATCGGACTAGGCGGATTCCACATTGCGCAACAGGGACTCTCGGAAGATGAGAGCGTCCTAGTGTGCACGGCCATCGACCGCGGCATTACGTTCAGGGACAACAGCTGGGACTACAACGGAGGCCGAAGTGAGGTGCTGATGGGCAAGGCGTTGAAAGACGGATACCGCTCCAAGGTCTTTTTGATGACGAAGATCGACGGGCGCACAAGACAATTGGCGCAGCAGCAGATCGAGACGCCATTGGAGCGTTTGCAGACGGATCACATCGATCTCGTGCAGCATCATGAAATTATTCGCTTCGACGATCCCGATCGCGTATTCGCGGAAGGAGAAGCGATGGAAGCTGCAATCGACGCCAAGAAAGCGGGCAAGATCCGGTTCATCGGCTTCACCGGTCATAAAGATCCGCACATCCACTTCGACTCTACGGCCAAACATCCAGACTGGCTTGGCGGAGATACGCCCGGTGTTCAAGAGCTTGCTCCTCCCGGTGCGTAGTTATCGCTGCGCGAGGGTGGAAGGAGCAGGGTGTGAAAGCGCACCCACTCGACTATCCTATCTCGGTCTACTGGTTCTCCTGCGGGTCTTAGCAGATGCGACACCTCAATCAGAACGACGTCTGCCCCCTGTGCTCCAACGTGACCCGAGAATACACGGTGCTCGCCGTAACCAGCAGCACTGTCCTTACGGGGCCTTGCGGAAGAATATGGAGCAGTTATCCTGTCAACGATTTTGCAGAGTTTAGTCCATGCCGCATCTGAATCCCCATGATGTGATGACGATGTTCACGGCGCTGGCCGTGCTGCTCGGCTGCGCCAAGCTGGCCGCGGAACTAATGCAAAAAATCGGGCAGCCTTCCATCCTGGGTGAGATTTCTGTAGGCATTGTCTTGGGACCTACAGTGCTCGGACGGTTCCGGCCCCAGCTGTATGAGACTTTGTTCCCCACCACCGGGCCAATGCCGATTGTGCTCGACACCGTCACCACGCTGGGGGTGGTTTTCTTTCTGCTGACGGCGGGGCTGGAAATCGATCTGCGAAGTATCTTCCGGCAAGGCAAGAGCGCCTTGCTGGTGAGTCTTTTCGGTGTGGCGTTCCCCTTGGGCGCCGGGTTCGTGGCGGCCACCATTTCCCCGCAGTCTCTGGGTGCTGAAGAGGGAGCCAACCCTTTGATCTTCGCGTTGTTTGTAGGCACGGCCCTGGCCATCTCGGCCCTGCCGGTAATCGCAAGAATTCTGATGGACCTGAACCTCCTACGAACCGATGTTGGAACGGTGATCATCTCCTCGGCAATGTTTGATGATCTCGTGGGATGGATTCTGTTCTCCATGGTGTTAGGAATGCTCCATCCTCCGGCTGGGGGGAGCGTGCTGGATGGCGTTAAGCATACCGTCGTACTCGTGGTGCTTTTTGTGGGGCTCACGCTCAGCCTGGGGCGCTGGCTCTTCGACAAGATTTTGCCATTCCTGCAAGCGCATACCACGTGGCCGGGAGGCGTTTTGGGGTTCATCTTCACGCTCACTCTGGCGGGAGCCGCATTCACCGAATACGCAGGAATCCATGCCGTGTTTGGCGCCTTCGTGATTGGTATTGCGATTGGAGAGTCGGGACATTTGCGCAAGCGCACATCGGAGCATATCCACCAGATTGTGACCAATGTTTTCGCTCCATTCTTTTTTGCCAGCATCGGATTGCGAACTGATTTTGTCTCCAAGTTTGACTGGCACCTCACGGCCACGGTGGTTGGAGTGGCCTGCCTCGGAAAACTTCTAGGCGCGGGATGGGGCGCACGGCTAGGCGGCATGGACCGAACTTCGTCGCTGGTCGTAGGCCTGGCGATGAACGCGCGTGGAGCGATGGAAATCATTCTTGGAATTCTGGCGCTGCAGGCAGGATTGATCCGCGAATCAATGTTCGTCGCGCTGGTCGTGATGGCCCTCCTCACTTCGCTGGTGTCCGCGCCGGCGATTCACTTCCTGGTTCAGCGCCGACGATCGCTGACGTTGAAGGACACTCTCATCCCCAAACTGTTCTTGCCCAACCTGGTGGCAACCACCCGGCTGGGAGCATTGCGTGAAATGTGCGACGTGGCGGCGGAAGTTGCGAGCAATGCGCCGGAGAGGCTGTTTCGTCTGGTGTCGGAGAGGGAGCGGATCGTCCCCAGCGGCTGGGAAAATGGGCTCGCGGTGCCCTATGCCCGGGTGAACGGGTTAACGAATCCATTGGTCATCGCCGCCAAATCGGCGGGAATCGATTTCGATGCCCGCGATGGCAAACCGGCGCGACTGATTATCATGATTCTGACGGGAGATAATCAGTCGCAACACGATTTGTTGGGGGATGCCAGCGAACTATTCAGTGATAAAGAAGCTGTGGAGCGAGCCGTGCATGCGGAGAATTTCGTGGAGTTGATGGCGGCTCTGAACGCGCCCGTGAGATAGTGGCGGCAAATGCTGGCCGCTGGAATGAAGGAGACTTTGGCTGCCCCCCAGGGATTCGAACCCCGATAGCCTGCTCCAGAGGCAGGTGTCCTAGCCGTTGAACGAGGGGGCAGTAATCAGAGCTGGTTAAGCATCAGCCCTCTCTGATTCTATGGTTTCAGCCGGAGCGCGGTCAACAAAATCAAGACTGTGAGTGGAGGTCTGATCCCCAGGTTTAAAATTGCATAAGACTTGCTTGGGGGGAGGATATCGATGTCAAGCGCCTTTGAGAACATCGCCGCACCTGCCGACGACTGCACCGCAGTAGCTCGCCGTTCGCTGGAGGTGGACCGCTGCGCTCTCCTCGTGGTCGATATTCAGGAAAAGCTGTTGCCTCCGATTTTCCAGAAGGAGCAACTGGTTCGCAACGCGAAGCTTCTGATCCGCGCCTCCGGAATTCTAAGAATTCCTACCCTCATGAGCACGCAATACGCAAAAGGGCTGGGCGGAACCGTTTCGGAGATTGCTTCCCTGCTGCCGGAAACCGAGGCGATCGACAAGAATCTGTTCTCCTGTTTCGGCAGCGACGTTTTCTGCACTTTGCTCAAACGACTGCCAGGCAATCGCAACACATTACTGCTATGCGGGATGGAAAGCCACATCTGCGTGACGCAGACGGCGCTGGCAGCTCTGCGCGATGGCTACATCGTGCACGTCGCTTCCGATGCGGTAAGCTCGCGCACGGAATGGAATTGGAAGATTGGATTGGAGCGGATGCGGGCGGCGGGCGCCGTCATTTCCTCAACCGAAATGATGATTTATGAGTTGATGCGCTCCTCCGCGTCTCCGGCGTTTAAGGAGATGCTTCCGCACCTGAAAGGCTAGAAAGTCTTCCGTCAGAATATTCGTTAGCGGGCTTCGGATTCTTTCTTCTTTACGCGTACCACCGTGATCTTGGCGAAACCCTCTTCGAAGGTGGGGGGCTTGAGCTTTGCAGCCATCCTGCGCATCACGTCTTCGGGAACAACCCGGTCGCGGCGCTGGTGGCGCTCGACGCACACCTCGAGAGGTACGTCAAAAAAAATCGCGTGGACTTCGTACTGATAATCCTTGGCGAGTTTGATCCAGTGCTGACGCTCCTGCGGCGTTAGATTGGTTGCATCCACATAGTTCATAGGGCGCTTGGCGATGAGGCGCGCCTTGAGCATAGAGCGAAGGTTGGAAACGACGAGGTCCTGAAAACGCTGTTCGCGGACGTCGTCGAACAACAATGACCGCACCATATCGCTCGAGAGTGGTACCACGCTGTGGCGCTTGAACCACGAACTCTTTCCGGAGCCTGGCAAACCGATCGCCAACACGACCACACCTTTTGGCGGACGTTGGGGGACCGTTCCAAGTGCGGGAAGCTTCGGCGCGGCCGCAGCCGCCACGACGGACTCGCCGATTTGTGCTTCTGCCTCCGGCATCTCCTGTTCCGCTGGTTCGTCTGCTGCTCCGACCGGCAGCGCCGGGATAGAGCCCTTCCCGGCAACGGAAGCAAAAGCTTGTGCTACCGCCTGCTCGCGCCCGCGACCTCCTCGTCCGCGACCTCCGCGACGCCTGCGGCTGCGGCCTGCCGAAGATGAGCCGCGGGAACTCGAATGCAATGTCCCAGGCTGAGGGTCTACGGAGGGCTCTTCGGAACTCGAACGCGCGCTGCGAGGTGGTTGAACTTGAACCTCTCGATCCTGGGGAACAGAAGCGGGCGTAGATGAAATTCCCGACTTATTAGTCTCAGCTCCAGATTCCGTGGCGGGCGCATGTTCTGCGTCGAAATATGCCGGCTGGAGAGGAGCAGGAGCGGGCTGCTCGGATGGTGCTGCGGGTGTCTTTTTGCGACGCTGCAAGCGGTCGCGCATCCATTTGCGCATGCAAGGCTTTTAACACAGAAGAGAGTGCGGGATCAATCTGCCGGCCTCCGGCGAACCATGCCCGATAGCGGAGAAACGGCTGCGCGACCGGCCATCTCCACGACGCTTACAATGGATATCATGTCGGACACGATTCCACCTTCGATCCGCGGCCAGAAATACATTTCTCTGACGACATTCCGCAAGAACGGCGTCGCGGTTGCAACTCCGGTGTGGTTTGGAGAAGGAGGCAACAAGCTGTACGTGATGACGCGTAGCGACCTGGGAAAAACAAAACGCATCCGGAACAATCCGAGCGTGCGTGTCGCTCCCAGCACCATACGAGGAAAAGTGACCGGCGCGGAATTCTTGGCGTCGGCGCGAATTCTGCCCCCGGCAGAACACTCCCAGGCTCGCCGAACGATTAATCAAAAGTATTGGGCAGCGCGCTTGCCATGGATCTGGCATCGCACCGATACTTACATCGAACTAGCCTTTACATAGCATCTCTGGCAAGGGTCGAGCGCACAGGGTTCCGTGATGGGAATTGTCCTCGCTGACATCTGCTCCGGGGTGCACGCCAAGAAAGTGATGGATCAAGCAGCCCTGGGTTTTGATCTGCGCTCCCAGAAATCTTGAAAACGACCACTGAGTTTTGAGCAGCGGAGAGCGATGATGGCATTGGAGCCTGGAATGGTCCAGTGCATACCGGCAGGTTTGAGGCGGGTGCCAATGGCCACTTTACATCCGGCTTCGACAACACCGGTGGAAGTACATAAGCCTTGAGCGTGGAACTCGGGATAGCGCATGCGGTGGCGGTTGGTCTGGAAATAATGGAGACAGCGACGCGCCTCCTCGGAGCGAGGGACCTGGCGGCGGATGGCCGTGAGCAGGGCCCGGAATCCTCCGCTGTCGAGTTCTTGCTTCCGG
>Ga0187867_10000987_pt1 | contig 24919 bp, 22 predicted proteins | sample June2016WEW_13_1_FD_132976 | JGI IMG/M metagenome (GOLD analysis project Ga0187867, IMG submission 132976) | Peatland microbial communities from SPRUCE experiment site at the Marcell Experimental Forest, Minnesota, USA - June2016WEW_13_10 | ecosystem: Environmental > Terrestrial > Soil >... | reverse complement strand
TGCCCGTTCAGCTTCTTCTCTATCAGTATGTCGCCGAGCTTTCGCCCCATGTAGTGCTTTATGTAGGGGACGTTGTGCTCGCTCTTGAGCTTCTGGCCTATCATCGCCGGCTCCATCCCCTGCTTAGCATATCCAACTATTATCTCCTCTATCTGCGCCCTGTCCACCTCCGGCGCAGCCAGCTCGCTCTCTATCGGCTTCCTTGACTTGGAGCGCCCGTGTCTTTTAGAATGCATTCTCGCCATTCAGATATCAACTTTTATGGAGTATTCCCCCTTGTTTATTACTACCTTCTTCGCCTTGCATATCTGCATAAGCTCCTCTTTAGAGGAGAGGGTTACGCTATAATATTCTTCAGGAACATTTATATTGATAGAGGATATTTCATAATTAAGCGCCTTCTTCTCCTTTGCCTTCGCCTTCCTGACCTCGCTTATTATGGAATTGAGGAATGCGCCCATGTTCTCGTAGTCAGTGCCTGCGATGTTGCCGCTGAGCAGTATGCCGTTTATCACAAAGTCGGACCCGCGGAGCTCCTTCTCAGAGAACTTCGGCCATTCCTCCTTGAATACGCTGTGCTTGCTGAAGAGGGAGTTCTCCTCCTCGCACAGGTAGGGCATTATTGGAGCGAGCATCCTCAGCGTGCCAAGGCAGACGTGCCTAAGCGTGAAGAGCGCAGCCTCCTTGCTCTTCTCATCGTGGGCATTCTCCGAATAGACCCTGTGCTTCACGTTCTCTATGTAATAATCCGCGAACTCGTGCCAGTAGAAATTCACCACCCTGCTTGCGACCTCGTAGAGGTTGTACGAATCGTACGCCGTCGTCGCATCCCTCACCACGCTGTCGAACCTGTTGAGTATCCATAGGTCGAAGAGGTTGAGGTGGGCGTGCGGTTCCTCCTTCGGCAGTTTGCCCTTCTCTAGCGCGAGCTGTATGAACCTAGCCGTGTTGTGCAGCTTGGTCGCGAATGTCCTCGCGTAGTCCATGTCCTGGTATGAGAAGGCCTTGTCCTTCACTATGCCGCCGCATAGCGCGACCCACAGCCTTATCGCGTCTGGGTCGTACTTCTTAAGTATCTCGTCCGGGTATACGCCGTTGCCCCAGCTCTTGTGCATCTCCCTTCCGTCAATCCCAAGTATCATGGAGTGGGCTATTATGCTCTCCCAGGGCTTGTTGCCCGTAAGCGCCCAGGTCCTGAATATCGTATAGAATGCCCAGGTCCTTATTATGTCGGTTCCCTGTATCCTTATCGCTGTCGGGAACCCTTTGTGCAATGCTGATTTCCTGTCAGGCCATCCCGATATTACAAGCGGCGTTATGGACGAGTCAACCCATCCGTCAAGCGTGTTTGTCTCTCCCACAAGCTTGCCTTTGCACTTCGGGCATTCCTCCATGTGCGCCTTGTCAGTTGCGGGATCCACTGGAAGTTTTGCCTTGTCAGCCGCGACTATCTCTCCGCACTTGCTGCAGTACCAGAATGGTATAGGCGTGCCGAATATCCTGTTCCTTGATATCGCCCAGTCCCATTCTATGAAATTGCTCCAGTCGTCGAGCCTCTGTCTTGCAAAGTCTGGGACCCACTTTATCTCGCTCGCTAGTTCCTTTATCTTGTCCGCATGCTCCTTTATCCTTATGAACCACTGCATAGATGCTACGAGCTCTATTGGCGTAGAACACCTGTCATGCACCTTGACTATGTGCTTTATCTTTTCCTGCTTCCTGAGCAGGTTCGCCTCCTTCAACGCATCAAGTATGGCCTTCCTCGCCTCCTTCAGCTTCATGCCGTCGAACTTGGCTGCGTTCTTCAGCCTGCCGTGGTCGTCCATAGCCTCTATGAGCTCGAGCTTGTGCTTGTAGTACAGCGAGACGTCCTGCTTGTCGCCGAAGGTGCATACCATCTCCGCGCCGGTGCCGAATGTCGGGTCTGCGCTTTCCTCTGCGATTATCGGGACGCTCCTTTCGAACAGAGGTACTACCGCATGCTTGCCGACAAACGATGAGAACCTCTCATCCTTCGGGTTTACCGCAACAGCTACGCACGCGTGAAGCAGCTCAGGCCTGCTGGTAGCAATCTGTATTGATTCATCCTTCTTCCCCTTTATCCCAAAGTCAATATAATTCAGGAGGCTCTCCTCTTCCTTCTCTATCGCCTGCTCCCTGGATATGGTTGTCGCGCAGCTCGTGCACCATTCGACAGGATGCAGCGCCCTGTATACAAAGCCCTTATCGTACATCTCGAGTATCGAGAGCTGGACCTTTGCGAGATAATCCTTTGATGTTGTGATGTATTCGTAGCGCTCATCGAACGAGGCTCCGAGCCTGAACATCTGCTGCTTCATTGTTCCGATGTTTGATACAGATTCCTCCATGCATCTTTTGTGGAACTCCTGCCTACTCAGCCCCTTCCCGTACTTCTTCTCGACAGCAATCTCCGTAGGGAATCCGTGCGCGTCCCATCCCTGCGGATAGAGTACATTGAAGCCGCGCATCCGCTTGTACCTTGCGATCATGTCTATGTAGGAGATCCAGAACACCTGCCCCATGTGCAGCGCACCGTTGGTGAACGGCGGCGGGGTATCAATCAGGTACATCGGCCTGTCTGATTTTTCGTCGAATAGGAATAGCTTCTCGTCTGCCCAGTGCTTCCCCCATTTTTCCTCAACTTCCTGCCCGCTCATGCAAACATCCCTCATCGAAGCATAGCTAACCTATACGATACATAAATATTAAAAATAAAAAAATTAAAATTAGTTGCTGCGCTTATGCGATTATCTCGCCGATAGCGAATCTAGCCTTTACGTCCGTGATCCTAACCTTTATGGTTTCGCCTTCCTTTGCGCCCTTTACAAAGATTACAAATCCGTCCTTCTTTGCTATTCCATCGCCCTTTGATGCGACAGCCTCTACCTTCACTTCTACCTCATCGCCGACCTTTACAGGTTTTGGCAAAAAGTAGTTTGGATTCATGCTCATGCCGCGCCTTCCTTCTCCACGGCCACCGCCATGTCCGCCTCTCCTTTCTCCGAAGTCTCCTCCGCTTTCTCCTTCATTTCTCATTTCATCTTTTGCTCATACGTAGAATTAGCTGTTACGCCTTACTCCGTATATTCATAGAGGTTTTGAATGATTAGGTTTAAAAGCCTTTCCCAACGGCACATAAGTCTTATATATGGGCAAGAGCGATTAGTCTAATGGTAATAAAATGGCAACTAGGGATGTTGAGGGAAGGGCTGCCTCAAAGGTGTACAGGCTTGCTCGCGGGTTCAGCGATAACGGAGAAACTGTCGTGGGCTATATCACGTTCCTAAGGGATAATCGGGTTGGGGTCGGTGTGATCCTCCCGCTGGCAGGTTTGGTAGAAAGCACGCTTGTCGGAAATAAGCCATCAGCGGGAAGCCAGTCTGTCCTCTCGGGCGCCTCTGGCATAGTAAGGAACGTTGTGTCAGGCAAATGGGACAAGAGGGGCAGCGACGCCGTACTCCGGTTTATAAAGATGGCAACTGCCATTCCCACACGCACCGGAGAGCAGACCGCCGAAGACCTAAAGGTGCAGGCAAGAGTGGTGTCCGGCATATCATGCTTTATAGAGAATCTTTCCCTGTATCCTGACATAAATCACACAGACCTGCAAGACATACTCGGATTGACCACAGGTCTGCTCGAGATGTGCTTCAAGCACGGGAAGGTAAAGGATGCGGTACTGATTGCGGAAAACCTCCTGCCTGTCTCCACTTCCGCAAGCCCTGTAGAAGAGGTAAGGTCAATAGTCCTGAACGAGCTAGGGAGGATGCATGCGCAACTCCTAAGGCAGATGCCAAGCGCCTGATAATAAATCCCATAGCGCCGTGCAGGAACGTTTATATATTTCGGTCTATTGAATAAACTACAATAGTGATTTAATGGCAACAGTAAACAAAAATCTGCTAGATAGAAGACCTATAGCTGTGGAAGATGCATTGATATACGCGTTTTCAACGCCGAAGGGCGAGAAAGGGCCAAGAATCAGTATTGCAAGGGACGGAAAAGCTATAAGCTATGCCCTGCTTAGAGACATGAGCCTGGAAGATCTGATGCCATGCAAAATCACGTTGATGGGTTGCCATTTGGAATTTGTGGTGGGCGAGCCTAAGTTAGAATTGCTGCGAAAGGATTACGGAATTCCTACCACATACGATTGCATTTGGTGCGGCCCGGATATGGCAAAAACCACGGGCCACACGCTGGAGGGGTCAGGGCTCGAAATATTGGAGGTCATGTACCTAAAAGTACTCACCTATCTTAGCGGTTGATTAAGGACACGGTCCCAATTCTTCCTACACCGCCCTGTTGAGCTCCTCTATGCTTCTGAAGAGGTAATCCGGCTTTATGCTCCTCAGCTTGTGGTAGCTGTCGAAGCCGTTCGCCACCGCGCACGACCTCACCTTTGCGAGCTTGGCCGTTATGACATCATCAACCATGTCGCCTATGTACACAGTCCTCTTTGGGTCAGCCTTGAAATCCTTTACTATCGCTCTCAGCCCCGTGGGGTTGGGCTTCATCTCGTGTATGTGCCTGCCGCTTACCACAGAGTCGAAGTAGTCGCCTATGCCGAGGTACTTTATTTCCTTGATGAGCCGCTGGCTCCTCCCGTTCGAGAGCACGGCGATCCTCTTGTGGCGCGCCCTAAGCTTCTTGAGCAGCTCTACCGAGTCGTTGTGTAGCTTCGGCCTGCTGAAGTTAAGGAATATGTCGAACAGGAAGGTGAGCACGTCGAGCTTCCTCTCCTCATCCTTCAGCTGCCTCTTCAGGTTGTAGTCCATCCTGTCCAGGTCCTTTATGCTGCTGTCCCTGTTCCACACACCTAGCGCCCTCTTGACAGCCTCGTTTATGCGCATTGTCAGACGCATGCTGTTCAGCGTTCCGTCCCAGTCGAATATGAATAGGTCTATCTTCCCTGCCATGCCCCCCTTTTTGGAAACCATTCAATCCCAGAGTATGTCTATGCTTGGCTTTTCCGGAAGCGCGCGCGAGGCCCTTGCGGACTTGGAGTCCTTCTCGCTCTCCGCGACTATCTTCGCATTGCCGAACTTGTCTGATATGTACTCCTCCGCCTCTACGAATGCCCTGAGGAGCAGCCCCTCCTCCAGTTCCGTCCTAGCCACAAGCATGTTTATGCGCTTCATGAACTGCGAGAGGAACTTAGAGAGCTCCTCCTTGTCCACGCCTGCAAGCTCGCCGTTCTCCATCACCTCCTTCATGTTCTTCCTCGCCACAAGCATGTTGTAGGCCTTTGATTTCCATGGGCTTGCTATTATTATCTTTATCTCGCTCGGCCTCTTCTCCTTGTTCGCCCCTATCTTCGCGGTCAGCTCTATGCTCTGCTTTATGTCGTCTATGGTCCTGTCTATTATCTCCTCTACCATCTCCTCCGGCTCGTTTACCATGCTATCGTTCGCAATCGGCCAGCGTTCCTTCGCGATTAGCGTGCTCTTCCCCAGCATGCTCCAGAACTCCTCTGCTACGTGCGGCATTATCGGCGCGAGCATGAGCACCATGTCCTCAAGGAACTCCCTGACCACTATCCCGTTGTCGCCTCCACGGTCCATGTACCTCTTCAGCTCGTTTATCGAATTGTAGTATATCTCGGTATAGGCGCTCTTGAGGCTGATGCCCTCCATGTGCGATGTCGCGTTCCTTATCTTCGAGTTCAGCTTTGAGTAGAGCCAGTAGTCTATGTGCGAGAGCTCCTTGCTCTTCATTGACGAGAGTGATTTTATCGACTCGAGTATGTAGCTGTTCCTTGCGTGCACGCTGCTCACCCCGTCGGCGCTGAACTCGGTGGTGGTGTCGAGGTCCGCGCCAGCGATCTCTATGAACCTGAGCGGGTCCGCTCCGTACTTCTCTATGCCATCGACAACCGGTATTATGTTGCCCAGGCTCTTGCTCATCTTCTCGCCCTCGTAGTTCACGAAGCCGTTGACCACTATCTGCTTGGGCCAGTTCTCTTTCCTCAGTATGCCAACATGGTTGAATATGTACATTATGAGGTGGTTCGGGACAAGGTCAGGCGCGGAATGCCTCGATGTGTTTTTGTACCAGTATTCGAAGGATTCCCTGCAGCGGTTTACGGTGCCCGCATCTATGCCTGTAGCCGATTCGACAGCGTCAGCACCGCCGCTGCCAAGTATCACGTACTCGAAGAACTCCGGCTTGAGCTGGTCCACCCGAATATCCTTTGCCCTTATTATGTGCACGAAGGTGTAGAAGCACATGTAGATCGTCGAATCGGAAAGCGACTCTATTATGTGGCCCTCGCTGAAGGGGAACTTCGTGCCAAGCCCCTGCGACCTCTCCGCCGCCCTTAGGTCTATCCAGTCTATGAGGTTGTCGAAGGTAAGGCGCAGCTTCTCGGGATATATCGCCATGTGCGGGAACATCCCCTTTACAAGATCCTTCCACTTCTTGTCGCCATAGTTTATGAACCACTGGTCGACTATGTTGACTATCACCTTAGTGCCGCACCTGCAGTATACGGGCTCATCGTTGGCCACTGTGTGTATGTTGAATGCATTGCCCTCCTTCAGCAGCTTCGCCTTTATCAGCTCCCTTGCCTCGGGCTCCTTCATCCCCTTGAACTCGCCAACGTCCATTATGCCCCAGTGCGATTCCTCACGGTAAAGCAGCTTGGTTGCGAATTCCACCACGTCATCTATCGCCTTGTCGTCCGCATGGAGCAATTCCAGATAGGCAAGGGCCGGCACCTCGGGGTGTTCCGCCTTCGCTTGTCCGGCGCTCACATCGCTGAGCGACCTTCCGAGCCCTATGCCGTCGCCGCCCTTCTCCACAACAACTACCCTCTTGTACTGCATCTCGGGCATAGGATAATTCTCGCTCTTAAGGCGCTCCAGCGCAACATAGTCGAAGGGCGCATGAGCGGGTACGCTCATCACTACGCCTGTGCCTGTATCCTCCTTTACAAAGAATCCAGGGAGTATGGGCACCTCAGAATTGTCTATAGGGTTTACCGCCTTCTTCGATAGGAGTTCGCTTCCGTCAAGCTCGCTCTCTATCACGATATTGAATTGTAGGGCAAGCATCTCCGCGGCCTTTTTCGTGAGGTAATACCTGTTCCCGTCGATATTCGCTATCACGTACCTTGCCTTCCCGTTCACGAATATGTTTGTGACCCCGTAAAGCGTCTCCGGCCTGTAGGTAGCGCAGCCGAAGAATATGCCGCTTGACGGATCCTTGAACTTCACCACAGTGACCTGCTGTATCTCCGGCTGCACATCGTGCCTTGTGTCATGCTGCCCGACCGCGTTCTTCTCGTTAGTGCACCACCCTATCGGGTGCTTCCCCCTTGTTATGTAGCCCTTTTCCTTTAGCTTGTAGAACTGCCATTCGACGAACTTGCTGAATATCGGCTCTATCGATATGAACTTCCTGCGCCAGTCTATGCTGTAGCCGGCAGCGCGCATCCCGCCCTCCATCTCCTTGGCGAAATAGCTCGCTATGTATTCCGGGTCGGACATCCGCATTATGTCATCGTCCGCAACATGGAATATCCTCAGCTCGTCTATCAGCTCTTTGTCCTTGTTTGCTATGCGCTTTGCGAATGCGAGGACGGGGGTTCCTGTCGCGTGGAGCGCCATCGGGTAGAGCACATTGAAGCCCTGCATCCTCTTGTACCTTGCGTATGTGTCCGTCGTGCCGTAGGTCCTTATATGTCCTATATGCTGCGGAGCATTGACATACGGGAAGGCGGCCGTTATCATGAAGGGCTCCCGCTCATCAGGCTCTGGATCGAACACCTTTGCATCATCCCATGCCTTCTGCCATTTCTGCTCTATGCTCCTGTAGTCAATCATGAGTGCACCATCTGTAAAATCTGTAGAATACTGATTAGAATGGTAAAAGAGTATTTTAATAGTTTGTCTGCCAAGCCTAACGGGTGGATATTATGACAAACACAGATGCGGACCACAAGGTAAAGGATATGCAGGTAGCGCCAGGGAGCGTAAGCGCAGTTATGGATGCCGAGACCTACAAATGGCATCATGACACCCATTATGCGGGCTATGTCAACAAGAGGAACGAGATAGAGAACGAACTGAAGGTGGTGGACAAGTCAAAGGCTAACGCAAACTACAGCGTATTCAGGTCGCTTAAGCTCGAGGAGACGTGGAACGGCAACGGCATGGTGCTGCACGAGGTCTACTGGGACACTATGGGCGGCGACGGCAAATACGACGAAAGCATGGAGGTGATCAAAAGGATAAAGGAGGATTTCGGGTCCTTCGATAACTGGAAGGAGGGCTTCATAGCTACGGGCAAGGTAAGCAGGGGCTGGGCTGTTTTCTCGGTCGATGCGCTTACGGACGGCAAGACAAGGAACTTCCTGTACGACGTTCACAACCAGGGGGGGATGATCGGCTCAATGCCGCTCATTGCAGCCGATACGTTCGAGCACGCATACTACCACAAGTTCGGGCCTGACAGGGCTGCATACCTGAGCGCGCTTGTCGAAAACATAGACTGGAAGAAGGTCGAGGAGCGCTTCAAGAGATATAAGCAGTGAGATTAGAAAGTGATATTAAATGGTCTGGCTGAACGTTATATAGTGGTATAATGGAAACGCTCAAAAAGCATCCAGGCATAGTGCTTACAGTTGCGGCCGCAACCGCACTTGCCATGTATCCGGATCAGGCTCTCGCACGGCAGCCAACCTTCAGGGGGCACGGAGTTGTCAATATGCGCGAATCTCCCCGGGACAGGCTTGATGCTGAATGCAGCATGGCCGCAAAGTCCGCGGCAAAGGACGCGGCGGGCGAACCGAACGGCGGGCAAGGGCGCGTGTATTATTCAAACAGGGCCAACGGAACGCTTGATGCTGACGTATACAAGAACCCGATAAAGGGGCCTAACCATTACTTCAACGGGAATACAAAGAAGATCGAGGATGTGGCTTATACAGTAAAGCTGGCAGGGACCATGGAGTTGGACGGCGCGGAAAGCCGCGTAGACAGGTACTATGCGATTACCGGCAATGGCACTGCTGTGATGTACGGCAGTTCCGAAGGTTCGGTGCCGGGCGCACGAACACCCTCAGAGAAGTTCTTCCGCGAGCTTTCGAATGCGATAATGGGAAGCACAACTCCAGAGGCGGAGTATATGTACGGGATACTGCTGCCGAACGGCCAGAAGGTGATTTTCCACTTCTCCGATGCGATCCCCTCGGACCTGCTCTATGCGAACGCGAAGGGAGTGTCAAGGGGCGATGGCACGCTGAAGATATCCTATTACTCGAATGCCGGCGCGCCGGAATTCGGTGGAGCTGGCACACATGCGGATTCCGCTGTTGAGGCGCATCCGAACCTAAGGCTGAGCTACGGGTTCATGAGGGGAAGGCCTGTAATGCTGCTGCCAATGCGCAGGTAAACGGCATGCGGCATTGTGCCTCCCTAAAGGGATAACTATATATAAGTTCAATCCTTTTCTTATCTGATAATATGCAGCTTTACCTTGTGAGGATCGCGAGCGTTGTGGTGCTCGCGCTCATGTACATGCTTTTCGACGTGTTCAACAAGAGGAACGTCCCATCAACATTCGCCTACGCGAGCCTTGCCTACGGCGCCCTTCTCACGATTCTTTACCTTAATGTGGCAACCATAATGACCAGTACTGCGATAGCGCTTGTTGTGCTCGGCTTCGGCTACCTGATCTACAGGATAGGCCAGCTTGGCGCGGCCGACGTCATAGAGTTCGCTGCACTCTCGCTCATAATGCCGATGCAGCTCGCGCCGCTTCTTGCATCTAACATAAGCCAGTTCAGCCTGCCCTTCATGCTCTCGCTGCTCCTGAACACCGGCATAATCGCGCTGATACTCGTCCCGATATACTACATACCCAAGGCAAGGCGCATGCTCAAGAGGCCGCTTGCATCATTCCTTGAGAGTTCCGGCATAATAAAGGCTGTGGTCCTAGCGGCAGCATACTTCACATTCATAGTGTTTGCTGTGAGGTTCACAGGGATGGGCTATGCTGGCATAGCATTGATCCTTCTGCTGCTTGTGTGCTCCTGCATCATAATGCTCTTCTCCGAGCCGATAACGCGCTCCATGATAGTGTACGTCCCGGCCTCCAAGTTCGAGGAGGGCGACATAATAGCATTCAACCTGATGGACAAGAGGAGCATAGCCAGGATTCGCGCGAAGGTGAAGGGATTCGACAGGCTGCTCACAGACAAGCTCATAAAGGAATTCAAAAGGAAGAGGATAAGGGAGAAGCTCCCGATCTACAAGGAGGCGATGCCATTTGCTGTGGCGATCTTCTTCGGCGTCCTGATATCCATAGCGGTTGGGAATCTGCTCTTCTTCATCATCGCCTTGTAATTATTGATTCCGCAGCGCCACAGAAAGACTTTTTAATCTTCTTTGTGTCTAACCTAGCATGGACTACGTGAGGGAGCGCATAAGGCGCTACTGGAGCATGACCTACAGGAAGACGCTCGGTGTCTCGCTCGTAACCTTCTCCGTAGTCATTGCGATAGGGCTCAGCTTCACCGTGCTCACCAGGAGCCTTGCGGTAACAAGCTATCTCAATTACCTAGCATTCTGGGCTGTAATCATTATTGCAGGCATTCTCATATTCCTTGCCAATCTATCAACATCGCATACCTCTACAGTCAGATACATGCGTGAGGATGAGCATAGGATACATTCGAGGCGCACCGGAGCCTGGATGGTATTCACGGTTATAGGCGTACTCGTATTCTTCCTGCCGCTTCTCTTCACCGGCTCCTCCTATCTGGAGCCCGTAACTCTGCTCTTCTCCCTCGGCGGCGCATTCCTTGTGGGCTGGGCCGGCATATCATTCTTCTTCAGGCAGAGGTACCACGAGCTTGCCATAGGATGGGTTGCCTTCTGGATCATGTTCGCCTTTGCGAGCATCGAGCTGAACAATTCCACTGTAAGCATAGCCTCGAAGAGCTATTTCAGCGTCTACGTCGCGATAATGTCCATAGTGATAATAACAGGGTTCGTTGGATTGGCCTTCCTCTTCAACTCGGCGAACGAGTCAATGAGGGAATTCAAGAGCGTGATGGAGAGGATAGAGGCCGACGAGTCCAAAATGGCAGCAAGGAAGAGAAGGAAGTAAGATCCCTGTTTCTATCTGCCCATCATGCAGAATGCTAAGGCATCACTTACTCTCAAGGAATCAGGTACTCCAGCACCCTGCTGTTGCCGCGGTCGACTATCCATAGGTTCCCGGAGTGGTCCAGGGCTATGCCGCCAGGGCCTGACAGGGTGTTCGCGGCTACGCTGCCTCCCTGGTTTGAAGATGACGCTGCAAAGTTCGCCTGGCCTATGACGAGCGCCGCCGCCCCGTCCGTGACAAAGTTGGAGGGGAGGTACTCCAGCACCCTACTGTTGGACGCGTCCGATGCCCAGAGGTCGCCGGAAGAGTCAAAGGCAAGGTAATAAGGCGAATAGAGCGCGGTAGATGAGGCACCGCCTCCCTGATTTGCATTTTTTACGGAAAGGCTCGGCTGGCCCAAGACTATGGATGCCAGCCCGTCATTGGAATAGCAATTCGGCGTGAGGTATTCAAGTATTCTGTTGTTGGCGTCGTCCGCCACCCAGAGGTTGCCATGGGAGTCAAAGGCAAGGCCTACTGGATAGTCCAAACTATTGGCGGCTACGCCGTTGCCGAATAGCCCTCCCTGGTTTCCGCTGTATCCGGACGGGTTTGCCTGACCGAGGATCCATGTGGCCCAGCCGCCGGTTACCGCGTTTGATCCCCCTGGCATGAACCCCATAACCCTGCTGTCCGCATAGTCTGCTACCCAGATATCTCCAGAGCCGTCAAAGGCCACGCCCATGGGGCCCTGGAAGGTATTGTCAGCAGGGCCTACCCAGGTGCCTGTATTAAGGTTTGGCTGGCCGATCGCTATGCTTGCCGCTCCTCCAGTGACAAGGTTTGCAGGCGTGTATCTCAATACCCTGTTGTTGCCGGAATCCGCAACCCAGAGATTTCCGCCAGAGTCGAAGGCAAGCCCTGCAGGATATTCCAATGTGGTTGAAGAGACGCTTCCTCCCTGGTTCGGGCTGACTCCTGTGAAACTTGTCTGGCCCAGCACTACGGATGCGGCTTCGTCAGTGGAGAGCGGCGCCCTGAATTCAAGCACCCTGTTGTTGAAGTAGTCGGCAACCCAGAGGTCGCCGACCGAATCGAACGTCTCGGCTATTGGGGAGTAGAGGTCAAATGCGTTCGCCGTGCCGCCCTGGTCCTTGGTGCCAGAGACAAGGTTCGCCTGGCCTATGACAAAGGTCGCGGGCAGGTTGGCCGTAGTGCCAATAACGCCGCCAAAGGAGGCGCCAGGCATTGCACCGGAAGGTGGATAGGCTCTGGAACGGACCCAATATATTATATCATTCATTGTCTGGCCAGCCAAGGCGTTATCACATCTTTCGCCGAAAATTATCGGCGCATTATTGAGGGGGTTGGAAAAGGTGGCCGTATAATAAGCGGAGTATGACGGGCTATCGAAATTTGTTGTGATGCTTCCACCATTATTGATCAACTGCCATAGGTAATAGTCGCCAGGACCTGCCGCCACTGTACTACCGGCAATTTCAGTCCATCCGCCGTTATTATTATACCAAGTCGAGCCACTATCGGGATGCATACAGTATACGGAGCTTAAGGAGGAATAGATTCCAAGATCCCACCCGTTCGCAGCTTCGGTTACAAGCTGATGGTAGGCTTCAAGAACAAAACTCCCTGACATACTTGAACTGCTTTGCACTCTTGTAATTGTCGTTAGCAATTGGAACCCGTTATTAATTTTATAATCAGTTCCTGCGGTTCCGGATACCAGTGTCCATTTAGAGCTTAACGACGTGCCGACAAAGTCGTCGTAGAAGTTGAACACGCTCGCCCCGTTGTCGTATTGTGCATAAGTCCCAGATAACTGAGGGGCCTCCCCTGTCGGCCCCGCCGCGGACATGACGCTGCCGCCCATGAAGTCCATGTTTATCGTGTTAGTGCCGCTTGCGGCTATCGAATAAGGCAGATTCACCCATACTACCGTAGATGCCGCGCCGTTGCTCGCTCCTGATTCAACCCATGCCTGCAGCACTGTGCCCGTGGCGTCAGGCCCTGTCGTAAACTCCACGTTGTTCCAGTTGGAATTGATGTATGCGCTGTAGCTCTGGCTGTTGATAGTTATCATCTGCTGGAATGGGCTCGGCGTGGGCGATGCCTGGGAATTGGTCAGGACTATCGGAACATAATAGACGGTAGTCGTGGCTATTGTGGACGTGGTAGTGGAGGTGGTACTGGACGTGGTTGAGGCAGATGTCGATGTGGTCGTCTGGGATGTGGATGTCGAGGTAGTCGAGCTGGTGCCTATGTAGGATGCGGTTATTATAGCGTTAGAGCTGAGCGTGAGAACCGTATTCGCGGATGTGGTTGAGGATAGCGTCGATGTTGCAGAGCTTATAGACCAGGACAGGCTCTGGTAGCCTGTTGGCGCTGTGCTGAACAGTATGTAGTTTCCCGACGGCATGTAGATGGATATCCCGTTGTAGTAGGTTATGCCGCTAAGCACTATGGTGGCTATTGGTGGCGCTGTCATGAACGTTACCGTGTCCAGGTTTATGTTTGATGGCGACATCGTCTCGGCGGAGAAGCCAGAGGATTTGTATACCCCCGGCGCGCAGGAGCTCTTGCTGTTGGAGTTGCATAGGCTGTAGCTTACTGTGAATGTGAGCGTCGCCTGCGAGCCGGCCTTCGGCTTTGTGGGCGTCACCAGGTTTGTTGTGCATATTATCTGCGAGCCCTTGCTCGCATATGTTGGCTGGCAGTTGCCGTACTGGTAGTTTGGCGTGCCTCCTATGCTAGAGGTGCTGACGTTGATCGCGTTCGGCTGGAAGTACATCACTGTGCCAAGCTCGTTAGTGAACACGATGTAGAACTGCAGCGGCGCTATCGCGTTGTAGGTGACGAGCGCCTCGGTGCACGGCAGGAGCGGCTGTATGTTGCACGAAGAACCAAGATAGACTGACGGGGGCCTCGAGTCCGATATCAGCACGACCGTGACTATGAAAAGCGCTATTATTATGAATACCCAGGAATATGTCAGCATGAATTCGATAGCAGATTGAGCCCTCGCCATGGAAACAGTAGCTATTGGTAGTGTATTTATTAATGTATTGCCTAGGTATCCTCATGGGAAAGATGAAGGCGGTGCTCAAGCTTACAAGGATAGAGCACAGCATAATACTTCTTGTTGCGGTGATAGCCGCCGAGCTGATATCCGCGCACCACCTGCCCGGCCTTGCGGTGTTCGTGCTCAGCATGATAACGCCGGCGTTCGTGAGCATGGGATCGTTCGCGATAAACGACTATTACGACATTGGCGCAGACAGGGCTAACAAGAGAATGGACAGGCCGCTGGTAAATGGCAGCCTCACCAAGCGGCAGGCAATGTGGATAGTGGTCTCGTGCTTCGTGATCGGCGTGCTCGCGAGCCTCTTCATAAACGCATACGCATTCGTAATAGCGCTCATCTTCGCAGCGCTCGCGATACTATACAGCTACAGGCTCAAGGACATGCCGGTACTGGGCAACATCTACATAGCGTTCTCAATGGTCATACCATTCGCATACGGCGACTTCGTAGTAACCAACAGCTTCCACATCAGCATAGTGCTCATATCCATAACCATATTCCTTGCGGGAGTGGCAAGGGAGATACACGGCATGATAAGGGACTACAAGGGCGACGAGAAGGCAAGGGGATCCAGGAACCTGCTCTTCCATGTCGGGAAGGCAAGGGCGTCGCAGCTCGCAGCGATACTCTATGCTGAGGCTGTGCTGGTAAGCATATACATGTTCTTCTTCTATGCTCCCTTCGCATTCAACCTTGTCTACATAGTGCCGATAGCGATAACCGACGTGACGCTCCTCTACATATCATACGGCTTCCTTGTGCAGAAGAAGTCAAGGGAATTCTACGGCTTCTCAAGGAACGCAAGCCTTGCGGTTATGGCGCTATCGGTCTTGGCATTCCTTGCGGCTGCGCTTCTTTATGTAAGGATATGATCAATGCCTGAGTTCGCGGAAAATGGTCGTGTCTGTGAAGCTCCTCTTCGCAATCACCCTCAGCTGTTCCACAAGCGTCATCTCCAGTTCTGGCTTGGTGTATTCGTGGACTGAGCCGTCTGTCAGGCTCCCAGTGAACTTCATCATCTCCCTGTAAAGCGGAGACCTACTGAAGTTGAACAGGAATCTCGAACTCGTGAGGTTGCAGACTCCCCTCGGGTTCGTCTTATCCAGCGTGTCAAGAAACTTCCGCGCAAAAGGCTCTATTGGCAAGAGATAGACGAACAGGGTCTGCGCCCTGAAGCAGACATCGAACTCAAGGGCGCCTTCCGAGAGTTCCCTTGCGAGCATTGCGGTGAGCCTCTCGGGCCTTCCCTTCCTAAAGAGGCCTCCCTCCTTGAGCATCATCTCCTCCAACTTTTGCGACCCGTAGGAGGGCGCCTGTACATGGTTGACCTCGAACTCCTTCTTTAGCGCATTCCTAAGGCTATGCTCGCCTTTTGTAGTTACCGCGACCATTTTATCACTTCTTAAATGCAATATGCAATCGATGGGTTATTGTTGCTGGCGCTTTGTCTGCTGCTTCATCTCCATCTTAGCCTCGAAGTCGCCTACACCGTAGCCGAATTCCTCGTTCGTGCTTATCTTGCCGCGCGCCTTGAGCACCTCCCTAGATAGGAGATAGTATATGAACGCGAGCGACCTCCTTCCGCGGTTGTTGCTCGGTATTATGAGGTCTATGAACTTTGTGGAATTGTCCGTGTCGCTGAGCGCGATTATCGGCATGTTTATGCTGCTCACCTCCTTTATCGCCTGCTTCTCATTCCTGGAATCGCTTATCATTATCAGCTTCGGCTCCATGAAGTTCTCCCTGTTCGGGTTCGTGAAGGTTCCGGGGGTTACCCTCCCCTTTATGAACTTTGCCTCGATTATCTCAGCGAACTTCTGCGCCGCTACTATCGCGTATATCCTTGATGCTGTTACAACAACATCCTTCGGGTCGTACCTCGCTATCATCGCAGCCGCAACCCTTATGCGCGTGTCTATTGTCTTGAGATCAAGAAGATAGAGGCCGTCCTCCCTCACCTTGTATATGAACTTCTTCATTCCAGGGCTCCTTGTCTTTGTGGCTATGTGTATGCCCGCCTCTAGGTAATCGTTCTGCGCTGCCAACAGTTGTTCCTCATCAGTCATATCAAACACTTCGGGCCGCCCAGATTTCCAGCTAATTTCAATATATCCTTTTAATCCTAAGGAGGTAATTAGGGTGGCTTTGCGACTGCCCTTATTTACTTAAGTATTTTATGAGCAAGGCTATAAAAGACTTTCTTTGAGGAAACAGGGCAATGCTTATATACAGGATTGATGCTAAAATGAAATGAGACTAGGCGAAATGGGGCTGTACGCTAACCTGGTAGACTGCCAGCATGGGGTGCTGGTCGTCCGAGTTCAAATCTCGGCAGCCCCGTAATATGTGCTGTGGCCTTTTACGAAGCATACGGGTATAAATATTATTTAAACAGAGTATTTGGCAGTGATAACGGTGGACAGCCATATATCTGCAAGCATGCGGAGCAGATCAGCACCATTAAATTATCAGGCAGCTCTTAAAAAATTGTTAAGGGAAGACAAAAGACCGAGAGACAGAGCCTATTCCGAAGCTGCGAAATTCGCAGAAAGCAATGGCGACAATAAGACGGCGATAGAGCTTTATGAAAGAGGAAGGCAATACTATTCTGCTGTGGACCTGGCTATGAGAACTCCGGTTTGCAAGGATAAAGCAGTGGGGATAGCAACTAGGGGAATAGCCTACTGCAATGCAAAAGGAGACTCATTTGGGGCCATTGATCTTGCTAAAAGGATAGAAGATGCCGAATTATTGAAGGGACTCACCATAAATAAAGCCAATGAACTAAGGAGAAAGAAGAAGTTCACAGAAAGCCGGGGATCTGGCTGAAGATATAGGCGAGCACGCAAGGGCAATAGATTTGTACCTTGAGGGCCATGATTATGTCAAGGCTGTGGAAGTTGCCCAAAAATTAGACGATCCTAGACTGGTAATGAAATTGGTTAGAGCGGCTGCGGAGGGGTTGGAACCGCACTGCAGCTATCTATTGTATGGCGGGGTGGAAGGCGAGAATAGATATCTTCAGATAGTGGACCTTTGCATAAGTGCGGGCGAAAAGAAAAGTATCGAGACGGTAATCAAAGAAATAGTGGATTACAGGGAGAAGCACACATTTACTATCTATTCCGATCGGCTCGTATCAGAATTAAGGAAACGATTGGAAGCTCCGGCAGTGTAATCGTTATACTATTTCCTTCCGAAGTTTATGAACTCGTCTATGAGCTCCACGTTGCCTACGAACATTCTCCTGCAGCAGTACCTCTTGACTCCGAGGTCGTCCAGCACCTTGTCCGGCGCCTCGTTCTCCTTGTTGACGCGCTTGTCGTACGCTTCCCATTTGTCGGCGACTACCGCACCGCAGCTGAAACATCTGACCGGCATCATCATTGGTATCACACATTATTATCTATAGGATTTCTGGAACCTTGCCCTTGCCTTCGGTCCCTTGAACTTCTTCGGCTCCACCCTTCTGGCATCGTCTATCAGCATGAACCTGTCATGGCGCATGTACTCCTTCCTCACAGTGTCGCTTCCGGATGACTTCTCGATGCTCTTCGCTATGACGTTGCGGACTGCCTGCGCCTGCGAGCTTATGCCACCGCCATGGACGTTTATGTTTATGTCAAGCCCCCTTGCTATGTCCCTTGTTATGGACGATACGCCTATGGGCTCTGCCATTATGCGCCTGAGCTCGAGAGGCTCGCACACATTGATGTCGAAGCCGTTGACGTGTATGCGCCCTGTGCCGGGCTTAGCCGATGCCCTTGCGATCGCGCTCTTCCTCTTGCTCTTTACAAATACGACCTTTGTCTCCTTCTTTGATGCGGATTTCTTGCGGGGCGCTGCGCGCTTCTTGACTGGAGCCTGCACTGCGGCCTCAGGCTTCACTGCCTGGACAGCCACTTCCGCCTTTATTTGATTATCCTCAGCTTTCTCTTCCGGCATTGGTTCACTTGATCTTGTTGTAGCCCAGCAGCTTTGAGAGATCGCCTACATAGACGTATCCAACATACATGCTCTTGGGCTCCTTTGTATCTACCTTTATGGTATTAAAGCCATTTAGCTCTTTTGGCATCCCGACAAAGACGCGCAGCCTCTTGAATGCCGCCTTTCCGGAGGGCTTCTTGTGGTATGGGAGCATGCCCCTTATTATCCTGCGCACAAGCATGTCTGACCTCCTCGGCCAATAGGGAGAATGCTCAGGATTCTCCTTCTCCTGGAGGTTCAGGCGCACCCTGTACCTCTTAGCGATTACCTTCTTGTTTCCTGTTATGAATGCGCGTTCAGCATTAACGACAGCGACCTTCTTCCCGTTGAGCAGCTCCTTCGCGACGGTGCTGGCAAGCCTGCCAAGCACCCTGTCCTTGGCGTCGTATACGACATAATCCTTGTAATCCTCCTTACTTCCTCCCATTAGCATCATCTAGATTATAACCCATATGTTGGTCTTCGCCCTGCAGAAGGGCGAGTCAGCCCTGAACATCTCGCGAATGTCGACTACCCTGCAGCCGGCCTTCTCGAGGCCCTTAAGCGCAGGCTCTGAGAAGTCTATCGCGGCAATGGTGACCTTGTGCTTCATCTCCCCGATAGAGAGAACCTTACCTGGCACCACGACTAGATCCCCCTCCTTAGTATACTTGTCTATCTTGTAGAGGTTGACAGAGGCCCTGCGCCTTGCCGGCACAGCGGTAAGCTTGTGTACACGCTTCCAGAGTTCCGGATAGTACTTCTCGCGCGATGCCGTGCTGAGGCTATCAAGCCATTCCTTGACCTTTGCCTTCTCGACGTTTATCTTCATCTGCCTCACAATTCCGTTTCAGTTATAACATTATAATCCAGGAAGGATTTGACCCCTAAATCAGACTATGATTTGCATGTAGTGTTATATAAAGATGCTTATTAATGCTGATTCCTGGTGCTGAGCCCTCCGTACCGTATGTTAAGTATTCTAAGTATGTGCTGACAATTAATATATGCCTTTCCATGGATCGGCTATTTCTGGCAAGCGCACCCCTCTCTCAGCAGCCAATAAAAACAGGAAAATATATCATATCTCACAGCTCTTAGACGGCAACATATTACCCATAACATCAAAAGATATCCTGATGGGTACTAAATAAATTGGAAACCTATAAATACTTTAAAATATGTAGTATCTTTACCTATTTTTAATTTTCTTTGCTTCTTTGTCTGACGGGTTTTAGTGGGTTATTAAAGTGAGGGGATGAAACAAAACTATGCACTCTTTGTAATCGTAATTATAGCAATGTTTGCTATACCAAGTTTGGCACACGCAATGGTAGTAGTACCAGTACCAGCACCAACTCTTGTTTCTGCCAGTATAATTAGTAGTAGCAGTATTGGCTGATCTGGCGCGAGTCCTCTAATAAGCCGTCAGCCATCCCTTTCTTGTGCAGAACGTTACCCCATATCCACAGAGCAGAAATGCATTACACATTATTTACTAAGAGTACTCAAATGGATATTGGGCTAACAGGAAGGTTTATATACTCCAAAGACATATATAATATGTTATATTCTTCTTTTCCAGGGTGGAGTAGAGCAAGTTTAAATTCGGGCGCAAACATCGATCCATTTCGAACTTAGTTCGCAGAGGATAGCGTCAGATGCGATTTTTACACAGGTGATTGCCATATTGCCATGAATGGCGATGCTAGACACGGTGAATTTACGAGTAATATTAAAGTTTTAAGTTGGTTTAATGAGACAAAAAGGAAACCTTAGGGTAACATTCGGTAAGGTGGGGCTAGTTCTAGCTATTAGCCACAGCCAAATTGCTTAGGATACCAATTGATGATTAAATGAAAAACAACTACGCGCTCCTGTTCTCTATAGCTCTCATGGCATTGTTTGCCATGCCAAGCCTAGCGCACGCAAACGCGCCAATCTCTTTGTCCCCGTGGCTAAGCACCAGCGCCTATCCGACAAACGTGCTGGCCCAGAGCTGCTTCGTTTACGGCAGCAGCCTATACTGCATGGGTGGATTCAACTATTCGGCAAGTACCGGATCATATAGCAGCTCATTCGTTAACCCAATATATTACACACCGATACTCAGTACAGGTGCGCTTGGGTCATGGCAGCCTACGACAAGCTATCCAGCAAACGTAGATTGGGCGCCCTGCACCACAGTGGACGGAAACGTATACTGCATGGGTGGCCAGGAGGGTCTTGGCACAGCGGGCTATGGCCCATATAATTCCGTATATTACGCGCCTATCAGTTCAGGCGGCATAGGCACATGGCAACCAACAACATCATATCCTCTATCTGTAATAGAACTGCAGTGCTTGCCATATAATGATTACATATACTGTGTTGCTGGAGGCACCTTCGGCTCGACTTTCAACAGTGTGTATTATGCACAGGTTCAGGTCAGCGGAGGATTAGGGCCGTGGATCCCGACAACCAGTTACCCAATTGACATAGAGGACCATAGTTGCGTAATCAACGGCAATGACATCTACTGCGTTGCCGGTAGCGATAGCACTTACACAGACGCAGTCTACTACGCGCCTATATCCGGCACTGGGGGCCTAGGTGCATGGGCACCCACAACAAGCTATCCTATAGCTACCGCGCAGGAGAGTTGCACAACGGCAGACGGCTATATCTTCTGCATGGCTGGAGACACAAGCAATCTCGGATATTATGCACAGATACTAAGCTCTGGAAGGTTAGGCCCTTGGGCAAGCACTGGCAATTATCCCTTGAGCGCCGATTCGGAGAGCTGCGCCTCATACTCTAACAGCATCTACTGCGTAGGTGGTTTCAACAGTATAGACCTATGGAGCGCCCCGTACTCGGGCTACAATTCTGTATACCATGCAACAATAGTGACACCAATCCTGCTGACGCCCTCCTCTGCCACAATAGACAACGGGCAGTCTGCTACATTGAGCGCGACCGCATCTGGGGGCTCCGGCACAGGATACGTATACACATGGTATCCCGGAAGTTCATGCACAGGCACCTCTCTGACGAGCACAACGGTATCACCGACATCTAATGCGACATACTGCGTAAGCGCGACCGATTCGCTCTCCGACATGCCAATGACAGGCATAGAGACGGTAGCGGTCAACACCGCTCCCGAATTTACATATACGGAGTGGCCTTCTACAAATTCCGCCTTCAATAGCCCTAACGAGATCATACTGGTCCTTAGAATAGAGACAAGCGGAACCTACCCCGTCACATTTACGAACCTAACCGGAGGGGCAACGACAACAGTTACAGGACAATGCCCTTTCACGGACAACCCCTATCCATATTCTGCGGGAGTGTCTGGGGCGGGCTTTACATGCTACGCAATAATAACCCCGACAAACGGAGTGTACACATATACCTATGCGGCCACCATATACGGGGTAACCGAGAGCGCCAATGTTGTCCTTACAGCAGGCGGCAACGCGCCAATAGCCATAGCATCCCCTACGGCGACATCGCCTGTTGATGCGGGCCAGACGATATCGTTGTCTGCAAACGGCGTATCAGGCGGAACAGGCAGCTACACAACCGAACAGTGGTATGATGCCGGAACGGCAAGGGAAAACAGCACGGGAACCCATGTAGGTCCAGGAAACTCCTTAAGCGCTACAGATACACAGCCAAACACAGGCGTATACTACTATTATCTTGTGGTGTCTGGAGGGACTGACACTGCGATCACCCCGGCAATATCCGTAACGGTAGACCAGGCGCCTACGACAACTTCGGTATCATGTCCGGCATTCACGGCAGGCACACCGACAACCTGCACAGCCACGGTCAGCGGATACAACCCGACAGGTACAGTATCATTCACTCCGGGAACCGCAACCGATTCGTTCAGCCCTGCATCTTGCACATTAGCCGCATCAGGGGGATCCTACACATGCCAGGTATCTTACACGGATACCGCAGCGGAGACACCATCAATAACAGCCTCCTACTCGGGCGACACCAACAACCTAGCAAGCTCATCTTCTGCCTCAGTGACTGTGCTCAGCTACACCGCGCCTACAACCACGGTCTCTAATGGCGGTGGCGGAGGAGGCGGTGGCGGCGGCCCAACAGGCGTTTCACCCACCTTCGTGCCTACGGTCACTACATCCGGCAACAGCTGTTATGTTGCGACACCGGTGGCATGGCTTGATACGTTCACCTTCCATATCGGCGGAACAACCATATCGGTTCTTGACAACTTCATATCGCCGAACGAGACCGGCGTACAGATAGGCAGCCAGACCTACACGCTGCTTGAGAACCAACCGCAGAGCATAAGCGGCGCAAATGCGACCATAGAATTGACAAACGTGTCATACCTGCCAATAGAGCACACTGTAACACTCATGTTGTGCCCGGTTTCCGGCGCGAGTCCGCTGCAGCCATCGTTGAATTCTACAACCAACTCAACAACCGGTAACCTCACGGTACAGACATCTCCAGTGACGACTACGGTGCTGCCCACCATACCTACAACGTCGACCGTACCTGCAGCGGTGCTTACGACTACTACCGTGAAGCCCTCAGGCTTCGGCTATCTGTATTATCTGCTGCTCGCCATAGTTGTGGTCCTGCTATTGCTGATCTTCGCATACTACCGCAGGAGAAGAAAGAGGGACGGAAAGACCAACTGATTGTTTTGGCTGACTGTGTCATCCGGTCAGCAATCTATTCTGTATCACAGGCAACGTGCAGGAGCGCCGGGATGCGAAGCAGCATGCCAAGCCTTATAAACTCTTCAGTCTAATTGTATTTGTGGGAGAAGCGGAATCCCAGTGATATTATGGCACAGGGGACGGCCTGCTGTGGCTGGAGGGGCGCCAGTTCGGCCCTGATAAGGATAGAAGATAAGCCGCAGGAGCACTGCGGGATCGTAGGCATACGCTCATATTCCGGGAAGAATGTCACAGCGCTTACACTAATCGCAATGGAGGCGCAGCAGCACAGGGGACAGCAGTCCTTCGGCATCGCGGTGCTGGGCTACGAGCCGGTGAAGATGAAGGGTCTTGTCTACCAAGGCCTTCTTAACGATCCCACCATAGAACAGATGGTCGGCAGCAGCGCAATAGGGCATCTCAGGTACGCCACTGCAGGGTCAGAGTCGGACATAGGCAACTTCCACCCTATCCAGATAAATTCTACAGTGCCGTTGAGGATCGCGCATAACGGGACAATATCCGCTATCGAACTCAGGAGGGAGCTCGAGAAAAGGAAGATAAACGTATCGCCAGAAAGGACCGATACCGAGCTTTCAGGATACCTGCTCGCTGAACTCTACAAGGAGACTGGGAACTGGGCTGAGACATTCAGGCAGTTCTCAAGCATAAAGGTGGGCTCCTTCTGCTTTGTATTGCAGCTTGAGAACGGCGACATAATCGCGGCAAGGGACGAGCGCGGCTACAAGCCGCTATCATACGGCTACCATGAAAGGAGCAATTCCTATGTGGTGGCATCTGAGGACGTGGCGCTCAAGCATATAGGCGCGAGGAAGATATCTGACGTGCATCCCGGGCATATGCTCATGCTCGGAGGCCAGTCATCCCCGAAGCTGTACGACTTCATGGAAGGATTGGAGCTGCCCAGGGCGTATGACCCCTTCGAGATAAGCTACTTCGCGCGGCCTGACTCGATTCTATACGGCAATGTTAATGTGGCAGTGGCAAGGAAGCGGCTTGGCAAGGCGCTCTACAGGAAATACGGCGTTCTTGGCGACCTTGTGGTGCCAGTGCCTGAATCGGGCAACCTCCCGGGAGAGGGCTATTCCGACGCCTCCGGCGTCAGGCTCTCGAAAGCGCTCATAAAGGACCGCTACAACATCAGGGACGTGCAGCGCGGCTTCATAGAGGCCGAGAAGGCGCGTGAGGATATCGCCGAGAAGATGATCCTAATACCCGAATTTGTGAACGGCATGCATGTCGTTGTCGTGGATGACAGCATAATAAGGGGCACGAGCTCGAGCGTGTACATAAGGATGCTCAAGGATGCGGGCGCAGCTGGCATAACCCTGCTCGCCATATTCCCGCCCCCGCAGTTCCCCTGCCGCATGGGTATCGCATACCCGAGCCGTGAGGAGCTGATAGCCTACAGGCTGTGCGAGGGAGGGGACATCGAGGGGATAGGAAGGCAGGTAGCCATACATCTAGAAATAGATTTTGTCGGATACCTGAACCCGGTTGAATTCAGCGAGGCGGTAGGCATGCCCCTTGGCGACCTCTGCTTCTCATGCGTGACAGGCGACTACTCGAAGCTGGAACAGCCGCAGCCCCTGTATAATCTGCTGGCGTGCGGCCCTGTAGCGGTGCCTAAATAAAGAATAAGCTTTATATATCTCTTAAGTTTGAGATATAATTGAACATCTTCTGAGGAATTGGTGATTAAATGAAAAACAACTACGCGCTCCTGCTATCCATAGCTGTCATGGCATTGTTTGTCATACCAGGTTTTGCACATGCACAGGCAACAAGCCAGAATGTGCCTATATCTCTCTCGGCCAATGTCATAACTGCCGGAGGATCAACAGCGGTATCTGCATCTCTTTCAAGTCCACCATTCGACCAATCAACAGTAGTATATTCATGGAGTACCTATGGAACATGTCCAGACTTCTCAAATCCAGGCAGTGTACAATCATTCACCTACACCTCATCGACTAATGGCGTAACGCAAAACTGTGTATTCACGGTCTCGGTTTCAGAT
>Ga0187867_10000984_pt1 | contig 24935 bp, 20 predicted proteins | sample June2016WEW_13_1_FD_132976 | JGI IMG/M metagenome (GOLD analysis project Ga0187867, IMG submission 132976) | Peatland microbial communities from SPRUCE experiment site at the Marcell Experimental Forest, Minnesota, USA - June2016WEW_13_10 | ecosystem: Environmental > Terrestrial > Soil >... | reverse complement strand
TGCGGGAGCTGTTGGGCCTGAGACAGGACCGAGATGCCCGACTGTTCGAGGATCTGCAGGGAAGTGAACTGCGAGGTCGCCTGCGCGACATTCACATCGACGAGGTCCGCGTGCGCCGAGGTCAGGTTCTGCTGGGCGACCGTGACGTTGTTGGACAGGGCCTGGATCTGGTTCTGCGAGGAACCGAGCGCAGCCGCCGCGGACGCCAAGGTGTTGATGGCGGTCTGGACAGCGGTCATCGCGGCGGTGGCTGACGCCACCGAGGTTACGCTCAGGCCGCTTACTGAAAGCGCACCCGATGATGTGGCGGTCAGACTGACAGCGACGGCATCGGCCGAGTTACTGGCATCCGGGCCGACCTGGAAGGTCAGCGCAGAGGTTGCACCGCTCAACAGGCTCACCCCAGCGTAGGTGGTCGACGAGGCAATCTGGTCGAGCTGGGTAATGAGGGACGAGAACTCCTGCTGGTCGGCAGCCGCCGCGGTTGAGTTACCTGCGGTCGTGGTGTTAGCTGCCTCCGTGGCGATGGTGTTTGCCTGCTGGAGTATTGCCTCCTGCTGGTTCATTGCTCCCTGGGCGGTCTGAAGCACCGAAACCGCTGTTTGAGCGTTGCTCTGTGCCGCGCCATAGCCGTTGATCTCTGTTTGAAGGGACTGGGCAATTGAGTAGCCCGCCGGGTTGTCGGCAGCCGTCTGGATCTGCAGACCAGAGCTCAGCTGGCCAACGACGTTGGACATCGCGGTGTCCGTGGCGTCGAGGTTGTTCTCCGCCCCCAAGGCGGCGATGTTGTCGTTGATGAGCAGCATTGTCATGTCCTCCTTGACTGTCGTGGGCCGGTGCCCGCACCGGCCCTCGGAAGGCCTTCCTTGGCCTGTCAATGCAAACGACCGATCCTGTGGCGTTCTTTCCAAGTTCCGCGAAGATTTTTTCCGCCACGCTCGCCACACGGGACCGTGGTCAGGGAGAAGAGCCTCTGTGCCGCGGCAAGGCCGTCGCCGGTTGGCAGGCAGGCGCCCGACCGCGCCGTTAATAGAGCGACTGGCGCGCCATGAGGCCCGTCATCTCGGCACTGGAGGATGAGTGGTGCTCGTCTCGTTGTGCATGATCATGAAGAACGAGGAGGATGAGCTTCCCCTGGTTCTCGCCTCGGCGGCCGGTCTGGTTGACGAGATCGTGATCTACGACACGGGCTCTGCCGACCGATCGGTCGCGTTGGCACGCGAGCTCGGTGCCACTGTCATCGAGGGGTACTGGGACGACGACTTCTCCCGAGCCCGCAACGAAGCGCTCGAATACTGCAGCGGGGACTGGATCCTTTGGCTCGACGCCGATGAGGCGGTGCACGGAGACGCCGTCGACTTCAGGGCCAAGCTCGCAGCGCAGCGTACCTTCGACTGTTACACGGTGGCGATCGAATCGATCGAGGGCTCCGGTCTCGGGGCCAGAACGGCCTTCCACGCCGCGCGGGTGTTTCGTCGCCGCAGCTGTCATTGGAGCGGACCCATCCACGAACAGGTCGTGCTGCGGGACAACGGCGCCTTCCCCGCCCAGACCGTCTGCGCAGAGCTACGAATTCTCCATCGCGGCTACACGAAACTGAAGTGGCGGTCCAAGGACCTGATCTCACGCAACTTACGGATCGCCGCAAGCGCTCTCGACGATCCGGGAGTCGACCACGCGCGGGCGCTGTACGACTACGGTCGCACCCTGCTCGAGACCGACGATCCGGGTTCGGCGATAGCGCCCCTTCGGGAGGCAGCCGCCACGACGACGCTGGTGTTCATACGCCGCTCGGCATTGAAATTGATCTTCTTCGCCCACCTTGCCCTCAACGAGTTCGAGGAGGCGTCTTGCGACCTTGAAGAGATGCGGCCGGAGCTCACAAAGACGATCGGTGCCGACCTACTCGAGGTAAGGCTGCTCCTGGCAAAGAAGGACTACGAGGCATGCCTGGAGGCGATCGACCGCCTTCCCTTCGCCGATACGGACGAGGACGGCTTCGAGCTCGGCCGTGCCTCGGTCGCCTGGGCCAAGGCGCAGGCCCTCGAGGCCCTGGAGCGGCCCGGCGAAGCGGCCGATGCTCTATTGGACGCACTGCGTACTCACGGACAGCTCGACTTGGGTCTGAACGCCCTCGTGGCCTTGTTGCATGAGTCCGGCCGGAGCGCTTCGGAAATCGTCGCAAGGACACGAGCCGAATCGATGCCCGTCCTCGTTGCGATGGCCACCCGCCTTCCAAGCCGCGAGGCAGACGAGGTGCTGGCATCGTTCGCCGAGGCCTACCCAGAACGCCTCGAGCCTCTGGCTGCGGCCCGCGACGTGGCAACGAGCCTGAGCGTGCCGAGAGCGATGTGGTGGTCCGACCGGTACCGCCGTGCCGGACTGGGGGAGTTGTGCCCCCTGTTCCGGATGAGCCAAGACGAGGCGCTCGAGCCCATGTTCAGGCTTCTTGCTGCTGCGGGAGGTTATCTGTCCTTCCGCGACCAGCGCCTTGTCGGTCCGGCGCGGGCGGCGCTCGCGAGCCTTGGTGAAGTCGAGCGCGGCGGCGCCTTCGAGCAGGTTCGCTCCATCGCACCCGATCTCGCGAAGCTCTTGTCGAGCGCGACGGAGGCTGTGCAGCTGTCGAGGCGGGAATCGAGCGTCGAGGGCTTTCGCACCATAGTGACGCGACCACGGCCAGGTGACGCCGTTCGCGACGGTGGCGCCGCTCACGGTGGCGCGGTGGACCCAGCGGCGTTGCCTCTCGGTTCAGCAAGCGTGCACGAGCTCGTTACCGGGGACGTCCTTGCTTCGGTCCCGCACGACAGGGCGGGTGCGGTCCTCCTCGAGTGGGCACGAGTGCTCTGCGACGGCGGTCGTCTTCGCCTCGAGGTGCCGAACATCGCCGCAGCGGCGGGTCTGCTCGCCAGCGGCTCATTGATCGAGCTCCGTCGTGTTCTTTTCGGCGGGCGTCGTTTTGGTGAGGACGGCGCCGAGGAGGCCAATGCGGATGCCTGGTCGCCCGAGGAGCTTGAAGCCGGCCTCAATGGTGTCGGGCTCATGGTCGAAGAGATCAACGCCGGTGCCATGATCGCTGTGTCGGCCAGGCGGGTCGGCCTCTTGTCACGTCGCACTACTGGCGAGGTGCCACCGGTCTGTGTGCTCGTCACAGCCGCCGACGGGGCCGAAGACTTGCTCGCTAGGCTGCGCGCCCTCTCTGGGACGGACGCGGGAGTCGACTTCGAAACAGTCGTGCTCGTGAACGGCCCGGACAACAGCTCTATCGCTCTTTCGGCAGCCCTCGAAGGCGATGTGACGACGACGGCGAGCCCACTGCAGCTGGAACCGGCGGCCGCCCTCGACGAGGCTGCCAGACTGGCGCGGGCCGAGACGATCGTGGTCCTGTCGCCCCGCGCCAGGCCCATTGAGGGTTGGCTCGCACGTCTCCTCGCACCCCTCGACGATCCGACTGTCGGACTGAGTTCCGCGGCCGTTGTCGACGAGCGCGACCTCGTCGTCCATGCGGGTCTCGAGCTTTTCGGGGACGTCACAATCCCTTCGCTTGACGCCGTGGCGCGCTGCGCCTATCTACGCGCCGCGGTCGCCCTCGGGTCCGATGCGCAAGTCGATGCCGTAGGAGCCGAGGCTTTCGCCCTTCGCCGTCAGCTCTGGGACGAGCTGCGCGGAGTGGCACCGGGATGGTCGGAAGAGGAGGCGGTGATCGACTTGAGCCTCCGGGTGCGCCGGCGCGGACTGCGCTGTGTTGTGGCGGCCGGCTGCGCCGTTATGGCCGACGCGCCGGGTGAGGACGCAACGAGCCGCGAAAGGCTGGCGTGGCACTGGGCCGGGCGGACGGAGTTGCGGCCACCTATGGCGACACGGGTGTCGGCCTCGTCGCTCATGCCCTCCTCGACGCTCATCGAGCGCGTCTCGAGCGTCATGGCCGTGCCGTCAAAGCCCCGCTCGGGCGGGGTGAACCTCGTCGGCGACTTCAACGAGTCCCGCGTCCGGTGCTATGCCGCCACCCTCAAGGACGCCGGCATGCGCATCTCGCGTCTGCACTGGACCGGCGGGGTCCCCGAGCGAGTCGAGGAGGACACGGCTTTCACCTATTCGACCACCATCTTGATCTTGGACGGTGACCAGCTCGTCGATTACGTGGGAGAGGTCGGCATCGACACCTTGCGCAACCGGCGCACGATCATCGCTTGGGACTGGCCCCTTGCCAGACCTTCGTCGAACGCCGCCGCCGAGGCGGCGATGGTCGGAGAGCTTTGGGCGCCGAGCTCGTTCTCCGAGCGAGCCCTCAAGTTGGCAGCGCCGCGGCCCGTCCTGCTCGTGCCTCCCCCGGTCGTGATCGCCCGTGAGGTCTCTAGAGTTGATGCCTGCCTGCCCGAAGGCTTCGTCTTCGCGGTGGTGGCGCGCCTTGGACGTGGCCGCCCAGGAGACGAGGCACTCGCCAACCCGGCCGCGGCCGTCGAGGCCTTTACGAGTGCCTTCGCCCCCCGGTCCGGGCCTGTGCTGTGCGTGGTGCTGCAGGGCCGCAAGACCAAAGCGGCGGCCGAAGCATGCCGGTCGGCAAGCGGCGGGCGCCCCGACGTCGTGTTGATAGAGACCGAAGACGCGGCCGTGGCGGACGCGGCGAGCGTGACGGCGGACTGCCTCGTTTCCTTGCACCGCTCAAGCGCCTTCGGGCACGATATCGCTCGGTCTATGGCGGTGGGGCGCCCTGTCGTGGCGACTCGCTACGGCGGCTCGATGGACTTCCTCTCAGATGACTGTGCCGAGCTCGTGCCCTACGCCATGGCGTCGAGCCCGCGCGCGACCCACCCGTTCCCAGCTGGGACCGAGTGGGCCGAACCCGATGTCGAGGCTGCTGCGGCGTCCCTGCGGGCGGTGTACGGCCATTACGAGCAGGCACGACGAAAGGCATGGCGCGGCCGCGCCGCCGTGACGCGTCAGAGCGGACCGAAAGCAGTCGCCCGCGCCCTTCGCCGCCACCTCGGCGAGCCTGCATTTGCTTCCCCCGAGTCCGCAAAGCGCGACCGGATCGGGGCAGTCCGCTAGCCACCTGAGCTCGGAAAGGCGGTCGAAAGGAACATGACGTGGCCAGTGACCAAACTTTTTTCCCATTTCGTCACTCAGAGTGACGGAGTCACTACTATTAGCGCGCAAGGTGTGATATAAGTGAGGCGAGGGCCCGTATCACCGTTGGCTGACGGCGTTACGAGCCCGCAATTCATTGCGAATACGGGGCTCACCCATGTGGTGGCAGAAGTAAGGAGGAGCCTGAGATGACCGTTCGTGCTCGATCGGTTTGCTCCCGGCACAAGTCCTTGGACCAGATCTGGGCCAGGTACGCTTCCGATAAGGACCTCGTATTTCGCAACGAGCTCGTTGTTGCCTACCAAGCGCTCGTCAACGAGACCGTACAGCGGCTGCCCGCTTACATCCTTTCTTACTGGGACCCCGACGACCTGCGCAGCTTCGGTCAAGACGGCCTCGTGCGTGCCATCATGCGGTGGAGTGGCCCGGACAACTCCAAGTTCGACCCCTATGCCCGGCGCTGCATCAGAGGCGCCATCTTCGACGAGCTGCGTCGACTGGACTGGATGCCCCGCACGGCACGCCGTCGTGTGATCTGTTACCGGACGACCTATGACGCGCTCGTAGTCGAGCTGGGCCGCAACCCCCGGCCGGAAGAGGTCTGCGCCGCCATGGGGCTCACGGGTCGTCAGGCGAGCGAGCTCATGAGCGAGCTCAACGCCTCCCAGCTGCTGCACCTCGAGGGCCGGGCCGCCTCGCAGGACCGCAACGAGACCGCGTTCGTCGACGTCCTCACCGACGAGGGCGCCGAGCCCGAAGCCGAGCTGATCGCCTCGGCCGAGCTCGAGGCGCTCAACGAGGCGATGGAGACCCTCAGCGAGCGCGAGCACACGGTCCTGTTCCTCGCCTTTTTCGGGGGCCTCACCCAAGAACAGATCGGCCGCATCATAAAAGTGGGTGGACCGCAGGTGTGCAAGATCCACGCCACGGCGCTGCGCAAGTTGCGCTCCGTCCTCGGCGGGAGCCGTATCGGGCTGGAACAAGCACTGGCCAGCTGACATGGCGATGGTCACCCACTCCCGCTTTAGTTTCGGCGAGGATAACGGGCGATGACGACCGTTGCCGATGTGCCGATCCGTTCCTCGGTAGTTTCCGATTGCTCTCAGTACCGCTACCTGCTCGCAGAAGAGTGGGGATCCGGGCGGCGCTCCATCACCTGGGTCATGCTGAACCCGCCTGGGGACGCGCAGCTCGAGGACGAGACGACCACCCACGTCGGTGAGTTCTCCCGATGCTGGGGTTACGACCGCATGGCGATCGTCAACCTCTTCGCCCTCCGAGCGACTTGTCGCGAGGAGCTCGGCACAGTGGAGGACCCGGTTGGCTCGAAGAACCGCTGGTTCGTCCATCAAGCGGTCACCAATGCCGAGCTCGTCGTCGTGGGCTGGGGAGACGAGATCGCTTACGCGCCATCGCGACCGAACACGCTTGACGACCTGGTCGACCTGCGTCGTGCCAACGTGGCGATGCTCTGCTTCGGTCTCACGAGTGCCGGCAACCCATTGCATCCCTCCCGAGTCCCCGACTCGACGATCCCGGTCGTCTGGACGGCCCGATAAGGCTGCACTTTCCCGGAACCGGGCCACGTGCGCGGCGGCCTCGGTGCTGCTCGGGTCACCGGCGCGTGCTCGTCTTGTTCTCGCGGGCGCTGACTTGTGACGGTCGGGCTGAACATACCCGAAGGTCATGACACATGGGACAATTGACCCATCGACACGAGGAAGCATCTGGGGCTCGCCAGCGGGGTATGCCCCGTGCGCAGGGCCTCGAGCGACGAGGTGACCCGCGTCGCCGAGGTACTCAAAAGAGCCTTCGCAGGCGAGCCGATCCAGCGTTGGTGCATGGCTTGTGATGACCCGGTCGAGCTGATCGGCCTCGAGTTCCTCGAAGCGGCCCGCCAGCTTGCCGCCGGAGGGTTCTTGTGGGTGACGGAGGACCTATCGGGCGCGGCTGGTTGGTTTCCGCCCGGTGCCGACTACGACGAGGAGGCCATCGACGCCGTCGTGAGCGCGGCGCTTGTTTCCCGCGGGGGACGAGCCGAGCCCAGGGCCGGCTTTTGGCAATGGGTGGAGGATAACCGTCCTTCGACACGGCACTGGTACCTGGATCTCCTCGGTGTCGAGCCGGAACGCCAGGGAACCGGTCTCGGCAGGTTCCTGCTCAAAGAGGGCCTGGCGCGCGTGGACGCCTTAGCTGAGGCGGTCTTTCTCGTGACCGACGACCGCCACAACGCCGCTTGGTACGAGCGCCACGGATTTTCGATCCAGTCCGCCGAACGCTCGCCTGAAAACGGGCCGATGGTGTGGTTCATGTACCGGCCGCCGCGTTTGTGACGGCGCGAGCCGGCCCCGTTTCGAGGGCGAGACACCTCGATAGCCTGACGACCATGGACTGTCGGGGCCAAAGCCGGCTCGAGATCGCCGATTGGCACGACCGTGGTGCGAGGTGGTACGCCCCGTGCCACAAAGCGCGGCAAGCCTCGTCGTGGACTCCTGCCCGGACCGTCAGGGAGCCTGCGAGCCGGCTCCGTGGGCTTTGCGACTCTTGAAGGCCCCTACCAAGTCGCTGATCGACCGACAAGCCCGTACCCGGCGGCGATGGCTCGTTGCCGGGATCCTCGCCGTCTGGGGTCCCGGTCTAGTGGTCATGCTGGCCGACACCGACGCCGGCAGCCTGATAACGGCGGCCCAGTCGGGCTCGGAGTGGGGATACCGGATGGTGCTCCCCCAGATCCTGCTCATTCCGGTGCTTTATGTCGTCCAGGAGATGACTGTCCGGCTCGGCATCTTGACGAACATGGGTCACGGCGCCCTCATCCGCAAGACCTTCGGCCGCAAGTGGGCATTGTTCGCTGCCCTGCCCCTCTTCGCCTCCGGCATCGGCGCCCTGTTCACCGAGTACGCCGGCGTAGCGGGAGTGGGCGAGCTCTTCGGGGTCCCCCGCACGCTGACGGTTCCTGTGGCGGCGGCCTTTTTGATCGGCGTCTCGATGACGGGCAGCTATCGGCGTGCTGAGCGGATCGGGATCGCTCTCGGGCTCGCCGAGCTCGTGTTCATACCTGCCGTCGTGATGGCCCACCCGAACCTCGCAGACATTGCCCAGGGGCTCGGTCGTGTCCCGCTCAACAACAGCAACTACGTGTTCCTGCTCGCCGCCAACGTCGGCGCGGTGATCATGCCGTGGATGATCTTCTACCAGCAAGGTGCCGTGCTCGACAAAGGCCTGAAGCCGCAGAATATCTCGAGCGAACGGCGCGACACCGCCGTCGGGGCGGGACTGACCCAGCTGATCATGATCGCCGTGGTGCTGGCGTTCGCGGCCACCGTCGGGCATGCCCACCCGGGCGTCTCGCTGCACACGGTGACGGACATGTCCTCGGCCCTGCGTCCTTTCGTCGGCGCGGTCGGGGCGAAGGTCCTCCTCGGAACGGCGGTGCTAGGTGCCGCCCTCGTGGCGGCTCTCGTTGCCTCCCTCGCCGGAGCCTGGGGGATCGCCGAGGTCTTCGGGTGGGCTCACACCCTAAATGAGCGACCCGACCGGAACACGGCGAGGTTCTACCTCACCTACGGTTGCGCCCACGTCTTGGGCGCGGCCATCGTGCTTTGCAGCCTGGACCTCGTCCGCCTCGTGATCGACGTGGAAGTCATGAACGCCATCGTGCTGCCGATCGTGCTCGGCTTCTTGCTGGTGCTCGAAGCCCGGGCGCTCCCGCCCGAGCACCGCATGCACGGGGTGCGCCGGGTGGTGGCGACCGGTCTCTGCCTCGTCATCATGGTCTTCGGGCTCTACCTGGTGCCGGCGACGCTCGGGTGGACCTAGGCCTGTGAGCCGGCGTCGGCCGCGGCTCGCCTAAGCGGCCGCCAGAGAGACTTCGCGCGGACAGCGGGACGATCGTGGCTTGGTAGCGTGCTCGCTATGCCGATCGCCGTGTCCTCTTTCGTGCTCGACTCGTTCGACGAAGAAGCGCCTTATGCGGACGACGGCGGGGTGCGCTACAGCCGGATCCGGATCGCCAAGACCTTCCGGGGAGACGTCGAGGCCCAGAGCACCGTGGAGATGCTCTCGGTGCGTGCCGAGAACGGCGGCGCAAGCTACGTGGCCGTCGAGCGGATCTCGGGAACGGTGCACGGCAGGCCGGGAAGTTTCGCCCTTTTGCACATCGGGACGATGGCGGGCGAGAGCCAATGGGCAAGGTGGCCCGTCGCGCCCGGGTCGGGGACGGGGGAGCTGGCCCGCATCTCCGGGGAGGGCCGCATCGAGATCTCGCCCGAAGGCGAGCATCAGCTCCACCTCGACTACGAGCTGTTGTGAGCCGATGCGCCCGGCCCTCGTCTTCGACGGTTCACCGCGTTTTTCAAACATTCGTAAGGCGTCCCAAGCACTAGGAGGTCGACACGCCATGAAAGGCTCGATGCGAGCAGAGACGATCAGCGTCACGGGCCACGAAGGCGACGAGCTAGAGGCCTACCTCGCCCAGCCGCTCGACCCCGGTCCCTTCGGTGGCGTGGTGGTCATCCACCACATGCCCGGTTACGACGAAGGGACCCAGGAGATCACCCGGAGGTTCGCCGCCCACGGTTATCTCGCCATCTGCCCCAACCTGTACAGCCGGGAGGCTCCCGGCTCGTCACCGGACGACGCCGCCGCCGTCGTCAGGTCCTTGGGAGGAGTCCCCGACGAGCGCCTCGTCGGCGACGTGCAGGGCTGTGCCGGCGTCCTCAGGTCCCTCGCCTCCTCGAACGGTCGCGTGGCGACGATCGGCTATTGCTCAGGTGGCCGTCAGTCGTTCCTGGCCGCCTGCAGCCTGGACCTCGACGCCGCCGTCGACTGCTACGGCGCCTTCGTCGTCGGCGAGCCGCCCGCGGGACATCCCCTCAAGGTCGGTCCGATCGTGCACATGGTGGAGGACCTGTCCTGTCCGCTGCTCGGCTTGTTCGGGGCCGATGACCAGCACCCTTCCCCCGCGGAGGTCGCCGAGCTGGAGCAGGCCCTGAAAAATGCCGGGAAGACCTACGAGTTCCACAGCTACGAGGGCGCCGGCCACGCCTTTTTCGCGACGAACCGGCCGAGCTACAGACCCGAGGCGGCCAACGACGCTTGGCAGCGGATCTGGTCGTTTTTCGGGCGTTACCTCGCAAGCGTTGAGTTATAGGAGCTGGCGATGTGCACCTACCAGACCGACAAGGTCGAGCTGAGCGGTTCGGGCAAGGGGCCGGGCGGCTGGTTCCCGCTTTCCAGCGCCACCGTCTATTTCGATCTCCCGGCGCACTATCTGGCCGAGCACAGCCTGAACATCGACTTTCTCAACCTCGAGCAGGGCGCGCCCTTGCGGGTGGCAGTGGAGCTCGATCCGAGCTCGGCGCGCGAGCTGGCTCTCGCGATCCTCGGGACCTTGGAGACGGCGGGCGAGCCCTAACCCCTGACTGCGTCAGATTGGTGACCCGTAGCTCACGGCCGTCTCGGCTCTCGACGTACCACGTCAGTTCTCGACGTAGATGTCGATGCCGCCGAAGTGCTCGAAACCGAGCCTCTCATAGACGCGGGCGGCATTGTCGGCGTCTGTCTGCAGGTGGGCGAACCGGGCGCCTCGTTCGAAGCCCGGCGTCACGAGCCGGCTCAAAAGCGCCGAGGCGACGCCCCTGCGACGCGCTCTGGGGAGCACTCCTATGCCACCGAGGTAAAGGCTCTGTCCGGCTTCGCCGTCGCACCACAAGGCGTAGCCTGCCGCCACGGGCACGCCCTCGAGCTCCCCGATGGCGACCTCGGCTGCTTCGGAGCCGCAAAGCGGTGCCAACCACGCCCTAGCGGGGGCGGGCGCAGAGCCGAAAGCACCATTGTCGATCGCCACGAGTGTCTCGAGGTCCTGGCGGCCCGGGCCGGCGCTGCGCAGCACGAGCCCGGGAGGCGCAGGCGCCCTCGAGAAGCTGGCCGGTGCGGTCGCCATGAGCCGTATCGTCAGCAAATGCCGTCCGTGAGGCCAGGACGCCCCCGATGGCACGATTGCGCCCCAGGCGAGCTTGCGCTCGGCATACCAGGCGCGGGCGGCCTCGACGTCGGCGGCCAGTGGGTCTGTCACACAAGCCGCGTTCAGGTACGAGTACTCGAGCCCGCTCGCCATGAGCCTCCAGCCGGTCAGATCCGCCACAGCGCCCCCGTATAGCTCGCGGAGCTTTCCTTGGGCCTGCCAGGAGTCCGCGTGGGCGGTGAAGACCAGGGAGGCGTCAAGGTCCACGACAGAGGTATACGCCGTCAAGGGTGACCTGGCGACCGGCCCGTCAGGCCGTCGCCTCGCGCCTGCGGGCCGAGAGCTCTACGAGGGCGTCGTCCGGAACATCGAGATCTCCCGTCCCCGTGCCGATGAACAGGTCCGGCTTGAAGCTCCCGTGGAAATCGGAGCCCCCGGTGGCGACGAGGTCGTGACGCCTCGCCACCGCCGCCAGATCGGCTCGTTCCTCAGCTGAGTAACGGGCGTAGTAACACTCCAAACCGGTTAGACCGGCGGCCGCGAGCTCTTCGAGCACACAGTCGAGCTCTGTCGCCCCGACGCCGAGCGAGAGGGGGTGGGCGAGGACGGTGACCGCCCCGGACGCTTTCGCAACGGCTATATAGCTCGGGGCGTCGATGCGTGCCTTGGGGACGTATCCGGGAGCGCCTTTGGCGAGCAGGCGAGCGAAGGCGTCCTCGAGGTTCTCTGCCGCACCGTTGGCCACGAGCACGGCGGCGAAATGGGGCCGGCCGATGACAGAGCTTCCCGCAACCGCCTGCACCTGCTCCATGGAGATGGGCAGGCCGAACTCCCTTAGCCGTTGCACGAGCCGCTCGTTACGCTCGGCCCGGTCGTGGCGGAGCCGTTCGAGCTCTGAGGGCAACGGGCCCTCGCCATCTTCGACGAAGTAGCTGAGGACGTGCATGGCCCCGGGGGCAAAGGCGCACGAGACCTCGCAGCCGGGTACGAACACGATCCCGAGGCTCGCCGCGCGGGCTTTGGCACGGGCCAGGCCCGCGAGACCGTCGTGGTCGGTGAGGGCGACCGCCGTACAGCCGGCGGCTGCGGCCAGCTCCACGATCCTTTCAGGAGTCTCGGATCCGTCCGAGCATGTGGAGTGCACGTGAAGGTCGATCACGCGCCGAGGCTACCGCCGAGCCCGCGAGATTCCCGACTCGGTCTTGGCGCCGTCGTCCAGCGTCAGCCAAAACCGCGACCAGTAGGTTTGTTTTGAAAGGCCAGTAGGTTTGCGGTGAAGAGCCAGTAGGTTTGCGGTGACCAGGAGGTCGCGCCGATGGCAGCTGTGGCCATTCGTACCGAGGGCCTGTCCAAGCACTACGGCAGCGTCCATGCGCTCGAGGGCCTCGATCTTGAGGTTGGCGAAGGCGAGGTCGTCGGCTATCTCGGCCCGAACGGGGCGGGCAAGACCACCACGATCCGCCTCCTGCTCGGGCTCATCGGTCCTACGTCCGGACGCGCCGAGGTCTTCGGGCTCGACTGCCAGCACCAGGTCGTGGAGGCGCACGCGCACTTGGCCTACGTGGCGGGAGAGGCGAGCCTTTGGCCGTCGCTCACAGGCGCCGAGACGCTCCACCTGCTCGGTCGCGTGCAGGGCAGCGTGGACGAGCCCTACCGTGAAGAGTTGATAGAGCGTTTCGACCTCGACCCCTCGAAGAAGGTCCGCACCTACTCAAAGGGCAACAGGCAAAAGCTCATACTGATCGCTGCCCTCATGACGAGGCCCGCTCTCCTCGTTCTCGACGAGCCCACGAGCGGTCTCGACCCTCTCATGGAGCAGGCCTTCCGCCACTGTGTGTATGAGGCTCGCGAACGGGGCCAGACGATCTTTTTGTCCTCGCACATCTTGAGCGAGGTGGAGGCGCTTTGCGACCGGGTCGGCATCTTACGCGAGGGCCAGCTCGTCGAGATGGGGACTTTGGCCGAGATGCGCCATCTTTCCGCCCTCACCGTCGAGGCAACCTTTGAAGCCGCCGTGCCTGACCTCTCCGGGGTCGTTGGGGTGAGCTCGCTCGAGGTCGTGGGTCACGTCGCCCGATTCCAGGTGCGGGGGAGCATCGAGCCGCTCTTGAAGGTCTTGGCAGATGCGGGGGTCCGGGAGCTGTTGAGCAGGGAGCCGTCTTTGGAAGAGCTCTTCTTGGCCCAGTACGGCCAGAGCGCCGAGCCCGCCGCCGCCTCGGCTCATGCGAGCTGAGATAGCCGTCCGCCCCGTGGCGTCGAGAGATGCCAAGGCAGCGACAGTGGTCCTGCGGCTGACGGCGCGCAAAGCCGTTCGTTCCGGGGTGCTGTGGGGTTACGTGTTCGGCCTTTACCTCGCGACTCAGGCGCTCGCCTACGCCTCTAGCTACAAGTCGCTAGCTGAGCGGACTCGGCTCGCCAAGGAGTTCGAGTTCAATACCGGCGTGAGCGCCCTCGTCGGGCCCGCCCACGACATCGAGACCGTGGCCGGGTTCACCGTGTGGAAGAGCCTGGCCGTGCTCGCCGTCGTAGGTGCCGTCTGGGGTTTGCTCGCCGGGACCAGGCTGCTTCGCGGGGAGGAGGACGCGGGACGCTGGGAGCTGCTGCTGGCCGGCCAGACAACGCGCCGGGCTGCCGCCACGCAGGCACTAGTCGGCCTCGGGTGTGGTGTCGCCGTGCTGTGGAGCGTCACAGCCGTCATCGCCGTCGTCCTCGGGCGCTCGTCGAAAGTCGCCATCAGCGCCCCCGGGGCGTTGTTCCTGGCCGTCGCCGTCGTGGCGGCAGCGGCGATGTTCCTCGCTGTCGGTGCTCTTGCGAGCCAGCTGGCGGCGACGCGCCGGCAGGCATCGGCTTTCGCCGCCGCCGTCCTCGGGGTGAGCTACGCGTTGCGCATGGTCGCCGACTCCGGCACCGGGCTCGGTTGGCTGCGCTGGGCCTCACCGCTCGGATGGATCGAGGAGCTGCAGCCGCTGACCGATCCCCACCCCTTGGCGCTCTTGCCTATCGCCGGGTTCACCTTGTTGTTGGGCCTTCTCACGGTCCACCTGGCCGGAAAGCGCGACCTCGGGGCAAGCACGCTCTTGGACCGTGCGAGCTCGAACGCGCACACGCGGCTTTTGTCCGGGCCATCGGGCCTTTACCTGCGCCTCGCCCGGTGGAACCTCACCGCTTGGGGGGTCGGGATCGCGGCCTACGCCGTGGTGCTCGGCCTCGTGGCAAAGTCGGCGGGAAGCGCCATCTCGAGCTCGTCGAGCCTCACGCGGGCCTTCTCCCGACTCGGGGCGATCGGGGCCGAGGCGTATCTCGGCGTGGCCTTCTTGCTGATGGCCATACTGGTGGCCCTCGTGGCCGCCGGGCAGGTGAGCGCCACCCGGGGGGAAGAGGCGGATGGACGGCTCGACCACCTCCTCGTCCGGCCGGTCTCGCGCGCCTCGTGGCTCGCCGGCAGGCTCGTTCTTGCAACCGTGGCCCTTGTCCTGGGCGGGCTCGTGGCCGGTGTGTTCACCTGGCTCGGCGCAGCCAGCCAGCACAGCGGGCTGAGCTTTGCAACCGTGGTAGAGGCCGGGCTCAACGTCGTGCCGCCTGCGGTGTGCATCCTCGGCATCGGGGCGCTCGTCTTCGGCGTCTGGCCCCGCGCCGCGAGTGTTGCCACTTACGCGGTGCTCGTCTGGTCGTTCCTCGTCGAGCTCGTCGGTGGGATCGTGGGACTCAACCACTGGCTGCTCGACACCTCGGTGTTCCACCAGATGACGGCCGCGCCGGCAATCAGCCCGGACTGGACGAGCGGAGCGGCCCTCTTCGGCATCGGTGTCGTCGCCTCCCTCACAGGCGGGGTGGCGTTCAACCTGCGCGACCTCCAGTCCGCCTGAGGTGGCCGATGTGCGGGCGCCCACGGGGCGGGCGCCGAAGGCTCGCTAAGAGGTGAGCGCCTCGCGCACCACGGCTCCCACCGCCTCGTGCTCGACGAGGAAGCCGTCGTGGCCGACCTGCGACTCGACGACGTGCACGTCGTCCACGCCGAGCAGCTCGGCCAGCTCCCACTGCAGCCGCAGGGGGTAGAGCCGGTCGGTGGAGATGCCGGCGACGGTGACCTGGGCCTGTACCCTGGAGAGCGCCGCCCGGGCGTCGCCGTAGCCGCGACCGAGGTCGAAGTGGTTCATCGCCTCGCTCAACACGAGGTAGCTGTTGGCATCGAAGCGGCCGATCATCTTGTCCCCGTGGTGCTCGAGGTAGGACTCGACGGCGTAGCGGCCGCCCTTGAGGGGCACCTCACGGCCCTGGGGCCTGTTGGCGAAGCGCTGCTGCAGCTCGAACTCGCTCCGGTAGCTGATGTGGCCGATACCCCGGGCGATGGCGAGACCGTTCGAGGGACCCTCGTCGGCGTCGTAGTACTCACCCCCTAAAAAGGCCGGGTCGAGACGGATCGCCTGCTCTTGCAGCCAGCACAGGGCGATCTGCTCCGCGCTCGCCGCCGCCCCGGTGGCGATCACGATGGCCCGCTCTAGCTTGTCGGGCAGGTCAACGGCCCACTGCAGGGCGCGCATGGCGCCCATGGAGCCGCCCACGAGGGCGTACCAGGCGCCGATGCCGAGCTCAGCGGCGAGGGCCTGTTCCACCGCGACCTGGTCCTTCACCGTCACGACGGGGAAGCGGGAGGCATACGGCCGGCCGTCGGGAGCCCACGAACTCGGCCCTGTCGTGCCCTGGCATCCCCCGAGGACGTTCGGGCAGACGACGAAGTAGCGCTCGGTGTCGATCGGGGCACCCGGGCCAACGAGCGGCCCCCACCAGCCCGGGCTCGGGTGTCCTGGCTCGATCGGGCCGGTCACGTGTGAGTCGCCGCTCAAAGCGTGCAGGACGAGGACGGCATTGGAGGCGCGCCTGTCCAGCTCACCCCAGGTCTCATAGGCCACGGTGACTTCGTCGAGATGCCCACCAGCCTCGAGGTCCAAGCCTGTCGACCGGCCGGTCCTTGGACGGAAAAGGGACACGAAGCGCCGCCGACCGGGATCGTCTCCCGGCCTCCAGGCCCCGGTGACAGGGGCGAAGGTGGTGGCGTTGCTCAGTTCAGGCGCCCTTTGCGGCCCTGAAGCCTGCATCCAGATCGGCCAGGATGTCCGAGAGCGTCTCGAGGCCGATGCAAAGCCGCACGAGGTCGTCGGTGACCCCTGTGGTGACCTGCTCTTCCTCGGTCAGCTGCGAGTGCGTGGTCGTGGCGGGATGGATGGCGAGGCTCCGGACGTCACCGACGTTGGCGAGATGGCTGAACAGCTCGAGGCCCTCGATGAAGTGGCTCCCCGCCTCCTTGCCGCCCTTTATGCCGAAAGTGAGGATGGCGCCGCCGCCGTTGGGGAGGTAATTGAGCTGGCGGGCGTGCCACGGGCTCGACTCCAGACCGGGGTAGCTCACCCACTCGACCTCGTCGCGTGCCTCGAGCCATTTGGCCACCGCCAGGGCGTTGGCCACGTGGCGCTCCATGCGGACGCTGAGCGTCTCGAGGCCCTGGAGGAAGAGGAACGAGTTGAGCGGAGCTATCGAAGCCCCGACGTCGCGCAGGTATTGCAGGCGCGCTTTCAAGATGTACTGCGCCGGGCGGAGGCCTTCGGGCAGCTCCGAGAACACGAGCCCGTGGTAGCTCGGGTCAGGTTCGGTGAAGTTGGCGAAACGCCCGCTTTTCACGTAGTCGAACCTCCCGCCGTCGACGATGATGCCGCCGATGGAAGTGCCGTGGCCGCCGATGAACTTCGTGGCCGAGTAGACGGCGATGTCCGCCCCGTGTAGGAAGGGGAGGCACAGATAGGGCGTGGCCACAGTGTTGTCGACGACGAGGGGTATGCCGTGAGAGTGGGCGACAGAGGAGACACCCTCGAAATCGAGGATGTCTCCCTTCGGGTTGCCGATGGTCTCGGCGTAAAAGGCTCTCGTGTTGGGCCGGATGGCGGCCCGCCAGGCATCCAGGTCGTCGGGGTCTTCGACGAAGCTGACTTCGACTCCGAGCTTCGGGAAGGTGTAGTGGAGAAGGTTGTAGGTGCCGCCGTAAAGCGAGGCCGAGGAGACGATGTGTCCGCCGTTCTCGGCCAGGTTCAAAAGGGCGATCGTCTCGGCTGCCTGACCACTTGCAACCGCGAGGGCTCCGACGCCGCCGTCGAGCGCCGCCATCCGCTCCTCGAAGACGGCCTGGGTCGGGTTCATGATGCGGGTGTAGATGTTGCCCAGCTCGGAGAGGCCGAAAAGGGCCGCCGCATGGGCGGTATCGCGGAAGACGTAGCTCGTCGTCTGGTAGATCGGCACCGCCCGCGCCCCGGTGGTCGGGTCGGCAACGGCTCCGGCGTGGATCTGGCGGGTCTCGAATCCCCAGTCGGCCATATCTATGGTCCCCCCTATTTTTTCTGGCCAGTAACGGGTCTTTTGCCCTCGCTCGTCTTAGGACGCTAGTCCCATATACCTGATTGGTCAACTCATGATTACCTCTGTAATGGCTCTGCGATGATCGTCCGGCCGGCTGCAAAAAACGAGCGCGCCTGGATCGTCGCTACCCTTCGCAGGCGCTGGGGCTCGACCGTGATCGTCACGCAATCTCGCGAGTGCGACGCCTCGGTGCTCGACGCCCTCGTGGCCATTGACGAAACGGCGGCGCGTGAAGACCCACGAGTTGGGCTCTTGACCTACCGGTTCGATGAGCGCGGCCTCGAGGTGGTGACGATCGACGCCCTGCGCTTGCGGGCCGGGATCGGCGGGGCCCTTTTGGACCGTGTGACAGAGATCGTCCGCGGCGCCGGGGCGGAGAGGATCTGGCTCATCACCACAAACGACAACCTGGGGGCGATCAGCTTTTACGAGAGCCGGGGCTTTTGCGTCGTCGCCGTCCACAAGGGCGCCGTCGACAGGGCGAGGGCGCTGAAGGAATCGATCCCGTTGGTAGCTTCCAACGGCATCGAGATCCACGACGAGATCGAGCTCGCGCTCGAGGTCGCGGATCCCGCACCGTGACGCGACAGCAACGGCCTCGGAACGCGTTTACAGTCTTTATGCGAGCTGGTGAGGAAGATCGAACCTTCGGAGGGATGAGTGCCGCCTGGTTTTAAGAATCCAAAGCGACCTGGGCGCGGCGCGCCATGGCGACGGGCTCCCTTTCGAGTCCTCGTCACAGGCGGTATCGCCCTTGCCGTGCTGGCGGCGCCGGTCGCCAGCGGTGCCCAGACGACGGCGCGCGGCGCCCCGCGTGCTCGCGTGGGCAGGCACACCGTTTACTCGGGCATGGACGCCGGGACATCGCTCCAAGACGGGCAGTCACTCGTCTCGCCCAACGGCAAGTTCAACCTCGAGCTCAAGGCCAACGGGAACCTCGTCCTCTCAGGTGGAGGCCTTGTCCTTTGGGACTCCGGCACGAGCGGGGACGCCCCGGACTACGTCGCCATGCAAAATGACGGCAATTTCGTCATCTACCAGGGCCAGCGACCGATCTGGAGCTCGGGCAGCCAGCAGAGCAGTTTCGGAGACTATGTGCTTGACGTCCAAGACGACGGCGACATGGTCATCTACTCTCCGGCCAACAAGGCCATCTGGGACACGTTCGACCAGGCTGGCGCGGGACTCCAGTACGGCGATTCCAGCTGGGGAGTCCGCGCCCTGCAGGAGCGCCTCAACGCCGTCGGCTACTGGGTGGGTGCTCCGAACGGCTATTTCGGCGACTCGACCCAACAAGCCGTGTGGGCGCTGCAAAAGGCGGCCGGACTTCCCCGCAGCGGACTCGTCACCGGTGAGACGGCGGTCGCGGCCGCGAACGGGGTCTTGCCCCGGATTCGCCCGGCGGCCGGGAACCTGGTCGAGGTGAACCTGTCGGACGACCTCGTGATGGTGATCCAGAACGGCAAGCTCACCTACACCCTCAACACCTCGACAGGTGGCGGTTACACCTACTCGGACAAAAACGGCACGTCCGTCGCCATCACGCCTACAGGTGTGTTCCACATCTTCGCGACCATCGACGGCTTGGACGTCGACTCGCTGGGGGCGTTGTGGCGCCCGAGGTTCTTCACCTACGGCGGGATCGCCATCCACGGCGACTCGTACGTGCCGCCTGTCCCGGTCTCCCACGGGTGTGTACGCGTAAGCGACGAGGCGATCAACTGGATCTGGGCGGACAACATCATGCCGATCGGCGAAGAGGTCTGGGTCTATTGAGATGACCGCAGGGCGGCCATTTCCGGCCGACCGGCGCGCTCACCGGGCGCAGCTCGGACTCTAGGAGGAGCCTGCGCCGACTGGGACAGAGCTCCGGTCGGCTGCGGCCTCGGTTGCTTGGTCGCCACGACTGTTTCGTGAGGGCAGGAAGGCGAGCGCCAACAAAGCGCCGCCGAGAACGACGCCACCACCGACGAGAAGCGAGGCGCCGTTCCCGCTCATGAAAGCAGCGCGCGCCAGGCGCGCGAGGGCGGTCCCGGTGGCTCCGCCGACACTGCCGGCCACGCCGAGCGCCCCACCAAGAGACCCCAAGATGGTGTGCATGATGCTGACCGGCACGCTGCGGCCTGCGAGGGAAGCGGCCATGTGGTCCTGGTAGCGCGTCGAGAGCACGCTTCCGATCACGGCGACGCCGAGGGCGCCTCCGACCTGGAGCGCCACGGCGTTGGACGCCGAGCCGACCCCGGAGTCGCCCTGGGCGACTGCGCCCACGACCGAGTTCGTCGCCGTCGGCAACAGCAGTCCGGCTCCGAGACCGACGAGGAGCATGCCGGGTATGAAGCTCGTGTAGGTGGCGGTCGCCGTCGAGACGGCGGAGTTCCAGACGAGTCCGGCCGCGATCGCCGCCAGGGCGGCGGCGACGGTCACCTTGACGCCCGTGAAGCGGGTGAGGAGCGGGGACAACGGTGCGCTCACCAACAAGACGACGGCGATGGGCAAGATCCTCAGGCCGGCTTGAAGCGGTGAGTAGCCGAGGTCGAATTGCAGCACCTGGGTCTGGAGGAACAGCCCCCCCAAAAGACCAAATGTCCCCAAGCACTCACTCGCCGCGGCCACAGAGAACCTGCGGTCAGAAAAAAGCCCGAGCTTCAGCATCGGGTGAGCGCTGCGCGCTTCCCAGGCGACGAAAACGCCGAGGATCACCAAGCTCGCCAGACCGCTGCCGATCACACCGCCAGAGGTCCAACCCTTGACGGGGGCCTCGATGATCGCCCATAGGAGCAGGCCGAGACCGGCGACCGAGAACAGGGCGCCCGCCGGGTCCGGGCTTTGCGCGGCCGTATTCTTCGAGTTGGGCACGAGAGCCAGGGCGGCAATGAAGGCGACGGCCGCGATGGGGACGTTCACGAGGAAGATCGAGCCCCACCAGAACCGAGTGAGCAAGAGACCGCCGGCTATGGGGCCTACCGCGATGCCGAGCCCGATCGTCCCGCCCCAGGCTCCAATGGCCTGGGCGCGCTTCGCGGGGTCGCGGAAGACGTCATTGATGATCGACAAGGAGGAGGGGATCGTCAGCGCCGCGCCTAGGCCCATGACGCCTCGCAAGGCGATCAGCAGGCTGACAGAGCTCGAGAGGGAGGCGCCCACGGACCCACCGGCGAAGACTGCTAGGCCGACAAGGAACAACCACTTGCGACCGAGCCGGTCCGCCAGGCTGCCACCGACGAGCAACAAGCCGGCAAAGACCATGGCGTAGGAGTCGACGATCCACTGCAGATCGCTGGAGGTGGCGTGCAGCTCCCGCACGAGCGTCGGGAGGGCGACGTTGAGGATCGTGTTGTCCACATTGATGATCAAGGCGGCGGCACACACGACCGCCAAGGTCGCGCGAGGGTGAGCCTGGAGCTCCTTCAAGAGGTGTGCCTTTCTCCCATTTCAATACTCAACAGTATTGAATACTAGTCAGTATGCTATGGGATGATGGACGATGTCAACAGCAGGCGTGAGCACGAACCGCCGAGGGTGACCCGGTCCGACGCGACCGCCACGGCGGCCGGCTCCGAGGGGGCGAGCCCATCTCCCGCGCGAGCCAGGCGACCGAGGCGTGAGGCGGTCCGGCGCCGACTGCTCGACGCCGCGCTGGCAGTCTTCGCCGAGCGTGGCTTCGCGGGAGCGAGCCTGGACGAGGTCGCAGCGGCCGCAGGTCTTACGAAGGGCGCCATCTACTCGAATTTCGAGAGCAAGGACGCTCTTTTCTTCGCAATGATGACTGACCAGGCCTTCACGAGGATCGAGACGATCCGGACCGTCTTGGCCCGCACGCCAGCCCAGCCGTACAACGCGGCGGCCCTTTTCGACATCGGGCGTCTTTTGACCGAGGCGTTCACCGAGCAACGAGAGTGGGAGCTCGTGCTCTTGGACTTTTGGCGTCGCGCGGTTCAAGACGACGACGTGCGCCCACAATTTCTCGCCCACCGCCGCGCTTTACGCGCAGCGATAGCCGACAGCGTCGAGCAGGTCTTGGGGGGATCACCCGAGGTGGGCGGGCTCAGCGTCGACGAGATCGTCACCGTGGTGCTGGCGCTGTTCAACGGGCTGGCGATCGAGCAGTACGTCGATGTCGAGCTAGTCAGCGCCGACCTGTTCGGAAAGGCCCTGGCTTTGCTGGGTCGCGAGCCCTGACAGGCGGCTCGCGTCGCCTCGGGCCGGGAAAGATGCTCAACTGGCGGGACCGTGAGGCTGTCGCTGCTTATCGCGATGCGCTTGGGAGATCTGGAGGCAAAGGCGTGCTCAAGGCCGATTTCGAAGGGTCTCTCGAGGTTGCCGCAAGGGAGGCGAAACGGTGGTTGAGGTCGCTCGACCAGCGCCCCGTCGGCCCCCAAGCCGACGGCCAGGCGATGCTCGCGGTCTTCGACGAGGCGCTTCCCTTCAAAGGTGAGCCGGCGGAAGCGGTGGTGGCCATGCTGGCAGAACGCGCCCTTCCCGGGCTGATGGCGACGGGCTCGGGTCGCTTCCACGGCTGGGTCGTCGGTGGCGCGCTACCGGCGGCTGTCGCCGCCGACTGGCTCGTGAGCGCCTGGGACCAGAACGCCGGGATGGCCGGAACGGCTCCCGCGGTCTGTGCTGTCGAGCAGGTCACGGCGCGTTGGATCCTGGAGCTGCTCGACCTTGCCCCGACTTGCTCGGTCGGCTTCGTCACGGGAGGCCAGATGGCAACGACCGTGTGCCTGGCGGCCGCGCGCAACTTCGTGCTCGCCGCCCACGGATGGGACGTCGAAGCCGACGGGCTGATCGGTGCGCCCCCCGTCACGGCGGTCGTGGGCGAGGAGCGCCACACGACGATCGACCGCGGCCTGCGCCTGTTGGGGCTCGGATCGCGCCACGTCCGCGTCGTGGACGTCGACGAAGCCGGCCGCATGCTGCCTGGATCGCTCGAGTCCGTTCTCGCCGAGCTGAGCGGACCCACGATCGTCTGCGCCCAGGCGGGCAATGTAAACGGGGGAGCCGTGGACCCCTTCGGACAAATTCGCGACATTGTGGACCGTCGGAGCACCGACGACATCTGGTTGCACGTCGACGGCGCCTTCGGCTTGTGGGCTCGCGCGGAGCCTTCCCGACGACACCTCCTCGACGGTGTGGAGCGGGCCGACTCGTGGGCGACCGATTCCCACAAGTGGCTGAACACCCCCTACGACTGCGGGATGGCCATCTGTGCCCGACCGGAGGCGCAACGACGCGCCATGGGGGTACGCGCCTCTTACCTGCCCGCCGGCGACGAGGAAGTCCTGCGCGACCCTGTCGACTTCAACCCCGAGTTCTCAAGGCGCGCCCGCGCCGTGCCCGTGTGGGCCGCTCTCCGCCAGATCGGCGTCGACGGCCTCGCAAGGCTGATCGACCGGTGTTGTCTCATGGCGGAGCGCTATGCCAGCTCGCTCGCCGCCGCGGAAGGCGTCGATGTCATGCACCAGGAGCTCAACCAGGTCGTCGTCCGCTTCAGCGGTCCCGCCGGCCAACTCGACGCCGCTCACACGCGCGACGTCATCTCGAAAGTGCAGGCTCACGGCACTTGCTATCCCACGGCGACGGTGTGGCGCGGAAGGGCCGCCATGAGGATCTCGGTTTGCAACTGGCGCACCGATGAGGACGACGTCGACCGTTCCGTGCAGTCCATCTTGTCGGCTCACGCCGGATTGTGACGAGCTAAAGCGTTCTGCAGCGCTCTGACAAGGGAGTTCTTAGTGGTCGGGACCGGCATCGATCCGGTGACCTCGCGCTTTTCAGGCGCGCGCTCTACCAACTGAGCTACCCGACCGCTCGCCCCGTCGCCGGGGCGGTCCTCCATAATGCCGCAAAGCGCGGCACCGCACCTCATGGCGCCACCGGAGAAGGAACTGGTAGCACCCGCGGCCGCTCGGATCCCGAGGTAACGCGGGTAACACGAGCGATGAGCGGACCTGACGGGATTTGAACCCGCGACCTCCGGCTTGACAGGCCGGCGTGCACTCCAGGCTGCACCACAGGTCCCGGCGGCCGGCAAGAAACTGCCGGTGGGAATCCATTGCCAAAGCTTTGTTGGGCCGACGGTCTGCGACATGCAGCCCGACTGCGAGATCCTAGGCGATAAAGAGAGCGCCGTCAGCTGCCCCTTCGCCGTCACAACGCTGCCGTATGAAGCGGGAGGCCGGTTCGAGTTTCGTCCGCTAGTGCGTCTAGTCGGTCACCACGGCGAGAACGAAGCCGTCGTGTCCCTTGGTGCCCACGGTCTGGACAGCCGTTGCGCTCACGCGGGGCTCACTTGCCAGGCTGTCGAGAAAGCGCTGCATCCCTCGGACGGCCGGATCGTCGCTTGTTTCATCGACGACCTTGCCGCCCCGCACGACGTTGTCGACGATTATCAGGCTTCCCACGTGTGACAATTGCAACGACCAGGCGAAATACTCGGTGGTGTTCGGCTTGTCGGCATCGATGAACACGACGTCGAAACTCGGGACGTGCTCGGCCACGAGCTTTGGAAGTGTCTCAGCCGCCGGCCCCACGATTATCTCCACCACCTCCGACAGTCCGGCACCGTCGATGTTGGCCTGCGCGACGGCGGCGTGGCGAAGGTCCGCCTCGAGGGTGACGAGGCGTCCGCCGGGCGGAAGCGCACGGGCGAGCCAGATCGTGCTGTAGCCACCTAGAGTTCCGATTTCGAGGACGGACCGGGCTTTCGTGGCGAGCACCAGAAGGTGTAGCAGCTTGCCCTGGTTGGGCGGAACGTGGATGGGCGGAAGCTGAGCGTCCGCGCTGGCCTGCAGCGCCGCGTCGAGGTCGGGGTCCGAAGGCACGAGACGATCGATTAGGTGGCGGTCGACGTCCGACCAATGCTGTTGGGTCATCTTCGATTCTTACCATTGCCGGGGTACTCCGGCGGCTCGCCCCGTACCCGGGGGCTGGGAGAACTCCGCCGCGCCCTGATGCCCGGCCTCATGTCGTCCCTCGCCGGGACAAACAGGGCCTTGGACCCTAACCACGCAGGGCCGCGTTGCCTATTGTGAAGCCATGGACTTGCGCGCTTCGCTTTCGGCGGAAGGCGCTCGTCGCACCAAGTGCTTGGGTCGCTCACAGTCCGCGGCCACGTCGAGTCGGAGGTGAGCGGTTATGACTGAGAACATCGGTGAGTTGGTAGCAGAACATCCGCTATTCGCCGGGTTGCCCGTCGACGTGGCGGAGCTCGTCGGGGGATGCTCACAGAATGTGGCCATTGCCACGGGCCAGCTCATGTTGGAAGAAGGTCAACCGGCACGCTCGCTGTTCTTGGTTCGTCGTGGCCACGTCGCCCTCGAGGTGCACGAGCCGGGACGGGTGCCGCTCGTGATAGACCGGATCGGACCCGGAGAGCCTGTCGGCTGGTCGTGGATGTTCCCTCCCTACCGGTGGAACTTCGACGCCCGTGCCCTCGAACCCGTAGGTGCCATATCGGTCGATGCCGACTGTCTGCGCG
>Ga0187867_10000983_pt1 | contig 24951 bp, 25 predicted proteins | sample June2016WEW_13_1_FD_132976 | JGI IMG/M metagenome (GOLD analysis project Ga0187867, IMG submission 132976) | Peatland microbial communities from SPRUCE experiment site at the Marcell Experimental Forest, Minnesota, USA - June2016WEW_13_10 | ecosystem: Environmental > Terrestrial > Soil >... | reverse complement strand
GGTCAGCGCCTTGCCCGCCGCGGTGGTGCCACCGGCGGCGGTGTCAGCGCAGTATTCAATCGGCCGGCGTGGCAGACCGAGCATCTGGCTTCACTGAACCACGGCAGCATCGCCGGACGTATTGTGCCCGATGTCGCCGCGCTCGCGGGCGCGCCGTATTACGAGTTGACCTTGCTTGGCCACTCATCGCCGGCCGGCGGCACCAGTGCGGCGACACCCGTCTGGGCTTCGTTAATTGCCCGTATTGACGCCGCGCTTCCAGCAGCAAAACGTCAGCGTTTCCGTGCGCCGATGCTGTACCACAAGACACATTCGGGCAGCACGATCGGTGAGGCCGGCTGCACCGACATCACCTCCGGCAACAATGCCTCGCACCCGCAGCCCGGCAAAGGCTATGTCGCCAGCCAAGGCTATGACGCGGTCACCGGCTGGGGTGTGCCGAACGGGAAGGCGCTCCTCGCGGCGCTGAAGTAATGCGTTGTGCCTGATTAATCTGCCTGATTACATGGCCAGTAAACCGGCATGGACCAGAAAAACCGGCGCGGGCGGCACCAGCGTGTCGCCGGCCCGTTCGATGAAGTCCGGAAGTTCCGTAATGGGAACGATACGGAGCGGGTCATATTCGCCGTTGCCACGAGTGCGGTGCGCTGCCCGGATGGCATCTGCGCTGAGCGTGGTGCAAACCGCCATCCCGAGATCGCTGACGTGACTGCCGGCATGCTCCACCACGCATAACGGTGTGATTGCGCCAATGACCTCCGGGCTTATGCCGAGTTCTTCCTGCAGTTCGGTTTGTAACTGCGCCCGATAGTCCATCGTGCCCTCCGGCCGCGCCGCCCCTCCATCCACACTCCCCGCTGGGCAGAGTTGCCACATGCCCGGCTGATAGATCGCCGCCGCCGGACGCCGGCCAATGACCACGCCGGCAGAGCAGCTCAGCACGCCACAGGCGGCGAGGGAGCGGATGCCAAGCTCGCCAAACAGGGCGTGGTCCTCGAGCTGCGCGACCAGGCGGCGATATTCGGTCAGATGGCCGGTGATGCGCTCCGGCGCGATGGTGTCGATCGAGAAGACGCGGCCATTGAACAGACGTCCGGCCCCGCCCGCCGCTACTCGCGTCGAGGCAGCCGACCAGAGCGCGTCGATCCTAGCCTCCAGTGCGGCTTGCAATCGCGGCATCGGCCGGATGATGCGGACTTCAACATCGGGACGGACCGGGTGAACGACGAACGATTCCATGCCGACGATTATAACAGGGGCCGGAGCCCGGCGGGTTTCAATCGTGCCATGGCGGTCCCGGTTGTGGCGGGTCGCGGCGTCAGTTCCCACCAGAAAACGCCACGACGGCGGTCGGTCTGTTCTGCCAGACGGCTGTTGTGGGGAAGATTCTTCTTAAAGTTGGGGCAAGGCTTTTCCTGGGCAGCAGGACTTGCCACAACACGGCTTTGCCGTTGCGCGGAGCCGATGTCATGAGTCACAGCCACGATCACGATGATCCCCACGGGCACTCGCATGAGGGCCCGCCGGCGCCGGGCACCGTCGACTGGCGGTTGAACGGGGTGCGGGTGATCAAGGGCGATCAACTCGACACCAATACGCCACAGACGCCGGGCATGAACCGCGCCGCAGCGATCAACAAAGCGCGCGTCGGGGCGCAGAAAATCTGGGCTGGCACGGTGAATATCCATGCCAACGCCAAGACCGGCGCGCATCATCACGGCGCGTTGGAAAGCGTGATCTACGTCGTGCGCGGCAAAGCGCGGATGCGCTGGGGCGAGAAGCTGGAGTTTGTCGCCGAGGCCGATCCCGGCGATTTCATCTTTGTCCCACCGTATGTCCCGCATCAGGAAATCAATGCCAGCAGCGACGAGACGCTGGAGTGCGTGCTGGTACGCAGCGACAACGAAGCCGTGGTGGTGAACCTCGACATCGAACCGGTGGAGAAGCCTGAAGCGGTGTTCTGGGTCGATCCGATCCATAAGCACCCTTAACGGTCCAGTTCCAGAACGGTTGGTGTGATTGGGTCCAACCTCAGTGCCAGGCGTTGCTGCCGGCCGTAGCCGCGAGCCTGCCAGCCATGCAGATCGACCGTCAGGGTTTCCGCTGCTGACCCAGGTTTGCGTTGCTGCAATGCCAGCAATCGGTGTCCTTGATACCGGTACGGATAAGTATCGACATCGTTGTTTGGTGCTTCGACCCTGAACGTCGGCGCCAGTGTCAGGACCTGCCGCAATGTCGCGGGCGAAACGATAGTGACCGTGACGCTCGGCGCGGTTCGCCGACGCAAGTGGAGATCGAACTGGCCAGGCGGCGTATCGGCAATTACCTGGCCGCCCTTGGCAGCGAATGCGGCAATCGCCCGAATTTCCCGGTCCGATAACGCGATGCTGTGCGGCAGGATCAGTACCGACGCCGGCGGCGGGCCAGACCCCAACTGATCCTCGGTTATGAACGTCGGATGCAGACCGATCCGTGCCAGTGCTTCAGCATAACCGCGCAGTGCGATGCGCCAGGCATTGTCCTGCCATTCGCTCTCGGCGGTCCGGTTCATCCAGGCGTCGCCATCGTGGCGATGGTCGAGCAACCAGGTCAGGCGAAAACTCGCCGGGGAATACAGGATCGCGATCGGATCGTGCAGCGGTTCGGCATTGATCAGCAGGCGGCCGACACGCCCGCGTAATGCTGCGATTAATGAAGCGTAGGCTGCCGCGCGAGGGCCGGGTGACGCATCCGGGCGAATGATGCTGTTGTCCTCATCCCACAGGATCAGCCCGCGAGCACCGCGCAGCACGCTGCGCCAGATTCCGTGAATTTCTGCTTGTGTTGCGCCGAAACTGGTGATCAGCGGTATCGCGGCAGGATTGATCGAGCGGATCAGCGGAAGACTTTCGTCGCTGTCGTAAATCTCCATCACGTCGACGGCGTGCGCGATCTGGGCGTAGTCGTAACCGCCCCAGCCGGGCAACTGCACGCCCTCGATCGCGCTGAGGGCATTTGGATCGGCGTGATGGATGGCGTCGGTGCCAAACCGCAACGCATCTGCGAATTCGATGTCCATCCAGGCTTTGAAGTCGTTCCATGGCGCGAAGTTGTCGTCGGTGCGGCGCATGGTTTTCCGAGTCGTTTCCGGCTGGATTGCGTCCCATTCGGAGTACGCTGTACCCCACTCGGCATTGAGCGCCGCCAATGAACCGTATTGACCGTGCAACCACGCTCGGAACCCGGCAACGGACTGCGGCGACAGGTCGAAATCCGAGAAGGCGGCCAGATCGGCGATCCCGGTTTCGTCACCAAGCGAGTAGTACAGCGGATGGAATGGCGCCTGTTGCCTGACCGTAGCGATCAAACGGTCGCGAACCCGTGTGCGCCACATTTGATCAAGCAACGACGGCTCACGGAACAATGCGGTCGTATCGCCTGGCGTGGCGCGATAGCGTTGTTGCGCGGCGAGGAACCGCCAGTTCACCGGTCGGCCCGGCGTGTAGCGGTGATAGGATGCGTAAAAATCCGTGGCGATGTTTTCGATGTACCACCGCACGCGGGACTTGCGCAGTACAGCGGTTTGCCGATCCAGTGGTGTCCCGGTGCCGTCGCGGTCGGCTACCACCGCTGCCGCTGTCACCCCCAGGTCGCGCAACGTTTTCCACTGCGCCGGGTCACGCCGTTGCCATTCGATGATCTGAAACGACTCCCATGCCGCCCAGGCCGGTGAGGCCAGCAGCAAAGCGCACGCCAGAACGAGATTGCGCAGCGTTCGAGGACGATTTTTCCCATCGACGGTTGTGCGGAATGTCATTCCGACGCACAAATGGCATCAATCTTCATTACCTCGCCGGCGAGGTAAAGACTGCCGCAGATCAGCACTCGCCCTGGTCCTTCACCGCGCGGAATGTTCCGCAGCGCATCGGTGACCAACGGGCCGGGCCGCGCGATGCCACCTGAGGCGGCGATGATTGCCTCGACCGGCAATGCGTTATGTTGGTCCGGTTCCGCGACGGCCCACAGCGAAGTGGCAAGCGGGATCAGCGGCCGCAGAAACTCCGCGGAATCCTTGGCCTGTTTCATGCCGACGACAAGGTGGATCGGTTCGTCGCGCCAGCCTGCGAGATGCGCCGCGAGAGCCGCTCCGGCACCAGGATTGTGGCCACCGTCAAGCCAGAGCTCCCATTCCGTCGGAAGTTGTGCTGCAAGCCGTCCGGTCAGACGTTGCAACCGCGCCGGCCACTCCGCCGAAGCAATGCCGCGCGCGATTGCGTCATTCGACACGCCGAGTCCGGCCGCGCGCATTGCTGCAATGGCGATGCCGGCGTTGTCGAGTTGGTGCGGACCAGGCAACGAAGGACGCGGCAGCTCAACAACGCCTGCTGCGTCTGCAAATCGCAGTCCATTGGCGGTTGCCTCGATCGTCCAGTCGCGCCCGCGTTGCAGCAGAGGCGTGCCGATTCGTTGCGCTTCGGCGTTCAGCACGGCGTATACCGAGGCGGGCTGCGTTCCAGTGGCCAACGGCACGCGCGGTTTCATGATCCCTGCCTTTTCCTGCGCGATTGCCTCCAATGTCGGGCCGAGCATTTCGATGTGGTCGAGCGAAATCGAGGCAATTGCACAGGCCGCCGGAGGCGGAATGACATTGGTCGCGTCGCCGCGGCCGCCAAGCCCGACCTCAAGCACGCATAGCTCGGCGGGCGACATGGCGAACAAATAAAACGCTGCGGCGGTGATGACTTCGAACACGGTGATTGGCGCGCCGGCATTCGCCTGTTCGACCGCCTCCATGGCGGCAATGAGATCGGCATCGGTGACCAGTTCGCTGGCGACTCGAATGCGTTCATTGAAACGCACCAGATGCGGCGAGGTGTAGACGTGCACGCGTTTGCCCGCTGCCTCACCCATCGCGCGCACAAAGGCGCAGGTGCTGCCTTTGCCGTTGGTGCCGCCAACGTGGACGATCGGCGGCAGCCGCAAATGCGGATTGCCAAGCTTCGCCAGCAATGTGAGCAGTCGATCCAGGGTCAGATCGATCAGTCTGGGATGCAGCGCATGCAGCCGAGCGACGATGTCGCCGATCCGGCCCGAGACATTGCCGTCGGGCAGCGCGGTCACGCGGCCTCCGGTAGTTCCTTGACCCGCAGCAGGGAAATGATGCGAGCCAGGGTGTCTTTCATCTCGGTCCGCTTTACCACCATATCGATGATGCCGTGCTGCAACAAATATTCAGCGCGCTGGAAACCATCGGGCAGCTTTTCCCGCACGGTCTGTTCGATCACTCTTGCGCCAGCGAAACCAATCAGCGCGCCGGGTTCGGCGATCTGGATGTCGCCCAACATGGCGAAGGACGCGGACACGCCGCCGGTGGTGGGGTCGGTCAGCACAACGATGAAGGGCAGACCGGCATCTTTGACCAGCCGTGTGGCGATCACCGTGCGCGGCATTTGCATCAGGCTGATCGCGCCCTCCTGCATCCGCGCGCCACCCGAGGCGGTGAACACGATCAACGGCGCCTGTTGCAGCACCGCGAGCCGTGCGGCGGCGACGATTGCCTCGCCCAGTCCGGCACCCATGGAACCGCCGATGAAAGCGAATTCCATGGCGGCGACGACGGCGTGCTGGCCGCCGATGGTGCCGTGGCCAACCACCACGGCGTCGTCGAGATGGGTCGCCTCGCGCGCTTCCTTCAGCCGGTCGGAGTAGCGTTTGGTGTCACGGAATTTCAGTGGATCGACGACCGCCTTTGGTAGTTCGATCCGCGTAAAACTGTCTTTGTCGAAGGTCCAACCCAGCCGCTCGATTGCCGTGCCGCGCGTGTGATGGCCGCAATCGGCGCAGACCCTCAAATTGGCAACGAAGTCTTTGGTGAAGATCATGCGCTGACAACCGGCGCACTGGCTCCAGAGATTTTCCGGCACGTCGCGGCGGACGAACAGGTTGCGAATTTTCGGGCGGATGACTTCGGTCAGCCAGCTCATGCGATGGACCTCTGTGCGTAACGCTTGTTCAACCCGGCAACTCCAGCACGTTCCTGGCCAGAATGTTGCGCTGGATTTCGTTCGAGCCCGCGTAGATCGACGCCGGCCGCGACTGCAGGAAAAGCCCCGCGGGATTGAGTTCCTGGTTACCCTCCAGCGGACCCCTGCCGGCGCCGTACTCGCCGGAGATGTCGAGCATGGTTTCGGTGATGCGCTGGTAAAGCTCGGTCTGATGCACTTTCAGCATCGACACGTCGGGGCCAAGCGGTTCCTGCCGCCGCACCTTCTCGACAAACGTTTCATACAGGTCCTTGTGATCTTCCAGATCGAGCCGCAACCGGGTGAAGCGTTGCCGGAAATCGTCGTCGTCCCACACCCCCATCCGCTCCGCGAGCAGTTTCAACCGTTGCAGCGCATAAGACGCCTGCCGCGGCGAGCCGGAGCCAATTCGCTCAAAGCCCAACAGGGCCTTGGCCATGGTCCAGCCTTTGTTGATGTCGCCGACAATGTTCTCCTTCGGCACGCGAACGTTATCAAAGAATGTTTCGCAAAACTCGTCCGCCATGTCGATGTTGGTGATCGGGCGGACCATGATACCGGGCGTATCCATCCGCACCAACAGGAAACTGATGCCCTCTTGCTTCTTCGCCTGTTTGTCGGTGCGCACCAGCAGAAAAATCCAGTTGGCGTCCATCGCCAGCGAGGTCCAGATCTTCTGCCCGTTGACCACCCAATGATCGCCAACCAGCACTGCCTCAGTGCGCAATGAGGCGAGGTCGGAACCAGCGTTCGGCTCGCTGTAGCCCTGGCACCAGATATGCTCGCCCGAGCGGATTTTCGGCAGGAAATATTGTTGCTGATCGGGCCGGCCAAAACGGATCAGCAACGGACCGATCATGGTCATGCCCATGTCGTTCAGCCTGGTACAGCCGTGGCGCTCTTTCTCCTCCAGGAAGATGAGCTGCTTGGTGGCGGAGATGCCCATGCCGCCGAATTGCTTCGGCCAGTTCGGGCAGAGCCAGCCTTGCTCGGCCAGCTTCATATACCAGGCCTTGTTTTCGTTGAAATGCAGTCGGCGTGGCGGATTGCGTAGCTCAGGCGGATAGTTTGCCTTAATCCAGGCGCGGACATGGGTGCGGAACGCGTCATCCGAAAGTTGGTCAAGATCGGCAACGGCGGCAGCGGTCATGGGACTCTCCCTTGTGCCGCGATCGTAGCCGTTTGCATGCCGCTCCGCTACCGGCGTGCGGCGCCGGAGTTTCACCCTGGGCCTCCTGGTAGGTTCAAGGGCGAAGCTCTTGCGCTTGGTCGGTCCGCGCGACGAGCTGTTTGCGCAATGACTGCAACTCCTGGAATCGCGCGGTGACGTCGCGCATGATGGCGGCGATACCAGTGATGCGTCCGTCGTCGCCGGTAAACGGCACGATGGTGAATTCGACCGAAAGCCGTGTGCCGTCCTTGCGGATCGCCGGCACCGCCAGGATCTGCCCGTCGCCATAGCGGGTCTGACCGGTTCGCATGGTCTCATGAAATCCGTGCCAATGGCGGTCACGCAGTCCCGCAGGGATGATGATATCGAGTGGCTGGCCCGAGGCCTCGGCTTCGGTGAAGCCGAACAGGCGCTCGGCGCCGCGGTTCCACACCCGGATCACGCCGGATATGTCGGCAAAGACGATCGCGTCGGGCATCCCATCGACCAGGGTGCGAGCGAAGCGGTCAGGATCCGGTGTCATGGTTGCCTCCATCGTCCGATAATGTGCAACGCTGCTCGGTCACCACGGCATCCATCGGAATGTCGTGCGATTGTGGAAAGATGCTGTCCAAAGCAGCGTACTCATAGCCGATGCCGATGACTGCCGGCCGCCGCTGGAGTGATGCCAGGGTACGATCGAAATAACCGCCGCCATAGCCAAGCCGGTAATTCTCGCGGTCGAAACCCACCAATGGCGCCAGCATCAGTTCGGGCAGCACGACCTCTCGGCGAGTCGGGACCGGAATGTTCCAGACGCCAGTCGCCAACGGTTCGCCGTGTTGCCAGCGCCAGTATTCCAGCGGCGCCTGCCGTTTGACGACCACCGGTAGGCAAAGCGTGACGTGGCTCTGCTGAGCCAATGCCTGAGCCCAGGAGAGCAGGTTGATTTCGTGTTTGATCGGCCAGTAGAGGCCGAGGCTGGCATGGCCCTCGGCGGCCACGTGTTTGTTCAGTCTGGCGACGACGGCATGGGCAGCGTGTTGGCGGGCTTCCTGCGGCATCGCCTCGCGTTTGGCGAGCAGCAGCGTGCGCTGCTGGCGCCGCCACGCCGCGACCTCGGAGTCCATCACGGGGTCATTCCCGGCTGCCGTGAGGCGCGTCGATCCCCAGCAGCGTGGCCAGTCGCGCCCGTGGGGCGACCAGGTCCGCCAGGGTGAACCGGTCGAGCACGGCCAGGAACGCGGCCAGCGCTTCGTGCAACACAGCCTGCAGCACGCATATTTCGCTGATGGCACAGGTTGCGGAACCGTTGAAGCAGGCGACCAGATCCATATCCTCCTCGGTGCGGCGCACGACTGTGCCGAGGTTGATGGCATCGGCCGGCCGGCCGAGACGCAGGCCGCCGTTCCTGCCGCGAATCGTCTCGATATCGCCGGCCGTGCCCAATTGGTGCACGACCTTCATGAGATGGGTCTCCGAGATCCGGTAGGTGCGAGCAATCTCCGCGATCGTCGCCAGCTTGCCGGTATTGACCGCCAAATACATCAGGGAACGCAGCGTGTAGTCCGTGTAGGCGGTGAGCCTCATCCGGCTAAGTCCGGGCAGCGCGAGGAGCCAGCCCGTCAGGCGGCGCGCCGAGGCGGTGGAACAGCGCAAGCTGCAGGCTGGCGGCAATGCGGTGTGCTTTGGTAATGAAGTTTGCCGCAGGTTCCGGCGCGAACAGATCCCGTACGGTGGATTCGAACAAGGCAAGCCACCGGGAAAACATCGGCCGCTCCAGGCCGCGAACCGCACGGTGCACGGCGACAGGATTGCCGGAATAACGGCCGGACGTGAGCATGACCGAGGACCAGAAGCGGCGCATGGTCTCGAGGTGCTCGGGCCAATCCGCTTCGGCGATCGCGGCCTCGAAAACCGGCGCCAGCACCGGGTCGCGGCGTACAGCGGCGTAGAAATGGTCAATCAGCAGTGCGATTGTGAGCTCGGTTACGCTGTCGGCGAGTGCTGGTGCGGCGATATCCACTGGGCGGCCCCAAGGGTGATTAGCGGTACATCTTATAGCGTGGAGCGCCGTTGAAAGCAATATCCCAAATCCATGTTAAGGCCGGTTCGGCTTACTGGATCGCCATCCCCTGCAGCCGGATCAGCCCGTCGGGCACCTGGCGGAAACCGGTGATGGACGCCTTCAGTCCGACGATATTGGCCGGCGCCCACAAATAGATCAGCGGCAGGTCGTCGCGCTCGTGCTCCCACACTTTGGCGTAAAATGCCCTGCGCTGCTCGACCGAGGCGACGGTGCGGGCGTCATCCAGCGCCTTGTCCACCTCGGCATTGCTGTAGTGCCCGTAATTGAACGTGCCGCCGGTGTGCAGCATCTGCCACAGGTTGCCGTCCGGATCGGCGCGGCCGGACCAGCCAATGAGATAGGCCTCGAAGTCTCCGGCATAGGCCGCCTGCAACGATGAGGCGAACTCCATCGACTTGATTTTCACGTCGAACCCGGCCTCTCTGGCCATCGATTGGATCACTTCGCCGACCTGCTGAATATCGGTTTCATTGGTAATCGTCAGCACGACCGGAACCGGCAGTTTCACTCCGGCCTCGGCCAGCAATGCTTTTGCTTTGGCAACGTCGCGCGTCGGAGGCTTCAGCGCGTCGACATAATACGGCGAGCTGGCGGGGTTCGCCTGCGCGGTCGAGGTGTGCATGTTGTTGTAGACCACCTGCATCAGCGCGTCGCGGTCGATCGCCAGCTCGAACGCATGCCGCACCAGTTTGTTCTGATTGATGACCGTATTCGCCGCCGGACCATTGCCGGTGTTGAAGGTAATGCCATCATAGGCCAATGAACCGGTGATCGCGATGCGCAATTTCGGATCGCGCTTTACCGCCGCGACATCGGTGGGCAGGATATACTCGACCAGGTCCAACGCGCCCGCCTGTAAATTCGCCAGCCGGGCGGTGGCATTCACGTTAGGCTCATACACCACTTCATCGAAATGAATATTCGCCGCGTCCCAATAGCCCGGAAAGCGCTTCAGCACTATTTTGTCCTGTGCCACCCGCGACTCGAATGCGAAGGGGCCGGCGCAGACCGGATGCAGGCCGAATTGGTCGCCTTCTGCCTCCGCCGCTTTTGGCGAGATCATGATGCCGGCACGGTCGGTCAGCGCGGCCAGCAACGGCGATGATGGCGCATGCAACGTCAGCAGAACCGTGAGCGGATCAATGACCTCGATGGTGTCGATCGAACTGATCTCGCCACGGCGCATGCTGCCTTTGATGGTCAGGTCGCGGGTCAGTTTGTACTTGACCGCCTCGGCATCAAGCTTTTCCCCATCCTGAAACACCACGCCGGGCCGGATCCGGATCAGCAAATGGGTAGCATCTTTCCACTCGTAGCCGGTCGCCAGTTGCGGAACGATATTCAGCTTTTCGTCGATGTCGAACAGCTTGTCGCACAGTCCGGAAAATACGATGCGCCCGACATAGGACGAGCCAAGCGTCGGATCGAGTAAATCCGGATCCTGTCGCAACCCGATATGCAACGTTTGCGCGGCAGCCTGTGTCACGGCGAACACCGCGAGCACGGTAAAGAAAAGTCGGCGCATGGCGTTCCTCATGTGGGTGGCAGCCGGTCACGGGCGATGGTTGAGTCGATGGTGGCGCGGTCCAGCACGCCCCAGGCGCTGTCGTTGCCTGCCAGCAGGCTGCGAAACACGGCAAAGCGTTCCAGGCTGACTTTGTATAAACGGCGTAGCTCGGACAGCGGATCGGGGTGGTCGTCGGCTCTGATATCAAGGTCGGGGTATGGATCGTTGCAAGCGATTTTCAGTCCGGCGGATTGTTTGCCGCGTTTGTCGCCGCCGGCCTTTTCGCCGGCTTCCATGGCGGTCAGCAGGCGCTCGGCGATCGATCCGGAGGCGGAAAGGTACCCTTCCAGCGTGGCACGGACGGTTGCCTCGCCGGCGAGCATGTTGCCGGCTACCGAAACGTTCTCTGCCGCGACATGGCCCGCCCATGATACGCAGTTGGCACCGGTGTGTTGGGCAACGCGGCTGGTGGCGTCGATGATGTGGAACTGGCGCTGGTCGGCGCCCGGGTCGGGCCAGACCAACCCGGTCAGGATGGTTTCCGGTGCCTCGCCGGCGCGCAGCCGGGGCATGGCGTTGACCGCATACATCGGATTGACCAGCGCTTGGGTTGCCAGGGCGCCAACGCGACCTTCGACGAAGGGGCAGATGGCGCCCACGGCAAAGAAACGGGAGGCGACGGCGACGCCAAGCGTGCCGGTCGCGGGATCGCGAGCGATGATGGACCAGGTCATACGCCGACCATAACGGAAGCCCAGGTAATTGCCACGCGGCGGGAGCCTGGACGCGCCATAGTCCGGCGGTCTCCGCACGCCTCACGAGTCGCGGGTCACGCCCGTACCGCAACGTTGTCCGCGGGTGGCATCAGCCCTTCGCGCCTCAGCCCTGGTTACCCGCCGCCTGTGCCTTCGCCTGCGCCTCAGCCGCGCGGGCGTGAATTGTTGCGGGGTCCGCATTCGCCTGGGCCGTCTCCGCAGCCTTTTGCACGACCTTGGAGCCGACATAGCTCCCACCGCTTATACCGAGCAGGCCAAGCACACCATTAGGAACTTCCACCAGCGTCATGCCGGATGCCTTCGACGCAAGCAGCAAATAACTGGCGCCAATCACAAAGGTAAAGATCAGGAATTGGAACCGCGACATGCTGGCGGTACCGTCCTGCTCGGACACCAGCAATCTGAGGTCGATCGGTCCACAAAACATTTTAGCCAGCACAACCGTGGCAAACATGCCAAGCAGCACCGTGATCAGCGAGGCCAGGACCTTCGACAGATCCGGGGTCCCCTGGAAAATCAGCAGCAGCCCGGTCAGGACAGCGACGATGACAATGGCGACGATTGCCTGCCAGAAGCACGTGCCTCCCAACCCGGTCAGCTTGTTATTGCCAGTGCCCAATATTTTGTTTCCTCCTGTTATTGATTGAAGCCGAGAATTCCCCTGAACCAGCCAAGCTTGTCTGCGCCCTTCGCACCGAGATAGGTCACGTGACTGCCACCCAGAAGCAACAGCAAGTCATTCGGTACGTCGGGCATGTGCGATTGATCCTGGTTGGTCATTGTCAGGCCGAGGTACCAGGCAGCCCCACCCAGGTTTGCCACCAGAACCTGCACGCGTGCAGGGCTAAAGGTCCCCTGAGGTCCAGTGTCGAACAAGCCGTGCGTGTTGATGTCGCCAGTTAACAGTTTCCAGGCAACGATCGCTCCTACGCCGATCAGAAAGCCAAAGATTTCGAAGTTGATGATCGTTCCCGGTATGGCCGCGCCCACTTCTTTGATTCGATTCCCAGGCAGATCGTTACCATAGTTCCGCCTTTCGTGCAAACCGTGCGATTAATGCATGGTGCGGCCGTCTCGGAACCGGCTGGTAATCGCGGTCGCCTGTCACATCGCGACAGTTATGTTGCTCTATACCACGCTGGCCGCCGCTTCTCCCGAAATGCGGACGTCCCCTCATGCCCTTCCGCCGAGGCGCGCTGCGTCCAACCCTCGTGCGCCAACAGCGTCATTTGCCGTTCATCCAACAACAGCCCGTTGGCACCGAGAAAGCTGCGTTTGGTCATGGCAACCGCCTGCGGCCCGCTGAGGAAAATTGCCTCCAGCACAGCCGCAAATTTGGCGTCCAGGTCCGCCTCCGCCACCACCTCATGTACCAACCCGATCCGCTCTGCCTCACGAGCATCGAATCGTTCCCCGGTCAGCGCGTAGCGCCGCGTCTGCCGCAATCCGATGGCACTGACCATGTGCGTCGAAATCGGCGTCGGCGAAACTCCGACGCGCACCTCGGTAATCCCAAACAACGCATCAGGCGTGGCAAACGCCACGTCAACGCAACAAACGATTCCCACCCCGCCCCCGAAACAGGCGCCATGCACCAGTGCAATGGTTGGTTTCGGAAACTCGTTCAGCAACTGCATGGCACGCGTGGTGGCCAACGATGCGGCAAAATTTTCTGCCGGCGGATAATGCGCGACCTCGTTCAGCCAGCGAATATCGGCACCGGCCTGGAAATGCTTGCCGGCGCCGCGGATCACCAGGCAACGCACGGTGGCGTCGCCTGCCAGACATTGCAGCCCGCTTATCAACCCATCCAGCATCGCCGCGTTGTAAGCATTGCCGACCTCCGGGCGGTTCAACGTCACCGTGGCGACCCCGCGATCATCGACGTCCAGCAGAACGACATCCTCACTCATCACGTTGCGACCTTTCCTGGATCGGTATTGCCGCCGCAGACCACCACCCCGACCTTGGCGCCGTCAGGCGGCACAAACCGGCCGGAGAGCACTGCCGCCAACGCCGTTGCCCCGCCCGGTTCGGCAATCAGCCGCAATTTGTCCCACAACAGACGTTGCGCGGCAGCGATCGCATCGTCGGTCACCAGCACCGCCTGGCTCACGAACACCTGCGCAATCGGAAACATCAAGGCGCCGACCTGGCGCGCGCCAAGCGAGTCGGCAGCCAGGCCGGAGACCGCACAGTCCACTGGGTGCCCTACCCGTAACGCCGTGGCCAAGGTCGGACAATTCTCCGGCTCGACCGAGACGACCGCTGCCGAACCCGCGTACCAGGCCGCGATACCACCGATCAGTCCGCCTCCGCCGGTGGCCACCAGAACATGGCTCAACTCCGGCACCGCCTTTTCAAATTCACGCCCGACTGTTCCCTGACCGGCAAGTACATCCGCATGATCATACGCATGGACCTCCAGTGCGCCCGTCTCCGCCTGGCGCACCCGCGACGCTGCGAGCGCATCGGCATAGGCCGCTCCTCCCAGGATCACCTGCGCGCCGTATGAGCGAATGCGGCTGACCTTGGTTTCCGGCGTTGCCCCGGGGACGAAGATTTCTGCGTTGACGCCAAGGGCTTGAGCGGCGTAAGCGACCGCTGCGCCATGGTTGCCTCCAGATGCGGTGATTACGCCGGTATTTGGGATCGTGGCGTTCAACAATCGATTGAATGCGCCTCGAGCTTTAAAACTGCCAGTATGTTGTAATAACTCTAATTTCAACTTAATCGGGTAATTAAGCGACAAAGATGCTCCATCGACGTCTATCACCGGCGTGTGCCGAACGAACGCGGCCAGGCGAGCCGCGGCAGCCTCAATGTCGGAGCGAGTGACCATGGTGCGGCGGACGCTGGCACGCATGGGCCCTGCGGACAAGCCGATCAGGCTCCCGGTCTGGCAGGCCAGATTTGCCGCAATGCAAAATCGTGCTTACCTTCCGGAGGATCCAGGATCACAGCGATGTCACGGTTTTTTGCGTACAGGGTTCCATCCGCGCCGGCCGCCCCCAAATGCCATGGGTCGGCCCAGCTCAGAACCCGGTTGGCCGGACCAGGCGCGGACACAACAGGAGCGTGCGGTGCGTCATTGCTTTGACGGGCTGATTTAACGTGATGCGCGCCGGAGCCCGGTTCCACGGCAGTTGCGTGGCGCGTGACGGCGCCGGCGTGCTGCTTCTTGGTCCATCCGGCACTGGTAAATCCGATCTTGCCTTGCGGCTGCTCCGCCAAGGTTTCGTGCTTGTCGCTGATGATCAGGTTGACGTCATAGATGGTTTCGCACGCTCACCCACCGCACTGGCCGGACTGTTGGAAGTTCGCGGCCTCGGTATTGTGCGATTGCCGTACTTACCGGTTGTCAAACTTAATATCGTCGCTGTGCTGGCTGACCAAAATGAGCGTTTGCCGCACCCGGAACGTCACGCGGAACTGGATCTACCAATTGTGCGTTTAAACGCATTGGACGTTTCGGCACCTGACCGCGTTGCACTCGCGCTCGACTGTGCGCTTGGACGCGTCACGCAACATACCGGGGCATTCGCGGCATGAGCGACAGGTCACCCGACACCGGACCGCGCCGCGTTGTTCTGGTGACTGGATTGTCGGGCGGCGGCAAGGCTTCAGTCCTGCACGCGCTGGAAGATGTCGGGTACGACGCGGTCGATAATCTGCCGCTTGGCCTCGTTGAGGACCTTGCCACGCGCGCCGACCGCGACATCGCCATCGGCGTCGATGCGCGTACCCGCGGCTTCAATGCCGACCTCGTACTCGACAGCCTGGCCAACCTCCGTCGCAACCCTGCTCTGCTTCCGGAGCTTGTCTTCGTGTGGGCCGATGAAGCAACTTTACTGAGGCGGTATACCGAAACCAGGCGTCGTCATCCGTTGGCCCCGCAAGGCCGCGTAACGGAAGGCATCGAAATTGAACAGGAAATCACCGCACGTTTGCGCGAAGCCGCTGATCTGCTCATCGATACTTCCGAGCTGCCGCTGGCTCGCCTGCGCCAGACGATCGAAAGTCATTTCAGTCAGCGCGGCGAAGCCAGCGATCCACGTATGGTGGTTTCGCTGATCTCCTTTGCATATGTGAAAGGTTTGCCGAAGGAGGCCGACCTCGTGTTCGACGCGCGGTTCTTGCGCAACCCGCATTACGATCCCATCTTGCGGCCTCGGACGGGACTTGACCCGGAAGTTGGCGCCTATATACGCGAAGATCAGGACTATGTGGCATACCTGTCCCGGATCATCGGTCTGGTCGACCTGGTTCTGCCGCGGTTCGTGCACGAAGGGAAAAAATACGCTACCATCGCGATCGGGTGTACCGGGGGGCGGCACCGATCGGTTTACCTGGTTGAGTGTCTTGCCGCCCATCTGGCATCACGACTCGCCGCGATGCGTGCGGCTGGGGAGAGCGGATTGGACTGGCGGCAGACCGTGACGCACCGCGAACTCGCCCTGAACAAGCAGGAACCGGGTGAGCCGACGTTGGACGAAACAGGCTTGCAAGGCGACATGAAACCGTCGTTTACTGCAGAATCCACCACCGGGGGATCATCCTCCCGCGCCCGCGACCAGGCGCTGGACAGCGTGAGAAATGACGGCAATGGCCAAAAGACCACGCCGGTTCAGGCACAGGAGGCCTGAGAACAGATCATGAAACACCCTAAAGACAGTGGGCTGACCGATGCGGAATATCCCGTCCGGAAAGCCGGTTGGGACACTTCAGACCGCAAATGATCGGAATGATCCTGGTTACCCATGGCCGCCTGGCGGAGGAACTTCGCCTTGCCATGGAGCATGTGGTCGGCGCACAGCGAGGCGTTGACACGGTGTGTATCGGCCCTGACGACGACGTCGATACTCGCCGTGCTGAGATCGAGGCCTGTATCGGCCGGTGCGACACCGGCGACGGGGTCGTATTGCTGACCGATATGTTTGGTGGCACGCCGTCCAATCTCGCCATCTCAATGATGGAACGGAAGGGCGTCGAAGTGATTGCCGGCGTCAACCTGCCGATGCTGGTCAAACTGGCCAAGGTCCGGTCGAGCCAGCCGCTCGCGGATGCGGTGCTTTGCGCGGAAACTGCCGGACGGAAATACATTGCCGCCGCCTCGCATGTGCTGCACGGTTGTCGTCCCAACGGAACGCCCTGTCCCGAATGACACCCCCTCGCAAATGACGCTTCGGCGTCCACGTTTTCGCCGCCATAGGCGATGACAGACGGCGGGCCGCCGGTTCTGACCCGGACCGTCACGATCTCCAACAAGCGGGGCCTGCATGCTCGTGCGGCCGCCAAATTCGTCACCACCGCAGAGCGGTTCGGTGCCTCAGTGGAGGTGGTGCGTGGCGACGAACCGCCGGTCTCCGCTCGCTCCATCATGGGTCTCATGATGTTGGGCGCCGGCAAGGGCTGCGAGATCGAGCTGCGCGCCGAGGGCTGGGATGCGAAGGAGGCGCTGGACGCTCTGACCGCCCTGGTCGAGGCCGGGTTCGATGAACGCGACTAGCCCGGTAGGGACGGGGCAAGGTCTTTCCGGTCAAGGGTCAGGTGGGGAAGGGGCTGCTGGTTCGGGGTCTGCCGGTTCGGGATCTGCCGGTTCGGGGTCTGCCGGTTCGGGTCCAGTGCGGCCGCGGCGCGGCGAACGGCGGTTTGCCGGCATCGCGATCTCTGCCGGGGTGGCCATCGGGCCGGTGTTTTACGCCAAAGAGCCGGAAATCCCGGTAACGCAGGCCAAAATCGCCGCCGCCGATATCGCCGCCGAGGGCGCCCGGCTGGACGCCGCCATCCTGCAATCGCGCAAACAACTGACAAAACTACGCTCCCGTCTGGCGGTGCTGCCGGAGGAAAGTCAGGCGGAAATTGCCCCGCTGATCGACGCTTATCTGCGCATGATTGGCCCCTCGCGACTCGTCCGCGGCATCCGGCGGCGCATCGACGAGACGTTGCTCTCCGCCGAACGCGCCGTGACGACCGAGGCCGAGGCGATCGCCGCTGCCATCATGGGCCAGGCCGAACCAGGTATGAATGCCGAGGATCGCGCCAGCCTGCATCGCCGCGCCGAGGAGGTGCGGGAAATCGCCCGCCGGATCGTCCGCAACCTGACCCGCACCCCGTTCCGCAGTTTTGCCGGTCTGCCGGACGGTGCGATCCTGGTCGCCGAGTCGCTGCGGCCGTCTGACGCCGCGTTGTTGGATCCGTCGCGACTCGCGGGTGTGGCCGCCGATGAGGGCGGCACTGACGGCCACACCGCCGTCATGTTGCGTGCCCTGGGCGTGCCGTCGGTGCTGGGTGCGGCGGGGCTGACGCATGCGGCGCGGCCGGGCGACATTGTGGTGGTGGACGGCATCGCCGGCACAGTCATGCTGAACCCAAGTCCGCAGACAGTGGCCACTGCTCGACGTGCGGTTGCCGCCTTCGCGCGGGAACGGCAGCGTTATGCCAGGTTACGCCGTTTGGCTGCTGAAACGACTGATGGCGAAACGGTGGAACTGCAGGCCAATTTCGAGCTGCCGGTCGAGCTGCCGCTGATTGCGCAATCCGGTGCGCAGGGCATTGGATTGTTACGCACCGAGTTCTTGTTTATGAACCGCGACACGATGCCGGACGAGAACGCGCAGGCCGAAACGTATCGCGGCATCGTTGAAGCAATGAATGGTGATGCCGTCACCATCCGTGTGCTTGACTGGGGTGGCGAGAAGGATATCGAGGCGCTGTCGAACGCCGGCCTCGTGCCGGATATTTCCGACGTCAATCCGGCGATGGGGTTGCGCGGCCTGCGCCTTTTGCTGCGGCGGCCGGAGTTGTTCGAGACTCAACTGGCCGCCATTCTGCGGGCTTCGGTTTATGGCCCGGTACGCGTGCTGCTGCCGATGGTGACCACGGTGAGCGAAGTGCGTGCAGCGCGCGAGACTTATGAACGGGTGGCACGCCGGTTGCGCCGCCGCGGCGATCGGGTGCCGGAGAAACTGCCGCCGCTTGGAATCATGATCGAAACGCCGGGTGCCGCGCTGTCCGCCGATGCGCTCGCGCTGGAGGCGGATTTCTTTGCCATCGGCACCAACGATCTGACCGCGCATACGTTGGCCGTGGATCGCGGTGAAAGCGACGTGGCGGCGATGTACAATCCGTTGCATCCGGCGGTGCTGCGGCTGATCCAGTTCGCCACCGAGGCAGCGTTGCGGATGCGTATGCCGGTGTCGTTGTGCGGCGAGATGGCGGGGAATCCGCGGATCACGCCGCTGCTGCTTGGTTTGGGGCTGCGGGCATTCAGTATGAATGCATCGGCAGTACCGCGGGTGAAGTTGGTGGTGCGCTCGGTGGACTCGGATGCCTGCGTGCGGTTTGCGCGACGGGTGATGGAGCAAACGGATCCGGAACAGATTGGCGCGTTGCTGGCGGGGTTCGCGGCGGGGTAGGAGTCGCTGTCGCAACACTGTCTTTGCGAGCGCAGCGAAGCAATCTCCGTGTCCATACCGACGAAGATTGCTTCGCTGCGCTCGCAATGACCGGACGCGCGAGTGAGTTGCGCTTCAGCGGTTCTGCGTATTTGTGCAAAATGCAATACAAATCAATCATACTGCCGCGGTTGGCACTGCGTCAATCACTACCTGGTTCGCACCGCCACCGCGGCGCGATCTGCCGACGCAATGTCTGCTTTCACGAGCGGCGGCCTTACCAATGGCCTGCCCAACACACGCTCCGCCGGAAAGTAGACCCGAACCGTGGTGCCCTGACCCAATTCACTCTCAATTGTCAGCGTGCCGCAATGCATGACCGCAAGCTTGCGGCTGATCGTAAGGCCCAGTCCGGTACCGCCGTATTTGCGGCGGAGCGAGGAATCCACTTGGGTGAAAGGTTCGCCAAGCGAAGGCAGCACCGCCGGATCGATGCCAATACCGGTATCCGCCACGACGAGGGCAAGATCGCCATTCCCGGCATACTCGGTGCAGATCGTTACGATGCCGCCGGCCGGCGTGAACTTCACCGCATTGGCCAGCAGGTTCAGCGTGATCTGTTTGACCGCGCGCCGGTCCGCCAGAACCACCGCATCGGCGATCTCGCAATCGACGCGCACCTGGTTGGCCTCCGCCTGCTGCCTGAGCAGGCCGCGACAGGCACGCGCAATAGCCTGGAGATCAACATTGCTTTCGGACATTTCATAACGATCTGTGTCGATACGTGACAGATCCAGAACGTCGTTGATCAGCTCCAGGAGCTGGCGGCCGCTGTTGTGAATTTCGCCGGCCCACTCCCGGTAAACGTCGACGATCGGACCACCGGTGCGGTCACGAATGAGTTCCGAAAAGCCAATGATCGCATGCAGCGGCGTACGCAGTTCATGGCTCATGTTCCGAAGAAATTCGGACTTGGCACGGCTCGCAGCCTCTGCCCGCTCTTTCGCCGTACGCAGCACCTCGGCGATCTCGACATCGGCCGAGACGTCGCGGCCGATCCCATGATAACCGACAAACATCCCGGCCTCGTCGAAGATTGGATCGCCGCTGGTGCTCATGTAATGACGTCTTCCGTCGATGCCGATCCTCTCCCAGCGGAAGTCGCGGAACGGCAGCCGGGCGGCGAGGACGGCTTTATGGATTTCCCACCGGCCAGGATCCATCGCCGGGTCGGCCAGTTCCCACCTGGTCTTGCCGACATCGTCCGGCACGCTGATGTGCGGAATGCGGGAGTCGCGCACGAAGCGCAGTTCGGCATCCTGTTCCCAGAACCAATCGGCGGCCATTTCGGCATAGGCCTTCAACCGGCGCTCACTGGCTCGCAATGCGGCCCGTCCCTGACCCAGCCTCGCATTCTGCTCCTCCTGCCGGCGGAACTGGGCAATGATGACCGCAAACAGCGCCGCCAACGCTGCTGCTACACCAACCATCGCCGTCGCAATGGCGGAGGTCTGCTCGCGCCAAACCCGGAGTGCCGCCTGCTCGGACATGTTCATGTCGACGACCAGCCCGTAGTCGCGCAACGGATGCACGGTGATGATCCTCGGCACGGTGCCGGAATGGCTGGGCGAGAGGTAGAAACCGCCGCCGTTCGCAACCTGTTGGTACCAAGGGAACTGAACCGGCACTCGCTGGTTGCCAGGGTTTGCCAGTTCGGGATACCTGGCGATCAGGAAACCGTCACGTCGCAACAAGGCGACCGACTCTCCCGGCACCATGCTGATTGTTCCGTAGAAGCCTTCGAGATAACGCGTATCGATCAGCCCAACCACGATGCCAAGGAATGTCCCATCTGGTGCATTGATGCGTCGGGCAATGAACAGGAGCCGCTTGCCGCTGACCCGACCAGTGATCGGGAGACCGATGAATGCGCCCTTTTCGTCGTGGTCGCGCAGCCAGAGGAAGTAGTCGCGTATCGAATCGTCAAGCTGTTCCGCAGGCCGGTTGCGTGACCAGTTCAATAGCGAGCCGTTGGCATCGACCAGGGTAATCGCTTCCGCCTGCGGCAAATTGCGTAACAGCCCGGCGAGGAACTGCCTGGTCGGCTCGCCAGCGAACTGCGCGCGAAACGCTTCGGGCGACGTTGGACCAGACGCGCCGACGCGGGCCTGGACCTCGTGCAAGACGAGATCCACCGACTGCACGGTACGCGAGGTCTGCTCGGCCAGGACGGTACCGAGGTTGGTCAGTTCACGTTGCGCGTTGGCGATGGCGGAGTGGCGAAGTTGCCAGATCACCCCGAGCCCGCTTGCCAAGGTCACCACGATCAGCAGAGCGCAAATCAGCCATAAGCGGCGGCCGGCATCGGTCGCACCATCCGGCGGCGCGGGCAATGCCACCAGGTCATCTTTATGGCCGAGCAGGTCAACCCAATGGAGTCGGGGCGTTTCTTCTCGGCTGGCTGTGGGGTCAACCGGCATGATGGAACACTCGATGCATCAATAGCTGCTGTACCGAGCTAAATGGCTCGGCTGCGCACCGGTACTCTGCCTTCCGTGCTTGTGGATAAATTGCGCCTTCCAGGTTGCAACATTGTTACACCTGGCGACTCCACCAGGTCCTTGGGCGACCGCCGGTTGCGGTTCCCCGCCGCTATGCCGACAATGATGGCTGGCGGCATAACAAAGGGAGATGCAACGATGAAACTCGCCATCTGGTCGACCACCACGCCACGCGAAAACTCAACCCATCCGGAAATGTTCCGTCGGCAGATTGAGGAGGTCGAGCTCGCCGACCGAATCGGGATCGATCAGATCTGGTTCTTTGAGCATCACTTGCTGCCGACCGGACCGGTGCCGTCACCGAACCTGCTGATCGCAGCCGCGGCGCGGAGCACAAGCCGCATCCGCTTCGCCAGCATGGTCAATATCCTGCCATTCCGCCATCCGCTGCTGGTCGCCGAGGAGGCGGCGATGCTCGACAATCTGACCAACGGCCGCTTCGACATGGGACTCGGCCGCGGCCTGCACCCGCCGGAATTCGAGGCGTTCGGCGTCGATCAGCAGCAATCCCGGGAAATGTTTCTCGAGTCGTTCGACCTCATCCGCCGCATCTTTGCTGACGAGACGTTCATCCATCGCGGCAAATACTGGACGATGCGGAAAGAGGGGCCGTTGTCGCCGCCTTTGCTGCAGCGCCCACATCCCCCCTTCCTGGTCAGTGCGCAAAGCGAGGAGTCCCTGCGGTGGGCGGCGCAGCATGATATTCCGTTCGCACAGATCGACTCGCCGGTGGATCAGGCGCGGCGCGATCAGACGCTGTATCGCGATGTGCAGATTTCGTCCGGTCACTCAACAACCCCGCGGCTGTACCTGATGCGGGAGATTTTTGTCGCGGAAACCGATGCCCGCGCTCGCGCCGAAGCACAGAATTATCTTTTACAGTATTGGCAGCTGTGGAATCGCTACACGCAATTTACTCGCGGCGGCAAACTGCCTGAAAGCTACGACTTCTGGCGCCGCCAGGCACCGATGCTGCATGCGATGGATTTCGATGAGATTGTCGCGCAGGACATGGTGATCCTTGGCAGCCCGGAGACGGTGGCGAACACCATTCTTCGTCTCGCGGGTCAGCTCGACCTGATGGGACTGGCGATGATCTTCAAGCTTGGCGCGATGCCGTACGACATGGTCGAAGCCTCGATGACCGCATTTGGCGAAGCGGTGATGCCGAGAATCCGGCACTTGCTCGATAGCGATAAGGTTGGTTCTCGCGTTTGAGTGCTAATGCAGCCAGTCGTCGCTACCAGACGCCATAAGTGCCGTTACGCGTCATGGCTGCGCTCGACCCGGCCACCTGTCGCGACAAGTGCTGGTAATGATGGCCGGCTCGGTGGCCCGCCGTGACGGCAAGCGCCCGCTAAATCCGCGTAACTGGCGCCTTGGCGGGCACTTCGGCCTCCACCAGTTGCACATGCGTCGCCAGTACCGGCATCCCATTGACGCAGGCGTTGCGATCCTTCGCCACTGCCGCGGTAAACAGCAGACCTGCGAAATCGGCCAAAGAGCGGGCGCCCATCGACAACGCTGCGCCGCGCAACCGATGCGCTGCGTTGGCAAATTGATCGAACTCATCCAGCGCCAGCAGATCGCGCATGCGATCCAACTCGGCACAGACGCTCTCGTAGAAGAGACCAAGAAACCCATTGATGGCGGCGTCGTCGCCGTCCAGCCACGCGCCCAGTACAGTGCGATCGATAGCCGGGACACCGGACTTGCCACGGCCTGACGATGCGAGGGCACCAAGTATCACACAAACTCCCGGCCGCAACGAATGTCCCGTCAAACGCCGTTGATGGCGGTTCTAGTCCGCCGCCACCGCGACCTTGGTTCTCAGCGACGGCGGATCGAACGCATTCCGTGCAGAGGCGCGGCGAGCGCGGATCTGCGAAAGATGCGCTACGACATCATCGCCGGTGACGTCACCGTAGCCGGATGCCGCCAACGAAACGGCAATCTTGCGCCGCGCGCTGACCTCGATCTGGTGCACGCGTGCCGAGGAGATGCCAAACTGCTCGGCGAAATCTTCGTGAGACGGCACGTCGTCGCTGTCGGCCATGGACCGCGCCAGAAATACCTGACGCTCGCGTTCACCGAGCACTTCATTGGCCAGGATGCGGATCCGCTTCCGCAACCGCTCATAATCCATACGTTGGTGCAGATCGTCGGCGGTCGGTGCGGCGTGGTCCGGCAGGCTCGACTCGTGCCCGTCATCATCCTGTGCGTGCAGGCTCATCCGAGCGCCCTGGATCAATCGCATGCCATGCGCCACCTCGTCGGCAGTGAGCCCGACCCGGTTGCCGATCCGCCGGTGCAATTCGCTTTCGGAGGGTTCGACACCTTCGCGCTCGCAGGCTTTGCGGGCCTCGATCAACAGGCGAGGGCCGGATTGTGCCAACTGGCGATGTGCCTTTGACTCCGGGAGTCGCACGGGCCCTGAATTACGTCTGATGTAGTCGTTGATGTACCAGCGGATCCAGACGGTCGCGTAAGCAGCCAGCCTGGTGTCGAAGCGATCGGTGTCGAACCGCATGATCGCGGTGTGCAGGCCAAGATGACCGGCGTTGATGAGGTCGTCGTGGTCGATGTCAGAACGGCGGTATTTTGCAGCGGTGGCGGCGACCAGCTTGCCGTGGCTCATCCAAAGTTCGGTGATGGCGGCACGACTGTCAGCCTCAGATACGGTCGAGCGCGCGCGCAGGAGCAATTCCCGTTCCCGCGCGTCGTCCAAATTCGGCGAGTCAAATTGTCGTGTCGACGTCCCGCGGGACGCGTCCAGGCCCGTCCTCATGTGTCTTCCCCGCAGACCATGTCATCCGGTGTGAGTCCAAATTCCAAACTCCACCCGGAAAGTGTTTCCCCCTCCGCGAATTAGCCTCTTGCGCGAATCACTGTCGACCCATGGAATGATCTCAAAGCGGGGCCGTTGTGATCTGGTATTGCTCGCGAGGTTCGTGATCAGTCCTTTTTCGCAGCGTTAAGCATCCGTGATCGATGTGTCGCGTTGATGGCGTGACTGTATCGTTTGTATCGTTTCAGGGGAAGACAGGTGATTAGCAGGGCAGTGTTGCAACCGCTGGGCGTGGCCTATGAGGTCCGTCAACTTGTGTCAATCTACGAATTGGAGACGGATTTTGCGCTACATCGAGGCTTTTTCAACAATCTGACTGGATTGCCGGGGTGTATGGCCGGGACTCGGCATATACAGTGGAACTCGTTTCCAGAAATACAACTTTAGGTCGTCGTTTGGTGGATGGGAAGCGTGGCAGTTGAAAACACATTTCCGCGAATACACGTGGAACTCGATAATTGCCGTGGCGTCTCTCTTGACCCCCTGGTTACCCACGTTGTGAGAGGGGACCAATGGCAGGAATGATGGCTTCCCCACGAATTGTCGTGGTTGAGGATGAGGTGGCGCAGCGTCAGATGCTTGTGCAGTATCTCGGCCGTCATGGCCTGCGGGTGACCGGTG
>Ga0187867_10000982_pt1 | contig 24951 bp, 19 predicted proteins | sample June2016WEW_13_1_FD_132976 | JGI IMG/M metagenome (GOLD analysis project Ga0187867, IMG submission 132976) | Peatland microbial communities from SPRUCE experiment site at the Marcell Experimental Forest, Minnesota, USA - June2016WEW_13_10 | ecosystem: Environmental > Terrestrial > Soil >... | reverse complement strand
CCTGGGAGCGGGGCATGAAGCTGGACGGCATGGATCCGCGGGAAGCCGGTGACCGCCGCGGGCGGATGGCGACCAGCGCCGCGTTCTTCGTCCAGGGCCTCTGCTTCGCGGTCGTGGTCACCCGCGTCTCGGTCCTGCAGACCAAGTTTCACCTGTCCAACGGCCAGCTGACCCTGGTCCTGCTCATCGTCCCGATCATCGCCGGGGTGGGCAGCGTGCTCTCCGGCCCGCTGGCGGCCCGGGTGGGCAGCAGCATGGTGCTGCGCGTCGCCCAGCCGCTGGTCTGCCTGACCCTCCCGGCTATCGGGTTCGCCAGCACGCGGCCCGAGTTGTACGTCACGGTGGGCCTGTTCGGGCTGTTCCTCGGCGCGGTGGACGCGACCATGAACATGCAGGGCGCGATCACCGAGAAACGCTACGGCTACAGCGTCATCACCGCGTTCTACGGCTTCTGGAGCGCGGCCGGAATCCTCGGCGGCCTGTGGAACGCCGCCGCCGGGAAGCTCGGCCTGTCCCTGGGCGTGGCGTTCACGATCGCCGGGCTGGCCGGGCTGGCCGCCACGCTGGTCCTCGGGCCCAGCCTGTTCGGCAAGGCGGCGGACGTCGCGCCGCCATCCGAGGCCGCGGCGAAGAAGGCCGGCATCCAGATCCCGTGGCGGCCGATCATCTACATCGGCGTGGCCATGTGCTGCATGTACATCGGGGACGCCGCCGTGTCCAACTTCAGCTCGGTCTACATGTCGAAGGTCCAGCACGGGGGCAAGGCGCTGCTCCCGCTGGCGTTCGCGGCCTACCAGACGATGATGGTGGCGGGGCGGGCCATCGGCGACCATACGGTGCGGCGGTTCGGCGCCACGGCGGTGGTGCGGACCGGGGCCATGGTCGCCGGGCTGGGCCTGCTGTGCGTGGTGCTGGCGCCGTCCCCCTACCTGGCCATCGCGGCCTTCGCCCTGACCGGCCTCGGTTTCTGCGTGATCCCGCCGCTGTGCTTCTCGGCCACCTCGAAGCTCGATCCCACCGGGTCGGGCCTGGCCATCTCACGGGTCAACGTGTTCAACTACGTCGGCTTCGTGCTCGGCGCTGCGCTGGTCGGCGGGATCGCGGGCGGGGTCGGCGGCACGGCCGGCTGGCGCGCCGCCTACGCCGCGCCGCTCGTGCTGACCCTGGTGATCATCGCGCTGGCCGCCGGGTTCGAGCCGGGCCGGGCGCGGCGGGCGCGGAACGAAGAGGCGAGGACAGCGGAGGCCGGCTCCGCTGCGCAGGGCTGACCCCGCGGCCCGCGCTGACGGGTCCCGGGACAGACCTGGCCGCGACTCGCGCCGCTAGATTGCCACCCGCCCAGCCCCGTCGCCCCTCCTCCGCAGGCTCACCCGCACCACTGGTCACATTGATCATGGGCGCCGCCACTTGCCCGTAGCCGTTCCGGGGGTCCGCCTTCTACCGTGGCCAGATGATGACCCCGCCCGCAGGGCTGCCCGAGGCCGTACTGATGCCGGCCCTGGAGCGGTGCTGGGGCATCCGAGCCGCGTCGGTGCAGTACCGGCCCGTCGGCTGGGGCAGTCACCACTGGGCGGTTTCCGGTGAGGCCGGGGCACGGTGGTTCGTCACCGCCGATGAACTGGAGAACAAGCGGCTCTCGCAGGCGGAGCCGCTGGCCGCGGGGTTCCGGCGGCTGCACGCAGCCCTGTCCGCCGCCACGGACCTGAGGGAATGCGGCCGTACCTTCGTCGTGGCCCCGGTTCCCGGCCGGGACGGCGAGCCGCTCGCCCGGGTAGGCAACCGGTTCGGCGTCGCGGTCTACCCGTTCGTTCACGGCCAGAGCTGCGAGTGGGCGGATTTCTCCTCGCCCGCGCACCGGCGCGCCGTGCTCGACATGCTCGTCGCCACGCACACCGCCCCGCCCGCCGCCCGCCGGCGTGCGCTGGCTGACGACTTCCGCGTGCCGCACCGGGACGAGCTGGAGGCCGCCTGCCAGGCCGGTGGTGACATGCCCGACCGGGGACCATACTCGCGCGCGGCAGCACGCCTGATCCAGCAGCATGCCGCTCCTCTTCAGCGGCTGCTCGCCCGCTATGACCACCTCGTGGCGGCCGCCGGCGCCCAGTCCTCCCGGGCCGTCCTCACCCACGGTGAGCCTCATCCCGGCAACACCATGCTGACCGCCGGCGGGTGGCTGCTCATCGACTGGGACACCGCCCTGGCCGCCCCGCCCGAGCGTGACCTGTGGAGCCTCGACCCCGGCGACGGGTCCATCCTGGAGGCCTACGCCGGCCTGACCGGCATCAGCCCGCAGTCCCCGGTGCTGGATCTGTACCGTCTGCGCTGGGACATCGCCGACATCGCGGCGGACGTGAGCCGCTTCCGGCGGACGCACACCGGGACCGCGGAGGATGACAAGTCCTTCGGGTTCCTGAGTTCCCTGGTCAGGCAGGCCAGCGACGAAGGCGGCCACGCCGGGTAGCCCGCACTGGTCAGTCGGGGGGCTCAGGCACCGGGCCCTCGTGCGGCTCGGCCGCCCGGCCCAGCACAGTGCGCAGCAGGGTCTCGGCCGCGTCGGCGGCGATGCGCGCCGTGACCGCGTTGGTGTGGGCGCGGTCGAGGTTGCCGAGCGCGATGCAGTCGAACGACACCTGGGCGTCGTGCACGGCCAGCTCGAGCTGACGCGAAGCCTCGTCGAGGCTGATCGCCTGCTCGTCGCTGCTGCGGACCCTCGTCGCCTGCTCGTCACTGTCTGGGATGCTCACGGCCCTCTCCCCTCCTCACCCGGACCCGCTCCATCTGCTGGCGGGGCGGGGCGCGCCGCAGGCGTGTCCCCTCCGAGCCAGCGATCCCGGGGTTCCGGGGGTCGTCCCCCGGACCACCACCGCCGGGATGGCAGACCCTTACCCGGGCGCGGGCCGGCCATGCAGCCGGAGCGGCCGGGACCCGCTGGTCAACTGCCTATGGCCAGGCCCACACGGCTGAGGCGGCACGCCGGCGCCAGCACGGATCTACGATGAAAACGACATCACACCCTCGACGAGGACGTGCTCACGATGCCCGACTTCGCGTACACCGACCTGCTCCCCCTGGGCCCCGACGCCACCGAGTACCGCCTGCTGACCGCGGGCGGGATCACCCGGCGGCAGGCTTTCGGCCGGGATTTCCTCGAGGTGGCCCCGGAGGTGCTCACCCTGGTCGCCCGCGAGGGCATGCGGGACATCGCACACCTGCTGCGGCCGGGGCACCTTCGCCAGCTGCGCGCGATCCTCGATGATCCGGAAGCCAGCCGCAACGATCGTTTCGTTGCGGAGGATCTTCTGAAGAACGCGTGCATCGCGGCCGGCGGGGTGCTGCCCATGTGCCAGGACACCGGGACCGCCATCGTGATGGGGAAGCGGGGCGGGCAGGTCCTCACCGACGGGCAGGATGAAGAGCATCTCAGCCGCGGCATCTACGACGCGTACACCCAGCTGAACCTGCGCTACTCGCAGCTGGCCCCGCTGTCGATGTTCGAGGAGCGGAACACCGGCACCAACCTGCCGGCCCAGGTCGAGATCTACGCCACCCCCGGGCAGGAGTACAAGTTCCTGCTCATGGCCAAGGGCGGCGGGTCGGCTAACAAGTCCTTCCTCTACCAGCAGACCAAGGCGGTGCTGAACCCAGCCGGGCTGCACGCGTTCCTGGAGGAGAAGATCCGGTCGCTGGGCACGGCCGCCTGCCCGCCGTACCACCTGGCCATCGTGGTCGGCGGCACCAGCGCAGAGTACGCGCTGAAAACCGCCAAATACGCCTCCGCCCGGTACCTGGACACCCTCCCCGCCAGCGGGTCAGCGGCCGGCCATGGCTTCCGTGACATCGAACTCGAAGCCGAGATACTCGAGATCACCCGGAAGATCGGCATCGGCGCGCAGTTCGGCGGCAAGTACTTCTGCCACGACGTGCGCGTGATCCGGCTGCCCCGGCACGGCGCGTCCTGCCCGGTGGCCATCGCGGTGTCGTGTTCCGCCGACCGGCAGGCGCTGGCCAAGATCACGCCGGAGGGCGTGTACCTGGAGCGGCTGGAGACCGACCCGGCCCAGTACCTGCCCGAGACCACCGAGGGCGACCTCGCCGACGACGTGGTGCGGATCGACCTGAACCGGCCGATGAGCGAGATCCGCGCGGAGCTGACCAAGTATCCGGTGGCGACGCGGCTGTCGCTTACCGGACCGCTGGTGGTCGCACGCGACATCGCGCACGCGAAGATCGCCGAGCGGCTGGCCGCCGGCGATCCCATGCCGCGGTACCTGGTCGACCACCCCGTGTACTACGCCGGCCCGGCCAAGACGCCGAAAGGCTACGCGTCCGGGGCGTTCGGCCCGACCACGGCCGGCCGGATGGACTCCTACGTCGGCCAGTTCCAGGCGGCCGGCGGCTCGCTGGTCATGCTGGCCAAGGGGAACCGCTCTGCCGCCGTCACCGCGGCCTGCCGCGAGCACGGCGGGTTCTACCTGGGCTCCATCGGCGGCGCGGCGGCCAGGCTGGCCCAGGACTGCATCACCAAGGTCGAGGTTCTCGAGTACCCGGAACTCGGCATGGAGGCGGTCTGGCGCATCGAGGTCCGCGACTTCCCGGCGTTCATCATCGTGGACGACAAGGGGAACGACTTCTACGCCGAGGAGCCGCAGCCGCCGCTGCTCACCATCGGCAGCCGGTAGCGGGCCGGCCTGGAAGCCGGCCGCGGGGCGGGCACAGCGGGCCCGTCCGGGGATCAGTGCGTGACGGGCCGGTGACGGCCGGGAGAATCCCGGCACGACACACGTGTTATTCTCACGCGCTTCACAGCAAACCCGGCGGATGCCGCGTGTATCGTCCCGTGTCATGCACGTTGTGGCCAGCACGGGGCGGGTGGTCGCGGGGCGCTACCTCCTTCAGACCACCATCGGCCGCGGGGCCATGGGGACCGTCTGGCGAGCCCGGGATACTGTCCTGGCCCGCGACGTCGCGGTCAAAGAGGTGCGTGTCCGTGGCCCGGTGACCACGGGCTCGGTGATGACCGAGGAAACCCGGATCCTCTACGCGCGCACCCTGCGGGAGGCCCGGACCGCGGCGCGGCTGAACCATCCCGCGGTGGTGACCATCTTCGACGTCGTCGAGGCCGATGGCAGCCCGTGGATCGTGATGGAACTCGTCGAGGCGCGGTCCCTGGACCAGGTCCTCACCGAGGACGGCCCGCTGGCCCCGCATCAGGTGGCCGACCTCGGCGTGCGGGTGCTCGGCGCGCTGGCCTGCGCCCACGCGGCGGGCATCCTGCATCGCGACGTGAAGCCCAGCAACGTGCTGCTCGGCCCGGCCGGCCGGGTCGTGCTGACCGATTTCGGCATCGCCACCCTCGAGGGCGATAGCGGCCTCACCCAGGCCGGGATGGTCATGGGCACCCCCGGCTTCACCGCGCCCGAACGGATCCGGGGCGATCCGGCCAGCCCGGCGTCTGACCTGTGGTCGCTGGGCGCGACCCTGTACGCCGCGGTCGAAGGACGCGGGCCTTTCGACGACCGGGGCAACTCCATCGCAATCCTCGCGGCCATCGCCAACGGGGAAGCACCGCGGCCCCGGCAGGCCGGCCCGCTGCGTCCCGTCATCGAGGCCCTGCTGCACCGCAATCCGCAGGCCCGGCCGGACGCCGCCGCCGTGGGCCGGCTGCTGGCGGCCGCCGGGACCAGCGCCGGGAACGGCGCCGCTTCGTGCGGGGACGCCCCTTCGGCGAACGCCTTCGCTGGAGACGCCGGCAGGCGGCCCGCCGGGGCCGGCGCCCCGCTGCTCACCGCACCGCTGAACCTGGCCTCGGCCGGGCCGCAGATTCAGGCCCCGGCCGGTGGCGGGTCCGGACCCGACGCTCCTCGGCCAGACGGCCGGTGGGCGGGAGCGCTGTGGCCCGGCGGCCCGTGGACGGACGGCCCGTGGCCGGACGCACCGTCGGCCGGCGACCCCTGGCCAGACGCACCGTCGGCCGGCGGCCCGTGGTCGGACAGGCCGTGGTCGGACAGGCCGTCGTCGGACAGCTCGTGGATCGACCGGCCGTGGCCGGAATCCCTGGGCCCCGAATTCCCGCGGCCGCCGTCCGCCGCACCACAGACCCCCGGAGGACAGCCCTTCGCACCGTGGGCCCCCGCACCACGGGCCCCCGCTCAGGAGTCATCCGCACCGCAGGCCGGCCGGCACGGCGTCAGCGCACCAGGATGGGGGCGCGGCCTGGCGGCCGAGTTGGCGGCGATGCTGCCGCGCGGGCGCCGGGGGCTGCTGGCCCTCGTTGGCGCCCTGGCCATCGTGGGCGCTGGCATCCTGGTGGGGGTGGCGCTGACCCGCGGGAGCAGCGGCACAGGCGCCGCGTCCGGGGCGGCGGGCTCGCAGGCCGTAACCGCGAGCCAGGCCGGGTCCCCGGCTGGTTTCAGCATGACTGTTCCGGCCAGGTGGCAGACGGCGCGACGCGGGACCGGCACCGCCTTCACCAGCCCGGCGGGTGACGTGTCGATTCTGGTCACCCCCACGGCCGCGGGCGGGGTGACGGCCCCCGGGCAGGTGCGCCGGCAGCTGGCCCGGGTCCTGCAGGAGGGCCGTTTCCCTGGCTACCAGCCGATCGGCGGCCGGCCCTTCGCCTTCCAGGGCGGGGCCGGGGTGGCCTGGCAGTTCACCTGGCAGCCCGGGAGCGGAGGCCGGATGGAGGTGCTGGAGATCGCGTTCCGGATCACCACCCCGGCCGGCCGCCAGGGCTACCAAGTCCGCGAATCGGCGCCCGCCGCCGCGTGGGCGGCCAGCCAGCCCGTGTTCCGGCAGGCGCTGATTACGTTCCGGGCCCGCTCATGACGCTGGCGGCCTCCCCGGACGGGCAGGCCGCCAGCACCTCAACAGCAGTACGCGGGTCAGTACCCCATGTAGGAGCCCCCCTGCCGGACAGACAGGACTCCGGGGATGTTGTTCATGGAGCCGTACCGGCTGATCGCATACCGGAAGGCCGCGATCATGTTGTCCACCGGGTTCCAGATGTTGTGGTGCCCGGGCAGCGCGTAGGCCTGGAACGTCGGGCCGATCACCTGGGCGATACCCTCGGACGGGTGGCCCGCCGCCGCGTTGGAATCCCAGCCGTTGTACGCGCCGGGGTTCCCGCCTGACTCGTGCTGCACCACGATGTAGGCCGCGGTCGTGCTGAGCAGCCCACGGGATACGCCGTGCTCCTCCAGGGCGTGCTCGGCGGAGCAGATCCACCAGTGCAGGGTGGACGACGCGCACGGTCCGGTGCGCCGGGGGCTCGCGTGGTGCGCCGGCTGAGCCCCCTGCGCGGGGGCCGCGTGCTGGGCGTTCCTCGCGGAGCCGTCCAGTTGCCGGTGCCGGGCCGGCCGCGCGCCGCTGGCATGCTGGCCAGCAGCCTTGGCCGGGTGCCCGGCGGGCGCGCGGTTCCCGGGCCGGGACGCGGGCCCGGATCTGCCCGGCCGGGCGGCCGCCTGGGTGGCAGCCAAGCCGGAGGCCAGGATGGCCCGGCCGCTTGCGGTCACGGCCGGGATGCCGGCCGCTACGTGCGCGGAGGCATGGCCGTCCTCACCTTCGAGCGCGCCATCCGTCTGGGCCAGGGAGATCTTGACCAGCGGGAGCGCGCTGGTGCCGCCGTGCGTGGCCAGGGCCGCGCTGAGCGCTGCGGTTGCTCCTGCACCGCTTGGGCTGGCGGTGGCTAGCCCCGCGGCGACCAGGACAGCCGCCGTGGCGGTCGTTCCCGCGACCGTGAACGTGAGGCGTGTGGGCTTGCGGTTGGATTTACGAAACGTGAATGTCCTGGGGATGGACAAGGTTGACCTTCGATCGGGCGCACGAGGTGCGCTCGGCTTCCACCCGGGGGGCACTGCGGATCACAGCAGGGGGTGCTGGGGGGCCACAGCGGCGCGTCGACGTGCCGCGGGTCAGGGCGGCAGGTTGCGGGGGGTGGCAACCATCAGACACGCCCGGGTGCTTCCGACAACCTACGATGCCCAATACCGGCAATTAGTTCTGCCCGAAACCAAAAAGGACGCTATGACCTAGGACACACTCTTTGTCCGGGCGATAGAACGTAGATTCGATTCTACGGGCTCAACTTGGTGATCATCACGAGTTCTTTGAAACCTGACATACCAGGTGATACATATCACAAAGTAACATTTCGTATTGAAGGTCCTACTGATCGTAGGCTTTTTCGGCCATCCAGCTGAGGTGAGGGTCGCGGGACCGAGAGACAGCTCTCAACAGTAAGTAACGTTTGTCACACGCCAGGTAATGATCAGAACTCAGACGCGAGGGCCGGATAAGCGGGCTAACTCGTTGCTACCTAGTAGTAACCGTGTGCTTGCCAGAAAGACCACGCGCTGCACGGGTCGCCATAGCGGGACTGGATGTAGCCCAGTCCCCACTTGATCTGGGTGGTCGGATCCGTCATCCAGTCCGCGCCCGCAGTAACCATCTTGCTTCCAGGGAGTGCCTGCGGAATCCCGTACGCGCCACTGGCATTCTCGGCGTTGTACCGCCAGCCGCTCTCCCGGGTCCAGATGTTGTTCAGGCAGCTGAAATAGGTGCCTGGGCTCCAGCCGAACGAGGACAGCATGTTGTAGGCGATGCTCTGAGCTGTACCGGGGTTAGGCGGCGCCGCGGCGACCGCTGCGGTGGTACCGCCACTCGTGCCTCCGGAGGTGGTCCCGGTTGCGCTCAGGGGCTGTGAGGCGACCTTAGGCGCGCCGACGAGGTGCATGCTGTGCGATGCGGCGGACAGCACGATCATCTGCTGCCGCTGCTGCTCGAGCACGGCCACGGCCTGGCTCCCGGACACGGCCGCGGCGGCGATGGCCGCCCCGGAATTCGGCACATTGCCAGGCCGCACAACCACCAGGTACCCCGCAATGGCGATTCCGGTGACCGCGGTGACCGCGGTAGCGGTGACGGGCAACAAAACACCATTACGGCGTGCCGCCCGTCGTTTTCCGGGGCTTCGCCTCCGGTGTTCTGACAAGGCTGTCCTTCCGTGGGCCGAACTCCTGGGCGAGACACCCTGGAGCAGACCGCTGCGCCTACGGGCAGCGCGTGGTCCAGTTCCTCTGCCAATACCAGCCGCAGAAACTAAGTCACCAAGAACGTGCTTGGCGGAAGGCCTTGAACCATCGGCGCTACCTTGCCAGAGGCGAGGGAGGGGTCTGCAACCGCTTCCGCTGAAAAAGTTGTGACGGCTGGGCAACCAGCAATGTGGGGTAGATCACAAATTGACAACACGTACCGTAACAATTACCTGCTGTAATGAACGGGCAAGTTGTGGTCACGGCCTGCACTGCTGACCTTGGTCACGACACGCTGGTCTCGTCCCGGAAACACGGTTTCCCGGGAGTTTGTCCGCCCGTCCGGCCGTCCCACTGGGCCCGCCTCCAGCGGCCCCCCAGTGGGGCGGCCCCGGGTGAGGCCGCCCCGGCAAGGAGCGGGTAGCGGTCGGCCTGGCACTCAGGCCCTCCAACAGGGAGTTCCGGTCACATGTGGGGCGGATTCTGGCTGCGCCCGGGCTTCGCCGGGGCCACTGGGTTGGCGGCTCCCGCCGGGCCCGTCACCGAGGCGGTGGCCGCCGGGCTGGCCGTGGCCGCCGGGCTGGCGGTGGCGCTCACGGCTGGAGTGGCCGCCGCGGTCCGGCCGTGCTGCGCCGAGAGCTTCAGGCTCGCATCTCTTTCGCCCTCGAGCCGCAGACCGAGGACCAGGCCGACCGCCATCATGATGATCAGAGGGACGGCGATGAGCATGAACCGGCTCCCCCGCGCACCCGCTGGCGACCACTGCCTGTTACGCATGCGAGGCCTGGATACTCTTAGCCACGGCCAGCGCCTCGTTGATGGGCACCGCGAAGCCGGTGTAGTGCAGCGGACTGCCTGCCCCGGCCACGGTGATCCCGATGACCTGGCCGGAGAGGTTCACCAGCGGGCCACCCGTCTCCTCGCTGGGCAGTGACTGCAGGCTCGATTCGAGCAGCCCGGTCAGTCTCTTACCGCTGACGGTAGCGGTACCGTGCTGGCTGGCGAGGTTCCCGAGATCGAGGGCGATCGTCCTGGTGATGCCGCTGCTGCCCACGGCGGTGACTGCTGCCCCCACGGCGAAGTCCAGGGAATTCCCGATGGCGACGGTCTTGAATGCCGAGGAACCGCCCTCGATCTGGAGCAATGCCAGATCCTCGGCGGAATCGGCACCGAGCATCTTGGCAGAGAATCGCCGCCCGGCCAGCACGGTCCGCACGCTCTCGCGCCCCGCTCCGCCGAGGATTTGGCCACTGGTCAGTACCAGGCCAGAGGGGGTGAGCATCACGCCCACGCCTACGTTGGCCCCGGACGCGGACACGATGTGCACCAGCCCGGGCGCCGCCGACTGCACGATGTTCTCCTGGTTGTCCGCGCCGGTTCCGTCGTCGTCCTCGACGAACATCTTGTTGGCTCGCGGCGGGCTGGGAATCGCCGATGAGGCCTGCGACGAGCTGGACAGCCCGCCGACCGCAGCGAACGCCACGAAGGCTAGCCCGGCCACCACAGCGACCGCGCCGACCCCCATGACCAGCCGGGACCGTCGCTGCCACCAGGGCGGCTGCGGAGTCTCCGCCGTGGACTCGCCGACCGCCGCCGCAGGTTTCTCCTGAGAGACCGGCTCCGTCGCGGTCCCGGAGTCTGTCGCGGTCCCGGATGCGGGCACGGTCCCGGATGCGGGCACGGGATCAGCTGATTCGGCCGGAACGGCCTCACCCGCCCCTACTGCCTCGTTGATATCCCCGGCTGGGCCCGCTGCGTCTGCCGATGCCCCTTCCTGGGCGGCCGGGCCGCTGGGCTGGGGCCGGCCTTGCTCGTTGCTTTTGTCCTGCATCTCCCATCTCCCTGCGGAAGGGTGCGGTGGCCTCCAGGGGCCTGGAGGCCACCGCACCTGGGGAATTACCCGACTATCCCGCGAGGACGGTTACATCCCGGACGGGTTCATCATCCTGTGGTGCCTGCGGCTCATCCGCTGCCCGGGCGCGGGCATCACGGTGCCCGTCGCGCCGGATCCCGCAGTGGTCGTGGCAGCGGTCGCCGTCTGCTGCGCGGTGTTGAAGGTCGCGGCGGTAGCAACGCCGTTCCCGTCGAGGGTGACGGTCACCGGGTTCTGCAGCCCGAAGTTCTGGCAATTCAGGTTGGTGAACGACATGTTCAGCCGGTTCGCCATGAACGTCAGCAGGTTGTTACCTACCGCCGGTACCGGTGAGGTGTCGGTGGCCAGCAGGGCCTGGTTGTTCGCCAGGAACGGGGTCTGGATGTTGACCATGTTCTGGCAGAAGTTCGCCGGGCTGCTCGTGGTGTTGTTCGCCGCGGAGACGGGCGCCTGGCCGAGGTTCTCCCGGTACAGGTTGGTCTTCGCCACGCTGAACGCGTCGTTGACCAGCACCATCTCATCGTTCTCCGGCACGAGGGCGACGGGCGCCGCCTGGTTCTGCGCGGAGATCTCATCGAGGGCCTGCGAGGTGCCGAGCGTCCCGCCCATGGTCAGGTCAGGCGCCTCGAACGGCGTGCAGCCGATCGTCGGGTCGAGGAACGAGTCGAGCAGCTTGTTGTCACTCCCGTTGACGACCGGGGTCGCACCCATCAGGGCGGCCACATTGGTCGCGTTGTCCTGCGCGGTTTCGCCGTTCGCGGTGAGCAGGTATGTCGTGGTCACGTTGTCGCTGGGGTCCTGGTCAACCACATCGAAGTTACGCGTGGTCAGGCACGGCTGGCCTGTCTTGGCCGCGGTGCCCAGGGGCGGGATGACAAGCCTGCCGGCCGCCTTGGCCCGGGCCACGGCGCGGAAGAACTGGGTGCCGTTGCAGAACGAGACCTGCCCGAAGATCGACCCGCCGAGCCCGTTCACGCACCGGCCCTGGGCCAGCGCGTTCGGCGTGGCGCCCACCTGAGTGAGGTTCGTGCCGTTGAAGCCGAAGTCGATGGTGACGATCGCGTTGGCCGGCAGCGTCGGCACGACCGGCACGGCCGCGGGGGTGGTGCCCTGTGTGATGACCAGAGGCTCGTACACACTTAGGGCCCCGGTGGCCGGGTTCAGGATTGTCGCCTGAACGAACGCGCCCAGGTTGCCGTTGTTGACCATGTTGCAGCCAGACGCCGCAGGAGTCGCGCCATCCGTCCCAGTCAGCTGGAACGGCGTGGCCAGGCCCTGCGCGGTCAGCGGGTTCGCCGGCACGATGATGTCGCAGGACACGTTGGCCGCGGCGGCGGCCGCGGCCGCGGTGGCCGTCGGCGTGGCCGTGGCTGTGGTGGTCGCAGTCGAGGTCGGGCAGATCGTCGGCGTGGCCGACGCGGTTGCCGCCGCCGTCGCGCCCGTGGTCGCCGCGGTTGCCGCCGCCGTCGCGCCCGTGGTCGGCGCGCTGGTTGCGGTTGCCGCGCCCGTGGTTGCCGCGGCGGTCGCGACCGGCGTGGCCGCGGTCCCGTTCGGCGTGGGCGCCACGGTCGCGGCGGTGCTGCTCGGCGTGGCGGCGGCGGCCGCGGTGGTCCCGGCCGCCGTGCTGGTCGCCGACGGCGTGGCGCAGGTCCCGGCTACGTTGGCCGCGTTGCTCGCGCCGAACACGCTGCCCATGTTCGGAATCAGCAACGCCCCGCCGACCCCGCCCACCACGGCCACGGCCCCGACTATCGCAAGGAGCCGGGTCCGCGACCGCGGCTCAAACTTGCGATCATGACTAAAGACTCTACTTCTGTACGACACGACACCGTTCCCTTTTGGTCGGGTATTGCTCCCGGGCGATCACAGTAGTCCTGCCGTTGTGCCATGTGACACAGAATCAAGATTTTTTTAGATTTGCCCGTATCGCAGCGGCGACGAGCTCAGGCTTAGTCATCATCCCCGCAGCTCAGAGCGTTGTTGATTAAGACTCGAAGCGATCTGTCCAGGCATTAACTAGTGACCGTAATAACTTCGTAAGAAATGGCGGCCACGAGGCTCCTTAGTGCCGGACTCACGCAGATAACGCCAGTGTAAAGAATAGCGCAATAGACAACGCGAGGAAGGCGGCTCCCGGAGCGCTGTGCGCCGCGGGAGCCGCCGCACCATCGTCATGAGCTCACCTCGGTACACGGACCACCCCGCCCCCTTGGTTCAACGCCCCGCCCAACTCGGTCATCCGCCAGCCAGCCAAGGCCACTTTTCCCGCGGAGCGTGCGCGCAAGTCGGTCGATACCGGGCATCGCCGCGCACCGCCCGCGGGAAATGTGGGCGGCAGCCATGATCATGCTGATCGCGCACCGGCCTCGCGCGGGCACCGGCCTCGCGCGGGCACCCGCCTTCGCAGGGCGCACTGCCGCCACGCCCACTCCCGCCCGGGGCGGCGGGAGCACGGCGGACGGTTTTCGTTGCGGAGAATTTTGCGGGGTTGCCCCGTGGCCGACCGGGCTACTTGACCGAGCCTGCCGTCATGCCCGCCACCAGGAAACGCTGCAGCAGCAGGAAGCCGACCACGATCGGCACACTGACGGTGAGCGAGGCGGCCATGATCTGGTTCCAGTACACCTGGTTCTGCGTCGCGTAGCCCTGCAGACCGACGGCCAGGGTCCGGGTCGAGTCGTTGGTGAGCACGGAGGCGAAGAGCATCTCGCTCCACGCGGTCATGAACGCGTAGATGCCCACCGCGACGATGCCCGGGATCGCGGCCGGGATGACCACGCGGATGAACGCGCCGAGCGGGCCGGTGCCGTCCACGGTGGCCGCCTCGTCGAGTTCACGGGGGATCGTGTCCAGGTACGCCGCCAGCATCCAGATCGCGAACGGCAGCGTGAACGTCATGTAGGTGATGATCAGGCCGGTCCGGCTGCCGTAGAGGTTGATGCCGGTCGTCTGGCTGAGGTTCACGAAGATCACGAACAGCGGGAGCAGGAACAGGATGCCGGGAAACATCTGGGTGGACAGGATCGTGATCGTGAACACCTGCCGGCCGCGGAATCGGTACCGGCTGACCGCGTACGAGGCGAGCAGCGCCACGATCACCGACGCGATCGACGCCACCGAGCAGACGATCAGGCTGTTCTCCAGGTAGGTCAGCAGCGGGATCGTCTGCCACATGTCCACGAACGGCGACAGGGTCAGGTGGCTGGGGATCCAGCGGAACGCCCCCTCGACGTCCGGCAGGGGCTTGAGCGACGCGGTGAGCATGACGTAGACGGGCGCGACGGCGAACAGGCCGAGCAGGGTCAGCACGATTACCCGGGCCCAGCGGAACCAGGCTGGCTCACGCATGGCGTTCCCCCCGTCTCCCGAGTGCCAGGTACACCAGGCTCACCAGCAGCAGGAACAGCAGCAGCAGCACGGACATGGCCGACCCGGTGCCGAAGTTCCAGCTGACGAACGAGTTCTCGTAGATGTGGATGGAGATGATGTCGGCCTGCGTCGGCGGGGCCGACCCGAACAGCGTGAACGGCACCGAGAAGTCGTTGAACGTCCACAGGAACAGGACCAGCAGCAGGACCCGGTTGACCGGCCGGAGCAGCGGCAGGGTCACGTGCCGCACCTGGCCGAGGATGCCCGCGCCGTCCAGCGACGCCGCCTCGTACATGTCCGTGGGGATGCTCTGCAGGCCGGCCGTGAGGATCAGGAACGCGAACGGCCAGGTACGCCAGATCTGCACGATCACCAGCGACCAGAAGCTGTTCTGCCCGATCAGCCAGAACGCCCGCCCGTGCACCAGGTGCAGGGACAGCAGCAGCTGGTTCACCATGCCGGTGTCCCGCTGGAGCATGAAGTTCCAGGTGATGACCGAGGCGAAGACCGGCAGCGCGTACGGGATCAGGAACAGGGTGCGGACCATCCCCCGGCCGCGGAAGGCCCGCTGGGTGAAGACCGCGGCCGTCATGCCGAATAGCCAGGCCACGACCAGGACGATGACCGTGTAGAGGATCGTGACGGTGAACGAGTGCAGCAGCGCCTGGCCCGTCGCCGAGGAGAAGTTCACCGAGACCGCGTAGTTGCTGAGCCCCGCGAAGGGCGCGGCCTGCCAGTTGCGCAGGTAGAACAGGGTGAGCTGCAGGAAGCTGATGCCCACCCCGGCCAGCATCGGGATGATGTGGATCAGCAGTTCGAGGAGTATCGCGGGGATCAGCAGGATGTACGGCAGCGACCCGCGCCGCCACCGCCGCCGCGTGGGCGGTGATGGCGGCGCGGATGCGTTGACACCCTTGTCGACCCGGATGGTGTCAACCACCAGGGGTCAGCCTCCTAGCTGCTGCTGCGCCTGGGTGAGCGCCTGCCCGATCATGCTGGGCGTCACTGTCTTGCCGGTAGCCGCGTCGGCGTACAGGTGGATGATCGCGGTGCCGACCGCGGTCTCGAACTGGCTCTCCGAGGCCACCGCGGGCATGGGCGCGGCGGTCGTGGACAGGATGCTGCGGAAGGTCTTCACGGCCGGGGTGTTGAAGGCCGGGTCGCTGTAGGCGGCCTGGACCGTGGGCAGCGAGCCGTACGTGGCGTTCAGGCTTTCCTGCTCCGGCGTGCTGGTCATGAACTTCACGAACTTCTCCGCGGCGGACGGGTTCTTGCTGTCCTTGAAGATCGCCATGTTGATGCCCGCCACCATGCTGGTGATGTGCTTGCCGCCCGCCGGCATCGGGGAGGGCAGCGGCAGCGGCGCCACGCCGATGTCCGAGGCCTTCATCCCCAGCTTGGCCAGCGACCCGGACGCGGCCTGCCAGAAGACCATGGCGGCCTTGCCGGTGGCGTAGTCGTTGAGCGCCTCGGTGCCCTTGGAATACTGCGCGTCGCTCGGGCTGGCGATCTTGTCCGTCTGCATGAAGTTGATCATCTGCTGGATCGCCGCCACGTTCTGCGGGGTGTCGAACGTTGGCTTGCCCGCCGAGTTGTAGAACGAGCCGCCCTGCTGCTGGCTCAGCTCGAACGCCAGGTGGATGTTCTCCGGGATCTGGCCGGCCTCCAGGGTCAGCCCGTAGTGGCCGCCCTTGGTGAGCTTCTTGGCGTCCGCCACGAACTCGGTCCAGGTCGCGGGCGGTCCGCTGATGCCGGCCGCAGCGAACTCGGCCTTGTTGTAGTACAGGCCATACGCCAGGCTGTAGAGCGGGACGGCCGCCGGCGGCTGGCCGGCCGCCCCGGTGGCCGACAGGCTGCCCGCCAGGAACCGGCTGGAGCCGCCGATCTGGTTCATGACCGACGAGGTGAAGGGCAGGAAGGCGCCGGTCGCCTGGAGTGATGCGGACCAGGTGTTGCCGATGTTGAGCACGTCAGGGCCCTTACCGGAGACCGTGGCGGCCGTGATCTGGGTGAGCAGGGTGGTCCACGGGATCACCTGGAACTTAACCTTAATGCCGGTCTGCTTGGTGAACTTGGCGATCTGAGGGGTCAGGACCTGCTGGTCGTCCTGCAGACTGGTGCCCTGGTTGCTGGCCCAGTAGGTGATCGTGGGATGGGCGGAGGTAGCGGAGTTCGAACCGCTGCTGCCGCAGGCAGCGAGGGACAGGGCCGCCGTGGTGGCGGCGGCGAAGGCCAGGGTCGACAGCTTCGTCGGTCTCATGTGGTGTCCTTCCAGGGATTGGTCGCGAGCACACCACGGGTCTCGCGCCGGGCCTTGTGCAGGGAATCGGGTGTTGATCGTTCGGGGACGTGCGGGGGGCGGAGCGAGAGGCTCGAGGGATCTTTTACGGCTTCCTATAAGCCGTAAATTATGGACCGGGGCAGGCAGTGTCAATGTCGTGACGGTCTCCGTTCCCGTTTCGTTACTTAGCGGCACACCCTCGGCCGGCCGCCGTGATGCGGCCGGCCGAAAGCGGGCACGGCGCGGGCTGAGGGCCGGCACGGCGCGCGGGCTGAGGGCCGGCACGGCGCGCGGGCTGAGGGCCGGCACGGCGCGCGGGCGGAGGGGCCAGCGGGGGCTTGGCAGGAGGGCGCGACCCGCCGCTGGTCATGCGTCCGCACAGGCTTATTGCGGGCCGTAAAATAGCGGGGTCAGCAGCCGCATCGTCGCGGTCCCTCCCTCGGTAGGCAGGTCGATGCCCAGGCCCAGCACAACCACCGTGCGGGATCTTCGGAAGAGCAACCGATCCCGTGCGCTCTGGCAGGTATTCCTCAACGGTCCGCTGACCCGCCAGGAGGTCGGGACGGTCGCCGGGCTCAGCCCGGCCACGGTCAGCAACCTCGTCGCCGCCCTGGTCGCGGAGGGAGTCGTGGTCGAGGTCGGCCTGGAGGACTCCAACGGCGGCCGCCCGCGCGGGCTGCTCCAGGTCAACCCGGGCTACGGGTACGTGATCGGGGTGGACGTCGGCGAGACCGCGTTCCTGGTCGAACTGTTCGACTTCGGACTGAACCTGCGGGCCAGGCATGCGTCGGTCACCGATATGTCGGTGCTGGATCCCGAGGACGCGGTCAGCCACATCGTCGAGGGCATCGAGTCGGTGATCGCCGAGGCGGCCGTGGAGCCTGGCAGCATCCTCGGCGTCGGCGTGGCCGTGCCGGGCCTGGTCGAGCACCGCGGGGACGCGGTCGTGCACGGCCAGAGTGTGGGCTGGCACGCCGTCCCGCTGGAGGCGATGCTGCGCGAGCGGACCGGCCTGCCGATCCTCGTCGACAACGGGGCCAAGACCCTGGGCCAGGCGGAGCGCTGGTTCGGCGCGGCCCGCGGCACCGACAACGCGGTCATCGTGCTGCTCGGCATCGGTGTGGGCACCTGCATCATCAGCAACGGGGAGGTGTACCGGGGCGCGACCAGCAGTGCCGGGGAGTGGGGACACACCACGGTATGCGTGGGCGGCCGGACCTGCCGGTGCGGTGCGGACGGCTGCCTCGAGGCCTACGTCGGCGCCGGCGCGATCGCGGCCCGCTACGAGCAGCTGAAGCGGCGCCGGGCGACGATCAGCCCCGGCGAGCTGGAGGGCCGGGTCGCGGCGATCATCGCCGCGCGGGACACTGACCGGGCCGCGGCCCAGGCCCTCGACGAGACCATCACCTACCTCGGTGCCGGCATCGCGGACCTGGTCAACCTGTTCAACCCGGAGCGCGTGGTCGTGGGCGGATGGCTGGGCCGGGCCCTGAGCGACGAGCTGCTGCCGCGGATCCGCGAGGCGGCGGGCCGCCGGGCACTGCATCTGCCGTTCAGCCGGGTCGAGATCGTCACGGCGGACCTGGGACAAGACGCGGTCGCCCTGGGCGGCGCGACGCTGCCGATCGCCCTCCTGCTCACGGCGGGTGCGGTGCTGCCCAGGCACCCGGAGAAGCCTCGCCCGGCCCGGTCCGTGGTCTCCGCCGGCTGACCACCGGCTGACCCCGCGCCCCAGCGCGGGTCCGCCCGCGCCCCAGCGCGGGCTCCACACCGGCTCCCGACGCGCCCCAGGGCGGGTCGGGATGCACATCAGCAGCCCCTCCCGCACCACCCGGGATCCCTTGACCCGACTTTACTCAAGCCTTAGCATAAGGTCTAAACTATAAAACTCTCGGTGCCGGCGGCGCCGCACATCGCCATCCCTGATGCGCAGTGAAGGAGCAGTCGGCAGTGTCTATGCGCTTTCCGCCAGGTTTCCTGTTTGGCGTGTCCACGTCCGCGTACCAGATCGAGGGCGCGGCCGATGAAGACGGCCGCGGGCCCTCGATGTGGGACACATTCTGCGGTGTCGCCGGGGCCGTGACCCACGGCGACACCGGCGCGATCGCCTGCGATCACTACCACCGGACCGACGCGGACCTGGATCTCGCGGCGGGGCTGGGGCTGAACGCCTACCGCTTCTCGATCGGCTGGCCACGGATCGTGCCGGACGGCACCGGCAGCGTCAACCAGAAGGGCCTCGACTTCTACCGGCGGCTGGTGGACGGGCTGCGCGCCCGGGGCGTCGAGCCGATGGCCACCCTCTACCACTGGGATCTCCCGCAGCCGCTGCAGGACACCGGCGGCTGGCTGAACCGCGACACCGTGGCCCACTTCTGCGACTACGTGCAGCTCGTGCTGGACAGCCTGGGCGACGTCGTCCCGGTCTGGGTGACGATGAACGAGGCGTTCTGCTCGGGCATGATCGGCCACCTGCAGGCCCGGCACGCACCGGGCGTCCGCGACCTGCACTCCGCGCTCGCCGCCTCCCATCACCTGCTGCTCGCCCACGGCCTGGCCATGGGCATGATCCGGGACCGTGCCCCGCAGGCCCGGGCCGGCATCACCCACCTGCTCTCGGACATCCACGCCGCGTCGGACAACGGGGCGGACCAGGCGGCCGCCCGGCGGCTGGACGGTTACGAGAACCGCTGGTTCCTCGACCCGGTGCTGCACGGCAGCTACCCCTCCGACATGCTCGACTGGTACCAGCGGCAGGTCCCGGTGGACTTCATCCGCGACGGCGATATGGAGATCATCGCCGCGCCGGCCGACTTCCTGGGCGTGAACTACTACGAGACCAAGCGAGTGGCCGCGGACCCGGGCGAGCCCTACCACCAGGCCCGCGTCATCCCAGCCGGGAACTACCTGAACCCCGCCCAGCTGACCGCGGGCGGCATCGACGCGCGCCCGGCCGGCCTGGGCCGGATCCTGCGCCGTGTGCACGAGGCCACGCCGCTCCCCCTCTACGTCACCGAGAACGGCGCGGCGTACCACGACTACGTCGACCCCGAGGGCGGCGTGGATGACGTGGAACGGGTCGCCTACCTGAGCGCCCACTTCGGCGAGACGCTCGCCGCGATCGAGACCGGGGTGGACGTCCGCGGCTACTTCGTCTGGTCGCTGCTGGACAACTTTGAGTGGGCCGACGGGTACAGCCGGCGGTTCGGCCTCGTCTGGGTGGACTTCGGCACCCAGGCCCGCATCCCCAAGGCGAGCGCTCGCTGGTATGCCCAGCTCATCGCCGACCAGCCGGCTCGCTAGCCAGGCTCCCGGGCAACAGGCCGCCGCCTCCGCTGGCTCGCCTGGAGGGGGTGACGGCCAGCGAGGGCGGCGAGGGGTTGACCGGCGCGGTTCAAGACGTTCTGAGGCTGCCGATGCTGAGCGACCCGTCCGCGGCCGCACCGTCGGGCTGGCCCCCGTCCGGCGACCCCGCGTCCAGCAGACCCTGCCGCTCCTCTTCCGTGCGGACGTACTCGGCCGGGTCCTTGTCCACCGGCCGGACCCCGGCGTAGTGCTGGGCCTCGTACTTCACCAAGACGACGCCCAGGTCGTGGCGGAGCTGCAGGCTGGCCAGCCGGCGGAAGTCGGTCAGGCCCTCCCGCTCCTCCTCGGCCATGTGATCGCTGTTGGCCAGGTTGGCCGCGGTGACCCCGGCGTACCACTCGTCGCTGCCGACCGGGTGGCCCTGGGCGGACATGACCGCGTCGCGGATGTCGTTGTGGTCACCGATCGCGTCGAGGGTCTCGTCCTCCGCGGTCCCGCCGCGCCGGGCCTGGAACCCGACCCTCAGCAGCGCAGGGTAGAAGATCTCCTCTTCCGCCGCGGCGTGCAGCTCGAGGAAGGCCGCCAGCCGGTCCCAGACCGCACCCAGGGTTTCGGTGTCGGACCGGTCGACCTGCTCCAGGATCGCGAAGAGCCGGCGCTGCTCGTGATGGTCGTCGAGGATCAGCTGAGTGATGTCCACCGGGTGCCCTCTTTCCTTGCTCCTGGATTCCTTTTCTCACCCTAGGGGACGGGCTGCTGGCTCCCGGGGGGCCGGCAGGCTGGTCAGCAGCCGAACGTGCGTCCCCGTCCCGTCGGTTGCCACCTCGACGCAGTCACAGGCCTGGCGGCCCAGCCAGAGCCCGTGACCGCGGGTGGCGTGCCGGTCCGGGGCCAGGTAGGCGGCGAGCGGATCGGCGAAACCCCGGCCCGCCGTCCCGCACGTGGCAGACCAGCGCCGGGCCCTCCGTGTATACCCAGAGGCGGCACGGCGGCCCGCCGTGCACCAGCGCGTTGGTGACCACCTCGACCGCCCCGGCCAGCAGCAGCTGGGCGGGCTCACCCCGAGGCCGGCCCGGCTCAGCTCGGCGCGCAGGAAACGGCGGACGCCCGCCAGGTCGTCACCCCCGCTGAACCCGATCGAGGGGGCCGTCTGCGGCGGCTCGACCACGGCGGAGAAGTCGCGGATGACCGTGCGCGGGTCGGCGAACACCGGGCTGGGCACCGCGCGCCCGGCCCGGAGCAGTTCCGGATGGGTGCGCTCGACGGCGGGCGCAGGCCGCCTGGGAGAGCCGAGGCGTCGTACGGGCACAGCACCGAGGCGGGGAACGGCTGGTACACGACGTTCGCCGCCGCCTCCGTCCGCAGGTAGTCCGCGACCTCGGCGGGCGTACGGCGGTCCAGCGCCTGCTCGGCGACCCCGTTGCCCGTCGCTGGCATGGCGGCGCAGCCAGTCGATCATGCCGCCGCCGGCTCATCCAGCTGCTGCTAGCCCGGCGGGCGCCCGAACCGCGACCGGGCTGCCCGGTCATCGCCGTTGATCAGCCGATCCTCTCCGGTCAGGGTGCGGGACCGGCCCTCACCCATGCCCGCGCCCCCGGGCAGTAAACGCCCAGCCCAGCCTGCGCAGGCTTGGGCGTGGCGCCATCGGGAGATTCATCCCGGGACGCCAGGGTACCGTTACGGTGACCTGCCGCCCCGGTGTCCCCAGCCACCGCGGGGGTCCAGGCCGGACCGTGTTCAGGTCCGCCGATACGCCATAGCCAACTGGAAAGACCCGTGTCTAGCGAATCTGGTACCTCCGCCCTCCGCACGCACCGTCACGTCGTGCAGTTCTACGACCGTGACGAAGAGCTGGCCGAAAGCGCGGGGGATTATCTCGCCGACGCGATCGCCGAGGGCGGCGCGGCGGTCATCGTGGCCGCCCCCGGGCGCTGGGCCAGCTTCGAGGCCCGCCTGGCCACCCGCGGCGCGGACGTCGCCGAAGCCCGCCGGAACGGCACCCTGGTCCGCCTCGACGCCGCCCGGCTGGCGCAGCAGCTGATCCACGCGGGCCGGGCGGACCGGGCAGGGTTCGACGCGCAGATCCGCCCCGCGATCCTCGCCGCGGGTGAGGCGCCGGGGCCGGTCCGGGTGTATGGCGAGATCGTCGCCCTGCTCTGGGCGGATGGTCACATCAACGCCGCCCTAGAGCTGGAAGGCTTCTGGAACGAGCTGGGCCGTGAGATCCCGTTCTCCCTGTACTGCGGCTACCCGCGGCAGACGGTCGAGAGCAGCCAGCGTGACGGCGCCATCAGTGAGATCTGCCGCCTGCACACCGCCGTGGTCCGTCGCCCCGTGGGCGGCGAGGCCGCAGCTAGCGGCCCCGTGGCTAGCAAGGCGACGCTACCCGCCGGTAAGACCCGGCCCGCCGAACCCCCCGCGGCGGCTGAGCCCCTGGCCCGGGCCAACTGGACCGAGGCCTCCCGCACGTTCGGCGGAACCCGCCAGGATCCCCGGGTGGCCCGGGCGTTCGTGCTCGAGATGCTCAGGCCGTGGCGGGAGGAGCAACTGGCCGCGGACGCTGCGCTCGTGGTCACCGAACTAGCCACGAACGCGGTGCTGCACGCCGGCTCGCCTTTCAGCGTCAGCCTCGTCCTGTCCGCGGACGTGATCCGGATCAGTGTCGATGACCCCGTCCCCCTCGGGCAGCCCGGTGGGCCCCACTGGCTGCCCGCCGCACCCGGGCACGGCCTGGGGGTGGTCGCGGCCATGGCGGCCCGCTGGGGCGTCGAGACGCAGGCCAGCGGGAAGTCCGTCTGGGCCGACCTGCCGTTGCCTGGCTAGCGTCATCAGAATTGCCCAGCGGAACTGGGCGCCACGGTTCATGATCAGACGATCGGTGTCGCTGGGGCGACACCGATGCCATGATCACGGTCGGTGCGCTGGTACCAGCGGGATGAGTGCGACTGGAAGGGCTGGTGTGATTGTTCCCTCAGCCCAGGGCATGGTCAGAAGGCCGTGCTCAGGCTCCGCAGGAGGGCCCTGGTCTCGCGCCGGCTGCGGCCGGGGTCGTCGCCGACCGGGAAGATGATGGGCCACAGCTCGGTCACGCCCAGGCCGGCGAGCCGCCTGAGCTGCTTCTCGATCCCCGCCTCGGTTCCCGTGACGGCCAGGGCGCCCGGTGACGCGGCGCCCTCGCGCTCCAGCAGCCTGCGGTAGTTGTCGAACCCCGCGTACCGGGCGAACACCTCGTCGGCGGTCCGCTGCGCGGTCCCGGAATCAGCCTGGGGGCCGGGGGTGAGCGCGACCGGGAGCGCGGCCACCACCCGGGGCGCGCCCCGGCCCGCGGCGGCCCGCTGCAGCTGCGGGATGATCTCCTCCCCCAGTGTGCGCGGCCCGGCCAGCCAGGTCACGACCCCGTCCGCGAGTTCGCCCGCGGCCTGGACCATCAGCGGGGACAGCGCGCCGACCAGCACCGGCACCGCGCTGGTGCCTGGCACGGTGAAGCCCCCGTCCACCTGGTAGAAGCGGCCGCGGTGGCGGACGCTGCCGTCGCGCAGCAGCGGGACGAGCACCGAGAGGTAATCGCGCATATGTGCGGCGGGCTGCTGGTAAGCCAGCCCGTGCAGGTCCTCGATGACCGGCCGGTGTGACACGCCCACGCCGAGCGTGAGCCGGCCGCCGCAGAACGCCTGCGCCGTCGCGGCCTGCTGGGCGAGCGCCAGCGGGTGCCGCGGGTAGGTCGGAACGATCCCCACCCCGAGGCCGATCCGGCTGGTCCGGGTGCCCGTCACGGCCAGCACGCCGAGCGCGTCGACGCCGCGGGAGAAATGGACCGTCCAGGCCGCCCCGAATCCCTCGGCCTCGGCCGCGACCACGTCACCCACGATGTCCTGCGGGCGCATCGGCGTGCCGAGCACCTCACCCCCGGCCCCCATCGCGATCAGCATCCCAGCAGCATCCCGCCGCCTGGCACGGCCGGCCAAGGTCCCGCCAGGCCAAGCCGCCGTGCCCGGCTGGTCCGCAGGTGGTGAGCCAGGCCGGTCGCGGACCCTCCGATTGCCTTTCACCACGGGTTCGTGCGACCCTGGCAGGACTTAGCGAGCCTGGATCGGTCCGGACCATGTGCTCCCTCGCCGCTGACAGCCTGAATTGAAGGCGGTGAGCCCTATGACCGACCCTGTGATCAACCACCCCGGCGGGACAGCAGTCCAGCGGCCTGGGCAACGACCTGATGGCGTCCGTTCTGTACTGTGCGTCTACTGCCGGACGGACAGATTCGTGTACTGGCCGTCGGCCCTCCGCCTGTCCTTGGCGGAGTGCCCGGGTTGCCAACGGCGCGAACCCGCAGGCCGGGACATCGCACCACTGGACGGCGACCTGCGTCGAGGCTGACAGCCAAGGGTGCGGCCGTCACGTCACTGACGCCAGGGGACTCATCCGGCATGACGATTGACCCTGGTGGCAGTCGGTCCGCCAGGGACGGCCGCTGCCTTCGTCACGGTCGCGTACCTCCGCGCCCTTCCCGGACGGCCTATGGCGGCTGGGTCCGGGGCGGGGCCGGCGGGGGCTGCACGTGCCGTGTGGTGGGCAGCGGGGCCATGGTGCTGCGGTTAGCTCACTGGCGCAGGTGCGCTGCCGGTCTCATCGCACCGGCGCGCGGGAGGCGGTGCATGGTGAATGGCCGTGCCCGGGCAGGATGGTGCTGACGCACATCGGTCGGCTGGGGGACTGCAAGCTGAGCAGCAGCACGCTCAGGGCCGCGATTAGCGTGATCACGATGGCCAGAACCGGCCGAAGCCGCCGCCCGGACTTGACCAGTTCGATCGTGGGCATTGCCTCGTGCCCCGTCAGCCTGGTGAAGATCACAAACAGCGACCCGAAACGAGGGTCATCCGCCAGCAGGGTTTTCTCGATCCGGTCGAGGACACGCTGCTGGCCGGCCGGCAAGCTCATCATGCTTTCCCGTCCCCACCCCTCACGCGCCCCTCAGCGGTGCGCGAACCAGCGGGACCTGCTGGACCGGCCGGATCCGCTGGACCGGCTGGTGATCAGGTGGAAGACGAGCAGCAGGACCGCTGCGCCGATGATCGCGGTGATCCAGGTGGAGAGGT
>Ga0187867_10000981_pt1 | contig 24986 bp, 12 predicted proteins | sample June2016WEW_13_1_FD_132976 | JGI IMG/M metagenome (GOLD analysis project Ga0187867, IMG submission 132976) | Peatland microbial communities from SPRUCE experiment site at the Marcell Experimental Forest, Minnesota, USA - June2016WEW_13_10 | ecosystem: Environmental > Terrestrial > Soil >... | reverse complement strand
GGTCGTCCTTTCGTCGTTTGCGGGTATTTACAGGAGACAAACAAAGGACGAAAGGATGCTGGAAAAGCTCAGATGCCGGCCGCTATATATAGCACCCCATACGCCGCCTTACCGAAAGCTCACGATGCTATCGTGGATCGTCGCGTCGAGAATTCTGAGATCCTACTCCTCGGCGGCGACAGCTCGCAGCCCAGCTTCGCGCACAAGTCCAGAAAGGCAGTCAGCGTCTCCGGGGTGAGATCCTTCGTGGCCGCGCAGACCACCGCGCTGGCCGAAATCCCCAGCGCACGGGCTGCAAGCTATGCACTACCGTCTCATAGAGCGGAGCCTTTCGCGTTTCGTCGTGCTGCTCGGCCGTCGGCCGGCAACCATGCGCTCCCGCATCGCCAAGCGCTTCCTGTGGGCGCTGCCTACCCGCGCTCAGTGGTAGCGGTACAGCGTCACGCGCTGGATGCTCTCACCCGGAGGGCGCGATTGGGATCCGGCCACCACGCCCCCGAGCGGCCAACGCAACTCCAGACAGTCCCCCTGGCTGGTGTCGTCGCCGGCCAGCCGCCGCCCGGGAACCCAGCGGCCGTTGACAAAAGTGCCCGCTTCCACGGTGTCCAGTCCAGCCAGCGGTGGCCCCGGTGTGTTCGGTGAAAAGCCGACGCTTACGCCGAAGCCCGCCACGTAGTACTCATCAGGCCCCGTCGAAATGAACATCGCCCCCGCGAGGGTCGGAGGTTCCGGTGGTGGGTCGCCACGCCTTGCCGCTCGCGGTCTCATGAACGCGACCTGCAGCGTATAATTCCCCAATTGGATCTTCTGCGGCGGGTCCTTCGGTTCCAGCAGGACGGCGGACATTGTGCCTTTGCCTTGGTGTTCCACAATCAGGGGCGCCAATTGCGTGACCAGATCGTAACTGTCGATCAGGTAATTGTCGGGAGTCGCTCGCCTGTCGATGCCCCCATTCATAGTCGAGAAACCGATCGCATCATGCCGTCCGAAGGCGTAAAGCACCCTGGCTGCGGCTTCCATCCCAAAGACCGTCTCGGGTATAAACAGCGGGTTCCCGGATTGGGTGAACCGTGCGCACATCATCACGAAGTCGAAGCCGTAAACGTCGACCCCGAGTAGATCGAGGCGCGGCGCCCCGGCTCTCCAGATGTCCATCGCGTCGGGCATAGGGCCGCCGCTCTGTCCGCCTCTCACCGGGGCAGGCGCCGTCCCAAATCCGGACTGCGGGCAGTTCGTGTACATCGGTATCGGGTATTCGGCTTTGCCCGCGTCGATCACCCGGCCGACGTAGCGCGCAAAGTACCAGGCCATGAAGATTTCATCCGTCGGCCGATCCTTGCCGAACAGCTCTTGCCAGGTCCCGGAGGTCTTGAAGCCGGCCGCCTCCCACACCTTGCGAAGCTCTGGAATCAGGGTGTCCTTGTGCTGCTGAAGGTAGTCCATCAGTTCCTTCGGCACCGGCCCCTCGAAAGCCTGATTGGCCGCGGGCGAGCGGTCGCGGGTGTCCCCCTGTATTCCCACTTCGTTCTCCACCTGGATCATGATGACCGTGTGCTGCCGGCCGTCCACTTCCTTGATGTGCCGCATCAAGGCCGCAAAGGCGTGAGCATCGGCGTCCCGGTTGGCATCACTGAGGGGGCTGAGCAGTTCGATGCTCCCTGTAAGCGGAGCGCGCGGCTGCCCCGCTCCTCCTCCGAACACCGGCCAGGTGCCCCCTACGATCTGGACGCGCGGGAACCGGTCGGAGTCCCTCTTCACCCAGCCAGGCGGGTAGCTGGACTGGCCGTTCTTCCAGGTTGCGAACCATAGAAGCACGAGATGGAGGTTGTGACTGCGTGCATCCCGGATGATGCCGTCCGGCACACTGAAGTCGAACTTCCCTTCCTGGGGCTCGATCTGGCTCCAGGAAACGCCCGCCAGGACGGTGTTGATTTTGGCGGCGACGATCTTGGGCCATGCCGGCTTCATGTAGTCGACGTTGGTGGCGCCGTTGTTGCTCAACTCCGCCGCCAGCGCCAGAAACGGCTTGCCGTCGACGATCAGTTGAGTAGCCGTACCCTGCTTCTGCAAGTGAGGGATTTGGGTGGTTGAGACCGACCTGCTATTACACTGACTCGCAACCACGGCGAGAGCGCACACGAGTGTGAGGTAGAACAAGCTTCGAGGATTCATGACCATCTCCTTTGCATCTTCCACAACCTGGCCTTTCCTCAACCGGCCAGGCACTCACTTCCCATAGACTCCGCCGAGCCGCGGTCAGCGGTAGCGGTACAGCGTCACGCGCTGGATGCCCTTCGTACTCGGCCCGGCCAGGCCGCCCGTCCACCCCAATGGCGACTCGACCACGTGGAGCCTCGGCAGCACCAGGTTTTGTCCCTGTCCGGCGTCATCCCCCGCGAGCCTACGCCCGGGAACCCAGCGGCCGTTCACAAACGTGCCTTCTTCCACGGTGGCCAGCCCGGCCAGTGGGGGGCCGGGCGTGTTCGGAGTAAACGTGACGGTGACGCCATTGCCCGCGGCGTAGAACTCGTCAGGCCCCGTCGCAATGAAAATTGCCGCAGAGTTGGGGAAGGGTTCCGGCGGTGGTGGTGACCCAGGCAGAGCTCGGGGCGTCACAAACCCGGCCTCCAGCGTGTAATTCCCCACCCGGACCTTCTGCGGCGGGTCGTTCGGGCCCAGCACGACGGCTGACATCGTGCCGTTGCCCTGGTGTTCCAGAATCAGAGGCGCCAATTGCGCGATCACGCCGTAGCTGCTGGTCAGTTCGATGTCGGGAGTCGTTGGCCTCTCGATCCCCATAGGCGAGAAGCCGATCGCATCATGCCGTCCGAAGGCGTAAAGCACTCTGGCTTCCAGGCCATATGGCGGAAATCCCCTTGTCTCGGCTATGAACAGCGGGTTCCCGGATTGCGTGTACCGTGCGCACATCGCCACGAAGTCGGGGTTATAAATGTCCACCCCGAATACATCGAGCCGCGGCGCCCCGGCTCTCCAGACGTCCATCGCGTCGGGCATCGGGCCACCGCCCTGACCGACTCCACGGCCCGCAACGCGCTCCCTCCCAAATCCGGTCTGCGGGCAGTTCGTGTACATCGGTATCGGGTATTCGGCCTTGCCCGCCTCGATCACCCGGCCGACGTAGCGCGAAAAATACCAGGCCATGAAAATCTCATCCGTCGGCCGGCCCTTGCCGAACACCTCTTGCCAAGTCCCAGATGTCTTGAAGCCGGCCGCCTCCCACACCTTGCGCAACTCCGGAATCAGGGTATCCTTGTGCTGCTGGAGGTAGTCCATCAACTCCTTCGGCACCGGCCCCTCGAAAGCCTTATTGGCCGCGGGCGAGCGGTCGCGGGTGTCCCCCTGCATTCCCACTTCGTTCTCCACCTGGATCATGATGACGGTGTGCTGCTGGCTGTCTACTGCCTTGATATGGCGCATCAGGGCCGCAAAGGCGCGCGCATCGGCGTCTCGGGTCGCCTCGCCGAAAGGGCTGAGTAGTTCGATGTTCAAACTGCCTGTGACCGGGGCGCGCACCCCTCCGAACACGGGCCAGGATGTGTTATCGCCGACGATCTGGGCGCGCGGGAAGCGCTCGAAGTCCCGCTTCACCCAGTCGGGCGGGTAGCTGGACAGACCGTTCTTCCAGGTAGCGAACCATAGAAGCACGAGACGCAGGTTGTGACTCCGTGCACCATCGATCACGCCCTCCAGCACACTGAAATCGAACTTCCCTTCCTGTGGTTCGATCTGGCCCCAGGAAACGCCCGCCAGGACGGTGTTGAGCTTGGACGCGACGAGTTTCGGCCACACCAGTTTCATGTACTCGAGGCTGGTGGCGGTATTGTTGCCCAATTCTCCCGCCAAAGCCAGGAACGGCTTGCCATCAACGATCAGTTGGGTGGCGGTCCCCTGCTTCCGCAAGTGAGGGATTTCAGAGGAGCTAGATCCCGTCGAACCCGATCTGGTGGCGCATTGACTCATGACTAAGGCGAGACAGCAAACGAGAGTATGGTAAAACCAGCTTCGCGGTTTCATGGCAATTTCCTTTGCTTAGCGGTAGCGGTACAGGGTGAAGTGCTGTATGCCCACATAGCCGTCCGTGATTCGATCTACCGGATGACTCCGCAAGGACAGATTCTGCCCCTCCCCGGTTTCATCGCCCGCGATCTGGCGGCTGGGAACCCAACGGCCGTCCACGAACTTGCCTTCTTCCACGGTGCCGATTCCGGCACGCTCGGGCCCCGGCGTGTTGGGAGAGAACATGACAGCCACATCGGTGCCGGCGGCATAGAACTCGTCGGGCCCCGTGGCAATGAAAATTGCCGCCGCGGGGGGCGGAGGGGGCGGGGGTCCCTGCGGCGGTGGCGCCCCAGGCAGAGCTCGGGGCCTCAAACGCCCGACCTCCAGCGTGTAGTTCCCCAACTGGATCTTCTGAGGCGGATCTTCCGGGCCCAGCCAGACGGCGGCCATCGTGCCTTTGCCCTGGTGTTCCTCAATCAGGGGCGCCAATTGCGAGATCAGCTCGTAACCGCGGATCATTTCAGGCTCGGGAGTCGGCGATCTTTCGACCCCCATAAGCGAGATGCCGATGGCATCATGGTGCCCGAAGGCGTAAATCGCCTTGGCTTCCATGTTATACCTCGTCTCGGGTATGAACAGCGGGTTTCCGGATTGGGCGTACTTGGCGCAAAACCCCACGAAGTCGGGGCTGTAAATGTCGGCCCCGAACATATCGATTCGCGGCGCCCCGGCTCTCCAAATGTCCATCGCGTCGGGCATGGCACCACCGCTCTGTCCGCCTCCGTGCAGCGGCGCAGTTGCCGTCCCAAATCCTAACTGCGGGCAGTTGGTGAGCATCGGTATGGGGTATTCCGCTTTGCCCGCGTCGACCACCCGGCCGATGTAGCGCGCAAAATGCCAGGCCATGAAGATCTCATCCGTCGGCCGGCCCTTGCCGAACACCTCCTGCCAGGTCCCGGAGGTTTTGAACCCGGTCGCTTCCCACACCTTGTGCAACTCCGGAATCAGGGTATCCTTGTGCTGCTGGAGGTAGTCCATCAACTCCTTCGGCACCGGCCCGTCGAAGGCCTTATTGGCCAGAGGCGATCGGTCGCGAGTGTCACCCTGCAGTCCCGTTTCGTTCTCCACCTGGATCATGATGACAGTGTGCTGCTGGCCATCCACGGCCTTGATGTGCCGCATCATGGCCGCAAGGGCGCGAGCGTCGGCGTCCCGGGTGGCATCGCCGAAGGGGCTGAGCAGTTCGATACTCAAACTCCCCGTGACCGGGTTGCGAAACGCTCCGAACACAGGCCAGGGTGTCTGATCTCCTACCATCTGCGCGCGCGGGAAACGTTCGAAGTCCTTCTTCACCCAGTCGGGCGGATAGCTGGACAGACCGTTCTTCCAGGTTGCGAACCACAACAGCACGAGACGCAGGTTGTGACTCCGGGCGCCCTGGATCAAGCCGTCGAGCACACTGAAGTCGAATTTTCCTTCCTGCGGTTCGATCTGGTTCCAGGAAACGCCTGCCAGGACGGTGTTGAGTTTTGTCTGAGCGAGGAGCCTCGGCCATACCAGCTTCATGTACTCGACGCTGGTGGCGCTGCTGTTGCTCAATTCTCCGGACAAAGCCAGGAACGGCTTGCCGTCGACGATCAGTTGGGTGGCTGTCCCCTGCTTCCGCAAGTGAGGGATTTCCGTCGAACCCGATCTGCCGGCGCATCGAGTCGTGACCAAGGCGAGACCGCAAACGAGAGTGCAGCAAAACAGACTCAGGGGTTTCATGGTTATCTCCTTTGCATTCCCAAATACCCGCGCTCAGCGGAAGCGGTAGACAGTGAAGCGCTGGATCCCCATATTGCGCAGTGAAATGCTCTGGCCCTGCGCGTCGTCGTCACCCGCCAGCCGGCGCCCGGGCACCCAACGGCCGTTCACAAACTTGCCGTCTTCCACGGTGGCCAGCCCGGCCAGCGGGGGCCCCGGCGTGTTCGGAGAAATCGTTACGCTTACGCCGCTGCCAGCCGCGAAATACTCGTCAGGCCCCGCCGCAATGAAAATTGCAGCCGCGGGAGGCTGGGTTTGCGGTGGTGGTGCCGCCCCTGGCGCAACTCGAGGCCTTGAAGCTGTGGCCACCAGCGTGTAATTCCCCACCTGGACTTTCTCCGGCGGATCGTTGGGGCCCAGCATGACGGCTGACATTGTGCCGTTGCCTTGGTGTTGCACGATCAGGGGCGTCAATTGCGAGAGAAGATCATAAATGTTGGCCAGATCGGGATCGTTGCCCGCCATCCGGTCGATGCCGAACGGCGAGAAGCCGATGCCGTCGTGGCGTCCGAAGGCGTAAAGCGCTCTGGCTGCGCCATCCGGACCGCCCCTCGTCTCGGGTATGAACAGCGGGTTGCCGTTGCGCGTGTACAGCGCGGAAAACGCCACGAAGTCGTTGTAAAGGTCGGGCGAGAGTATGTCGATTCCCGGCGCCCCGGCTCTCCAGATGTCATGCACGTGGGGCAGAGGGCCACCGCTCGGCGTTCTTCCGGGTTGGTTTACCGTCCCTCCGTACAGCCACGTGTTCGCGTACATCGGTATCGGGTATTCGGCTTTGCCCGCCTCGGCCACCCGGCCGACGTAGCGCGCGTAGTTCCAGGCCATGAAGATCTCATCCGTCCCGATACCCGGACCAAACACCTCTTCCCAAGTCCCGGAGGTTTTGAAACCGGCCGCCTCCCACACCTGGCGAAACTCCGGAATCAGGCTGTCCTTGTGCCGCTGAAGGTAGTCCATCAGCTCCTTCGGCACCGGGCCCTCGAAAGCTTTATTGGCGACGGGCGAGCGGTCGCGGGAGTCCCCCAGCACTCCTACTTCGTTCTCCACCTGGATCAGGATGACCGTGTGTTGTTGGCCGTCCACTTCCTTCACGTGCCGCATCAGGGCGGCAAACGCGCGAGCATCGGCGTCCCGATTCGCAGCGCTCAAGGTGCTGAGCAGTTCGATGCTCTTACCCCCTGCTAACTGGATGCGCGGGAACCGCTCGAAATCCTTCTTCAGCCAATCGGGCGGGTAGCTCGAGAGACCGTTCTTCCAACTTGCGAACCAAATGAGTATGAGCCGCAGATTGTGGCTCCTGGCTTCCTGGATCACGCCGTCCGGCACGCTGAAGTCGAACTTTCCTTCCTGTGGTTCGATCTGGGCCCAGGAAACGCCTGCCACGACGCTATTAAGGTTGGTCTCGACGAGCTTGGGCCATACCGGCTTCATGTACTCGAGGCTGGTGGCGCTGTTGTTGAGCAGTTCTCCCGACAAGGCCAGGAACGGCTTGCCGTCCACGATCAGTTGGGTGGCCGTACCCTGCTTCCGTAAATGGGGGATGTCCTGAGCCGCGGCGAAAACCAGCGGGGACATCAGGATGATGGAAAACCAAGTTCGAGCTTTCATGAGATCTCCTTAGCGGTAACGGTACACGGTGAAGCGCTGGATGCCCGACGGAGTGATGACTGATGGCGGTTCGGACGCCACGGCCCCCGGTGGCCAACGCAGCACCACGCAGTCCCCCTGTGTGGTCTCGTCGCCGGCCAGCCTGCGCCCGGGCACCCACCGCCCGTTCACAAAAGTGCCTTCTTCCACGGTCCCCACTCCGCCGAGCGGCGGCCCGGGTGTGTTGGGAGTAACAGCTATGGTTACACCGAAGCCGGCCGCGATGTACTCCTCGGGCCCGGTTTGAATGAGAATGGCCCCGGCCAGACTCGGGGGTTCCGGCGCCGGCGTCCCACGCCCCGCCCGGGGCATCAAGAATGCAACCTCCAGCGTGTAATCCCCCAGTCGCACTTTCTGCGGCGGGTCTTTCGGTTCGAGCAGAACGCCGGACATCGTGCCTTTGCCCTGGTGTTCTGTGATCAGGGGCGTCAGTTGCGTCAGCAAATCGTAGCCGTTGATGAAGTCCTTGTTAGGCGCCCTGGACCCGTCGATACCGAAAGGTGAGAAGCAGATGGCGTTGTAGCGTCCGAAAGCATATAGCGCCCTGGCCGCTCCTTCCCGTCCGGCAACGGTCTCGTTCACAAACAGCGGGTTCCCGGACTGGGTGAACCGCGCCGTCATCCTCGCGAAGTCGAAGCCGTAGACGTCGATCCCGAATAGGTCGATTTGCGGCGCCCCCGCTCTCCAGACGTCCATGGCGTCCGGCATGGGGCCGCCGCTCTGTCCGCCCTTGACGGGCGCGGGAGCCGTCCCGAATCCGGACTGCGGGCAGTTGGTGACCATCGGGATCGGGTATTCGGCTTTGCCCGCTTCAACCACCCGGCCGATGTAGCGCGCAAAATGCCAAGCCATGAAAATCTCCTCGCTGGGCCTGCCCTTACCGAACACCTCTTCCCAGGTCCCGGAGGTCTTGAAGCCGGTTGCCTCCCACACCTTGCGAAGCTCCGGAATCAGGGTGTCTTTGTGCTTCTGAAGGTAGTCCATCAGCTCTTTGGGCACCGGCCCGTCGTAAGCCTTGTTGGCCGCGGGCGAGCGGTCGCGGGTGTCGCCCTGTATTCCCACTTCGTTTTCCACCTGGATCCCGATGACAGTGTGCTCACGGCCATCCATTTCCTTGAGGTGCCGCATTAGCGCCGCATAGGCGCGGGCATCGGCGTCCCGGCTCGCGTCGCTCAAGGGGCTGAGCAGCTCGATACTCCCGGTGAACTGCGCGCGCGGCCGCCCCTCTCCTCCCGCGAACACGGGCCAGGTGCCGTTTACGATCTGGGCGCGCGGGAAGCGCTCGAAGTCCCGCTTCACCCAATCGGGCAGGTAGCTGGACTGGCCGTTCTTCCAGCTTCCAAACCACAAGAGCACCAGGCGCAGGTTGTAAATCCGGGCATCCCGGATCACTCCGTCCACGACGCTGAAGTCGAATTTGCCTTCCTGAGGTTCGATCTGGCCCCAGGAAACGCCCGCCAGGACGGTATTGAGTTTGGCCTCGACGAGCTTGGGCCATACCGGCTTCAGGGAATCGACATTGGTGGCGCTGCTGTTGTGCAGTTCCCCCGACAGCAGCAGAAACGGCTTGCCATCGACGATCAGTTGGGTGGCCGTCCCCTGCTTCCTCAAGTGAGGAATATCCGAAGCAGCGCCGGTTGAGGCCGATCCGCTTTGGCCCCGACCCACAACGAGGGCGACGGAGCACATGACAGTGCAGCACAATACAATTCGAAGTTTCATGATGATTTCCTTTGCACTTTCCACAAGCAAAACTCGAGGTTTCACGAATATCTCCGTGCATTCTTCAGGGGCCGCTTATTCCTGAACGGGCCAAGCGCCCTCCTACAGGAGCGTGCCCAAGAATTCCCCACGGTGTGGTTGCCCCGCCGCGGACCTAGTCGCATCGACTCTGTCTCAACGATAGCGGTACAACGTGAAGTGCTGGATGCCCATCTCGCGCAGCGTGATACTCTGACCCTGCGCGTCGTCGTCACCCGCCAGCCGGCGTCCCGGAACCCAACGGCCGTCCACAAACCTGCCGTCCTCCACAGTGGCCAATCCGGCCAGCGGCAGCCCCGGCGTGTTCGGAGTAAACGTGACGCTTACACCGCTGCCAGCCGCGAAATACTCGTCAGGACCCGCCGCAATGAAAATGGCCACCGAGGCGGGCTGGGCTGGCTGCTGCGGTGGCTGCGGTGATGGCGCCGGTGGCGCTCCAGCAGCCGGAGGTCTTCGGGCCCTCTGGGATCCGACGTACAGCGTGTAGTTCCCCACCGCGACCTTCTGCGGCGGGTCGTCCGGGCCCAGCAAAACGGCGGACATGGTGCCGTTGCCCTGGTGTTTCAGAATCAGGGGCGCCAATTGCGAGACCAGATCATAGCCGAACACGTCGGGATCGCGCCCCACCATGCTGTCAATGCCAAACGGCGAGAAGGCCATTGCGTCGTGGCGTCCGAAGACGTACAGCGCCCGGCGTTGGAGATCCGGCCCACCCCCTGTCTCGGCGATGAACAGCGGGTTCCCGGATTGGTTGTACTTGGCGCAAAAGCCCTTGAAGTCGGCGCTGTAAATGTCGGCCGCGAACAGGTCGATGCGCGGCCCCCCGGCTCTCCAGATGTCCATCGCGTCGGGCATGGCACCACCGCTCTGTCCGCCTCCGCGCAGCGGCGCAGGCGCCGTCCCAAATCCGATCTGCGGGCAGTTCGTGACCATCGGTATGGGGTATTCGGCCTTGCCCGCCTCCACCACCCGGCCGATGTAGCGCGCAAAGTACCAAGCCATGAAGATTTCATCCGTCGGCCGGCTCTTGCCGAACACCTCCTGCCAGGTCCCGGAGGTTTTGAAGCCGGTCGCTTCCCACACCTTGCGCAACTCCGGAATCAGGGTATCCTTGTGCTGCTGGAGGTAGTCCATCAGCTCCTTCGGAACCTGCGCCTCGAAAGCCTTATTGGCCAGGGGCGAACGGTCGCGGGTGTCCCCCTGCATTCCCGTTTCGTTTTCCACCTGGATCCCGATGACCGTGTGCTGCTGGCCATCCACTTCCTTGATGTGCCTCATCATGGCCGCAAAAGCGCGCGCGTCGGCGTCCCGGGTGGCATCGCCGAAGGGGCTGAGCAGTTCGATATTCAAACCCCCTGTGACCGGGGTTTTCGGCGATCCGAATACAGGCCAGGATGAGTTATCGCCCACCATCTGGGCGCGCGGGAAGCGCTCGAAGTCCTTCTTCACCCAGTCGGGCGGGTAACTGGACAGGCCGTTCTTCCAGGTTGCGAACCACAGCAGCACGAGGCGCAGGTTGTGACTGTATGCCTCCCGGATCACGCCGTCCAGCACGCTGAAGTCAAACTTCCCTTCCGCGGGCTCGATCTGGGCCCAGGAAACGCCCGCCAGGACGGTGTTGAGTTTGGACTGGACGATCTTGGCCCATAGCGGTTCCATGTACTCGAGGCTGGTGGCGCTGTTGTTGTGCAGTTCTCCCGCCAGCGCCAGGAACGGCTTCCCGTCGACGATCAGTTGGGTGGCTGTACCCTGCTTCTGCAAGTGAGGGATGTCCGAAGCAGAGGTGTTTGGGGCCGATCTGGTGTTGCTCTGGCTCGCAGCGAAGGCGAGAGAGCACACCAGAGTGCCGCAAAACAAGATTCGAAGTTTCATGAAGTTTTCCTTGTAGCCAGGATTTCCATCTTGCAATCCTGGCCCGGTGCCGATTATACATCCAACCGCCCCTTTCGGAGCTGTTTTTCTCATTTTTTCCTATTTCGAACGAGTCCGGCAGCCCAGGAAGGGGCCACGCCTGGCTCCTCCGTGCCCTTGTCCAGCATAAAAAACCAGCCCCCACCGCCAAGGCGGAGGCTGGTCTAAGGGTTAAGGGTCTGGCGTCCGGCTAGAAATGCAGCCGGAGAGCGAACTGGGTGTTACGTTGACCCGAACTCGTGGTGATCTGGCCGAAGGTCGAGTCTTGCAGAGCCCCGTCGGGTAAGCCGAACTGCGTCTTGTTGAACGCGTTGAAGGCCTCAAACCGGAATTCCATGGTGAAGCGCTCGGTCAAGCGGAAGGTCTTGAACAGCGCAGCGTCGAGCGTGCTGTTTCCCGGACCGCGGATCATGCTCGTGCCCTCGTCGCCGCCCGTCAGGGGGGCGGGTGTCGTAAATCCGGCCGTGTTGAACCATTTCGCGGGCGACCTGCCGCCAGGCGGCGCGGCGTTGGGATCCATGCCCGCCACTACGTCGGGGCGGCACGAAGCCCAGACACCCTGGCAGGCGTTGGACGAAGCGGTGAATGGCTGGCCAGTGCGGATGGATAGAATCCCGTCCACTGCCCATCCGCCCAGCACCTGGTTGAGCGCGGAACCCCAATGCGCCCCCATCGCCTGCCCCTTGCCAAAGGGCAGTTGGTAGATGAACGAGGTCGTGAAACTGTGGCGAATGTCCCAGAGGGCATTAGAGTACGCGTTGGCCCAGTTCAAGAGATTAGGCGTGCCAACATAGGTCAGTGGAGTGCCCGTATCGGCCAACGCATGCCCATACGTGTAGGAACTAAGGAACTGCACATTCTTGGAGAGGCGTTTCTCCAGCTTCGCGGTCAAGCTATTGTAGTTTCCAAACCCAAAGGTGCTGGTGAGCTGGGAGTTGGTCGCGATATTTGGTATCAGCGCCTGGGTAGTACTGGTAATGGAGGAGTTGGTGGTTCCGATGTTGGGGACAAGATCCCCGGCATATTCGACAATCTGGTGCCTCTGGAGGTTGCCCACGTAGGCCACCTCCAGCGCGGTACCCCAAGGCAACTCGCGTTGTAGCGCCACGTTCCACTTCTGCACCATCGGGTTCCTCCAGTCCGGGGCCACGCCACGGAATTCGATCTGGGAGGGCAGGGTGGTGAAAACGTTCGACGGAATGCCGGCGGATAATCCCCCGGGGAACCACGGATTCGCAGCGAACGTGCCGATCGACTTCAGATTCAAGTCAACACGATTCAGCGTGACCATATTGTTGAACGGCACCTGTTCGCCCACCTGGGGATTGCCACCCAGATTCTCCTCGCCGCCGTAGAAAATTCCGTAGCCCAGGCGAAGGACCGTCTTCGAAGCCATTTTGTAAGCCAAGCCAAACCGCGGGCCAAAGTCCCACTTGTCCCACGGGATCAAGTACTTGCCTACCTGGCCGCGGGACACCGTGACGTTCGGGTAGGACGTGGCAAAGTTCGGCGGCAGGGGGGCGTTCTCGTCCGGGCCCGAGGGTATGTAAAGGGTCACATTGTTAAAGTCGAAGTTCGACTCCCGGTTGAACTGCTCAGCTTCGGGCGAGAAGAGCTCGTACCGCATCCCCAGGTTCATGGTCAGTTTCGGGGTGATTTTCCAGTCGTCCTGCGCGTAGAACGAGTAACTCTGCTTCATCGCCGAGATCTCGTTGGTCGTGGTGATCGAGCCGGTGTTCACAACGCCCAGCAGAAACGCGGCCATCGCATCGCCGCTATTGCTGGCCAGTGTGCCGCCAACGCCGCTCGCCGTAGAAGGATACGCCGTATCGTTTTGCGAAAAATCCAGCTCGCCGTGCGGAACCTGGAATTGGCGGAAGGGGAACCGGATCGGCTTGTACTCGGCCCCAAATTTGAAGGAGTGGGAGGATCTCATTATAGCCACGTTCTGGACAAAGTCAAAAGTGTTGCTCCACTCATGGCTTGGCCCCCAGTTCGACCCGCCGACGCTGGTGTACCGGCTAAACGTAGTGTTCGGAAGCCCACCGTTATCCGGCGTGCTATGTGTGGGGTCGTATCCTCCAATGCCAAAGGCTTGGTACTCATCGACAGTGTTATCCGGACCGGCTCCCCAGACCATCAAACGAGTGAAAGCGACCCGGGTTTCCGAGATCACGGACGAGGTCCACACTCGCGTGTACCCGAGCTGGAAGTTGCGGGTTAGATTATTTAGCGTTGGCGAGGTGCCCGCGGTGAGTGCGTTGGTAAAGACTGGGGCGCTATAGCTCCCTTTGTCCGACCAGCTCAGATTGCCATAAAGGCTGTCCTTAGCGCTGAGCCGGTAGTCGGAGCGAAGATCGCCCGAGTCTTGCCACAGAAGGCCATGGGTCTGGTAGTAGTAGTCGTTTATCGGAAAACCGTTCACCGGTTCGTTCGTCGCCGGAAAGAGGGCGAGGATCTTGGACGCGGCGGGGTTGATCTGGCTGGCGGGGATGATGTTTCCGGGAAACGGAGTGCGCACGATTTGGCCATTGGCGAGCGTCTGGGTGGTGGACGGATCGTAGATCTCGTACTTCGTGATCGTGTTCCCCAGCGCATCGGTCCCGATGGTTCCCCCCAGCAAGCCCGAGAAATTGCCCTGCTTCTCCAACGCCGTGGGGATGGTATCGTAGCCGGACGAGCCCAGTTGCGCCCGCCGCGTTCCCTGGTAGTCCGCAAAAATGAAAAACTTATTCTTGATGATGGGACCGCCTGCCGCCGCGCCGAACTGGTTTTGTATGCCCGGCGGCCGTATCACCCCGTTCCTGTTGTTCTGCCACGAGTTGGCATTGAGGTCGGTGTTCTGCAAGATCTCCCATAAGCCGCCGTGAAGTTCGTTGGTCCCGCTCTTGAGATTGACGTTGATCACGCCTCCGGCGCCCCGGCCATACTCCGCGTTGTAGCCGCTGGTCATAATCGATATCTCGCCGATCGCCTCGGGCGGCGGCGCGACGACAAATGAGGTTCCGGCCTGCAAGTCGATATTGTTGGCGTTGTTATCCACGCCGTTGAGCAGGAAGTTGTTCTGGCCCTCGGAGCGAAGGCCGTTGGCGGAGAAGCCGCCCATGCCCTGGTCGCGGGCGCCGTTCTCCGGCGGAAGCACGCCGGGCGACAAACGGGCGAGATACGTGAACGTGCGCTGAGCGCCCAGCGGCAGGTCCGTGACCATGTTCGAGTTCAACCCAGCACCGAGCTGGACACTTTCGCTTTGCACCAGCGGTGCTTCAGCGTTCACTATAACCGACTCGGCGAGATTCCCGACCTCCAAGGTGAGAGGGATGCCCACCCTGCTTCCTGCCGTGACCTGGACATTCTCCTGGCTCACTCGCCGGAAGCCCGTGGCTTCCGCAGCCACGGTGTAAGTCCCAGGCGGGAGCGCCGGCCGGGTATAGTCGCCGACCGAAGTGGTCTCGAGCTTGTAGCTCTCCCCGGTCGCGACATTAGTAATCGTGATTGCTGCACCTGGCACCGCCGCCCCTGACGGGTCCGTGACGGTGCCGGTGATGGTGCCCAAGTCTCGTTGGGCCAAAGCGAAACTGCTGAAGAGCAGTATCAGGGACACCATCCATATGCAGCTTCTCAGATGTCCCGCGGATCGACAGAACGAAGTAGTGGGGAATTTCCCGGTCGTTACCATGCCTGACCTCCTGCGTTGTTGACGCCCGCCCAGCCCTATCCCTTTTCCCCTATGGGGCCTCTCGCACCCCGGCGTCTGAACGCCCAGACTAAACCCCCATGCGGGCGCCTCTGACACCCACACGCAGGTTCTGCTGCACAAAAGAGATCAGGATATGAAGATCTCTTATCAGCATGTCACTGATAACGTAAACTCTTTTGCAAATTTTGTAAAGGTCTGTCGAGAACTATTTTGAGGTGACTAAGAGAGCTATTTTGGGGTGTTTCAGGGTTTGTTGTAAAAACCGTCAAGAGATACGATGATTTGGCGACGAAATCCGGAGAACTTCTGTCGAGATTCTCAACAGCCTCCGATCTCCGGCCGCTCCGCGCAAGGTCAAGTGGATCGGCGGCCATCCGGTGCTGGGCTACGACATCGATCCGAAGGGCGGAAGGCTCATCGTCGATCCGGAGGAGGCGGCGACACGGCTGCCCCCCTTACGAATAGCGCAGCAATGCCTTGAAGCCGAAATCCATGTGCTGTTGGATATGGCAGTGAAACAACGTCGGTCCCGGCTGGTCGGCGGTAAAGTCCACGCTGGCGCGCCCATAGGTAGGCACCACGACCGTGTCCTTGATCACGCCCGAGGTGGCTTTGCCATAAATTTCGGCGATCTCGAGTTGGTGCCGATGCAGGTGCAGCGGATGCGCATCGTCGGTGCGGTTATGAAACGTCAGCCGGTAGCGCGTGCCCTGTTTGAGCAGAAACTCCTGGTCGTGGGGATAGGGTTTGCCGTTTACGGTGAAGCTGTTGAATTTGCCGGCGCCGCGCGGCACCTTTTCAAACACCATGTCCAATCGCTCGGTAGGCGCCGGTTGCGACGGCGGCTTGCCGAAAAGGGTATAGTCCCAAACGGACTTGGGCGGTGGCACCCACTGCGGCGTGCGGTGTTGATTGGCGTATTCGATGACAATTCCCAAGCCCCCTTCGCGTACGGGGTCCTCGGGCGCGCCCAGGATCCAAACCCCGGGCTGGTTCATCCCCACCCAGGCATCAATGCGCTCGCCCGGACCCAGCATCAACACGTCGACAGCCGCCGGCGTGGGCACGGGATTTCCGTCCAGCGCGATCACGTTGAATTTGTGCCCGGGCAGCGCCAGGTGGCGGTTCTCGATTGCGCTGGCGTTCAGAAAATGAAACAGCACGCGTTCGCCGGGTTTCGCGCGGATCGGATCGCCGGCCCCGAGGGCTTTGTCGTTGAAGGAAAAAATGTCGGCTGTTACCTCCAGCCCCGCCGGCCGCGTATCCATCACCGCGGGCCTTTCCGGTTGCGGCCAGGTGGGATCGAGATCGTCGGTATCCATCATCTGGTTGGTGAAATAGGGCTCCCAATCGCGCAACGCCAGGTAGTGTTCCTGATCGAAGTTGCCGGGATCGCGCGCCCCCTCGACAATCAGGAAGCCGAACTGCCCCGTAAAGGTTCCACGGTGCAGGTCGTCCATCGACATGGCGTGGGTGTGGTACCAGCGGGTGCCGGCCGGCGTGGGCGTGAACTGATAGCGGCGGCTTCCGTGCGCAGGCACAACCGGGGTGCCTTCTTCCTCCGAGCCGTCTACCTCAGAGGGAATCAGCAATCCGTGAAAATGCAGATACTCGGGCGTGTCCGTTTCATTGACCACGTTCACCGCGACCGGCACGCCCTCCTTCATTCGCAGCCGCGGCCCCGGCGAAGTGCCGTTATACCCGACGGTGCTGAGAATGCGATTGGGCGCCAGTTCGACGGTGACGGGCGCGATTCGCATCGTGAAATCGGTCTTGGCGACGTCTTCGGAGCCGGCCGGCGCCAGAAAGGAATGCATTTGCATGTCCTGGCCCACCAGCGGGCTATTTGCGGCCGCCAGCCCGGCCATCTTGAGAAAGTCGCGTCGTTGCATGAGAACCGGCCTTCGACCATGGTACAGCAACGTCTATCGCCGCCGAGCTGAGTCCTGCAAGGCCGGCCGCGCATCTATATACTTCAATCAACCTCAGAGGGAGCTATCTATGAAACTGGTGCGGTCCATCTCCTCCATTCCCCTCCTTTTTTCGCTCAGCCTCGGGCTGTTTGCGCTCCAAGTGGGAGGGTACCAGAGATTCGGCTTCCAGGAATACTCCTACTCGAACGGACCCAATGTGCCCTCGGAGTTTTATTGGAGCCGGCTCCAGTACACTTCCAGCTACGCCCACGGCGGTAGCTTCGGATACCACGGTTTTTACGGCGGCTGGTCCAGGGATTATCCCAAGGCCGACAACGATTGCTTGATTGCACTGCGGCGTCTGACCCACATCAACTCTCCGTCGCCGCTGAACGTCGTCGATCTCGATAGCGATCATATCTTCGACTATCCTTGGGTCTACGCCGTCCAGGTCAACACTTGGACCTTCACCGACCAGGAGGCCAAACGCCTGCACGATTATCTTTTGAAGGGCGGCTTCCTGATGGTGGACGACTTCCACGGCACCGACGACTGGGAGCATTTCATGGCCGGCATGCGCATGGTATTGCCCGACAGCCCCGTCGAGGATCTCAAGGATAGCGACGAGATCTACCACGTCTTGTACGACATCGACGAGAAGTTTCAGATCCCCAGCGAGGTCTACGTCAACACCGGCCGAACCTATGAGAAGGACGGCTACGTGCCCAAGTGGCGCGCCATCCGCAACGACCATGGGCGCATCATGGTGGCAATCTGCGCCAACATGCATCTCGGTGACGCCTGGGAGTGGGCGGATAGTCCGCAGTACCCCGAAAAGTTTTCCGGACTTGCTTTTCGCATCGTCCTCAACTACATAATGTACGCCATGACCCATTAGGCATGAACCGCGAGCGCTTCTTCCTACAGTCCGTGAGCAGTCCACGAACCCATGTTCGAGTTCTTTTTTAAGTATCCGCATTCGGTGTATGCACGCGGCCAATTCGCCCTTTTGGGGGCTTGGCCGAAGTGGATGCTCGTGTTGCTGATCCTGGCCGCGGCCGCCGGTCTGGCCTGGCTGATCCGCTCCCACCTGGCGCGGGCCGCGCCGGTCATGCGCAGTTGGCGAGCCTCGGTAATCTGGGGCTTGCAGACGCTCCTGGCCGCGCTGCTGCTGGTGCTGCTGTGGCAGCCGGCGATCACCGTCGCCGAGTTGAAGCCGCAACAAAACATCATCGCCGTGCTGGTGGACGACTCTCGCAGCATGGCCATATCCGAGGACGGTTTCACCCGCCAGGCCCAAGCCGTTAAGGCGCTGCAGAGCGGCGTCTTGACCAGCCTCAACCGCTCATTTCAAACGCGTCTTTACCGCGTCGACAACGTGCCCGCCCGTATCGACAGCCTCAAGGACCTGCGACCCGACGCGCCCTCGACCCGCATCGGCGACAGCCTCAAGCAGTTGAGCGAGGAGACTTCCGACCTACCCATCGGCGCCGTGGTGCTGCTCAGCGACGGCGACGACAACACTGGGGGCATTGGCGCGGACGCCATTAGCGCGCTGCGCGCCCGCCACATTCCCGTTCACACCGTGGGCTTCGGACGCGAGCGCGCCGGACATGACGTGGAGCTGGATGATGCCGTCGTCGCTCCCCGCGCGTTGGCCGACTCCCGCGTCGCCGCCAGGATCGCCTTGCACCAACGCGGATACGCTGGCGCCAAGATCGACCTGACGGTGCGCGACGTCAGCGCCGGCCAAGTCAAGGTTCTTGCCACTCGCACCATCAGCTTGGGGCGGGACGGCAACCTCCAGACCGAGATTCTGATGTTCGATATCGGTGGCGCCGGCGCCAAGACGCTCCAAATCGCGGCTGGTCCACTTCCCGGCGAGGAGAACACGGCCAACAATACCTTGACCCGGGTGGTGAATGTCGGCTCCGAACCGCGCCGCATCCTGTATATGGAGGGTGAACCGCGGTGGGAGTACAAGTTTATCCGCCAGGCGGAAGAGGACGACCGCATGGTGCAGATCGCCTCCATCGATCGCACCAGCGAAAACAAGATCTACCGCCAGGGAATCTCCGATCCCAAAGAGCTGGCCGACGGCTTTCCTTCCCGCCCGGACGACCTTTTCGTCTACCAGGGATTGATCGTTGGGTCGGTGGAAGCCGGCTATTTCACTCCCGGCCAGCAGGAATTGATCCGCGAGTTCGTGGATCGCCGCGGCGGCGGCCTGCTGCTGCTGGGCGGTCAGTTCGCGCTGGCCGATGGCGGCTGGAACGCCTCGAACCTTACCGACCTGCTGCCGGCCACGCTGCCAACCCAGCCGGGCACGTTTCATCGCGAGGCCGATCCGAAGAACGGCACCACCCATGCCACCGCCGAGCTGGCGCCGGCTGGCGTAGATAGCGCTATTACCCGCCTGGTTGACGACCCCGCCGCTAACGCCGCCAAGTGGAAGAAGCTGCCCTACCTGATGGACTATGAAGATCCCGGCACGCCCAAGCCGGGGGCGGCCGTGCTCGCCAACACGATTACACCCGAAGCCCGAAAGTTGCCATTGCTGATTACGGAGAACTTCGGTCGTGGCCGTACCGCGATTATGGCCACCGGAGGAAGTTGGCGCTGGCAGATGAGTTCTCCCCTGGGCGACACTGCTCACGATTTGTTCTGGCAGCAGCTCCTGCGGTGGCTGGTTGCGGATACCCCGGGCCACGTAGCAGCTTCCGTCCCCGCTCAGATGCTGCTCGACAACGGCGCCGTAACTCTCACTGCCGAGGTTCGCGATCCACAATACAATCCCGCTCCCGATGCCAGGGTCGAGGCCCATATCCTTGGCCCGAGCGGCGCCAGCGCCCTGGTAGAGATGACACCGGTGCCCGATAGTCCCGGCCAGTTCCAAGCCGCCTGGTCCGCTCCCAAGACCGGCGCCTATCTGACCGAGGTCACGGCCCAGCGTGCCGATCCCAATAGCGGCACAGTCAAGGAATTAGGCCGCGATGTATTGACCTTTCAGCGCATGGACGGCGTAGCGGAGAATTTCCACACGGAACAGAACCGCGACCTGCTCGAACGCCTCGCCACCCAAACCGGCGGTCAATATTGGAAGCCCGCCGACCTCGGCAAACTCGCCGGCGCCATTCCCTTTTCGGAGGCTGGCGTGACCATGCGCGAGACCAAGGATCTTTGGGATTTGCCGCTGGTCTTCCTGGTGTTGCTGCTCCTGCGCTTTTCCGAGTGGTGGCTGCGGCGGAAGTGGGGGATCGTTTAGCTCATTATGTTGCAGCGCTTCCTCAATCCTTCCATTCTGGCCAGCATCTCCGGCCTTGATCTGGTCGCCAAGACCGTGGTCGATGGCTTCGTCGCCGGCCTGCACCGCTCTCCCGACTTTGGTTTCAGCCAGGAGTTCGCCGAATATAGCCCTTATACTCCTGGCGACGATCTTCGCCGCATCGATTGGAACGTCTACGCCCGAACCGAGCGGATGTATCTAAAGCGCTATCACGGCGAAACCAACAGTTCATTGACGATATTGCTCGACGCCAGCAACTCGATGCAGTTTGGCTCCCATGGGGTCAACAAGATGGATTACGCCCGCTACCTCGCTGCGTCGCTCTTCTATCTGGCCATCCGCGGCCAGCGCGATGCCGCCGGGCTGATTACCTTCGACGATGAGATCCGCAACTATATCCGCCCTTCTACCCGGCAGGGCCAGTTGCATCGTTTGCTGGCCGGTCTGGAACAGGCCGAAGCGCGCGCCCGCACCGATTTCGCCAAGCCCATGCGCTACTTCATGGAGTTGCTGCGGCGCCGCGGCATAGTGCTGATTGTCTCCGACTTCTGGGAGTCGCCCGAGAGCATTATCCGCACCATCGAACCGCTGCGCTTCCGCGGCAACGAGGTGGTCTTGTTCCACGTACTCGACCCCGAGGATGTGCATCCCAAGTTGAACGGCCCGGCTATCCTGGTTGACCTGGAGACCGAAGCGAAGCTCGAGGTCACTCCCGATTACACCAGGCATGAGTATCGGGAAAAAATCGAGGCGCATCTTGCCGATCTGCGCGATCGTACCCAGGCCGCGGGCATGGGCTACTACCTGCTCATGACCGACCGCCCGCTCGACGAAGCCCTGCGTGAATACCTCACCCTGCGCGGAGGCCGCAACTAGATGGGATTCTTCGCGCCCTGGTTCCTTGCCGGTCTGGCGGGGATCGCGCTTCCGCTCTACCTGCATTTGTTGAAGCGGCAGACCCGCACGCCCAAGCCGGTAAGCTCGTTGATGTTGTACGAGTCACGCACGCAAAGCTCGACCCGTCATCGCCGGCTCCGCTATTTTCTGCTGCTGTCGCTGCGGCTGCTGTTGCTGCTGCTGTTGATTCTCGCCTTCGCCAATCCCTTCATCAACCGCAACACCACCACCCTTCCCAGCCAACGGCTGGTGCTGCTGGTGGTTGACAACTCCTTCAGCATGCGTGCCGGAACCCGCTTGGCCGATGCCCAGGACGCAGCCATGAGCGTGCTTTCCGGAAAAGGCGCCGCGCGCGCCCAGGTGGCGGCGTTCGGCTCGCAACTGCGGCTCATGACCCAACCCATCGAGGACCAATCGGCGTTGCGTGCCGCGGTCGAGGCCATACAGCCCGGCGATGGCCACGGTAACTTCGGCGAACTGGCCCGCGCCGTGCGTGCCATGGCCGACTCGGTCCATACTCCCATCGAGCTTCATCTGTTCAGCGACATGCAACGCGGCGACCTGGCCGCCAACTTCTCCGACATGACGCTGCCCGCCAACGTCAAACTGGTGACGCATGCCGTGGTCACCAAGGCGCAACCCAACTGGACGGTCGAATCGGTGGATGCCCCCGGACAAGTCTGGGGCAAGGACGCCAAGCCGGTTCACGTACAAGCCGTGATTGCCGGCTACGGCACTCCCGCCGCCCGCCGCACCGTGTCGCTCGTCGTGAACGGCAAAACCACCGCTAGCAAGACTGTAGCGGTCCCCGCCAACGGACGGGCCACCGTCGACTTTCCCGCCCTGGAAGTGCCCTACGGCTTCAGCCGCTGCGAGGTCAAGATCGACGCCGCCGACGCCTTCCCGGCCGACGACCTCCGCCGCTTTGCCGTGGAGCGCTCCGACCCGCAAAAAGCCTTGCTGATCCATAACTACGGAGACAACCGTTCGCCGCTCTACGTCGGCGCCGCGCTCTCGGCGGCTGCGCAATCGGCCTTTATCCTCGAATCGATCAACGTCAACGAGGCCGCCGACCGTCAGCCGTCCAACTACGCTTTCATCGTTCTCTCCGATCTAAATACGCTGCCTTCGCTTCTGGAGAATTCGCTCACTGGGTACGTGCGCTCCGGTGGCAGTCTCCTCATCGCCACCGGCACCTCCGCCGGCAGCCGGTCGCGGATTCCCATTTTCGGCGCGCGCATCGTCGAGACCCGCGACTACAGCCGCGTTCCCGATCGTTACATGGCGGTCGGCTCCAGCGACTCCTCCTACCCCGCCGTGGCCAAGGCCGCCGGCTGGCCGGGCGTGAAGTTTTTCTACGCTCTCGATGTCGATCCCGGTGTCGGTCCCGATGCCGCTCGCGTGATCGTTCGCCTAGGCGACCAGACGCCACTCTTGCTGGAGAAACGCATCGGCGAGGGCCGCGTGGTGCTGCTCACCTCCGGGCTCGACAACCTCACCAACGATTTCCCCTTGAATCCCGCCTTCGTCCCCTTCATCGAGCAGACTGCGCGCTATCTTGGGGGCAGCGAACGCCAGGGCGGCGCCCGTCCGGTGGACGCCTACCTCGAGCTTCGTAATGCCAAGGAACGAGGCCAAGGCGTCGAGGTCACCGACCCCGAGGGGAAACGCCCGCTCACCCTGGGCGAAGCCGCCTCCGCCCAGTCGTTCCAGCTCACCGAGGCCGGCTATTACCGGCTCCGCCTCGCCAATGGCCGCCAGGATGAAGTCGGCGTCAACCCCGATCCCAAGGAATCGAACCTCGACGTGATCCCCGACGATGTCTTGGCCTTGTGGCAGGGCAAAGGCGGCCAATCTTTACCAGAAGCGCCGGCGCCCGGTCCGGCAGCGCTCCACAAGACGCCGCAAACCGTTTGGTGGTATGTCATGCTGCTGGTGTTCGCCTCCGCCGTTGCCGAATCGGTCCTGGCCAGCCGCTACCTCGGCACCCAGCGCGAGGAATCGTAAGGGTTGTCGAAGTCTACTTTAGGAAATACGCACAAAGCCGGCTGAGGCTTCTGGTATGCTTTAAGTAATAGGCGTTGGGCAGGCCGTTGGAGGGGACCATGAGTTTCCGCGAACAACTTCGCGCATACATTGCGCAACTGGAACAACGTCTGCGTTGGAGCACCTTGCTGCGCGGCTTGGCCATTCTCACCGGCAGCGCTTTGGTGGCGACGTTGGTGCTGGTCACGATTGCCGATGCGCTCGCCTTTTCGCATGGAAGCGTGACCGCCGCGCGCTTCGGACTGATCCTGGTTCTGGCCATTGCCGCCGCCGCTGGATTGGCGCTGCCCTTGCGCCGCCTGACCCGCCGCCGCGCAATCGGAACCGCCGAAGCCGCCTTCCCACAATTCCAGCAGCGCCTCACCACCTTCACCGAGCGCGACGGCCAGGATCCCTTTATCGAACTGTTGGCCGGGGACACCCTCGAAATCGCCCGATTCGCCCAGCCCGAGCAAATGGTCACCGACCGCCGCCTTTGGATCTCGCTGGGCACCGGCGTCGGCGCCTTCGCCATCCTGGTCTGGATGATCGCCGCGGGGCCCGGTTTTTTGGGTTATGGCGCCTCGCTGCTGTGGACCGGTCCGCACCGCGACAAGCCCGCGCTCTACGGCCTGCGCGTAACGCCCGGCGACGCCGTCGTGCGCCGCCACGCCGACCAGTTGGTTTCGGCGCTCCCCACCGGCCTGCGTTCGCCCCGGGTCAAGTTGTATGCCCGCTTTCAGAGCTCCGCCAAGTGGGAAGAGATTGCGATGCAGCCCAAGGCGGTTGGCAGTTTCGCCGGCGGCTATCAATTTCTGTTTGCCGGTTTACCGGAGACCGTCGAATACTATGTCACTGCCGGAGCGATGACTTCGAAGCACTTTAACATTCGCGTCACCGACTTGCCCGCAGTAAAGCAGATTCGCGTCACCTACCATTACCCCACCTGGACCGGCATGCCGTCCGAGGTGGAGGAGCGCGGCGGGGATTTGCGCGCCGTCACCGGCACTCAGGCCGAGCTCGAGGTCTCGACCGACCGCCCCCTTCAAGGCGGCCAGATCCAGCTCGACGACGGACCACAGATCCAGCTCAGCGGCGGCCGGAATAACGTCTATCACGGTACTGTCAAGATGGATCGGGACGGCGTCTACCACGTCGCGGGCGTTGAGGTGGGCCGGCCCGTTCGTGTCAGCGAGGATTTTTTTATCGAGGCTCGCAAAGCCAACCCGCCTCAGATTTCGTTGGTGCGTCCCCGGGGCGACTACCATGCCAGCCCCATTGAAGAGGTAACTGTTGCCGCCAAGGCCACCGATGAGTACGGCCTCAACGGCGTTGCGCTGCATTATTCGGTCAACGGCGGTCCCGAGACTACGGTGGATCTGTTAAAGCAAAAGGGCGAAAAACAAGCCGACGGCTCGGTCACGCTTTCGCTGGAGAATTTCAAGGCCGTTCCGGGCGATCTGGTCAGCGTCTACGCCACCGCCAAGGACGCCAACGCCGAAGCCCGCACCGATATGATGTTCATCCAGGCCGACCCGTTTGAGCGCGAGTTTTCGCAATCGCAACAGTCGGGCGGCGGCGGTGGTGGTGGGGGGGGCCAGGGCAATCAATCCGAGCAGATCTCGCGGCGCGAGAAGGAGATCATATCCGCCACCTTCAAACAACAGGGAGAGAAGAACCCAACCCAACAGCAGGCCGCCGACATCGCCAAGCTGCTGTCTCAATCCCAAGCCACCTTGCGCGATCAGGCTGTCTCGCTTTCCGATCGCTTGGAGGCGCGCGAGTTGACCGATGAAGTAGAGGCCATCAGCGACTTCCAGAAGGATATGATGGCCGCCGCCGCCGCCATGGCGCCGGCCGCGCAACAATTGCAGCAGGAGAAGTGGAAGGACGCCATCCCCAACGAGCAGAAGGCTCTGCAATTCCTGCTGCGTGCCGAAGCCACCTTCCGGCAGATTCAGGTTGCGTTTGGAGCGCGCGGCGGGGGTGGAGGCGGCGGGGGCGGCGCGGCGCGCGATTTGGC
>Ga0187867_10000978_pt1 | contig 24995 bp, 24 predicted proteins | sample June2016WEW_13_1_FD_132976 | JGI IMG/M metagenome (GOLD analysis project Ga0187867, IMG submission 132976) | Peatland microbial communities from SPRUCE experiment site at the Marcell Experimental Forest, Minnesota, USA - June2016WEW_13_10 | ecosystem: Environmental > Terrestrial > Soil >... | reverse complement strand
GAAGTCGCAATCGATCCCGTGCCGGGCCACGGTGGCCGCGATCTCGTCCAGGTTCTGCCGGCCGAGCCGGTCCAGCAGCGGCATTTCCGGCCCGAACCGCTCCAGCCCGTTAGCCGCGCCGTGGGTAAGGCTGGCCGAGCAGAAACCGCCGTTGCGGCCCGACGCGGCCCAGCCGGCCGTCCGGCCCTCCAGCAGCACCACCTCCGCGGACGGGTCCCGCTCCCTGGCCAGCAGGGCGGTCCACAGCCCGGTGAATCCCGCCCCGACCACGGCCAGATCGGCGGTGGTCGCCTCGCGCAGCGGCGGGGCGGGCTCGGGGGCGTCCGGGCGGTCCAGCCAGAAGCAGGCCGGCCGCGCGTCCCGGAGGGCGGGCTCACCGGGAAGGGCAGTCACCCGCGGATCACCGGGGTGAACGCGGCCTCGTACTGCGCCTGCAGCTTGCCGCTCACGTCGGCGTAGTTGTACAGCCGCCTGTACTCGGCGGGGGTCGGCCAGACCAGCTCGCTGGTGGCCACCTCCTGCAGCAGCTGCCGGCTGCTGCCGGCGGCCTTGGCCGCGTCGCGGGCGATGATCGGCCGGGCGGCCGGGACGGCGCTGATGTAGTTGATCGACTCGGTGAGCTGGGCGGCGATCTCCGGCCGGTAGTACCAGTCCATCAGCATCATCGCGTCCACGGGGTTCTGGGCGTACTTGGGGATCATCATGTTGTCGGTCCACAGCGTGCCGCCCTCGTCCGGGATGGCGAACTTCAGGTCCGTCCCCGAGCTCAGGTTCTGCTGGAAGATGTCCCCGGACCAGGCCATCGAGATCCACGTGTTCCCGCTGGTCAGCTCGTCGATGTAGGACTGCTGGTAGTAGCCGCGGACCAGGCCCGCTTCCCGTTGCTGGGTCAGCGTCTTCGCCGCCGCCTGCCAGTCCGCCGGGGTGGACGTCTCCGGATCAATGCCCAGCTTGAGCATCCCGAAGTTGCCCGTGTCCTGGATGTCGGCCATCATCCCGACCCGGCCCTTGTAGGCCGGGTTCCACAGCTCGTCGAGGCTGGACACCGGGGTCTGGATGAACTTCGGATTCCACGCGATGCCCGTGGTGCCAGAGGCCCACGGGATGCTGTAAGTGTTGCCCGGGTCGAACGAGCGGTGCTGGAATTTGGCCGACGCGTACTTGTGGAAGTTCGGCAGCATGTACTGGTCCAGCGGGATGAGCCCGCCCATGGTTAGCAGCTGGGAAAACCAGAACCCGTTGGTGACGACCATGAGGTCGTAGCCGATCGACTCGCCCGCGGCGATGATGGGGGCGATCTTGTTCACCCAGTAGTTGTCTTCCTGGATGACCTCGGCGTAGCTGACCGTGATCCCGGTGGTGGCGGTGAACTCCTGCAGCGTCTTGTGGCCGGTGTCGATGTACAGCGGCCAGTTGGCAAAGTTCACGTGCCCGTGCCGCTTCTGGGCCGCCCAGAACCTGGCCACCGTGTTCTGGGCGTGCACCACACGCGGCGGCGGGCTCCCGCCGCCGCTGCACCCGGCGAGGGCCAGCCCGGCCGCGGCCAGGCCGCCCAGGCCCAGCACGTCGCGCCGCCGAGGCTGAGTCATCCCGCGCGCTAGCACGGGATCATCGTGACGCTCGTCCTCAGTCATCGCTCACCACCAGGTCAGGTCTGGCTTCTGGCTATCACGATGCTGGTCAGCGCGCACGGGAAACCGGCGCACAGGAGACTGGCTCCACATCCCGGGTGCGCGGGTCATGCCGCTCCCCGCGCGCCCGGACACTGGCCGCCGGGAATCGCGATCAGAACTGATTCGCGTGCCGAGCCCGTGACGGAAGCCTATTCGCCCAGATAGCTCATCACGTGCTTGATCCGGGTGTAGTCCTCGAACCCGTACATCGACAGATCCTTGCCGTACCCCGAGTGCTTGAACCCGCCGTGCGGCATCTCGGAGGCGAACGGGATGTGCGTGTTGATCCAGACCGCGCCGAAGTCCAGCAGCCGGGCCAGCCGCATCGCCCGCCCGTGGTCCCGGGTCCAGACGCTCGCGGCCAGCCCGTACTTCACCCCGTTGGCCCAGCGGACCGCCTCGTCCTCGTCGCCGAACTGCTGCACGGTGATCACCGGGCCGAAGATCTCTTCCTGGATCATCTCGTCGTCCTGGCGCAGCCCGCTGACCACGGTGGGCTCGAAGCAGTAGCCCCGCTCCCCCACCCGGCGCCCTCCGGTGACCACGTCCGCATGGGCCGGGCCGCGGCTCAGGAAGCCCTCGACCCGGGCCAGCTGCGCCGGGTTGTTCAGCGGGCCGAAGTCGGCGTCGGGCATGTCCAGCCCGCCGACTTTGGTGGCCCGGGCCTGCTCGGCGAGGGCATCGGTGAGGTCGGCGGCGATCCGCGGGCCGGCCAGCACCCGCGTCGCCGCGGTGCAGTCCTGGCCCGCGTTGTAGTAGCCGGCCCCGGCGATCCCCGCCGCGGCCTGCGCCACGTCCGCATCGTCGAAGACCACCACCGGCGCCTTCCCGCCGAGCTCGAGGTGGACCCGCTTGAGCCCGGCCGCCGCAGCCTGGGCCACCTGGATGCCGGCCCGGACCGATCCGGTGATCGACACCATCTGCGGGATGTCGTGACTGACCAGGGCCCGGCCGGTGCCGGCGTCGCCGCAGACCACGTTGAGCACCCCGGGCGGCAGGAAGGCCGCGGCGATCCCGGCCAGCATCAGCGTGGACACCGGGGTGGTGTCCGAGGGCTTGAGCACCACGGTGTTGCCCGCGGCCAGGGCCGGCGCGATCTTCCAGATCGCCATCATCAGCGGGTAGTTCCAGGGCGTCACCTGGGCGCAGACGCCCACCGGCTCACGGCGGATCATCGAGGTGTGCCCGGCCATGTACTCGCCTGCTGCGCTCCCCTGCAGGAGGCGTGCGGCGCCGGCGAAGAACCGGAGCTCGTCCACGCACGGGGGCAGTTCCTCGGCCAGGGTCAGGGCAACCGGCTTCCCGGTGTTCCGGCACTCGGCCTCCACCAGGTCGGCGGCCCGCTCTTCGACCGCGTCGGCGATCTTGAGCAGGGCAAGGCTGCGCTGCGCGGGGGTGGCGTCGCGCCAGGCCTCGCGGGCCGCCTCGGCGCTGCGCAGCGCCGCGTCCACGTCCTCCGGCCCGGACACCGGCGCAATCGCGTAGGCCTCCCCGGTGCTGGGGTCAACGACCTCGCTGGTGCGGCCCGCCGCGGCCGTCACGAACTCGCCGTTCACGAAGTTCTTCAGGTCCGCCACGCTGGCGCCGGGCTGCACGGTCGCTGTCAAGGTCCGCCTCCTCAGGGCGATGTTCCTGGCCACGGCGCCGGCACCTCAACCTCTCCAGCAGCCGCCGATGGGTCCGGCAGTCGTAGAAAGCCGATGGGTCCGACACTCGCAGAAAAATGTTTCGCGAACAAGTGAATCCGTTGCATATACCATGCGTAGCAACGAAATCAGTTGACAAGTGGGGCGAGCGTGACACCATAGCTTGCGAAGGAGGATCGCATGGCGCACACCCCGGCCACGCCCGCGATCCCGGGTGCGCTGAGCGGGGACCCGGCTCCGGCCAGCCGGAACGGCCGCTCCGCCACCCGCGGCTCCTCGGGCACCGCGCTGGACCACCTCTCCAAGCAGATTATCGAGCAGCTCCAGGAGGACGGCCGCCGCTCCTACGCCGCCATCGGCAAGGCGGTCGGGCTGTCCGAGGCCGCGGTCCGGCAGCGGGTGCAGCGGCTGGTGGACGCGGGGATCATGCAGATCGTCGCGGTGACCGACCCGCTGATGCTCGGCTTCAGCCGGCAGACCATGATCGGCGTCAAGTGCGGCGGGGACCTCGAGCAGGTCGCCGACCAGCTGGCGGCCATGGATGAGATCGACTACGTGGTGATCACCTCGGGATCCTTCGACCTGCTGGTCGAGGCGGTCTGCGAGGACGACGGCCACCTGCTGGAGATCCTGAGCCGGGTACGCGGGGTACCCAGCGTGACCAGCACCGAGACCTTCGTGTACCTGAAGCTCCGCAAGCAGACCTACGGCTGGGGGACCAGATGACCACGTCAAGCGACCCGTATCGCAGCCAGGCCGGCGCTCCGCGCGGGGGGCCGGACCCGATGGGCCCGGACGCCGTCACGGACGGCGCCCTCGGCTCCGGCGGGCCGGCCGACCTGGCTCTCCAGGAGGCTGCGCGGCGCCACCTGTGGCTGCACTTCACCCGGATGTCGGCCTATGCCGACGCGGACATGCCGGTGATCGTGCGCGGCGAGGGCCAGTACGTCTGGGACCAGAAGGGCAAGCGCTACCTGGACGGCCTGTCCGGCCTGTTCGTCAGCCAGATCGGGCACGGCCGCAAGGAAGTCGCCGAGGCCGGCGCCCGGCAGGCCACGGAGCTGGCCTACTTCCCGCTCTGGTCTTACGCCCACCCGCGCGCGGTCGAGCTGGCCGAACGGCTGGCCGGGCTGGCCCCCGGCGACCTGAACCGGGTGTTCTTCACGACCAGCGGCTCGGAGGCGGTGGAGTCCGCCTGGAAGCTGGCCAAGCAGTACTTCAAGACGATCGGCGAGCCGGCCCGGTACAAGGTGCTCAGCCGGGAGATCGCCTATCACGGCACCTCGATGGGGGCGCTGGCCATCACCGGGCTGCCCTCGATCAAGGAGCCGTTCGAGCCGCTGCCCCCGGGCGGGGTGCGCATCCCGAACACCAACTTCTACCGCGCGCCGCGGTTCGTGTCCGACGACCTGACCGCGTTCGGCCTGTGGGCCGCGGACGAGATCGAGCGGGCCATCCTGCGCGAGGGCCCGGAGTCGGTGGCCGCGGTCTACCTGGAGCCGGTACAGAACTCGGGCAGCTGCTTCCCGCCGCCGCCCGGCTACTTCGCCCGGGTCCGGGAGATCTGCGACCAGTACGGCGTGCTGCTGGTATCCGACGAGGTCATCTGCGCGTTCGGACGGCTGGGCCACTACTTCGGCTCGCAGCGTTACGGCTACCAGCCGGACATCATAACCTTCGCCAAGGGAGTGACCTCCGGCTACGCGCCGCTCGGCGGCATGCTGGTCAGCGACCGGCTGATGGAGCCGTTCAGCGAGGGCACCGCCACGTTCCTGCATGGGGTGACGTTCGCCGGCCACCCGGTGTCCTGCGCGGTCGCCCTGGCCAACCTCGACGTGTTCGAGAAGGAAAACCTGCTGGACAACGTGCGGTCCAACGAGGCGACGTTCCGCGCCACCCTGGAGAAGCTGTCCGACCTGCCGATCGTCGGTGACGTGCGGGGCGACGGCTACTTCTACGGCATCGAGCTGGTCAAGGACAAGGCCACCCGGGAGACGTTCAGTGACGAGGAGTCGGAGCGGCTGCTCCGCGGCTTCCTGTCCCAGGCCCTGTTCGACGCCGGCCTGGTCTGCCGCGCCGACGACCGTGGCGACCCGGTGATCCAGCTGGCCCCGCCGCTGACCTGCGGCGTCGAGCACTTCACCGAGATGGAGCAGATCCTGCGCAGCGTGCTGAGCGAGGCCTGGTCGCGCATCTGAGCCCGGGCCTGGAACGGCTGAGCCCGGGTCTGGAACGGCGCGGCTAGCCCGCACGTTAGGCCCAGAGGAGCCAGCACATCAGGCTGCTGCACAGGCCCGCTGTACCGGCCCGCTGTACCGGCCTGTGCAGCAGGCCTGGGGCAGTCGGCCTGCGATGTGGCCAAAACGTGGCCATATCTTCGGGTGATGTTGAGCTGACAGGGGTAGTGCGCCGCCCGTGGAGTACTTCATCGGCGCGATCGCAGCGGTTCTGCTAGGCGCCGGTTTCGTGCTACAGCAGGACGCGGCGCAGCGCGTACCGCAGACCGACTTCCTGCGTGCGCGGCTGGTGGCTGACCTGCTGCGGCAGCGGCGCTGGCTGGCCGGGCTGAGCCTCATGATCGCGGGAATGCTGCTGTCCGCGTGGGTCATCGGTCACATGGTGCTCGCCCTCTCCGAGCCGCTGCTGGCTACCAACCTGCTGTTCGCGCTGATCATCGCCGGGCGCGTCTCCGGCCAGCCGCCTCACGCCCGTGAGCTGATCGGGGCGGTGATCCTGCTGGGCGGGGTGAGCGCCCTGTCCGTGGCACGGTCGGTGACCTCGGTGCAGGACTCGGTAGGCTCCCCCGCGTACTGGCCGTACGCGGGGGCGGCCATCGCCGCCGCCGCGGCCTGCTTCGCCCTGGCTGGCCGGCGCCGCCGGGGTGAGATGCGCGGCCTGCTGACCGGAGTGTCCGCCGGGCTGGTGCTCGGCGTCCAGGACGCGCTGACCCGGATCAGCGTGCGGTCGCTGGGCAGCCTGCACGACGCGGCCCGGCTGCTGACCAGCTGGCCGGCCTACTCCCTGGTCGCCGTGGGCGTCATCGCCCTGTGGCTGATGCAGAGCGCGTTCAGCTCGGCCCCGCTGCACGCTTCGCTGCCCGGGGTCACGGCCGCCGAGCCGGTGTCCGGGATCGTCCTCGGCGTGGTGGCCTTCCGGGAGAAGGTCCCCGCCTCCCCCGGGCTCATCGCGCTCCAGGTGGCGGGGCTGATCGCGCTGGTCCTCGGGGTGATCCTGGTGGCCCGGTCGCCGTTGCTGGCGAACCTGCGCCAGTACCGCGGGCCAGCCGAGCACCTGCTGCGCCGTGACCGTGAGCAGTCACGGCGGGGGCGCCCCGCGGCCGGTGCGGACGTCAGGGCCGGCCTGATCAAACCCGGGCCGGGCAACCCCGGCCCCGCCTGCGGCCCGGATCTGGCCCAGCCGCCGGGTCCTTTGCCGCCACGGCCCGGCGCCCGCTGAGGAACCCCTGGCGACCAGGATTCCTGCGTGTCGCGGACTGAGCGAGGGCACATTTAGGACTATCAGGTATCTTATGCGGGTAATACCGGCAACAGTTTTGTGTCACGCCGAAGCGGGAAAGTACCGCGTATGCCAACGGACAGGTCAGCGGGCCGGATCCGCGCATTTGCCTTTGGCGCCGCTACGCTTTTCGATATCACTGGCGCTGTCATCTACCGGGCCCTCCGGGCCGAGATGCCGGACCCCGGGAAAGTTCCGGCAGAAGGCCCGTTCCAGCTCGCCACGAAAACAATCGAGGACGCGCATTCAGAGGCGGTTATGCGCGCCACCCGGACGAATGGCGCGGACGTCTCCGCGTGACTGGCGATGACGGCACCATTGAGTCGGGCCACCCGCCCGATCCGGCATCCGGCCTGAGCAGCACGCCCGATCCGGCATCCGGCCTGAGCAGCACGCCCGATCCGGGACCAGGCCCGGGCCGCACGCCCGACCAGTCGCCGCCGGGCGCTAGCGGCCCGCGGGACCCGCGTCATCCGCGCGTCCCGCTGCCCGGATTCGGGGTGGCCCACCCGGGCACGGCGCCGAACCCCGGCCCGGGCACCGGTCCGGGCGGCAGTGCCGGCCCGGCCCGGGAGGCCGACCCGGGCGCGGACCTGCCTCCGGACGCGGCCGCCGCGCCACCCCGCCCAGCCCGGGCGGCCACGCCTGGCCCGGCCGCCCCACCCGCCCGGGCCCAGCCGGCTCCCCCGGCGGCGCCCGCCGCAGCGGCCGGCCCTGGCGCCACCGTTCCACCCGGCGGCACCACTCCCCCGCCGGACATCGACCAGATCGCCAGCCAGGTGTACGAACGGATCGGTGACAAGATGGACCACCGCCCGGATACGGCCCAGGACACGCCCCCTGCGGAGCAGGCGATCATGCTTCGCGACAAGGCGCCCGAGCTGTACGACCTGTGGCTCAAGATCGCGCAGGAGAAGGCAGCGACCAGCAACTATGTCCAGCGTGCGCCCTACGAGGTGCCGGAGCGGCTGGCCCAGAGCGGCCGGCCGCGGGCGCTGAGCGCCATGATCGTGGTGCTCGCCTTCTGCGGGTACCTGGCCTCGCTGGGCGGCCCCGGGCCCTACATCGGCGGCCTGATCGCGATCCTCGACCTGCTGGTCATGCTGGCCCTGTTCTTCGGGCTGCGGCCCGATCACCTGACCGACTCCAGCCGGCCGCGCAAGCGCCGGTTAATACGGGCGGCCCGGCGTATCCGGCCGGGACGTCGCCTGCCCGGGCCTGCTGAGCCTGGCGCACCAGGCCCGACGTACTGAGCCCCCCGGGCGCCGGACGCGCGCGGGGGGCTCAGCACCTACCGCCGGGCCCCAGCCCGGCCGGACCGCCGGATCAGCAACTTCGCTGAATCTGCGGGTTGGCCAGCACGGGACTGATGATCGTCCCGCCGTACCTCGCCACGTTGGGCGTGCCGTACTGCGCATCGCCGCCGAAATCGGTGAGGGTCTTGCCCGGGATGACGTCGCCGAAGTTCCACACACAGCCCAGTTGGTGACTCCGGCTGAGCGACCAGAAGGCGTAGAACTTCGCGCCCAGCGGAGGCGCCGTGCACCCGGCCCCGGTCGCCACATTGCAGTCCGCTTCCGAGCCCGCGATGTCGGTCTCGAACTGGATCTTCGGATAACTCCTGCCCTGCGAGAACGGGCCTATATAGGCGAACGACGTGGGATGCCCACGAGAGCCATCCGGCCAGTCGTGAATATAGGAACTCCCATCGAAATCGAGGTCACCATTCTGGAAGAAATTATCCTGGCACCCGGCTATCGGCCAGCTTAGTTTCGTAGTGACTCCGTTGACGACGACCGGGCGCGGACCGGCGGGCACACACGTCATATCCGAGTACTCGCACAGGTCCCCGGAGTTGAAGTTGTCGCTGGGACAGGCCCCGCCACCTTCAGTGGTCGCGTTCTGGCAGACGCCCGTGGTGGCATTGCAGGGGCCTTCACCGACCTTCCCGCGGCCTTCGAACCCGCCGACGCACGTCTGCGCGGTGTCCGGGTCGCTGAACGACTGGCCGTCCGCGAAGCTCGCCGTGTACGGGTAGGAGTTGGTGATCGAGGAGCACGGCTCGAAGTGCCCCATCTCCTGCTCCATCAGCACCCCGCCCTCGAGCGCGGCCCAGGGCACCTGGTTCTGCTGCCTGGCGGTGTTGTACTCGGGGTGGAAGTTGAACGGAGTGCCGTCGCAGGTCACCGGGTTGGTGTTCATGAACCCGTTCTTGCCGCTGGCCACCATGTACCCGGTCTGGTGGGTGGTCAGGTCGCTAGCCACGACAAGCAGTCCCTGAGACGTGTCACGCAAGCTCAGGGCGAGCGAGTCGCCCTGATTCATCAGGAGCGTCTGCGCGTTGGGCGCGAACGTGCTCACGTCGGACAGCTGCGGGCTAGGCGGCCCGGTCGGCACGCCATTGCGCTGCAGGAAGGCGAAGTTGGTCGGCTCCTCGCAATTCGCGTTGAGCCCGACGAAGTTGAACTGGGATTCCAGGCTGTCAATGGTGAGCGCCGCACACCAATGCGTCGGATCGCAGCTGGGTGCATCGATGAACGGCTGATACCCGGGCGGATAGAGCTGGACCTCCAGGAACGCCGAGCCGGCCGCGTTGGGATCGCTGATGGCCCCGCTGTTGGTGTCGCTGTCCGGCTTGCACGGGTTCAGCGGATAGGAGTTGGGGTCGCAGATGGGCAGCCCGAACCACGGGGCCGGGCTGAGCTCGGCGTAGTCGCTGACCGTCTTGCCGTTCGGCGAGATGGTCGGCTTGCCCCTCGGGTCCCTGGGCAGCCGCATGACGTAGCTCATGGTGTTCCCGCTGCCGGGGGCACTTGAGATGAACTTGACCGACGGCTCATCGTGGCCGACATAGACCTTGTTGTCCTCGAACCGGCCGCCCCAGGTGCCACGGGGATCGGTGCACCCACCGCCGAGATCGACCTTCACGTCGTGGTACTTGGGGCTATGCCCGTTGCAGTCCATCATGCCGGTGCCGTGGGGCTTGACCCCTGCACTGGCGCTCGCCGCGGCCGGCTTGGCCGAGGCCGCGCTGGCGGCCAGGCCGCTCCAGGTCGCTGTTCCGATGATGACGATTAATGTTCCTGCCAGCGCGCACAGTCGCGCCCACCGCTTGCCCATCGTGGTCCTTCCGGGAGGTTCGCCAGAACACCCAAGCGACATGCGGGCGCCTGCACGAAGCCCCGGTGATGGCCCCCCGCGCAACCGCCCCAGAGCTCATCTCATGGGCTCTGGAGACGTCTTATTGCCTTGCTGAGGATTTTGTCAACCCTTTATCCGGCTAACCACTGATTTCACCGGATACTTTTTGTTATTCCGGTCTGTCCCTATCCAGCTTGCAGCGTGCCTGGCCCGGGCCAGGCACCCGCCAGGCACGGGGTCGTTAAGGTAAAGAAAATGCAAAAAGTGCGCGGGCAGCCCCTCTCGGGACTGCCCGCGCACCTGCAGAATGCCGGCCGTAGGCGGTCTGGCCGCCTGAGCAACCGGGTCCGGTCAGACCGGGCGGACCTGCTCAGCCTGCGGACCCTTCGGGCCCTGGCCTGCGGTGAACTCGACTCGCTGGTTCTCCTGCAGGCTGCGGAAACCGTCAGTCTGGATTGCGGTGTGGTGTACGAAGACGTCGGCGGTGCCGTCATCAGGGGCGATGAATCCATAGCCCTTGTCAGCGTTGAACCACTTCACGGTGCCCTGAGCCACGTGCTCTTCTCCTACGGGAACGATTATCGGGATCCACGGACGTGTCTCCCGGGTTGCTGCGACAGTCTGCCCTGCGACCGCGGGGCACTGTGTGATCCACGGCTCCGGTCAACGAATTCACCGGCGCCGACACGCTCACGAACTTCGGCTACAACCAACGACCATTGAACACCATCACGCGGCGTGGCGCTGACGGCTCGCCTAGTTGTCACGATCTGTCCTCGTCAGCGGCGCCGGCCGTGGCGGCGGGAAGCCCGTTGACCAGGGGACCTTACGTGCGGAAAACTGCCTCCTAGGTTGCTGTTCACGCGGAAATAGTTGATTACCTGCTCATCGGCAACGGAAAGAGTTGTGATGACCCACCAGCCTTCCCCGATCGACCGAGGCAGGCTCGCCGAGCTGACCGACCGTGAGCTGCGCCGCTTCGCTGACGGGCACCCGGCCTCGGCGGAACTGTTCGCCCGGGGCCAGCAGTCGCTCATCGGCGGGGTGCCGATGCCCTGGATGATGCGCTGGGCCAGCGGGATCCCGCCGTTCGCCGCGCGTGCGGCGGGCGCCACCATCACCGATGTGGATGGGCACGAGTACGCCGACCTGTGCCTGGGCGACACCGGCGCCATGACCGGGCACGGCCCGCCGTCCGTGCTGGCCGCCCTGGCCGAGCAGGGCCGGCGCGGCATCACCACGATGCTGCCGACGGAGGATTCGCTCTGGGTGGCCGAGGAACTGGGCCGGCGGTTCGGCGTGGCCCGGTGGCTGTTCACGCTCAGCGCGACCGACGCGAACCGCGCGGCGCTGCGCATCGCGCGGCAGATCACCGGCCGCCCCAAGGTCCTGGTATTCAGCTACTGCTACCACGGCTCGGTCGACGAGACCTTCGCCGTGCGGAACTCCGACGGCGCGACAGTGTCGCGGGAAGGCAACGTGGGACCGCCGGTCGATCCCGCGGCCACCACGATCGCGGTGGAATTCAACGACCTGGATTCCGCGGCGAAAGCGCTGGCGGACGGGACAGTGGCCTGCATACTCGCTGAGCCAGCCATGACCAACATGGGCATCATCCTTCCCGACCCCGGCTACCACGAGGCCCTGCGTGAGCTCACCCGGGCGGCGGGCACGATGCTGATCATCGACGAGACGCACACACTGTCGGCCGGTCCCGGGGGCTGCACCGCCGCCTGGGGCCTCGCCCCGGACCTGGTGACGCTGGGCAAGGCCATCGGCAGCGGGGTCGCGTCCGGGGCGCTGGGCATCAGCGGCGAGGCGGTGGGCCAGATGCTGGCCCAGGTCGACGCGGACTACGAGGACACCGGCGGCATCGGCGGCACGCTGGCCGGCAACGCGCTGTCTCTCGCCGCCATGCGGGCCACGCTGAGCACCGTGCTCACCCCGGGGGCCTGGGACCGGATGATCCCGCTGGCTACCAGGTTCCGCCGGGGCGTGGAGGATGCCGTGCTCGAGTCCGGCCTGGGCTGGCATGTGACCCAGCTCGGCTGCCGGGCCGAGTACCGCTTCCAGGCGGACTCACCGCGTAACGGGACCGAGGCCCACGAGGCCACCGATTCCGGCCTGGAGCGCTATTTTCACCTGCACGCGATGAACCGGGGCGTGCTGATCACCCCCTTCCACAACATGGCGCTCATGTCACCCGTCACCCAGGAGTCCGACGTCGACCGCCATACCGCCGTCTTCCGCGAGGCCATTGCCGACCTCCTGGGCGTCCCCTGACGGGCGCGCAGCCCTAACCGGAGCCAGCGGGTCACCTGGGCCGGGCGGGATGCCTGGTGCGGAAGACTCGTACTGGTAGCAGCCGTCGGGTGAGCACTACTTAAGCCCCGGACGTGAAGTCCTGAGGACAGAGCGTGCCACTGCCGGCGACCGGGAAGATGGACTGCTGATGGGGTGGCGTGCCCGGCACCGGAGACCCGGCCACGAGGCTCTGGTGACCTAGATCGACGATGATCACAACCCGTGCCGGGTACCCGCCCCGGCCCGCTTCCCGCTCCTCCACGCGCCCGCCCGCACCCCGCCAGTCCCTCGCGCCCCGCCAGCCCCAAACCCGTTTCGTGATCAAACGTCTGGTGTCGCTGGAGCGACACCAGACGTTTGATCACGAAACCCTCGCCCGGCGGGGGCGGGGCGTGACGGTGAGCCAGGGGCTGCGCGGCCCCCGGGATCCCCAGCTGAGCCGGGACCGGGAGCTCAGCCGCCCTGCCTGCGGGTCCCGGGAGTCTCCCGGTGAGCACCGTCTACGAGGTGGCGGACCGCGGCGCGTCGGGCAGTCCGCCGTTCGTCAGCCTGCACTACTTCAACTTCCCGACGTCCTGATCGGGCGCGGGCCTGGTCACCCGCTGGCCAGGCCCGGGCCACTCCCCTGGCACCTACCAGATGACCTTGCTCGAGACCGGCAGCCGCCAGACACCCTCGGCCACGACCAGGGCCTCCCCGCCCAGCAACACGTCGTCCCCGTCCAGCGCCACCCGGACCAGCCCGCCGCGCGCGGACAGCTGCCGGCCGGTCAGCGGCTGGCGGCCCAGCCGCGCGATCCAGTACGGTCCCAGCGCACAGTGCGCGGACCCGGTCACCTGATCCTCGATCCCGGTCGCCACCTGGAAAAAACGGGACACGAAGTCGGCCGTGTCGTCCGCGACGATGTCGACCTCCCCGGCGAAGTCCCAGCGCACCGCGGTGACGATCAGCCCGCGGACCGGCAGCTCCCGCAGCGCGGCCAGGTCAGGCCCGAGGTCGCGGACGGCGGCCGGCGAGTCCAGCACCGCCATCACGTCCAGGTCATTGCGGAGCATCGCCGTCACCGGGACCGGCAGCACGGCGCGCACCGCGTCGGCGAGCCCGCCGTCAGCCAGCGGTTCCGGGGCCAGGCTGGGGAACCGCAGCTGGATCAACTCGCCGGCAGACTGGGCCTCCAGCGGACCGTACCGGGTGTCGAACCGGATCCGATCGCCTACCGGATGCCCGTCGTCGAGAATCACCCGCGCCGCCGCCAGCGTGCCGTGTCCGCATAGTTCCAGCTCGCCGTGGGCGGTGAACCAGCGCAGCCCGAACCGTCCGGGCTCGCCTTCCGGCCAGACCAGCGCGGTCGCGGGCTGGTTGAGCTCGGCCCCGATCAGGGGGCCGAATTCCTCCTCCGGCTCGGACTCCAGCACCACTACCGCCGCGGAATTCCCCTCGAACGGACCCGGCGCAAACGCATCCACCTGGAAAAGCCGCGCAATCGTCACTCTCCCATCATCCCCGCCCCGGCTGGCGCGCGTGCGGCAGGCCCGGCGGCCGCGGCAATCCGGTCCGCCCGTTTTTCCGCAACGAAGACCTCGCCCACGCACCCCTCCATCCCACGCGTGACAGACTTGCCGGGTGGGTGTCTACGGGGACCAGGTGCTACCCCGTGCCCTCGATCTCTGGATGCGCGGCGCGGACGTCCGCCAGTTGCGTGCCCGGGTCGCCGCCGGGATGAGTGGCGTGGTGGTCGAGATCGGCTTCGGGTCCGGGCTGAACGTCCCGCTCTACCCGGCCGGGGTGACCCGGGTCCTGGCCGTGGACCCGGCCACAGTGGGCCGGCGTCTCGCCGCCACGCGGATCGCCGCCCACGCGGCGCCGGTCGAGTTCATCGGAAGCGACGCCCAGGCGCTGCCGGTGGCCGGGGCCAGTGCCGACTTCGTACTCAGCACCTGGACGCTGTGCACGATCCCGGACCCGGGCCGGGCGCTCGCCGAGGCGTACCGGGTGCTGCGGCCCGGGGGTGCGCTGCACTTCCTGGAGCACGGGCTGTCACCCGAGGCGCGGGTGGCCCGCGTGCAGCGCAGGCTCACCCCGCTGCACCGCCGGATCGTCGGCGGCTGTCACCTGGACCGCCCGATCGCGGACCTGGTGAGGGGCGCCGGGTTCCGGCTGACCCGGCTGGAGAACTACTACTTTCACCGCCCGCGGGCCGTGGGCTACACCTACGAGGGCGTCGCCACCAAGAAGTAGGCGACGGCCCCCACAGCGCCCGCCGGCGGGAACTAGGAGACGGTGGGAACTAGGGGACGGTGGGAACTAGGCGACGGCGGGGACGGCGGGCCGCCGGCGGGAACTAGGACGGCCGGGACGGCGGGCCGCCGGCGGACCCTCAAAGCGGCCGGCGCCCGATGAACAGGTGCGCGGGCATCCCTACGTCAGCGCCCGGCCGGTCCGGTGCGTCGGCGGCGAGCCGCGCCTCCGGCTCGAATCCGGTGTCCGCCAGCAGGCGCAGCCACTGATCACGCCGGAACGCGCCCAGCCGGTGGGCCTCACGGACGAGCTGGACCGCACCGTCCGCCTCCCGCAGGGTGAACTCGTACTCCACCCGGATCCAGTCGTCGTCGGGATCGGGGTCCCAGGTCCATTCGCGGAAGCTGCCCTGGCGGCCGTCCGGGTCGGTGCTCCCGCCGCCGCCCGACCCGGCCGCGAACGTCTCGGCGGTATAGTCCGGCACGAACACCGCCATCCCGCCCGGCCTGCAGTGCGCGAAGGCCGTCGCGACGAGCTGCCGCAGATCATCCGCGTCGGTCACGTAGTCGACCGCGTCGTGCACCAGGACAGCGTCGAACGTCCGGCCCAGCCGGATCGTGCGCATATCGCCCTGACAGTGCGCGCACTCGGGGTTGAGCCGCTGCGACACGGCCAGCATCCCGGCCGACAAGTCGACCAGCGTCAGGTCAAGCCGGTCCTTCAGGTGCACCGCGACGTGCCCGCCGCCGCTGCCCAGATCCAGCATGTCGCGGACGTCGATGACCGCCGAGGCGAACAGCTCCGCGAGGTAGGCGGCCTCTGCCGCGTACTCCCCCGGCGGCGAGATCAGCGGCCACCAGTCCGCCAGCTCCTGGTACAGGCGGTACTCCCCCGGCATGCCAGCCATCATGCCGTACCGCAGCGCCTGTGCTACCAGCGCCTGTGCCGGGCGCCGAGGACCCGGGCGCCTGTCCCCCGCTGTGCTCCACAATGTGCAGGGCCGCGGGTACGGGATCACTCTGTATACCCTCTGGGGTATCCTGGGGCGAACCGCCAGGGAGGCAGCTGAATGAAGATCGACGACGAGGCCGTGGGCCAGGTGCTCAACCGGCTCCGCCGCGCCCAGGGCCAGCTGGCCGGGGTCATTTCCATGATCGAATCCGGGCGGGACTGTACCGAGGTGGTCACCCAGCTCGCGGCGGCATCCCGGGCGCTGGACCGGGCCGGCTTCAAGATCGTGGCCAGCGGCATGCGCCAGTGCCTGGCCGCCGAAGACGGTGACGCCCCGATGACCGAGGAGCAGATGGAGAGGATGTTCCTCACCCTCGCCTGACGGATGGGGCCGCACGCGAGGCCGGTGGTCCGCGGGCGGCTGGTGTCGGGCACTGGACACGGACAGTTCACGACCGGGAAGTGGCCACCCTGGTGAGCCAGCGGGTGCCGCTGGCAGCCTTGCGGCATGGCCGCTGCGGATGACCCGGCACGCAGAGCCCTGCTGCGCCGCGGCTTTGCCCTGGAGTATGTGACCCTGTCCTGGAACGTGGCCGGGATCGTGGTGCTCGCCGTCGCCGCGCTGACGGCCCGGTCGGTGGCACTGGCCGGGTTCGGCCTGGACTCACTGATCGAGATCGGCGCCTCCACCACCGTTATCTGGGAATTGTCAGGAAGCGGCGCGCAGCGGCAGCGGCGGGGCCTGCGGCTGATCGGGTATGCGTTCGCGGCCCTGGCCGCCTACCTGCTGATCCAGTCCAGCGTGGCGCTGGCCACCGGGTATCGCGCTCGGCACTCCCTGCCCGGGATGGGCTGGACCGCGGCGACCGCGGTGGTCATGTTCCTCCTGGCGGCCGGCAAGGCCCGGACCGGCCGGGCCCTGGACAACCCGGTGCTGCGGACCGAGGGCCGGGTGACGATGATCGACGGGATCCTCGCCACCTCGGTCCTGCTGGGGCTGGCGCTCAACGCCGGGCTCGGCTGGTGGTGGGCGGACCCGGCCGCCGGTTACGTGCTGGTCTTCTACGCCTCCCGCGAAGTCCGAGAGATCTTCACGGCCGGGCCCTGAGGGGTGACCGGCCGCGTTCACCTGTCACCAGCCCGGCCCCGCCCGGCGGGACGCGAGGCCCTAGCCTTGGTGCCGCCGTCTACCGGAAGGGAGCTGGGCTGGCGATGCTGGCACCACGGGACAGCCGCAGCCGGGACTGCCGCCGCCTCGACGGGCTCTGGCGATTCCGTTTCGACGCGGGAGGCGAGGGCACTGCCGGCCGCTGGTGGCGGGGACCGCTGCCGGGCGCGCGGGAGATGGCCGTCCCGGCGAGCTACAACGACCTGGTGACCGAGGCGGCGGAGCGCGAGCACGTGGGCGACGTGTGGTACCAGCGCGAGGTCCGGGTGCCCGCGACGTGGCAGGACCGGCGCATCGTGCTGCGCTGCGACTCGGCCACCCAAAACGGCACGGTGTGGGCCGGGGACACCCAGGTCGCTGAGCACTCCGGCGGGTACACGCCGTTCGAGGCCGAGGTGACCGACCTGGTCACCTGCGGCGAGATGCTGCGGCTGACGGTGCGGGTCGGCAGCGAGCTCAGCATGGACACGATCCCGCCCGGCGTGGCGTCCCGCAGCCCGGCGGGACGCACGAGACTGCGGTACTTCCATGACTTCTTCAACTACGCGGGGCTGCACCGCTCGGTGTGGCTCTGCACCACGCCGCGCAGCTACATCGCCGACCTGGCCGTCGGCACCTGGTACGACCCGGGGACTTCGGACGGCGAGGTGACGTACCACCTCGACGTCGCCGGGGCCGGCCCCACGTCGGTGCGGCTCCGGGACGCGGCCGGGACCGTGGTGGCCGAGGGCGCCGGCCCGGACGGCGTCCTGGCCGTGCCCCACGCCAGGCCGTGGGACCCCGGTGACCCGCATCTGTACCGCCTGGACGCGCGGCACGGCGACGACGAGTACTGCCTGCCGGTGGGCATCAGGACCGTCCAGGTGGACGGGGCCCGCCTGCTGCTCAACGGGGACCCGGTCCGGCTCCGCGGCTTCGGCATGCACGAGGACAGCGTCCTGCACGGCAAGGGCCATGACGACACGAGGATGGTGCGCGACTTCGCGCTGCTGCGGTGGATCGGCGCCAACTCGTTCCGCACCTCGCACTACCCGTACGCAGAGGAGGTCCTCGACTACGCCGACCGGCAGGGCCTGCTCGTGATCGACGAGACCTCGGCGGTCGGCCTGCACCTCAGCCTGGGGAACATGGGCGATCCCGGGGCACGGACCTTCGGCCCTGGCGCCATCGGCGAGCAGGCCGCCGCCGCGCACCTGGCCGCCATCCGGGAGCTCATCGCCCGGGACCGCAACCACCCGAGCGTCATCGCCTGGTCCATCGCCAACGAACCGGATACCGCCGAGCCGGCCGCCCGCGAATACTTCGCGCCGCTGGCCGCCGCCGCGCGCGAACTGGACGCGAGCCGCCCGGTCTGCTTCGCCAACGTCGCGACCGCGCCGCCCGAGGCCGACGTGGTCACCGACCTGTTCGACCTGGTCTGCGTCAACCGCTACTACGGCTGGTACGCCGACCCCGGGGACCTGGACTCGGCTGAGAAGGATCTGGAGGCCGAACTCCGGGCCTGGGCCCGGCACGGCAAGCCCATCGTGGTCACCGAGTTCGGGGCCGACGCCCTCGCGGGGCTGCACGCGCTGCCGCCGGTCATGTGGTCCGAGGATTACCAGACGGCGCTGATTGCGATGTCAGCGCGGGTGTTCCGGCGGATCCCCGAGGTGATCGGCGAGCACGTGTGGAACTTCGCCGACTTCGCCACCGCGCAGGCGGTGCACCGGCCGGGCGGCAACCACAAAGGCGTGTTCACCCGGGACCGGCAGCCCAAAGCCGCCGCCTGGCTGCTGCGTGACCTCTGGAACCATCCGTCACCTTGAGGTGACCTGCGTCGCCCCTGCGTGACCGCTAGGCTACGTCTGGTGACCAATCATTTCCAGGCGAACGGCGGCATCTCCCACGCGTACCTGGCCAACCAGCTGGCCGGCAACGGCCAGTCGATCGACAACCTGGCCTTCATCACGTCCCTGGCCCGCGGCAACCTCGAGCTGCTCGCCCGCGGCGGCGCGGGCACGTTCGTCAAGCTGAACTACCTGGACGCGACCGGGACCGAGCGCACCGGGCTCGCCGTCACGACCGGGACGAGCACCCCGATCATCTCGGTCGCACCAGAGGCGAACGGCGCGGCCACCCTGGACCTGGAGAACAACGGCCTGACCGGCGTGCAGACCGTGATCCCGTCACCGGACAACCACGGCCAGCTGAACCTGGACGGGCTGCTGGCCCTGGCGCCCCAGCCCGAGCCGGCCACGCCCGCCCAGGGAGGCGTCCTGTACGTGGATTCGGCCGACGGCGCGCTGAAGTTCAAGGGCAGCGCGGGCACGGTCACCACCGTCGCCCCCGCCTGACGCTGGCGGCGGGCGTGGGACTTTGAAGGCATTACGATTCACCCGGCCTTCCTCCCGCATGACGACCCGCAGCGACTTCAGGAGTGACCATGACCGGCTCTTCCACCCAGGGAATCAGGACCGTGCTGCATCCCGTGTCCGACCCGGCGACGGCGAAGACGGTGTACACCGCCCTGCTCGGCGTCCCGCCGCTGCTTCAGGACCGATGAGCGCCGGTCCCCGCTCCGGCGCTCAGCGTCGTCACGACACCGAGCATCGGCTCACCAACGACATCGATCTCTGGGTGGCCAGTGCCTCGGCGGACGATAAGCCGTATCTGGTGCCGCTGTCCTTCGACTGGGACGGCGAGGCGCTGCTGGTGGCCACGCCGACGGACAGCCCGACCGGCAGGAACCTGGCTGCCACCCGGGCCGTCCGGCTGGGGCTGGGCCACACCCGCGACGTGTCTATGATCGAGGGCGAAGTCGAGGTCCTCGAGATGGACGCGCTGGCGCAGGAGCGGAGTGACCGGTTCGTCGCGCGCACCGGCTTCGACCCGCGTGCGCTGGCCACGCCGTACCGCTGGTTCCGCATCTCGCCGCGCCGGATCCAGGCTTGGCGCGAGGCGAACGAGCTGCCCGGACGCGAGCTGATGCGCGACGGCCGCTGGTTGGTCTGACGTCTCGGACGGGCGCGCCGCGTCGCCGGGGCCCAGAGGCTCCAAGCTGGTCAGATCGAGCCAGGCGACGCCGATGGAGACCGGGGAAGGCGGCCCCGTCTAACAGATGGAGACACGATGAGCATGGCCACGAGAGCGGACCCGCGCTCGCCTGCGCTGCACGTTGCCGACAGCCACGATCTGATCCGCGTGCACGGCGCGCGCGTGAACAACCTCAAGGATGTCAGCGTCGAGATCCCGAAGCGCCGGCTGACGGTGTTCACCGGCGTCTCCGGCTCGGGCAAGAGCTCGCTGGTGTTCGGCACGATCGCCGCGGAGTCACAGCGGATGATCAACGAGACGTACAGCGCCTTCGTGCAGGGCTTCATGCCGACGCTGGCGCGGCCCGAGGTCGACGTACTCGAAGGGCTGACGACCGCGATCATCGTCGACCAGGAGCGGATGGGTGCCGACCCCCGCTCCACGGTCGGCACCGCCACCGACGCCAACGCGATGCTGCGAATCCTCTTCAGCCGACTCGGGCAGCCGCACATCGGCTCGCCCCAAGCGTTCTCTTTCAACGTCGCCTCAATCAGCGGGGCGGGTGCGGTCGCATTCGAGCGCGGCGGGAAGACCGTGAAGGAGCGGCGCAGCTTCAGCATCACCGGCGGCATGTGCCCGCGCTGCGAAGGCCGGGGCTCGGTCACCGACTTCGACCTGTCGCAGCTCTTCGACGACTCCAAGTCGCTTGCCGAGGGCGCGATCCTGGTTCCTGGCTACACCGTGAACAGCTTCTTTACCGTGCAGGTCTACATGGGGTCGGGCCACCTCGACCCGGACAAGCCGATTCGCAAGTACACCAAGAAGGAGATGCAGGACTTCCTCCACCACGAGCCGGTCAGGGTGAAGGTCAACGGCGTCAATGTCACCTACGAGGGGCTGATCCCCAAGATCCAGAAGTCGATCCTGTCCAAGGACCGGGAGTCGCTGCAGCCGCATTTGCGGGCGTTCGTGGACCGGGCGGTCACCTTCACTACCTGTCCCGAGTGCGGCGGCACCCGGCTCAGCGAGGCGGCACGGTCGTCGAAGATCAAGCGGATCAACATCGCCGACGCGTGTGCGATGCAGATCAGCGACCTCGCCGAGTGGGTGCGGGGTCTGGACGAACCGCCGGTGGCGCCACTGTTGACGTCGCTGGGGGAGATCCTCGACTCGTTCGTCGAGATCGGGCTGGGCTACCTCAGCCTCGACCGCGCGTCGGGCACGCTGTCGGGCGGCGAGGCGCAGCGGATCAAGATGATCCGTCACCTCGGGTCCTCGCTCACCGACGTTACCTATGTCTTCGACGAGCCGACGATCGGGTTGCACCCCCACGACATCCAGCGGATGAACGACCTGCTCCTGCGGTTGCGCAACAAGGGCAACACCGTGCTGGTCGTAGAGCACAAGCCGGAGGCGATCGCGATCGCCGAGCACGTCGTCGACCTCGGCCCGGGCGCCGGCACCGAAGGTGGCGAGGTGGTGTTCGAGGGCACCGTCGAGGGGCTGCGGGCCAGCGGCACGGTCACCGGGCGGCACCTGGACGACCGCGCCTCATTGAAGCCGTCGGTGCGGACGCCGTCAGGAGTGCTGGAGGTGCGCGGCGCCAGCGCACACAACCTGCAGGACGTCGATGTCGAGATACCGCTCGGCGTGCTGGTGGTGGTGACCGGCGTGGCCGGGTCGGGAAAGAGCTCACTGATCCACGGCTCAGTGTCGGGCCGGGACGGGGTGGTGTCGGTCGACCAGGCAGCGATCAAGGGCTCGCGGCGCAGCAACCCGGCGACGTACAGCGGACTGCTCGACCCGATCCGCAAGGCGTTCGCGAAGGCCAACGGCGTGAAGCCGGCGCTGTTCAGTGCCAACTCCGAGGGCGCCTGCCCCAACTGCAACGGCGCCGGTGTCATCTACACCGACCTGGCGATGATGGCCGGCGTCGCCACCGTCTGCGAGGAGTGCGAGGGGAAGCGGTTCGAGGCATCGGTGCTGGAGTACCACCTCGGCGGCCGCGACATCAGCGAGGTGCTCGCGATGTCGGTGACGCAGGCCCAGGAGTTCTTCGGCGCCGGCGAGGCGCGCACGCCGGCCGCGCACGCCGTCCTCGACCGGCTTGCCGACGTCGGGCTCGGCTACCTCAGCCTCGGCCAGCCGCTCACTACGCTGTCCGGCGGCGAGCGGCAGCGGCTCAAGCTGGCCACCCGCATGGCCGGGAAGGGCGGCGTCTACGTCCTCGACGAGCCGACCACCGGCCTCCACCTCGCCGACGTCGAGCAGTTGCTCGGCCGGCTCGACCGGCTCGTCGAGTCCGGCAAGTCGGTCATCGTCATCGAGCACCACCAGGCGGTCATGGCGCACGCCGACTGGATCATTGACCTCGGCCCCGGTGCCGGCCACGACGGCGGCCGGATCGTCTTTGAAGGCACACCCGCCGACCTTGTCGCCGCCCGCTCCACCCTCACCGGCGAGTACCTCGCGGCCTACGTCGGCACCTGACCGAGACCCGATGGTGGCCACGGTCTTGGCTGGCGTCGTACAAGAACCGCGGCCATGAACGGCCCAGTGGAGCCTGCACGATCGTCAGTTCACCACGCCGGGTCGGCCTGGCGCACCGCGCCGGATTGAACCGTTCGGCGCCTGGGTAGGTGCCAGCGGCGTAGTCCCGCTGACCAGGCCAAACGGGAACTCGCAAAGGAGGCCCCATGAGTCCCATCGCCACCGCCAGACGCACCGCTACCGCCACGGCCGCACTTGCCTTATTGGTCATCCCGGCCACGGCGAACGCCGCCTCGACCACCTGGACCGTCACGCATCCGCCGTACACCGCGGAGGACAGCGTCCCTTACGCGCCGCTGAATGCGATCTCGGCTGTCTCTGCGAGCAACGTCTGGGCTGTCGGCCAGAGTAGCGGCACCCCGCTCATCGAGCGATACAACGGCAGTTCCTGGGCGCAGAGCACGCTGCCGTCCGGCCCGTGCAGCGTGTTCGAAGCCGACTGCAACCTCACCGGTGTCAGCGGCGACTCCGCCAGCAACGTGATCGCCATCGGGAGCGGAACCATTCCCACCTCGGCAGGCTGGGAGGTCGAGACGCTCGCCTACCTGTGGAAAGGCTCGGCCTGGCACGCGCTGACCGTGCCGAGCAGCATCCCCAGCACCGCCATGGAGCACATCCAGGCGTTCTCGCCCACCGACGCATGGGCGGTGGGGACCGCTCCCAACGCGTCGGACACGGGGTCGGTGGTCGCAGCGGTGAACTGGAACGGCAGCACCTGGACCCAGGTCGCCACGCCGTTCTCGACCACGGTCAACCTGACCGTCAACGCGATCTCAGGCGACTCAGCGAGCGACATCTGGGTTGCCGGCGAGACGGCGACGCGCGGTTACACAGGCGGGCAGCGGACCTCCGTGATCCTGCACTACAACGGCTCGGCGTGGACGCAGGTGACCGTGCCGGACCAGAGCGGGCTGCTCGACGTCGACGCTGTCTCGCCGGCCGACGTCTGGGCGGTCGCGGCCGACGGCTCCGTGCTGAACTGGAACGGCTCGGCATGGACACTGATGACACAACTCGAGCTGTCTAACACCGCCGGGATCGCCGCGCTGTCGCCGACTGATGTCTGGGTCGCCCAGGTCGGAGACCTGGCCCACTACAACGGCACCAGTTGGACGACCGCGTCTGTGCCGTCCGGCGTGAACGTGGTCACCACCCATGCGGTTGTGTCGCCCGGGGACGTCTGGTTCGCCGGCTACTACTATCCGTCGAACGCCGTCACCGCGCCAGCGGTGCTGAGCACGAAATCCGGCTGACGAACCGATGAGGCGACGCTCGTCCAGCGTCATCTCAAGGGCGGTAGACATCGGCCCGATGGTCGATCCTGAGGACGACGACCCTAGGAGTTTCGTCTATCTCATAGATCACCCGGTAAGACCCGCGCCGGGCGGACCAGAGCCCCGACAGTTCGCGGCGCGGTGGCTTACCTACACGGCGCGGCGCGGCCAGCAGGTCGCCGGTCAGAAGCTCAGCGATCGCGGCGGCGACCCGTTCTGGCAGCCGGTCCATGGCAAAATACGCGGCCCACCGGCTCGCCGAGGCGGGGAAATCGGATGTCGCGCGGCGTGCGCATCTCGCGGTGAGGTGCGGCGATCAGGCCAGCGGGTTGCGCCAGCGCAGGCCGGGAAAGCGGGCGAAATCGGTGTCGTTCGAGAACATGTCCGCGTCGTATTCGAGCGCGAATGCGGCGAGCTGAACGTCAGTCGTGAGGTTTCCGCCGGTCCCGACACCCTGCAGGAGGCTGAAGGCAATTTCAACATGCCGCGGGCCGGGGACGAGGTGGCTGACGTTGGGCTGGCCGAGCCACTCGGATACGTATCCCGTGGCGGCATCAACGGTCAGCGGCGGGGACAGCACTCGCGGATTCGTCGCTATCCGGATGAACCCGAAGATGGCCGGGGAGGTGAGGCTGATCTCCGCGGCGGAGTTGACTGTTTCCTCCCACCACCCATGGGCGGCCTTGTGCTGCGGGAAGGCCGACACGACTGCGTAGAGCAGCAGATTGACGTCGGGAACGATCACGATCCGGGGCGCTTCCCGGCAGCAAGAATCGCCTCGTCCTCCAGTTCGTCGGCCAGGCGGTTGAAGCCGGCCAGGTCAAAACCGGGCTGCAGCGTCGCCTCGTGAGCACGAAGGTGATAGGGCTCCCGGTGTGACGGCGGCTGGGAAAGCCCTCGCCGCAGCGCATCGTTGATCACCTGTTTCCTCGACGTCCGCGCGCGGCGGGCGGCCTCGTCGACGAGCTGGGCGACGTCGGGGTCCAGCGTTAGCGTAGTGCGCACACAGGCATCATAGTGCCACCCAATGGAGGCATCAAGATGCCGCATCGGCTTGCCCAACGAACCGGCCCCGGCGTCGTTGACGTCGCGGTAGCGCCTCGCGGAGGATGCCGATGTCCGGGTGGGCCGAACTCGTCAACGGCCACGACCCGAACGACGGCCTTGCCGAGGCGGTTGCCCGCTACCAGCATCACGCCAGGCCGCACCTGAGCTGTGTCGCGAGCGTCCTTCAGCGTTGACCAGCCAAGTCCCTCGTCATCTTCGGCATTGAGGTCAGCTATCAAGTCAATCTCTGGCTCCATCACATCTCCTCCATGCCAGGCTACCCGTCGTGATACGGGTTGGTCACGACCTCGCAAGCGCAGCTAGCGAGGGCCTTCACACCCCGCTCAAGGTCGTAAAAGCCGACCGTATAGTGACGCGGATTCCGTCCGGTCGGCTCTAAGCGGAGCCCGCATCCGGCGAGCTCCCTGGCGATAATGATCGTCATGCGTCCGAAGCGAACCAGTGGCACCTG
>Ga0187867_10000973_pt1 | contig 25096 bp, 20 predicted proteins | sample June2016WEW_13_1_FD_132976 | JGI IMG/M metagenome (GOLD analysis project Ga0187867, IMG submission 132976) | Peatland microbial communities from SPRUCE experiment site at the Marcell Experimental Forest, Minnesota, USA - June2016WEW_13_10 | ecosystem: Environmental > Terrestrial > Soil >... | reverse complement strand
CCGCTGTGTGGTTCCTGCGGGGACGTCTGCTCATCCGTTCTCCTCTTCACAGCCATCGTAAGGCTGCGAGCGAGCAGAACTTCCACTTAAACCCTTGTCCGAATTTGCGCTACCGGCTCTCTAGCTTCCGTGGCTATGATGGCCGCGGCTGTTTCCCTTCTTGCACAATCGCCGGGCTCGCCTCGGGGCGCGCAAGCCGCCGGCGCCGTTATGGCCGCGCAAGCTCCCACGACCTCTGCGCCGGCGCCTGAGGAGACCGAAGTGTGGGAGCCAATTCCCCCTGTGGTGACCCCTGGGGCAACCTGGGCGGCGCCTCCCTCCGATGCGATTGTGCTGTTCGATGGCAAGAACCTCAACGAGTGGGTCTTGACCCGCGACAAGTCGCCGGCCAACTGGATCGTCGCAGATGGCGTGGTTACCGTGAACAAGGCCGGGGGCAACATTGAAACCAGGCAGACGTTCAAGGACTATCAGCTGCACATCGAGTGGAAGATTCCCGAGTCCATTACCGGCAGCGGCCAGGCGCGGGGCAACAGCGGTGTGTTTCTAGCCTCGACGGGGCCCGGCGACGACGGATACGAGTTGCAGGTTCTGGATTCCTACCAGAACAAGACCTATGTGAACGGCATGGGCGGCAGCATCTACAAGCAGAGCATTCCGCTGGTGAATCCGGGGCGCAAGCCCGGGGAGTGGCAGAGTTACGACGTGGTGTGGACGGCACCGGAGTTCAACGGGGACGGCTCGCTGAAATCGCCGGCCTATGTAACGGTGTTCTTCAATGGAGTGCTGGTGCAGAATCACTTCGAACTGAAGGGCCAGACGCTTTACCGCGGCAAACCGTTCTACAAAGCTTATGAAACAGCTCCGATCAAGCTACAGGCGCACGGCGACAAGAGCGAGCCGATCAGCTTCAGGAACATCTGGGTGAGGGAGCTGAAGTAGCAGGAACGAGGCTTCCCGCGGCCGTTGCCGGATGAGCGTCTGTTGAAGACGGGCTTGGTCATTGCCCCCGAAATCTGTCAAGATAGTAGTGCTATGACAGTCTCGACATCTTCGCAAGTCTTTGCCGGCCGGATTGGCCGGATCGAGGTTTCCGCAACCATGGCTGTGGCCGCGGAGGCCGCCAAGCTGCGCGCGCAGGGCGTCAACCTGGTGGATTTCGGCGCCGGAGAGCCCCACTTCAACACCCCGCGCCACATCAAGGACGCGGCCATTGACGCCATTACCGCCAACTTCACCCGCTATACGGTGGTTCCGGGCATTCCCGACGTGCGGCAGGCCATCGTCGACCGTCATGCAACCGACTTTGGGTCGGACTACGGCCTGGACGAGGCCATCTTCACCACCGGCGGCAAGCTGGCGCTCTTCAATACCATCCAGATATTGGTGGACCACGGCGACGAGGTGATCCTGCCCGTCCCCTACTGGGTCAGCTTCAAGGACATCATCCAGTACGCCGGCGGCAAGGTGGTTTATCTCGAAACCAGCGAGGCGGAGGGCTTCCGGATCACGGCGGAAGCCATCGAGAAGGCCATTACGCCCAAGACCAAGGCCATCATCCTCAACTCGCCGTCGAACCCGGCGGGCTCGGTGGTGTCGGCCCAGGATTTGGAGCTGATCGTCCATTTAGCCCAAGACCGCGGGATTTACCTGCTGCTGGACGAGTGCTACGTGTATCTCAACTACGCCGGCAAGCCGGTCTCGGGCGGCAAGTTCACCTGGGCCAAGGAGCATGTAGTGGTGCTCGGCTCGCTGTCGAAGACGTATGCCATGACCGGCTGGCGGGCGGGCTTCGCCCTGGCTTCGAAACCCATTATCGCCAACCTGAGCAAGCTGCAGTCGCAGTCCACGTCAAACGCCACCAGCATTGTGCAGAAGGCCGCCATTGCCGCTCTGGACGGCCCGCAGGATTGTGTAACCGCGTTTCGCGCCGAGTTTATCGAACTGCGCGACTACATGCTGGCCCGGCTGAAGGAGGTTCCCGGCATCACCTGCACCAAGCCCCAGGGGGCGTTCTACGTCTACCCGAACATCTCGGCTTATCTGGGCAAGGGCGGCATCAAGACGGCGACCGAGATGGCAACGCGGCTGCTCCACGAGGCGCATGTGGTGACGGTTCCCGGCGAGGCGTTCGGCACTCCCGAGCACCTGCGCCTTTCTTATCCGGTGACCGAACTGAACATCCTAGAGGGGGTACGCCGGATGAAGGAGTTCCTGACCAAGCTGGAGTAGGGCGGAGCAGGCATTTCCTAGCGGATTCGGAGAATCTTCCGAGCACTACGCTGGCGATCGACGGAACAAGGCATGATTGATTTCCGGCAAAATCACCCGTCGCGCTTCGCCTTCGCTCTGGCCATGTGCTTCGTCGCGGGATCGCTCACCGCCCCAAGCCAGAAGCCCAGTCCGTCCCATAGACTCCCCCAAGAGCAACCCAAGCAGGTTATAACCTATCCCGACGTAAGCCGCGTGCCGGCCAAACCTGAAAAGGGATTCCTGTCCCCCTACTTCCTTTTCATCCCCGCTCCGCTTCAGAACAGTCATGGCCGTGCTCACCTGAGTCTGCTGGTCATGCCAAACAACACCGGGAAGGTTTCTGACGATCCTGCCGTGCATGAAACGGCGGCGCTGCGAAAGGCAAATGACTGGCGGCGGTTGGCGACCAAGTTGAATGTTGGGCTGCTGGTCCCAGCCTTCCCCCGCCCAATAGACCACGACCACCTAGCCAAAGAGGACAATATCTATACGCACTCGCTTTCACGCACTGCGCTTTTGACAACCATTCCGGAGATTCGGCGCGTCGACCTCCAGCTTATTCACATGATCGACGACGCGCGGGCGGAGCAGCGGCATCATGGACTGCGCTTCAGCAAACGCGTTCTGATGTTCGGGTTCTCAGCCAGCGGGATGTTTACGAACCGTTTCGTATTTCTTCACCCCGATCGGGTTCAGGCTGCGGCCTTCGGGTCTCCCGGCGGCTGGGCAATCGCGCCTGTTTCCTCATGGAAGGGCTCGCCGCTCCCTTATCCGGTTGGGGTAGCCGATTTTAAGGCGGTCACCGGCAAGAGCTTTCGCCTTCACGCCGCTGCAAAAGTGCCCCAATTTCTCTTCATGGGAACAGCCGACGAAAACGACGCCGTGCCCTACAGCGATTCTTTTGACAAACAGAGCAAGGATCTGATCTTCGATCTGTTTGGAAGCACACTCATGGCAAGATGGCCCTTCACCGTAAAGATTTACGGGCAATATCTTCCAAATGTGCAAATGAAGCTGTATCCGGGAGCGAAGCATGAGGTGACCAAGGCCATGGTTCAAGACTGCGAAGCCTTCTTTGAACTGCATTTGTCTCCCCTCCCCGTACAATAGGACCATGCTTCGCGATCTGGCCCCGCTCTACAAATACATGCGCCGCTACCGCTGGGGATACCTGTGGGGCACGCTCTCGTGCATTGCCACCAATGCCGTCGCGGTGCAGTTTCCCAGGGTTTTGCAGGTGGCCATCGACGAGATGAAGCATGGGGTCACCAGACAAGGGATTCTCATCTTTTCCGGGCTGCTGATCGCTATCTCGCTGGTCAAGGGCGTCTTTCTCTACTCGCAGCGCTGGATTCTGATCGGCATCTCGCGGGAGATCGAGTTCGATCTGCGCAACGACCTCTTCGCCCACCTGGAGCGCCAGGATTCGGGCTTCTATCAGCGCTACCGCACCGGCGACATCATGGCCCGGATGACCAACGACCTGAACGCCGTGCGCATGCTGCTCGGCCCAGCGCTCATGTACAGCGCCAACACGGTCTTCTTCACGGTGGGCGCGCTCTACTACGTGCTGCGCATCAGCCCCTATTTGACGCTCGTCGCGCTGGCGCCCATGCCGCTGGCCAGCATCCTGGTGCAGTACCTGGGGCGCAAGATCCACGACCGCTTCGAGCGCATCCAGGCCAGCTTCTCCGAGATTTCGTCGCAGGCCCAGGAGAACTACTCCGGCGCGCGCCTGATCCGCGCGTTTGCCCGTGAGGAGTCGGAGATCGGCCTCTTCGAGCGGCTCAACCGCCAATACATCGGCCGCGCCCTGCGGCTGGTGCAACTGATGGGCATGCTGTGGCCCACGCTGGAGTTCATTCTCGGCGTCTCGATGGTGATCACGCTGCTGGCCGGCGGCCACCTCGTGCTCTCTAACCGAATCACGGTGGGCGACTTCGTGGCCTTCAACACTTACATGATCATGCTCATCTGGCCCATCATCGCCGTGGGCTGGGTGGTGAATCTCTTCCAGCGGGGCACGGCCTCCGTGCAGCGCATCGACGAATTGCTGAAAGCTGAGCCGGCCATCGACGACCGCGCCGCCGATGCTGCGATTCCACCCGACTCCGTGCTGCGGGGCGAGATCGAGTTCCGCCACCTGAACTTCAGCTACGGCGAGACGGATGTGCTGCGCGACATCTCGCTGCACATTCCGGCCGGCTCCAGCTTGGCCATCGTCGGCCCCACCGGCTCGGGCAAGTCCACGCTCGTCAACCTGCTCCCGCGGCTCTTTGAAGCGCCCGAGGGGGCGCTGCTGATCGACGGCCGACCGGTGCGCGATTATCCCCTCGAGGTGCTGCGGCGCAACATCGGCATGGTTCCCCAGGAGACATTCCTGTTCAGCGAGACCATCCGCGAGAATCTGACCTTCGGAGCGCCCCATGCCGGAGCGGAGGAGATGCTGAAGGCAACCGAGGCCGCCCACATCCGCCTGGAGTTCGAGGAGTTTCCGCAGGGCTTTGAGACCATGGTCGGCGAGCGCGGCGTCACGCTCTCCGGCGGTCAGAAACAGCGCTCGGCCATCGCCCGCGCGCTGCTGCGCCGGCCCGCCATTCTCATCCTCGACGACGCACTGGCCAGCGTGGACACCTACACCGAAGAGCGCATCCTGGGCGGGCTGCGCGGCTATACCTCGTCCTCGACCACCATCCTGATCTCCCACCGCGTCTCGACGGTGCGCAGCGCGGACCGGATCGCGGTCCTCGACCACGGCAGGATTGTGGAGCTGGGCAGGCACGAGGAGTTGCTGGCCCTCGATGGCTACTACGCCGGGCTCTTCCAGAAGCAGCAACTGGAAGAGGAGCTGACCGTGGCCGGATAAACGTCGGTGCTGGAAGACGATTTTGGAACTTTTCTGTTCTGCCCCGACGCTTTTCTACCGGACACGCCGCTCGGGCCTGACATGGTGGAGCGGTAATCTCCGGTTTGCCGGTGACACATCCAGAACACGTTCCAGAGGCAATCCAAATTCCCCCGGCCCTGATGCCAGCGCCACAACCCTGCTGGCTCGCGCTCCTTCGTGGGCTGCGGATTGCAGAATTCACACTTGACAATTGCAGAAAATCCACTACCATTTGGTTGTGGATAGATTAGGTACAACATTTGCGGCTTTATCTGATCCGACGCGGCGGACGATGATCGAGCGACTCTCCCACGGGCCTGCGCCGGTGCATGGACTGACGGAACCTTTTGCACTGTCGCAGCAGATGATTTCAAAGCATATTGCCATCCTGGTGCGTGCGCGAATTGTGATTAAGATGAAGCATGGACGGGAGAGTGTGTGTACGCTGAGGCCGGAAGCAATAAAGACAGTGAGCGACTGGGCGCACCATTATCGCCGATTCTGGGAAGAGCGTTTCGACAAGCTGGATATGGTTGTGAATGAAATGAAAAAAACGGAGGTCAGAGATGACAAAAGACACGGTAAATGAGACACAACGGTTGGTTGTGACAAGAGTTTTCGATGCCCCACGCGAGTTGGTTTGGAAGGCGTGGACTGACCCGAAATATGTGGCACAGTGGTGGGGACCGAAGGGTTTTACCGCGCCTGTTTGCAAGATGAATTTTCGCGTGGGGGGAAGATTTCTTTTTTGCATGAGAGCGCCGGATGGGCAGGAGTTGTGGACTGGCGGCAAGTACTTCGAGATTGTTGTGCATGAGAAGATTGTTTACTCGATGTACTTTGCCGACGCGGAGGGAAACAAGGTAGAGGCTGCTCAATATGGGATAGAACATGAGGCCATGGACGATGCGCACGATGTGATTCTCTTTGAGGATTTTGGAGACGGTCAGACGAAGCTCACCTTGATTGGAAATGAAACCATGGAGAGCGCAAAAGATAGCGGTCAATTGGAGGGCTGGAATCAGATACTCGATAAAATCGCGGCCGTTGTTGCGGGTCTGGTGCAGGCGAAATAAAGGGTCGCGGTTTTGAGGATCGTCATGCGCGAGATGCTGGACGTAAAGCCACCGCTGGTCCATCCCGGAGACCCCAGCTAAGGGTGAAAGTGAAAACAATTCTTGGACGATTTGTCGAATTCCGATCCGGCCGTAAGTAATCCGGACGGCTGCGCACTTGGCAGGTTCGAAAGGTGCAAAGCTCGTACGGCCGGGTTCCCGTCGTTGACGACTTTGCAAGGCTGCCTGCGTTGATTGTGTCGCTGACTTTTCTCCGGTGGATCGGTCTTTTCGTTTGGAAGACGCTTCGATGCGGATGGAGAATGACGACTGCTGGCGCGTGCCCCGTTCAAGTTAAGCAGCGTGCCCTCTCGAAATTCCAGAATGCGGAGGTTCCGCCTGGATTGTCGCCAATGCGGAAGTTGCACCAGAAGTCAACAAGCGACAAGTTCAAAGGCAGCCAAAAGGTTCGACTGTAGGTTATTAAAACAAATGCGCTTCGTGTCTTGGTCGTCCAAGCGGGATTCGAATCGGTGCGGCTCTGGCCGGAATCGACGCTCCCGATAAACGGGATGGATTGAGGTTGGACGTTTACCACCCTTTCGCCAGAAAAAAGGCGAAAGGACGGGGCACGGGGCAATTTACAGGCTACAGGCCTGTTCGTTTCTGGTCGTTGCTCGCTGCGGGGAGTCAAGCCGCTCAGGCATTCCAACTGGAGCCGGCTGACGAGTCCGCGCCGTACTCGTCGCCATCGAAGCCACTCTGCCTGCGCCCGGAGGCCAATGAAGGCAACTGGGGCGGGGCGGGATTTACCGCTGGGTCCCTCGCCACCTGCCGCCATGCATCGCGCACGTTGCGCACGCAATCGATGGCATGCTCGAACCTCTGCCGCGACGACGACTGGGAGGCTTGCAGGATCTCCGAGAAGATCGACGCATAGAACTCGCTGAGCGCCTGCGCCGGCCGGCCGCCCACATCCATGCGCAGCCGAGCCTGGAGATGAATGATGATATCCAGCGCACGCTTCACGGCATTGCGGCGGGCAACGGCGTCGCCGCGTTCCACGGCTCTGATGGCGCCGTAAAGAAAGCGGAGAATCCCGTCATAGAGCGCCACCACCAAATCGACGGCCGAAGCGCCGTCCAATGCATGTTCCCGATAACTTCCCATCTGGGTAAAGCTCCTTAGCCGTTTGTGTTCTGGTCATAGCCGGTGATGGCCGAGTAGAGTTCGTTGACGCCCTCCAACTGGGTGGGCAGTTGCTCCATGATCTGGTTGGCGGTATTCAACTCCGTCGTCAGGCTCGCCTGCTCCGCGGAGATCACGCTGCCCTCTCTGGAGATATCCGCGTTCAGCGTGGATTCGACGGTGCTGTTCGAGCCTTGGGCGAGCGAGAGGATGCCCGTTGAAGAACCTGTGCCGGCGTTGTTCAGCATGGTGGCAAACGTCATTCCCCAACTGTTCGCGTTCTGGAAGAGACCCTGCGTGCCGCTGTAGTCGGAGTTCAGAAGCGAGTCGAGCGAGGTGGCATCCAGGGTGAGCGACCCGTCGCTGTTGACGGTGATGCCCAGGCCGGTCAGCCCGGCGACGTCGGATGAGTTGGTGTAAGCCAGTGTCGAGTTGGTCTTGCTGGTGGTGTCGAGCAGGCTGGAAGAAACCGACAATGCCCCGGCCGCTCCCACGGTGCCTGAAACCAAAGAGAGGCTCGATACGCCGTCGTTCGTCACGGGGGTTGCCGTGACTCCAAGGCCGGATAAGTTGATCTGGCTGGCCAGGCCGGCAAGATTGTTGTTCGACGGATCGACGGTGATGGTCTGCGGCGTGCCTGCGCCCACCTGAATGGTGATCGAACCCTTGAGCAGGTCGGTGCTGCTGGGCAGCGCGCCCAGGGAGCCGGTGTCTCCCGTGGTGCCGGTATAGCCGACGGTGTCGGTGTAATACTGCGGCGTATCGCTGTTGGCGACGATGGAAGAGTTCACGATCAGGGCGCCCGTAAAACCCGCGGTGCCCGAGTCCAGCGTCAGGGTGGATTGGCCGTTCGCGGTCACCACGGCAGCCGTAACCCCTATATTGGCGGCGTCGATTGCCGCGGCCAGCCCGGAGAGCGTGTTGACCCCGGCGCCGGCGTAAAAGGTGTTGGCCGCCGGCGAGCCCGGCGCTGCTCCAAGCACTATGGTCTGCGCCGTCCCCTTGCCCACCTGGATGGTCATCGAGCCGGAAAGCGTGGTGTCATTGTCGGTGGAGATGGCATTTAGATAGCCGTTGGGATTCTGCATGTTGATGCCGCCCAGAAGATCCTGCTGCAACAGCGAGAGCGTTGGAGAGCCGAAGAGCGGCTCGACCTGTCCCGAGGCGTTCAGGCCTTCCTGCGCGTTCATGGCGCTGATCAGCGAGTTGTAGTCGTTCACCATGGTGTTGACGGTGCTCTCGACCCCGGCGTTGTAGTTGCCGATCACTACCTGCACCTGCTCGAGGCTCAAATCCGATTCCGTGGCGCTGGGCGCCAGCAATTGGAAGGTCACGCCGGGAATGAGATTGGTGACCGTGTTCGAGGCGCTGGTGAGAGTGACGCCGTCAACTGTCAGGTTGGCGTCCTTGGGGAGGACGCCGACGTTATAGGCCAGCGGGGTGTTGGAGTTGGTGACGTCGGTGATCGAATTGGCGCTGTATACGATGCCTCCGGCGGCGCCCGAGGTGCCCGAAACCAGGCTCAGCTGGGAGCCCGTGGAATCGGTCAGCACGCTGGCCGTGATGCCCACGCCGGAGGCGTTGATGGCCTTGGCCAGCCCCGCGAGAGTGTTGTCGGACGATGTGAGCGTGATGATCTGGGGCGTGCCTGCGGAGCCCACCTGGAGCGTGATGGACCCGGAGAGAATGTCGGATGCGTTGGTGACCTTGTTGAGATAGCCGCTGGAGGTCTGGGCGAGATTGGTCACCGTCACCGCATGCGTTCCGGCAACCGCCGAGTTCGAGGCCGAGGTCAACTCCAGCACGTTGGTGTCGGAACTGGAGCCGGTCTTCTGCGACAGCACCCCGGTCGCCTCGGTCAATGAACTCATGTCGTTGGAGAGGTTTGAAAGCAGCGTACCTATGCTGGAGATGGCCGTGTCCTGGCCTTCAAGCGCCGTCAACTGCGTCTTCCAGGGCGTCTCCACATTCTGCAGATTGCCCACGATCTGGGCCACGGTCGAACTCACGTTGAATCCAGCCCCGCTGGTCGGCGAGCCGAAATTCAGTCCCACTACTCCGCCCATCGAACTCTCCCTCAAGAACTCTTGCAGCCCGCGAACCAACCGCCGCCGAGCCGAATTAGAGAAGCCTCATTGACCTTCAAGAAGCCGCACAGAAACTCTCCCGCGCAATCAACTTATCGGCCTTGCAGGGGCATGGCATTAGCGGCTGCGAAAAAGGGCCCGCATTTGGCCGATATATACGAAAGGCACACCTCCGGGGCTAAAGCCCACGTTGATTCTGTTGGCTTTGTGCGGGGGTTGAAACCCCCGCCTCCCTCCGAATCTAGTTTTTCCGCAGCCTGTTTAGCCGTGCTTTTTCAAAACCGGAGATTCTCTCCCGGCTTTCGATTTGTTCGCCGGCGCAAGGAAGGGCGTCCTTGCGGACGCCCTTCCCGGTTAGCGGCTTTACGCCGGATTACTCCACCCCAGCGACAAAGACCCGTCGCCGAGGACTCCGGATTACTGCAGCAGCTTGGTCACTTCCTGCTGGATGCTGTTGGCCTGGGCCAGGGCGGCGATGCCCGTCTGGCTCAGAATCTCGTACTTGGACATGTTGGAGGTTGCCGAGGCATAGTCGGTGGCCTGCACCGCGTTCTGCGCCGATTGCACGTTTTCCTGCTGGGTGCTGAGCACCTGGCTGACTGAACTCAGCGTGTTGATCATGGCGCCGACGTAGCCGTCCTGTGCCGCCACGTCGCTGATGGCCGTATTGAGGTCGGTCAGGGCAGCTTGGGCGTCAGTTTGGTTGATTAGGTCAGTCTGGCTGAGCGACTGACCGGCCGAATCGGCGTAGCTGATGGTTGCGACTCCACCCGTGCCATCGAAGTTTCCAACAAGGCCAACGTTCGCCGTACCGCCGGAGGTGCTGGTGTCCGCAATGGCAGCGGCGTTGGAAATCCCGACGCTGTAATACGCGGAAGAGGTTGTGCCAATCGCTGTTTTGACGGCGCTGGTCGCGGTGTCGGTGACGGGCGTCAGCGCGGAGTTGGCCGAGGATATCGTCATGACCGTGCCAGCGGCGTTCAGCGAGGCGGTAACCCCGTATTTGCCGGCGTTGATCAGCCCAGCCAGTGTGCCGTACGTTTCGCCGATACCCACGGCAAGCGTGCCGGCCGTGCCGATGGTGAAGACTCCGGCAACGGTAGGCGCGCCAGTGAATGAGGCAATAGCGGTGGATTGCTCGGTGCCTGCGGCCGTGGGCGTACCGGTCAGGGCTACGGTGTTGGCGCCTGTGGTCGTTGATCCCGTGAGGGCGGCAGAGGTTTGGGTCACGGTCACAGCTGAGTCTGCCGAGTTAAACACGATGTTTCCGGAGGTTGCCGAAGCATCGGCGCTGTACACAGCAGTGACGCCGTAGTTGGCGGCATTGATCGTCGAGGCCAGGTCGGCCAGGTTGTCGGTCGAGTTCGCCGTGCCCAGAGTAATGTTGTGCGTCGCGCCGTTGGAGCCCACGATGGCCAGTGTGCCTGTCAATACCGACGTATCCGCGAAACCAAACGCGGTGGCATTTGTGACCGTCAGAGTGCCCACTTCGCCCGCGCCGTCCGCGCCGGTGGTGGCTGCGGTCCCGGCGCCGACGCCTGCACCGGAGATGATGATGCCGGTGTCGGTACCGCCGCTGCCGGCAGTATTGGCTGCCAGTGTTGCCGCGACGGCCGTGCTTCCAGCGTTTGTGGCCGTGCCGAAGCTGGCGGTGACGCCCAGACCCGCCCCGTTGATGGCGCTGATCAATCCCTGAACGGTGTTCGCGTACGTGGTGCCCGCGCCCGCGCTGACATTCGCGGTTGCCTCAACTGCCGAGCCGTTCGCTCCCTTGGACATGTAATTGACGGCGAGCGTTGTGGTTTGGGCGGCTGTGCCCAGGCTGTCGGTGACTGCCGCATTGTGGCCGGCCTCGGACAGGTCGAGGAACACGTTATTGGCGCCATTGCTGTACGCCATTGCGCCGCCGGTGTCGCCCAGGTTGGACGAAGACAGCGTGCGGATGTTCAGAGCGTCGATCGACGAACCCTGGGACGAGGAATCGCCGGTATAGATGTTGGTGTTGGAGTTGAAGACCTGCTCCTGGTTATAAGTCGTTGTGGAGCCGATGTTCGAGACTTCCGAGAGGATCGACTGGTACTCCTGGTTTGCGGCCAGGTCCTGGGTCGAGTTGAGGGTGCCGTTCGAGGCTTCGGTAGCCAGCGTAACGGCCCGGTTGAGCAGGCTTGTCACTTGCGAGAGCGCGCCATCGGCAACCTGCAGCAGGCCGACGCCTTCTGCCGAGTTGGTTTGGGATTGGGTTAGGGCTTGCTGGTTGGCCTGCAGGCCGTTGACCAGCGAAAGGCCTGCCGCGTCATCCGCGCCGGAGTTGATCTTCGAGCCGGAAGACAACTGCTGCAGGACGGTGGACAGGCTGTTGTTGGTGTTATTCAGGTTGTTCTCTGCGTACACCGCTGAGATGTTATTCAAGACACCCAGGGACATGGGGTTCTCCTTGTAGATGCGTGGATTTGCGGCCCGTCCCCGTGAGTGCCCCCATTTTTGTTCAACCCTGGGTTGCTGCTTCCGGAGCGGTAACCGCCGCATCTGGCCCGTTCTTCGGCGTGGGAGTTATGGACTTTATCCAACCGCCGTTTGTGTCCCCCCGGAGACACTTTCTTCTTTTCGTTCTAATTCTTTAACCTTTTCCGGCGCCTGCCGATAACACCAGCGAAGGAGTTTCCAGGCGATGATCGAACTTACCCGGCTGAACGGCAAGCCCATCGTGCTCAACAGCGATTTGATCAAGACCGCCGAAGCCTCGCCCGATACCATGCTCACGCTGATCAACGGAGAAAAACTGATTGTGCGCGAGCCCTGCGCCGAAGTGACGGAGCGGGTGCTTGAATACCGGGCCCGCTTGCTGGCAGCGGTCGCCCGGCGCCTGGCCGCCGGGGTCGGCTTGCAGAATGTCGTCTCCATCGCCAGCCTCGATGTTGCCGGCCAGTCAAGCGCGGCGGAGGCTCAGGAGAGCGATTGGGAACCCGGCCGTTGAATGCGGGAAACCGGGGTCCCCAACCTGCCACGGCGGGGTTCTTATCGATGGGGTGGAAGACCGGGGGCTTCGCATCCAGCTACTCAAGGAGCTTTGCATGAGGAAGGCGAACCGTGGATAAGGCGAGCATTGCCGGAGTCCTGCTGGCCATTGCCGGCATCGTGGCCGGGTTGCTGCTGGAGGGTGGCAACCTGGGCCAGATCCTGCAGCCGACCGCGGCCCTGATCGTCTTTGGCGGCACGCTGGGCGCGGTGCTGCTCCAGTTTCCGCTCACCACGGTCGTCGCCGCATTCCGCAGCCTGGGGCACGTTTTTGCCGCGCCGCGGAGGCAGAACGACGAGCTGATCGGCCTGCTGCTGTCGTTCGCCAACAAGGCTCGCCGCCAGGGCGTGGTCAGCCTGGACGCGGACTTGCAGGCCATTCAGGATCCGTTTCTCAAGCGGTCATTGATGCTGGCCGTGGACGGCACCGAGCCCAGCGACCTGCGCAAGATCATGCGCGTCAGCCTGGACTCCACCATGGAGCGTGAAGAGCGCCTGCCCATGGTCTTCGAGTCGGCCGGAGGTTTCTCGCCCACCATCGGCATTCTGGGCGCGGTGCTGGGATTGATTCAGGTGATGCAACACCTGGACAACATGCAGGCGGTGGGCCGGGGCATCGCCGTGGCTTTTGTGGCCACCATCTACGGGGTGGGCCTCGCCAATCTTTTCTTTCTGCCTTTTGCCGGCAAGATGCGCATCCGCATCCACGAGGGGCAGCAACGCCGCGAGATGATGCTGGAAGGCGTGATCTCCATCCTCGAAGGCATGAACCCCCGCATGCTCGAAGTGAAGCTGGCCGGATTCAACGACGACGCCGGCCGCAACAAGAAGGAGCGGGCGGCATGACGCATGAGCGGCGCAAGAGCAACCTCAGCCGGGACCGCTGGCTGGTCTCCTATGCCGACTTCATTACCCTTCTGTTCGCCTTTTTCGTTGTTCTCTACGCCTCGTCGCAAGCCGACAAGAAGAAGCAGGCGATGGTCTCGGAGTCCATCGAGACCGCCTTCCGCGCCCTGGGCCTGTTTGCCGACACAACGCGCCACCCCAGCGCCAACAGCAGCGCCGGCCAGGGAACCGAAGCGCCGGCCATGCCCATGAACATCGTGATGGGAGAAGATGTGCTGGCGCCCGCCAAGGTCAAGCAAGATCTGGAAAAAGTCCGCCAGGAGCTCGAACAGACGCTTTCAAACCAGGTCGCGCAGCATACCGTCTCCATCCAGATGGGACGGGACGGGCTGGTCATCAGCCTTCGCGAGGCGGGCTTCTTCAACTCCGGCTCGGCGACGCCCAAGCTCGACTCGCTCGGCACCCTCCGCCAGATCGCAACCTCGCTGGGCCATACTCCCTACGACCTGCGCATCGAGGGGCACACCGATAACATTCCCATCCACACCGCCGAATTCGATTCCAACTGGGAGCTCTCGGCGGCCCGTGCCACGCACATTGCCCGGATTTTCCTCGACATGAAAGCCATGCCTCCGGAGCGAATCTCGGCCGCCGGCTACTCCGAGTTTCACCCCGTGGCCAGCAACGACACCGCGGAGGGCCGCTCCGAAAACCGCCGCGTCGATCTGGTGGTGCTGCCGCGCACCAAAATCGATTTCTCGGCGCCCGGCCCTCCCCAGCCAACCGGCGCCTGGCGCAAAATCACGGACGGCGATTGAGCGCTCAAGGCTACATGACCCCGGCTCCGTCCACGCCATAATGCGGTTCTCAAACTTGCGGATTGAAGCTGCTTGCTTGAATCGTACTTTGGAGTTGTGAGGCACTTTTCCTCTCCCAATCGCAATATCGGACGAAAGGGGAAAAGCGATCCTCCTCGTTTGCCGTGAGCTCAGCCGCGGCCTGCGTGCGGCCCAGGGCGCTCTCCCATAGCGGAAGAATCAAACAGAGCATTTGTGCGATTGAAGTTTTTTTGCCATCGCCATCGGATACACGGTCAGCATGGTTTTGTGCCGATCGGGAATCGAAGTGAAGAGGTTGCAAGAATGCAAGCCTGCGGAAGTTACCACAGTGCCAACCTATCAAGACCGATCGTAACCGTATCTTCATTTCAATTCACACATTGTTCACATACCGGTAGTTACAATTCTGTGTGTCCCTCCACAACTTCCCCATGCTACGCGGCAGATGCCGCCGTGTGCTTGAATTCGTGCGGTGTTTTCAAGAACGAAAAGGAGTGTTCCAGCGGGTTTCCAACGCCATAATTCCGGTTTGTACCTCGAAGCACCCGCAAGTCCGTCGCTAAGCACATGCTCCTGCCCAACCGCAGCGAATGCGCCCGACGGCCCGGCCAAGTCCGCCTGCTTCAACAGCTTCGCGGCAATCGTGCTGGTCGCGCTTTGCGCTCTTTTTTGCGCCCCGGCTTCGGCCCAGGCGGCCTCGCATCTCTCCAGCGTCACCGGAAACGGAAACTTCGGGTCCGAAGCAATCGGGAGCAAAAGCGCGACTACAATTACATACACCTTTACTTTTAGCACCGGAGGAACGATTGCCGCCCCGGTTGTAACAACCATGGGCGCGACCGGCCTGGACTTTGCCGATGCCGGCACCGGAACCTGCACCACCAACGGAACCAGTTACAGCTACGCTGCGAACGCCACCTGCACCGTGGTTATGAGCTTTACGCCGCAGTATTCCGGACCCCGCTATGGCGCGGTAACTCTCTATTCGGAGACGGAGCCGATTGCAACCGGCTATGCGCAAGGCACGGGAACGGGTCCGCAGGTGAACTTCCTGCCCGGAACCGGGAGCACGTTGAAAACGACTAATACGCTGTATGGGCCATACTCTCTTGCGGTGGATGGCAGCGGAAATATTTATACCGTCAATCAGATTATCGGGACTACTACCGATCAGGTGTTGAAGGAGACGCCATCGGCGGGCGGCTATACCGGGAGTATAGTGGCCAACAATTCGAACGGTCTGGCTGATGCATCTTCTGTCGCGGTCGATGGGAGTGGCAGTGTATATATTGCAGACCCCTACGCCGGTGCTGTCTTCAAGGAGACGCCGGCGGCGGGCGGCTACGTGCAAAGTGTAGTGGCTCAGAGCGCCTATTACTGGGGGGTGGGATCGAACCTGCTGATGAATCCCGCCGGGGTCACAGTGGATGGGAGCGGCAATGCTTATATTCTCGATGGCGGCGCCAATCAAGTGCTGAAAGAGACGCTATCGGCGGGCAGCTATGTCGAAAGCGTAGTGATCGCAACCGGCGGAGTGAATGAAGGCAGCGGGGGCGGGGCAAGCGGGATCGCGGTGGATGGAAGCGGCAATGTCTATGTTTCCGATACCAGCAACAACAGGGTGTTGAAGGAGACGCCGTCGGGCAGCAGTTACACGCAGAGCGTAGTGGCCAGCGCAGCCTCCGGCGGGCTGAGTTATCCCATGGGTCTTGCGGTGGACGGCAACGGCAACCTCTATGTCGTCGATAATGGGAACAGCCGGATTGTAAAAGAGACGCTTTCCGCTGGCAGTTACACACAGAGCACGGTTTCGGTCGGCGGCTTGTCCTATGTTTTTGCAGTCGCGCTTGCGGAAAACGGCAACCTCTATATTGGCAATGTTAGCCCCGATGAAATCCTGGAGATAGATACCTTCGATCCTCCCACCGTGAGTTTTGCAACCACGGAAAACGATTCGGGGAGCAGCAGCGACAGCCCGCAAACGGTTACGGTGGAAAACATCGGCAATGCGGCGCTGACGTTTTCGGCGCTGAGCTATCCGACCGATTTTCCCGAGGGCGGCTCTGTTGAGACCGACTGTAAATCAACCACCTCGGTGAACGCGAATGGAAGTTGCACGCTGACCATCGACTTTAAGCCGACCACCTCGCTGGACGGCAAGACATCTCTCGCGCTGAGCGAGAACATTACGCTGAAGAACAACGAGTTCAATGTTGCGGGAAGCCAACAGCTAGTCGGGGTCACGGGAGCGGAGACAGCGGCTCCATCGCAAACCGCCACGCCTGTCCTTTCATTGCCAACCGGAACCTATACCGTTTGGCTATCGGTGACCATCTCCGATTCGACCCCCGGTGCGGCGATCTACTACACTACCAACGGCTCGACGCCAACCCCCAGCTCGACGCCGTACACGGGCGCGATTACGGTATCCTCCTCCGAGACCCTCCAGGCCATCGCCGTCGCCACTGGTTACACCAGCAGCGCGGTAGCCTCGGCAGTCTACACACTCAACCTGCCCCAACTCCCACCGCCTTCCATCTCGCCGGCGGCCGGTACTTATGCCACGGCGCAGACAGTCACTATCAGCACTAACCCCAATATTGATCCCTTAGCGTCGATTTACTACACCACTAACGGCTCGACGCCAACCCCCAGCTCGACCCTGTACAGCGGCCCCATCACGGTGTCGTCGACCGAGACCATCGAGGCTATTTCTGTGTGGCCTAACACCGCCATCAGCGCGGTAGCGTCGGCGGCATACACCATCAACGCCAATGCAACTCCCACCGCCACGCCGACTTTCAGCTTAGTTGCCGGTACTTATACTTCGGCGCAGTCGGTGACCATCAGCGACACGACAAGCGGCGCAGCGATCTATTACACAACCAACGGAACAACGCCAACCCCCAGCTCGACCCTGTACAGCGGCGCGATCGCGGTATCGGCGACTGAAACCATCAAGGCCATCGCCGTAGCCAGCGGCGACACCGCCAGCGCGGTTGCCTCGGCGACTTACACCATCAACTTACCGGAGGCGGCCACGCCGACCTTCAGCCCAGTTGCCGGTACATATACCTCAGCGCAGACGGTGACCATCAGCGACGCGACATCCGGCGCGACGATCTACTACACCACCAACGGAACTGCGCCGACGACCAGCTCGACCGTTTATTCGGGCGCAATCACGGTCTCTGCTTCTGAGACGCTGGAGGCCATCGCCACAGCTAGCGGCTATTTGGCGAGCTCTGTAGGCTCGGCGGCTTACACCATCTCGCCGAACTTCACCGTCGCGGTTGTGCCCACGGCGCTCACCGTCACTGGCGGGCAGAGCGGCACGGCCACGGTATCGGTTACGCCGCAGAACTCATTTGCCTCCGCAGTGACGTTCGCCTGCTCCGGGCTGCCCACGGGGGCAACGTGCAGCTTCTCTCCACCGACAGTAACGCCCTCCGGCATCGCCGCTTCAACCACAATTCTCACAATAACCACCACCGCGGCGACAGCGGCATTGCATCGCAACTCCAACCCGCTGTTGCCGGTATCGACGCTGGCGGCCGCGTTCTGCCTGCTTGGCTGGAAGAAGCGGCGCGGCTTGCAAATCATGCTTCTGCTGGCAGTGAGCGTCCTTGGCCTGGGCGTATTTACCGGTTGCGGCGGTGGATCATCATCGTCAACGACACCTGTGACATCGACAATTACCGTAACTGCCACATCGGGAACGGGAGCGAGTCAATTGCAAAACACTGCAACTCTCGAACTCACGGTGCAATAACGCATATCGGCAACCGCGCAATGCCATTTCCATGAATATCGTCATGGGAATGGCATTGCTCTCACCGGCTGAGCGTGGTTAGCGCGCTTCGCGGATTCATTCTTTCCTTCCGCCAACTCCGCTAACTGCCCCCCAGCACCTTCACGATCACGCGCTTGCGGCGCTGGCCGTCGAATTCGGCATAGAAGACCCGCTGCCAGGTGCCCAGGTCCAGCCGGCCACCGGTCACCGGCAGCGTGGTCTCGTGGTGCAGCAGCAGCGACTTCAAATGCGCATCCCCATTGTCTTCGCCGGTGCGGTGGTGCTTGTACTCCGGCCGTGCCGGCGCCAACTCCTCAAGCCACTTTTCAATGTCCTCGATCAACCCGCTTTCCAGGTCGTTCACGTAGACCGCCGCGGTGATGTGCATGGGCGAGACAAAGCACAGCCCATCCTTCACGCCGCTGCGGCGCACAATCTCTTCCACCTGATCGGTGATGTGCACCATCTCGCGCCGCTTCCGCGTCTGGAAAACCAGATACTCCGTATGACTCTTCATCGCGCCTCCCGGCATGCGCCGAATCCATCGAACCGCTCCTGCCATTATCCTAGAGACAGCCGTGACCGCAACTAATCCTCATACCGCCGGACGAGGAGTCGCTGCTGTGAAGACGCCGCGCCGGCCCAGCCCTGCCCAGCGTTTGCGCCGGATGCACGACCGGCTTGCCCAGGAATACGGCCCGCAGCATTGGTGGCCGGCCGAGACTCGCTTTGAAGTCATCCTGGGCGCCTATCTCACCCAGAACACCGCCTGGAAGGCCGTCGAACGCTCCCTCGCCAACCTGCGCGCGGCGAAAGCGCTCACCCTCGACGGCCTGCGTTCGCTAAGCCTCACCGAGTTGGAGCGCCTCATTCGTCCCTCCGGCTTTCACGCCCGAAAAGCGCCGGCTCTCAAAGCCTTTGCGGCCATGCTGGACGAGGAGTTCGCCGGTTCGCTCGATGCACTCGCGGCTACCCCCACGGCCTCGCTCCGCCGCCGTCTGCTGGCTCTGCCCGGCGTGGGGCCGGAGACCGCCGACGCCATTCTGCTCTATGCCCTCGACCATCCCGTTCCCGTAGCAGACGAATATCTCCGCCGCATCGCTGAGCGGCACGGGCTGCTCACGGTCCCGCCCGGCGGCAAAGGCTATGACCTTCTGGCCGATCTGACTCGCCAGGCCTTCGCCTCAGACCCCGAAGCCAGCCGCGCGCGCCTCTTCAATGAGTTTCACGCCCTCACGGTGGCCGTGGGCAAGGCGCACTGCGGCCGGACTGCGCGCTGCGCGGACTGTCCCCTGGCCGCGGACCTTCCATTCGCAAGCTCCGCGGAGCATGCACACGGCAGGATCCGACCGGCGTCCGGATAGCTCCTGGATGGTTGCCAGCAGGCCTGCGCGAGGTGGAGCGGAACCCCTTCGATGGATAACCCGGAGAGAATTTCGTTCGGCTTGGTTTTGGTCAAGCGGCCTCATCCAGGGGGTCAATGAAGACTCGGAGAGAAAGGCTGCGGGTACACCGGAGTTCCCCACATGGGGACGCTCATCTTGTCCTTCACGCTATGCGCCAGCTTTTCAATCTCCGCGAGCTTGTGAAGCTGTTCCGTAGTGAGCGCGTCAGGATGCGCGCTGCTCACTTCGGCATTCAGTTCGGCGGCCAGCCGGAGCAGCTTGTTGGTGTCCTCGACAAGCGACTTTTGCCGCAGGGCGTTGAGCGCGCGCAGCCGCTTCGCCTCCTCAACCGAGTATTGTGGAACGTCCACCTGTGCAAGCGGATCGTTCGGGTTCTGGCCCATTTGCTGGCCAAACCCGCCATGCGGCTGCGGAGGCGCAATCTGCGAACCGCCCGGCAACGCCGGCACCAGCGCGAGGCACAGCGCCAGGCGCGCAGCTTGAGGAACCAGCCGCCTGGCCGCACAGTTTGAAGATGCGGATTCCAGCCTGCGCATGGTCTTCTATCCTCGAAACCGGCTCGATTCCCTCGAGGCCGGCCCTTCTCTCAGCTTCCCCCGATCGAAAGCTTCATCTTCTCTTTCACGCCGTGGGCCAGCTTCTCGATCTCGTCGGCCTTGCGAATCACGCCTAGCGAGAGTGTGTCCTTGGTGGTCTTGTCCACCTCGGTCTTCAGCTCTGTCGCCAGTTTGAGCAGCTTTGCGCTGTCGTCGGCGATCTGCTTTTTGCGCTCCGCATTGGCCGCCTCAAAGCTCTGTTTTTTGGCCTGCTGTTCATTCATCTGCATCTGCTGAACGGCGTCGGGGAACCGGATGGGCTCAGGATTAGGTATCACATCGCCGACGGGCATTCCTGGAACCCTATTCTGGCCCGGCCCGGCGACGCCGGCGATAGCCGTCAAAGCGGCAAAGCAGGCGAGAATCCGGCCCCAATGACGCATCCTGAACTGCCCGGATGGCTTGGCGCCGGCTTGATCAAATGAGCGAACTTGATTCTTCGGGAACTGCATTGGGAAACCTCCTGGGTGCTGCTGCGACTCAAGTCTTCCTCTGGGCTTTCCGAAGTAGCGGGGAAAAGCAGTCTTTCGACCCTTCCTGCGGACAGTCTAGTCTAGAAAGAGGAGTGTTGGAATGTATCTTTTATTGCTGGCGGCAAGGACGGGCTGGTTTGCCGAGGGCCGGTTTCTGGGTCGTGTGCTGGACGAGTGGGTCGTCGATGCCCAGGAGTTCATTCGCATCAAGCTGCCGCACCTGCTGGTGATTGCGACTATCGCCTTTGTACTCAGCCGGTTGCTGCGACTCATCACCTATCACATGATCCGCGCGGCCGAGCGGCACGCGGCCAGTTCGGACCGCATCTCGCAGGTGAAGACGGTGGCCGGGGTTATCCGCACCACGGGGCTGGCCATTATAGGGCTGATCGCCGGCATGCAGTTCCTGGACGCGCTGGGAGTGAATCTGGTTCCCCTGCTGGCATCGGCCGGGGTGGCGGGAATCGCCATCGGCCTGGCCGCGCAGAACATCGTGAAGGACGTGCTGAACGGCATTCTCATCCTGATCGAAGACCAGTTCAACGTGGGCGACTCGGTGCGCCTGGCCGGGCTGGCCGGAACCGTGGAAGCGATGACGCTGCGCAGGACCACCGTTCGCGACGCGGACGGCACCCTCTACGTGATTCCCAACTCGCAGATCACCACGGTGGCTAACCTGAGCGTGGGCTACTCGGTAGCCACAGTCAACGTGAGCGTGGACTTCTCGGCAAATCCCGACGTGGTGCTCGGCCTGCTGAAGGGCATCGCCATGGAGGTCCGCGCGAGTGAGGAGTTCCGCGATCTCTTTGTCGCTGATCCGCAGATTCTGGGCGTGGATGCCGTGAAAGGCTCCGAGATCATCTTTCCCGTGGTCTTCAAGACCCTGGCAACCAGGCAGTATGGTCCGGTGCGGGAGTTCCGCCGCCGGGTGCGGTTGGCGCTGGAGGAGCATCACCTGCTCCCCGGCGACCCCAACCGGGTCTTCCAGACTTTTATCGACAAGGGCGCGCAGAAGACCAGCCGGCCTGCCCCGGAGGCTGCGCTGGAGAAGGATCCAACTCTGCTCAAACCGCAGGACGGCAATCCCTTCGCGAGCGAATAGCGTCCTGGCGCTTGCGACGATTCCGGAACATGGGGCGAGCAGGCTTCTATGGCCTGCGGCGGGGGGCCTCGCCACGGTGGAGAACGGCTCGATTGCAGCCCGCGGCTTTGGCGGCATAGAGAGCCTGATCGGCTGCCGCGAGCAGGGCTCCGGTGCTTTCGCGTCCGGCGGATGGATCGAAGACGGTCGCGCCCATGCTGCACGTAATCGCAAACTCGGCTTCCGGGGTGTGAATCCGGAGGTTGGAGATCGAGGCATGGAGTCTGGCCAATCTCTCTGGCGCGTCTCCGATTGGAATCTCGGTCAGCACCAGAAGGAACTCCTCTCCGCCATAGCGGCCGGCGTGGTCATAGACGCGGATGGCTGCGCCGACGGCGGCGGCGAACCAACGCAGCGCCTCGTCGCCCGCCTGGTACCCGTGTGCATCGTTGATGCGTTTGAACTGGTCCAGGTCCACGAGCGCCACCAGGAGCGTGCCTTCCTCGCGTTGGGTGCGATCCATTTCCGCGTTCAGTTCGGCCAGGATTCCGGCGCGATTCAGCATTCCAGTGAGGACGTCGTGAGCCAACTGGATGCGCAACTGCTCGCGGCTGAGTTCGAGTTCGCGGGTGCGCTCATTGACCAGGCGTTCCAGTTTCCGGCCTTTCTCGCGCAGTTGCCGGGTGCGTAGCAGGGTGACAACCAGCAGCAGAATCAAGAGGCTCAGGAGGCAAAACTCGAGGAGCAGAACCATGCTGCCATGCGCTGCCAGCCGGGAAAACCCGCTTGGTCCCGCAGTCGGCACATTCGCCGCAAGACTCCTGAATCCTTGAGCTTGCCGGTGAGCGAGCAGGGCAGACCGCTGCGCCTGAAGGCCGGTTGAAAGCGCCAGCCAGCGCACCGCACCCGGAAGGATTGCAGCCCACTGTTTCAAAGCCAGACCCGTGCGCGGGAAATACACACCGCACTGCGTTCATCGGCAAATCGGGCCGGAAACTAGACTTTTTGTCGCCGGTTTCGATCCGGCAAACGTTCCGCGGGGCATTCCGGGCTGAGCGGGATTCTCACGCTAGACCGGCAGCTCCAGCTCCTCCAGCAGCGCCTCCGCGCTGGCGACAGGCGGCAGGCAGGCGCGTCCGCGGCAGACGATTGCCCAAGCCGCAGCACCATCCGGCGCGGGAACCTGGAGCAGCGTCTCCTCCAGGGCCTCGGGAATGCCCCCCGGCACAAGCCGGCGCGGATCGATCCGCACCACCGTCTTGTTCACGGCAAAGCGCGCTACCGCCGTCGCCTCCATGCGCGCGGCCTCCGGGCCCGAGCCCACCACAACCACTTGCACGGGATCGAGCAGAAACCGCTCCAGCGCCAGCCCGTAGCTGCCGGCGTAAAGGCCGAAGTGCTCCACGATTCCGGCAAAGGAGCCGAGCGTATCTTCGGCTATGTCTCGATACTCGCGGCGTCCGCTCAGGGTCTCAAGGCGCAGCAGGGCCGAGGCGGCGGTGGGGTTGCCGGCCGGGGTGGGCGAGTCCTGGAGCGGCTTGCGGCGCGCCCCCAGAGCGCCCAGTGGCGCTGCCCCGTCCTGGGGCGCGGCGGCATCGTAGAAGGCTCCCGCCGTGCGGTCGCGAAATCGGGCGATCATGGCGTCGGCCAGCTTCACGGCCGCACGGTAATAGCTCATCTCTCCACCGGCGAACCATGCGTCGATGCAGGCGTGAACGGTGAAGGCGTAATCGTCGAGCGTGCCGGGCACTCGATCCGGCGGGGCCGCTTCTCCCTCCCGCGGCAAACCGTAGGCGATCACGTGGCTGAGCGCTTGGTCGCCGTCCCAGGCCTCGGCGAGGAGCCGGTTGAGCGAGCGCAGCGCAAACTCCCGGGCCGAATCCATGCGCAGCACCCGCACCGCCTCCAGATAGGCCGTCACGGCCATCGCGTTCCAGCCGGTATAGAGCGTGCGGTCGATGAACGGAGTGGGCCGCAGAGCACGGGCCGCAAGCAGCTTGCGCCGGGCTGAATCCCGCAGCGCGCGAAGTTCGTCCACGCTCCGGGTGGACTGGGCCGCCAACTCGCCTAGAGTTTGTTTGACGTGCAAGACGTTCTTCGCCGGATTGTGGTGCATATCGCCCAGCTCGCCGATATCCCAGTAGCCGGCGGCAAACTCCAACTCGGAAGGGTCGAGCGCGGCGCGGGCTTCGTCGAGGGTCCAGGTAAAGTAATCGCCATCGTCGTCGAGGTCGATATCGGCGTCCTGCGAGGCATAGAAGCCGCCGCGTTCGCGATCCGTCATGGTCGCATCCAGCCAGGCGACGATCTCCACCGCGGTCTCCAGAAAGTCCTGGCGGACAAAGCTCTGAAAACCATGCACGTAGTTGCGCAGCAGTTCGGTATTGTCGTAGAGCATCTTCTCGAAGTGCGGAACCACCCAGCGCTCGTCCACGCTGTAGCGATGGAAGCCGCCCGCCAACTGGTCGTAGACGCCGCCGCGCGCCATCTTTTCGAGCGTGGTAGTGAAGGCATCGCGGGCAGGGCCGTTGCCGCGGCTCACGGCCACCTCCAGCAGCAGGTCGAGGACCGAGGGGTGGGGAAACTTGGGCTGCGAACCGAAGCCGCCATGGCGGGGATCGAAGAGCTTGAGAGCCGAGGCGGCGATCTTGTCCACCAGGGCCAGCGTCAGTTCCCCGCCGCCGCCGGAGAAGCTTTCGTTGTACTCGATGGCGGCCATCACGCTCGCGGCCGTCTCCAGCGCCTCGCCGCGCCGCTCCCGCCAAACCAGCGCCAGCGCCTCGAGCACCCGCCCGAAGCCCGGCCGACCGTAGCGGTCGTCGGGGGGAAGATAGGTGCCGCCGAAGTAGGGCCGGCCGTCGGGGGTGAGAAAGGCCGTCAGCGGCCAGCCGCCCTGCCCGGTGATGGCCGAAACCGCCGCCTGGTAGCGCGCGTCCACGTCGGGCCGCTCGTCGCGATCCACCTTCACGGCCACAAAATGCTCGTTGATGAGCGCGGCGATCTGCGGATTCTCGTAGGACTCGCGGTCCATGACGTGGCACCAATGGCACCACACCGCGCCAATATCCAGCAGGATGGGCTTGTCTTCAGCCTGGGCGCGGGCAAAGGCCGCCTCGCCCCAGGGGTTCCAGTGGACGGGCTGATGGCGGGCCGAGCGCAGGTAGGAGGAGGCTGCATCTTCGAGGAGGTTGGCGGCAGGGGGCGTCGGGGAAGCGTCCTTGTGCATGGGCTGAGAATATATGGCTCCGCCCTGAGCGGGCCAGCACGCCGGGATCTAGTAGGCGCGCCATGGTCAGCCTAAGAGCTTATCCGTGAACTGCGAGTTTTGTAGCGCCGCTCTTCAGAATGGCTGTCATGCAGGTCTCCAGACCTGCACCCACCACCCCTGGCGGCTTGGAAGCCGCCAGTACAGCCGGTCTGGAGACCGGCGCTACAATTTGCGGATAGGCTCTAAGGGACCTCTGAAAAGCGCCGAGTTAGAAGAGTCCGTCGCCGGTATTTTTCTGCAAGGGCATGAAATCGGCGCATTTTCGTATGTCCGGCAGGTCGTTTAACCCGCCGGAAGCCGCCGTGGCCT
>Ga0187867_10000970_pt1 | contig 25119 bp, 11 predicted proteins | sample June2016WEW_13_1_FD_132976 | JGI IMG/M metagenome (GOLD analysis project Ga0187867, IMG submission 132976) | Peatland microbial communities from SPRUCE experiment site at the Marcell Experimental Forest, Minnesota, USA - June2016WEW_13_10 | ecosystem: Environmental > Terrestrial > Soil >... | reverse complement strand
GACTCCACCCACGCCTTGACGTTTGCGGCGGCGCCCTTGCGGATCGAGCGCGCCGACGCACCCTCGCCGGCCGCGAGGTCGACCCCGCTCATCCGGGTCTGCGCGGTGAACGGGACGAACGCCGCGCGGTGCGCCGACAGGTCCCGGCCCCGCAGCTGGAACTTCTCCTTGGCGAGCACGACGATGCTGCGGCCCTCCGGGGTCTCGTCGGCCAGCGAGGCGAGCTGGGCCGCGTCGGCCAGGCGCTCGGGCGTCACGCCGGGCGCCGGCAGGAATTCCGTCGCCATGCGGTTGCCCAGCGTGATCGTGCCGGTCTTGTCGAGCAGCAGCACGTCGATGTCGCCCGCCGCCTCGACGGCGCGCCCGCTCATGGCGAGCACGTTTCGCTGGAGGAGCCGGTCCATGCCTGCGATCCCGATGGCGCTCAGCAGCCCGCCTATCGTCGTCGGGATCAGGCAGACCAGGAGGGCGATGAGCGCCGTGATCGTAAAGGCGACATTCGAGTAGATGCCGAACGGCTTGAGCGTGATGATGACCAGCAGGAATATGAACGTGAGGGCCGACAGGAGGATCGTAAGGGCTATCTCGTTGGGCGTCTTCTGGCGCGTCGCGCCCTCGACGAGGCTGATCATGTGGTCGAGGAACCCCTCGCCGGGATTCGCCGTGATACGAATCACCAGGCTGTCGGAGAGGACGCCGGTGCCGCCGGTGACCGCGCTCCGGTCGCCGCCCGCCTCCCTGATGACGGGCGCCGACTCCCCGGTGATCGCCGACTCGTCGACCGACGCGGCCCCCTCGACGACCTCCCCGTCGCCGGGAATGATCTCGCCCGCGGCAACGACGACGACATCGCCGCTGCGCAGCACCGAGGCGTCCACCGGCTCGGTCGTCCCGTCCTTGCGCCGGCGCTTGGCGACCAGCTGCTTTCGCGAGGCGCGCAGGGCGCGGGCCTGCGCCTTGCCGCGGCCCTCGGCGACGGCCTCGGCGAAGTTGGCGAACACCACCGTGAAGAGCAGCCACAGGGCTATCTGGAGCACGTAGCCGAACGGCTCCTTCGAGGTGAACAGCTGCTGGAACGTAAGCAGCGCGCCGACCAGCGTGACGAACATCACGGGGTTTTTGATCTGCTGGCGGGGGTTCAGCTTCGTGAACGAGTCCGCGACAGCCTTTTTCATGATGTCGCGGTCGAAGAGGGAGATGGTCTTGGTGCTCATGGTCGCGTCCTGGGGAGTGAGTGTCTCGGGCGGAAGCTAGAAGAGCGTCCCGGCGCCCATGAGGTAGTGTTCGACGATCGGCCCAATCGCCAGGGCTGGCAGGAACGTGAGCGCCCCGACGAGGAGGACCGTGCCGATCAGGAGGACGACGAACGTGAAGCCCTCCGTCCTGAAGGTTCCGGCGCTGGCCGGGACGAGCTTCTTCGACGCCAAGTTGCCGGCCAGGCCCAGGATCGGGATGATCATGAGGAACCGGCCGAAGAGCATCGCCAGTGCGAGCGTCGTGTCCCAGTGCGGATTGCCGTCCGCCGGGGCGGCGGTCAGGCCGGCGAAGGCGCTGCCGTTGTTGCCGACGCAGGAGCTGAAGGCGTAGAGGATCTCGCTGAAGCCGTGGGGCCCGGCGTTGTTGAGCCCAGCCCGGCCCCAGTCGGCGACCGACGCCCACGCGGTGAAGCCCAGTATCGTGGCCGAGAGCACCATCAGGACCAGCATGACGAGCTTGACATCATAAGCCTCGATCTTCTTGCCGAGGTATTCCGGGGTGCGCCCGACCATCAGGCCGGCGATGAAGACGGCCAGCACGACGAAGATGAGCATGCCGTAGAGGCCGGCCCCCACCCCGCCGAAGATCACCTCGCCGGTCTCGATGTTGAACAGGGGAACCATGCCCCCCAGGGGCGTGAACGAGTCGTGCATCGAGTTGACCGCGCCGCAGGAGGCGTCCGTCGTGATCGTGGCGAAAAGGGCGGAGTTGAAGATGCCGAACCGCACCTCCTTGCCCTCCATGTTCCCGTCGCCCGCGGCGACCCCGAGCGCCTTGTGGATCGGGTTGCCGAGGCTCTCGGCCTTCCAGCAAACGAGCACACCCACGAGGAACATCGCGAACATCGCGGCCCAGACGGCCCAGCCGTGCCTCTGGTTCCTGACCATGCGCCCGAGGTAGTACGTCAGTGCGCTCGGGATCGCGAAGATCGAGAGGATCTGCACGAAGTTGGACAGCGGCGTGGGATTCTCGAAGGGATGGGAGGCGTTGGCGTTGACGTAGCCGCCGCCGTTCGTCCCGAGCATCTTGATGGCGATCTGCGAGGCGACGGGGCCCTGCACGATCGTCTGCGTGTCGACCGACTGGTCCACGAGGACCGGCGTCTTGCCGTCGGCCGCCATGACCGGCTTTCCGGCGGCGTCGACCTTCGGGACCTGGATCGTGTACGGCTCGTAGGTCTTCGCAACCGTGTAGGGCTTGAAATTCTGGATGACGCCCTGTGACACGAGGAACAGGGCGTACACGAGGCAGATGGGGACCAGCAGGTAGTACGTGACGCGCACCACGTCGGCCCAGAAGTTCCCGATCGTCGCCACCGACTGGCGCGCGATGCCGCGCACGAGCGCCGCCGCGACGGCGATGCCAGAGGCCGCGGACGTGAAGTTGTGGATGACCAGCGCCACCATCTGCGAGAAATACGACATCGTCGTCTCGCCGCCGTAGCTCTGCCAGTTGGTGTTGGTCGTGAAGCTGGCTGCGGTGTTGAACGCGAGGTGCGGCGCCAGGCCGGGAAGGCCCTGGGGATTGAGCGGCAGGTGGTCCTGGAAGCGGAGGATGAAATAGGTCGCCATCATCCCGACGAGGCTGAAGAGCAGGAGCGAGATCGTGTATCCGATCCAGCCCTGCTCGGCCACCGGGTCGATTCCGCAGACGCGGTACGTGAGCCGCTCAATAGGCTTGACGACCCTGTCGAGCCACGTCTCGCCGCGCGCGTCGAGGACCCGGACCAGGTAGAGCCCGAGCGGCTTGGTGATCAGCAGGAGCGCGCAGACGTAGAGGACGAGCTGGAACCATGCGTTGGGATTATTCATGGCGCGGGTTGCCTAGAACTTCTCCGGGCGCAGCACGGCGACCACGAGGTAGGCGAGCAGGAGGATGGCGATGATGCCGAAGGCGATGTTTTCCATGATCAGCGGTGTTTTGGTGGCGGACAACCGGTTGGGCGGGGCCGCGGGCTCACCGAATCTTCTCGCAGAAGTAGGCGTACCCGATCGACACGGCGAAGAACGCGACCGATATGGCGACGAATGCGGCGTCGTTCATAGGAGGCTCCCCACTGCGGCGGCGTACGCGGGGAAGGTGCGCGGGTGCCGGAGGCTTTCGTGCGAGTTCATGAAAGCGATCCTAGCATCGCGTGCGCAATGCGCTTAGTTAATTACCCGCCAGAAACCGTTAAGAATGCATTAAGAGTCGGCCTGCCGGACCGCTGCGCGATCCGCGCACGCCAATGGCTATTAATGCGATGCGTTCTGTCTTCAATGGGCGCACAACCGCGATCAACCCGCGCGCCAGCCTAGGCAACGTGAAGCGCAGCGGGCGCGCCGGCGGAGGCCCCTCCAGTCTCCCTCGGTCGACCTCCTTTGTGTTTATCGACCTCAAATGATAGTCAATAGATGCCTAAAAAACACGTAACACAATTTTCCATATTATTATACGAATACTTGCACCATTTAATATTGCATATGCAATACTTGTAGTTCTAACTATTGCCATGAAACGCAGAACCCCCCTTCCCATCGCGGCCACCCTGCTCTTCATCGCCATTTTAACAACCGTCCGGGCCGCCCTCGACGATCAGGTCTATGCCACGGTCGTCGCCAGCAAGCCCGCGGTGGGCGACATCGTCTTCATCCGCATGGGTGGCCCGATATTCAGCAATGTCGCCGCCACCACCCAAACCTGGACCTCGCACGTGGGGATCATCGTCGACTACGGGAACGGGGACTGGATCGTGGCCGAAAGCGGAATCCCCTTTGTCCGCAAGACGCCGCTTCGGAGATTCCTCAACCGTTCGCAGGACCAGAAGTTCTCGATCAGGCGCCTGAAGGCTGAGCCCACCGAAGCTGAGAAGCGCGCGATGCTGGAATTCGCAGACTCGCAGATGGGCAGGCCCTATTCGCTGGGGTTCAACCTGCAGTCCCAAGAAACATTCTGCTCCAAGTTCGTGCACGATGTCGTGTATGCGAGCACCCATCAGTCAATCGGCGAGGTAGAGACATTTGACCGCATGCTGCGCGAGAATCCCCATGCGCCGCTTTGGTTCTGGCGGGCATGGTTCTTCGGGCACATCCCCTGGCAGAGAGAGACGATAACTCCGGCGAGCGAATTGCAAAGCCCCCTCCTTAGGGTCATTGCCCAAAACCACGTATGAAGACCCTCATCTATGAAATCATCGCCGCCGCGGCGACCATCGAGGCCGCGGGCAACAGGATCCTCAAGCCGTTCGGCCTCACCCCGATGACGTTCAACATCCTGAACGTGCTAAACGACGGGCCCCTTTCCCAGAGGGAGATCAGCGACCGGATCATCGTCGCCGCCTCGAGCATAACCTTCCAGGTCCGCCAGCTGCAGAAGAAGGGGCTGGTCCAGCGCAGGCGCTCCGACGCGAGGACGTGGCGTGTCTCGCTCACGCCCCTGGGCGCGGATACGCGCCTGCGGGCTGAGCAGCGCATGGACCAGGTCATCGGCCAGATCAGGATCGACCCGGGGCTGATAGCGGACGCCGAGTCGGCGTTGAAGGCGGTGCGCAATCACCTCCCGGACCTAGGCTAGGGCCTCGCCGCAAAATGAGCATGCTGGCATCAAGGCGGTTCCTGCCCCTGTTCGTCACGCAGTTCATAGGCGCGTTCTGCGACAATGTCTTCAAGAACGCCTTCGTGCTGCTGGCGACGTTCGGCCTCGCCCGCGCCCACGGCTGGAACCCGTCGTACGCGGTCTACCTGATCGGCGGCCTGTTCATCCTGCCCTTCGTCGTGATCTCCGGCTGGGCAGGATACGTGTCGGACATCTGGCCCCGGCACACGCTCGTGCGCGCCCTCAAGACCTTCGAGGCCTTCGTGATGCTGGGGGCGGCGGCCGCGCTTTACACGGACAGCTTCTACGCCATGTGGGGGGTCATCGTGGCCCTCGGGTTCATCTCGGCCATGTTCGGCCCCCTCAAGTACGGCCTGCTCCCCTTCTACCTGAGGACCGAGGAGCTGGTCGGCGGCAACGCCTGGTTCGAGGCCGGGTCCTTCATAGCGATCGTCACGGGCACCCTCGTCGGGGCCAGGGCCGCCGCCGGAGGCGCCGGCCGCGCCGAGGTGGGCGCCCTGCTGCTCGTCCTCGGCCTCATCGGGTGCGCCGCGACCTTCTTCCTTCCCAAGGCGCCGGCCTGCGCTGTGGAGACGATTTCGCCGTGGAGCCCGCGGTCGCTGCGCCGTTGCGCGGTCGAGGCCGTCGCCACAATCAGGCGGATTCCGGTGCTCTGGCGCAGCATCCTGGGCGTGTCGTGGTTCTGGTGCCTGGGCGCGGTCCTGCTCTCGTTCCTGCCCGTCTACGTCAAGGACAGCCTTCACGAGGACGCAGGGGGCGTCACCCATTTCCTCCTTTTTTTCGCGATTGGCGTCGGCGCCGGTTCGTTTCTCGGCCTCTTCCTGAACGGCGGCCGCATCCGCGCAACGTACGTCCCCATCGCCGGCATGGCCATCAGCGGGTTCCTGTTTCTCTGGGCGGTCGCCGACGTCTTTGCCGGCGCCCGCCTCGGGGCCTTCCTCACGGTCATCACCTCCGGAATCGGAATCGCCGGCGGCGTGTACTCGGTGCCCCTGTACGCCCTCATGCAGCACCGCAGCCCCGTCGACCAACGGGGCAGGGTCATTTCGGCCAACAACATCATGAACGCGGTGTTCATGGTCGCGGGCGCGGTCGGGGCGATCGGCATAGCGGCCGTGGATCCGCGCCCGGCCGCCCTCCTGTGCGTTCTGGGCGCCGCAAACCTGGCGGTCTCTATCTACATGGTCTGGCTGATTCCGGAGTCCGTCCTGCAGACGGTCGTGCGGCTGGTCCTGAGGATCATCTTCAGGGTGCGCGTCCGCGGCCTCGAGCATTTCCCTGCATCGGGGCCGAGGCTCGTCATCGCAAATCACACCTCCTGGCTCGACGCCGCGCTCCTCTCGGCCTTCCTGCCGGAGGCTCCAGTCTTCGCGGTGGACACCCGGATAGCCCGGCTGCGGTGGGTGAGGCCCTTCCTGAAATGGACGACCTCCTACTCCATCGACCCCGCGCATCCCCTGAGCCTGAAGACGCTGTGCTCCGCGGTCGAACAGGGCGGGATCGTTGCGATCTTCCCGGAGGGAAGGCTGAGCACGACGGGCGGCCTCATGAAGGTGTACGACGGGGCCGGCTTCATAGCCCACAGGACCCGGGCGAAGATCGTCACGATCCACATCGACGGGGCCCACCTTTCTGTCTTCACGCGCCTGGCGAGCAAGTACAAGCGCAGGTGGTTTCCCAGGATCACGCTGACCATCAGCGCGCCGCAGGTGATGCCGGAGGCCACGGACAGGAAGGCGCGCACCCCGTTCATCTACAGCCTGCTGAGCGGGAGCGCGTATTCCGCCCAGATTCCCGAGCATTCGCTGTTCCGGGAGCTTCTCGCCGCGTCCGGGCGCCACGGCGGGGGCCGGCCGATGTGGATCGGGCCTGCCGGACAGACGCTCACCTACGCGCAGATCCTGGGGCGCTCGGCCTATCTCGGGGAGCGCCTCGGGCGTCTCACGAGGCCCGGGGACGTCGTCGGAATCATGATGCCGACCAGCATCGGGGGGGCGCTCGCGTTCTGGGGCCTGCAGTTCGCTCACAGGGTTCCGGCATGGCTCAACTTCACGATGGGTAGCGCCGCCTTCGCCTCGACGCTTCGGACGACGGGCATCCGCCGCGTGGTCACCTCGAGGGCGTTCGTCGCGGAGGCCAGGTTGGACGAGCGCATCAGGGCCCTCTCGGCCGCCGGAGTCGACATCGTCCACCTCGAGGACCTCAAGCCGTCGCTGCCCTGGAGGCTGCGCGCCGCGTGGCTGCGCCTCAGGCCGGGGTCGGGCTACGCGCCCCGCGAGGCCGAATGGGCCTCCCTGGGCCGGGACCGCCGCGCCGCCGTCTTCTTCACCTCGGGCTCATCGGGCCTGCCCAAGGCCGTCGTGCTGTCCCACGGGAACCTGCTGGCGAATGTCGCCCAGCTGAGGGCGCGCATCGACTTCACCCACAACGACTGCGTCTTCAACGCCCTGCCCCTCTTCCACGCCTTTGGCTTCACGGGAGGCATGCTGACTCCCCTCTTCTCCGGGGTCCGCACTATCCTCTATCCGACACCGCTCCATTACGGCATCATCCCCGAGCTCATCTACAGCGCCAACGCGTCCATCTTCTTCGCGACCAACTCCTTCCTTAACGGCTACGCCCGCAAGGCGAACGCCTACGACTTCTATTCGCTTCGGTACGTCTTTGCCGGGGCGGAGAAGCTCCAGCCGGCCACACAGAAGCTCTGGTTCGAGCGCTTCGGCATCCGGATACTCGAGGGCTACGGAACAACGGAGGCGTCCCCCGCGGTCGCCATAAACACCCCGCTTGCGTTCAAGGAGGGAACCGTGGGCTGCTTTCTCCCGGGCATCGAATACAGGATCGACAGCTTGCCGGGAACTGCGGGCGGACGCCTGTTCTTCCGCGGTCCCAACCGGATGATGGGCTACTACCTGCCCGACCGGCCGGGCGTCCTCGCCGACACCGAGGAGTGGTATGACACGGGCGACATCGTCTCGGTCGATGGGCAGGGTTTCGTCACCATCCTTGGGCGGGCGAGGCGCTTTGCAAAGATCGCCGGCGAAATGGTCTCCCTGTCCGCCGTCGAGGAAGCCGTCTCGGGTTCGACAACGGGAATGGCGGCCGTGCTCAGCCGCCCGCATCGGACGAAAGGCGAGGAGCTGGTCGTCCTGACATCGGACGCGCGGCTGACCCCCGAGGCCGTCCGGGCGGCGGTCCGATCCAGGGGCCTTTCGGACCTTTGCGTCCCCAGGCAGGTGAGGCTGTGCACGCCCTTTCCGCTTCTGGGGTCCGGGAAGCCGGATCTCGTGGCTCTTCGGCAGCTGGCTGAGCAGCCCGAGGCGTCGGCCGCCTGAAATGGATTTCGGGGTACAAAATACAACCAACATGAAAACAAAGAATCTTCGGTTTCTCTGCCTCGGTCTCGCCGGGCTCCTGGTGGCCGGCTGCGTCATCAATCCGCAGAGCCGCAACACGCACGCCACCAGCGTCATGCAGTTCCTCTTCCCGAGGGACAGCCAGCACATTGAGACCCCGGGAATCCCGGTCCTTAGCCTCCCACTTCGGGTGGGAGTCGCCTTCGTCCCCGGCGCCAACGCGTTCGGCGGCGGAATCAGCGAGGCCGCCAAAGCGGAACTGCTGAAGCGGGTCGCGGCGGAATTCCGCGGTCTGCCCTACGTGAAGTCGATCGAGATCATTCCGACGACGTACCTCAGGCCGAATGGCGGATTTGAGAACCTGGACCAGATCAAGGTGATGTTCGGCGTCGATGTGATCGCGCTGGTGGCGTACGACCAGATTCAGTTCACCAGCCAGGGCGTGCTTTCGCTCGCGTACTGGACTATCGTCGGCGCCTGGGTGGTCCAGGGGGAAAGGAACGACACCCAGACCCTCATGGAGGCGGTGGTTTTCGACGTCGCCAGCCGCAAGATGCTCTTCCGGGCGCCAGGCACGAGCCGCATCAAGGCCAGCTCAACCCCCGTGAACCTCCCGGAGGAGCTGCAGGCCGACAGCCGCAAGGGCTTTGACGCGGCAACCACCGAGATGATCGCGAACCTCAAGACCGAGCTCGAGAACTTCAAGGTGCGCGTCAAGGAGTCGCCTGACGAGTTCAGGATCGAGCACAAGCCCGGCTACACGGGCGGCGGCGACCTGGATGCCTGGAGCGGCCTCGGCCTGGCCGGCCTTGCACTCGTCGCGATCCGGAGGCGGACCTCATGCAGGACAAGCAAAGACGCATTCCCTGGGTGACCGCGTCGATTGTCGCGCTGACCCTCGCCCTCTGGAGCGCGCCGGCCGCCGTGCGGGAGCTTTGCCTCTACGACCGCGTCGCCGTGCTGCGCGGGGAGGTCTGGCGCCTTTGGAGCGGGCATCTGGTCCACTTCTCCCTCAGCCACCTTGGCTGGAATCTGCTCGTCGTCGGCCTGGCGGGAGCGTGGATCGAGCGTGCGGCATTCCGCGCCCGCAGCTGGTTTGCCGTCGCGGCGCCGCCGGCCATCAGCCTGGCGCTCCTCGTCTTCGATCCCGCGCTGCGGTTCTACGGGGGGCTTTCCGGCGCCGCAACGGCCACCGTCGCCTTTGCGTGTGTCTCGGAATGGCGCCGAAGGCCCGCGACGGGCGCGCTCTGGTGCGCGGCGCTCGCGGCGGTTGCGATGAAGATCGCATGGGAATACCACAGCGGAAAGTCGGCTTTCTCACACTTCGAGGGAGCGGATGTCCGCAATGTCCCGCTAAGCCACCTCGCCGGCCTATTCATAGGCGCCGCAATAGGGCTCGTCGCCGGGAGCGGATCGGCTTCCCCCCGGACGCGGCGACGAGAGGGGAACCCCGCGCTGAGGACACCCGTCCCGCCTCAGCGCCGGCTCCTCGATCACGAGACGCCGCCCAAACCCATCCGGATATTGCAAATGCTTGATCCAGCGAATAGTGACGAGTTGGAGGCCTACCCCTAATGCAATCCTCTCTTGTATTGCTGGCTTTCTTCCTGGTCGCCGTCCTCGTGGTGCTGCCGATCTGGTTCATCGTAAAGATTCTCCGGCACGACGGCGATATTGACGCCCTTCAGGGCCGAGTCCGCTCCCAGGAGGACGATCTCAGGGACCTGCGCTCGACGCTGCGCGGCATCCCGGCCCTGTCGCTGTCGAGGCAGCCCGATCGCCCGCCCTCGCCCGCCACGGCGGCCGCGGCCGTTTCAGGGGAGCCCGCTCCGGCGCCCGGGCCGGCGCCGGAGACTCTCGCGGCGCCGTCCCTGCCGCAGGCGGCGGCCCCCGTCGCAGCCCCGGCGCAAGCCGTTCCGGAGGAGCGGCCGGCAGCAGTGGAACCCCCTCCCATCCTTGACCAGCCTCCGGCTGCTGCCCCGGGCCCGGACTACAAGGCGCGATCTTGGGCCATGCCCGCTATCAACTGGGAGCAGTTCATGGGCGCGAAGCTCTTCGCCTGGCTCGGAGGCCTTGCGCTGTTCCTCGGCGTGGCGTTCTTCGTCAAGTACTCCTTTGAACACGACCTCATTCCCCCGCAGGTGCGGGTTGCGTTGGGGTTCCTGCTCGGGGCGGGCCTGATCGTCGGGGGCCTGAGGGTCTCGCTCGTCAACTACCGCATCACCGCCCAGACGCTCGTGGCATCGGGAGTCGTCTCGCTCTACACGGTCACCTTCGCATGCGACTCGGTCTACCACTTCGCCTTCTTCGGACCCGTGCCGACCTTCCTGCTGATGGCGCTGATCACGGCGACCGCGTTCATCCTGGCGGTGCGCCTGGAAGCGCAGGTGGTCGCCGTTCTCGGCATCCTCGGCGGCTTCCTCACGCCCATGTTGGTAAGCTCCGGGCACGACAATCCCGCGGGGCTGTTCGGCTACATCGGGCTGCTCGTAGCGGGCCTTGTCGCGGTCGCGCTGCACCGGGGATGGCTCTACCTCGTCCCCCTGGGGGCCGCCGGCACGGTGCTGATGCTTGTCGCCTGGGCCGGCAAGTTCTACGCGCCGGAGAAGACCGGCACGGCGATGGTCGTGTGCCTTGGGTTCTGCGCCCTGTTCCTGGGCGCCTGCGAGGCGGCGCGCCGCCTCGGGCGGGACTCGCCTCTTCTCGGCAGGACCGCGATGGCGCTTCCCGCCGTTGCATTCTGCTTCGCCCTGTTCTTTCTCGGCTACCCGGACGTCGCCGCGCGAACGGGGCTGTTCTTCACGTTCGTCATCCTGACGAGCCTCTTTGCGTTCGTCCTCGCGTGGAGGGAGGGGCTGGGCTGGCTGATCGCGGCCGCGGCAGCGGTCTCGGCTCTCATCATGGCGCGCTGGGCGGCCGTGATATTCACCGCCGAGCAGGCGCCGGTGATCGTGGACGTCTGCCTGATCTTCGGCGCAATCTACTTCCTCGTGTACCTCGCGGCGCGCCGGCTGGGCAGGGCGTCCCCGCCGGTACTATGGTCGGCCGCGGGAATGCCGGCCGTGGCCCTGGCGTTCGCGCTCTTCCTCATGGAGCACGCTTCGGTGGGCGCCCGCCCCGGGCTCCTGTTCACCTTAATCTTCGCCAGCGACGCCCTGCTTCTCGCGTTGGCGTGGCTGGACGAGCGGATGCCGAGGCTCCACCTTGCTGGCGGCCTCGCGGTCTTCGCCCTGCTCTCGATCTGGTCCGGGGAGAGCCTGACCGACGCGCTCCTGCCGTGGGCGCTCGCGGCAAGCCTCCTTTTCGCGGCACTGCACACTGCCTTCCCCCTGCTGCTCGAGAGGCGGCGCCCCGCCTGCGCGCCGTCGTGGTGGAGCCAGCTGTTCCCTCCCCTCGCCCTGCTGCTGATGCTGTTCCCCATCTACAGGTTCGAGGCGGTGTCCCTCATGGTCTGGCCCGCCATCCTTCTCGTCGACGTGGTCGCGATCGGGGCGGCGGCGCTTACGGCGTCGCTCGTCGCCGTGGCCGCGGTCCTCGTGCTCACGCTCCTGGCCACGGGCATGTTCATATTCCGGGTTCCCGCCGAGGTCATCCTCGGGCCCTCGCTGCTGGTCGTCATCGGCGGCTTCTCCGTCTTCTTCTTCTTCGCCGGCCTGTGGCTCGTGCGCAGCCTCGGCGAGAGGCTGCCGGCCCTTGACCGGCGCTTCTCGGGCGTCCTGGGGGACGCCCGGGGCCAGGTCCCGGCCTTCGCGGCGCTGCTGCCATTCCTCCTGCTGATCATGGCGTGCGTCCGGCTTGCGGTGCCCAACCCGTCGGCCGTCTTCGGCCTCGGGCTCCTCCTGGTCGTTCTCACGCTCGGCCTGGCCCGGCTTCTCGTGGCGCAGTGGCTGCCCGCATGCGCTCTCGCCGGCACCGCCGCGCTGGAATACGTGTGGCATGCGCGCCACTTCAGCGCCGAGGCGCCGGGCCTGGCGCTCGCGTGGTACGCCGTCTTCTACGTGGTATTCGCCGCGTACCCGTTCGCCTTCCGGCGAGGGTTTGCGCGGCTGACGGGGCCGTGGGCCGTGGCGGCCCTTAGCGGGGTGGCCCAATTCTGGATGGTCTACCAGGCGATCAAGCTGGGGTGGCCCAACAACCTGCTCGGCCTGGTTCCCGCGGCCTTCGCGCTGGCGCCAATGGGCAGCCTCGTTGCAATCCTGCGATCGGGCGAAGGCGACAACCCGAAGCGCCTCAACCAGCTCGCGTGGTTCGGCGGGGCGGCGCTGTTCTTCATCACGCTCGTATTCCCGATCCAGTTCGACCGGCAGTGGCTGACGGTGGCGTGGGCGCTCGAGGGCGCCGCGCTGCTGTGGCTGTTCAACCGCGTCCCCCACCCGGGTCTCCGCGCCACCGGCGCCGTGCTGCTCGTGGTCGCCTTCGCGCGCCTTGCGCTCAACAGCGCGGTCCTCGAGTACCACGCGCGCGGCGACACCCCCATACTCAACTGGTACCTCTACGCCTACGGCCTGACGATCGCCTCCCTGCTCTATGGGGCCCGCCTGCTGGCCCCGCCGCGCGAGACCGTCCTCGGCGTGAATGGGCAGCGCATGACCTACGCCCTCGGCGTCATCCTGCTGTTCATCCTGCTCAACATCGAGATCGCCGATTACTTCACGCTGCCCGGATCCCGCGCGCTCACCTTCCAGTTCTCGGGCAACTTTGCGCGCGACATGTGCTACACGATCGGTTGGGCCCTGTTCGCCCTGGGCCTGCTGGGCGCCGGCATCTGGAGGCGCCAGCAGGGCGTGCGCTATGCCGCGATCGCCCTCCTCAGCGCGGCGCTGCTCAAGCTCTTCTTCCATGACCTCGCGCGCCTCGAGGCGCTCTACCGCATCGGCGCGCTCTTCGCCGTCGCCGTCATCGCCATCCTGGCCTCGTTCGCCTACCAGCGCTTCCTACCCAGCAATGAAGAATCCGACCCTCCGCCGGCTTAGCCTCACCGCGCTGCTGGCGCTGCTTGGCGCCGCCAGCTGCCCTGCGATCACGCCCAGCGAGTGGCAGCACCGCCAGACCGTCGCAGTTGCTGCGCCCGGCCTCGTGCGCGTTGAGCTGAGCCCGGCCTCCTTCGACGCCGCGGCCCCTCAGCAGGAGGACCTTCGGGTTGTCGACCCCGCCGGGATTGAAACGGCGATTCTCGTCGACCGGCCGCCCGTCCCGGCGGCGCAAGTCATCCGGCCCGCGGGCTTCGGGGTGAAGGTGGGGCCGGGGACGACCGAGATCACGATAACGACCGGAACCGGGGACAGGCTCTCGTCGGTTTCGCTGGAGACTCCGAGCCCGTTCTTCCTTCGGGCCGCCAGGCTCGAGGTCTCGGGGAACGCCTCGGATTGGGTCGCCCTGGACCAGGGTGCGCCGGTCTTCCGCGAATGGGGCGCGGAGAGGCTCGAGCTCCCCCTCGGCGGCCGCGCCGCCGCCTATGTCCGCATCACCATCGCCGACGGCCTCGATGCGCCGCTGCCGTTCACGGGCGCCAGGCTCCACCTCGAAGCCGCGGCCGCACCGGCGCCCGTTCCCGTCGGCGGCCACATATCCGGCCGGGACGAGTTTGCCGGTGAGACGGTGCTCACCCTCGCCCTCGACGGCCGCAACGTCCCGCTCGCGGCCATCGACCTCGAGACCGCGGAACCTCTGTTCATGCGCCGGGTGGCGGTCTCGGTGCGCGAAGTGCGCAACGCGATTCCGTCGGAGCGGACGATAGCGACCGGTACCATCTTCCGGGTGGCGCTCAACGGGGCGCCCGCCCACGAGCGGACGGAGCTGGCCCTGGCATTCGCCCCGCCCACGCGCGAGCTGCTGATACACGTCTACAACGGCGATTCGCCGCCCCTCGGCCTGAGCGCCGTCCGGCTGAAGCGATCGCCGGTGGGCCTGCTGTTCGTGGCGCCCAAGGCGGGAAACTACACGCTGCTGTCCGGCAATCCCCAGGCGACGGCCCCCCGCTACGACCTGGCCGCGTTTGCCGGCGAGATGCGCTCGGCAACCGCCTCGGTCGTCGTCCCCGGCGACCTTGAGGACACGCCGGATTACCACCCGAGCGAGTCCCTCGCGGCGCCGCCGCTGCCGGACATCCCGCTGACGGGCGCGCCGCTCGACGCCAGGGAGTGGACGTTCCGAAGGGCCGTGCAGATCGCCGAGCCGGGCGTCCAGGAGCTTGAGCTCGATCTGGGGGCGCTTGCGAACTCTCGCCGTGACTTTGCCGACCTGCGGCTCCTAAGGGACGGGAACCAGATCCCGTACGTACTTGAGAAGCCCGCGCTGGCCCGTTCCCTGAGCCTGTCGCCGGAGGATGTCCGCGACCCGAAGCGCGCGTCGCTGAGCACATGGACGGTCCATCTGCCGAGGGCGGGCCTTCCGGTCCGGAGCGTCGTGCTGACCTCGACGACGTCGCTGTTCCAGCGCCAGTTCCGCATCTTCGAGAAGCTCCCGGCCCAGGACGGGGGCACCCTGGAATACACGCTCGCGTCCGGCCAGTGGAGCCGGACCCCGCAGCCGGGCGTACCCGAGACCCGCGTTTTCGAGCTCCAGGAGCCGATGAGCACGGACACGCTCTGGGTCGAGACCGACAACGGCGACAATCCGGCGATCGCCCTCGGCACGGCGCAGGCCGTCTACCCCGTCGTGCGCATGGTCTTTAAGGTCGCGGAGACCGACGGCTTCGCCCTGGCCTACGGCAACAGGGCGGCAAACGCCCCGCGCTACGACCTCGGCCTCGTGGCGGGGCGCCTGTTGACCTCGAGCCGGATTGTCGCGCACCTGGGCGCCGACGCGCAGGGCCCAGGCGCCAGGAACCCTTTCGCGGGCATCAACGGGGGGGTCGTCTTCTGGGGGGCGCTCGCCCTGGTTGTCGCCGCCCTTCTTGTGACCGTCGCCAGGCTGCTGCCGAAGCCCCCGGGATGAGCGGGCAGTCTCGCCATGATCTCCGGGGGCGGCCGCTCCGCCGGCCGCGGCGGACCTGGGCAGGGAGGCGGGTCAGCGAACCTTCAATTCGACGGCATGCTCACGGCGATCGTCCCGGAGGGGGATCGCGGTTCCGGGTATGTCCTGCCCATCGAGGGAGAGCAGACTCGAGCCGGCCGCGCCAGGCGCGAGCCGGGAGACGGTGATGTGATAGACCGTCTGGCGGTACCGGTAGTGGATCTTGAAGGTCGTCCAAGCCCTCGGCATACGGGGAGCCAGTCGCAGTTGCTCGCCCTCCAAGTTTGCACCCAGCAGCGTCTCGATCAGCAGCCGGTACATCCAGCCGGCGGAACCCGTGTACCAGGTCCAGCCGCCCCGGCCCACATGCGGCGCGATCGCATAGACATCCGCGGCTACGACGTAGGGCTCCACCTTGTAGACGGCGACCTGCTGGGGTGTCCCGCCATGATGGATGGGATTGAGCATCGCGAAGAGCTCCCAAGCCCGGTCGCTTTCTCCCATGAGCGCAAAGGCCATCGCCGTCCAGATCGCGCCGTGGGTGTATTGACCGCCGTTCTCGCGAACGCCGGGGATGTAACCCTTGATGTATCCTGGCTCCAGCGCCGAATTGTCGAATGGGGGGGCGAACAACTGGACAAGTCCAGTGTCGCGGTGGACTAGGCGCCGATCAACGGATTGCATCGCTTGACGCGAGCGTGGCGGGTCGCCGGCGCCGCTGATCACCGACCAGCTCTGCGGCAGGGAATCAATCTGGCACTCCGGATTGGACCGGGAGCCGAGCGGCTCGCCGTTGTCGAAGTAGGCGCGGCGATACCAATCTCCGTCCCAGGCATTCAGCTCGATGTTCTGCTGGAGCCTCTGCGCCTCGGCAAGGCAGCGATCCGCAAAGGCGGAATCGCCGTGGACGCGCGCGAGCTCGGCGAACTGGGTGAGCACGTCATAGAGGAAGAAGGCCAGCCAGACGCTCTCGCCGCGTCCCTGGCTTCCCACCCGGTTCAGGCCGTCATTCCAGTCGCCGCAGCCTATGAGCGGCAGGCCGTGCGCGCCGAACCTCAGTCCCCGCTCGATCGCGCGGACGCCGTGTTCGTAGAGCGTGGCCGACGCCTCGGATCGATTCGGCAGGTCATAGTAGGCCTCCTCGTCCGGCTTGACCGGCCGTCCCTCCAGGAGGTCGACCCTCTCGTCGAGCACGCCGTGATCCGCGACACTGGCGACGTAGCGGCAGGTGGCATAGGGGAGCCACAGGTAGTCGTCGGAGCAATGCGTCCGCACGCCGCGTCCCGCCGGCGGGTGCCACCAATGCTGCACGTCGCCCTCGCGGAATTGATGGGCGGCCGCCCGGAGCAGGTGCTCGCGCGTCAAGGCGGGTTCGGCGTGCACCAGCGCCATCGCGTCCTGGAGTTGGTCGCGGAACCCGTAGGCCCCGCTGGACTGATAGAATCCCGTCCGGCCCCATATCCGGCTGCTCAGAGTCTGGTACAACAGCCAGCCGTTCGCCATCACGTTCACGGACGGGTCGGGCGTGTCCACGTTCACCGCGCCGAGAGTTCGATTCCAATACGCCCAGACGCCCTCGAGCGCGGCGCGGCTGGCGTCCGCCCGGTGAAAGCGCTGAACGAGGCTTTGCACCTCGGCCGGATCGTGGCCGACCCCGAGGCGGAAGCTCACTTCTCGCTCCTGGCCGTCCGGCAGGTCGATCGCGACCTGCACGGCCCCGCAGGGGTCGAGTCCCGCCCCGACCTTGCCCGAAAGGCGCGCGCGCCCCAGGGCCGCCGGCTGCGACAGGCTTCCGTTCCGGCCCAGGAATTCCTTTCGGTCTCCCGTGAGAGTGCGCGCCCCGTCGCTGACGTCGACGAAGGCAATGCGGTCCGAGAACTCGGTGTTGTAGTAGTTTCGCGCCAGGAGCGCGCCGGTGTTGAGGTCCACCTCGGTCCGGACGTGCAGCAGGCTCTTCTGACGCATCTCGCCCAGCACCCATTCCCAGTAGCCGGTGACCGAGACGCGGCGCGGTTGCCCAGAGGTGTTGCGCAGCTTCAATACGAAGAACTTGATTGGGGCGTCGATCGCGACGTAGACCCACAGCTCGGTGGCGATGCCGTGCTCGGAATGCTCGAACACGGTGTATCCGAAGCCGTGGCGAATGACATAGGGTTCCGCGCCGCGCGCGGGCAAGGGCGTCGGAGACCAGAACTGCCCGGTCTGTTCGTCGCGGATGTAGAGCGCCTCCCCGGTCGTGTCCTGGACCGGGTCGTTGCTCCATGGCGTCAATCGAAACTCATGGGCGTTCTCCGACCAGGTGTAAGCGCTGCCGACTTCTGAGACGACCGTGCCGAACGACGGATTGGCGAGCACATTGACCCACGGGGCCGGAGTCATCTGCCCGGCCTGGAGCGTGATGACATACTCGTGACCGTCGCTCGTGAAGCCGCCGAAGCCATTGAGGAAGATAAGCTGGCGCGTGGCTACCTGCTTGTGCCGGTCGTGGCGCGCGTGTCGGGTGGGCGCCAGCGCCGGGACCTGCGGATCGAGCACGCTCCTTTGCTCCAGCTGCTCCGCAAGGGAGCCGTTCTCGTCGTCCAGGACGACCCGAGCGGCAGCCTGCAGCAGCAGCAGATCGTCATGGGAGATCTGCTCGCGGCGCCGGACGAAGATGCCTCCCGGCTTGTCCTGCATCTGCGCCTCGACCCCCGAGGCAATCTGGCTGGAGATTCGGTCGTGCAGCGACTGGAGGTAGACCGAGACGTCCTCGCTCACGATGACCAGCTCGGCCGTCAGCCCCTTCGTGCGCCAGTAGGAGTGCGCCTGGATGAGCTGCCGGACGATCTCGATCTTCTCCGGGTCGCTGATGTGGAGCAGAACGATTGGCGCGTCGCCCGATATGCCATGGCTCCACAGGCCGCTCTGGCCGCGCCTGCTCATGCCCAGGACGCTCGGACTCGCCCGCCGGGCCGGGTCGGCGTAGATCAGGGCGCTGGCCAGCCGGCCGTAGAGCTGGGCTTCTCCCTCCGACGCGTTGAGGTGGCGCAGGGTCACCTGGCTGTGTGTCCACGCCAGCTCAAACGCGCGGTCCGTCATACGGGAGCTCCGGTATTTCTCGGCCTGCGCGAGCGCAGCCTCCCGGCTCTCCGACACGCCAAGCAGAAGGTCGATGACGGCGGTCTCGTTGGGCGCCAGGGAGACCGCGCGCCGAAGCGAGACTATGGGGTCGAGCACGGGGCCGACGGTGTTGGACAGCGGTGAATTGCCGCGCATCGCGGCGGGGCTGGCCAGGGTCCCCCCCCGTCCGACGAAGCGAAGGCGGTCGGTTTCGCAGGAGACTTCCCCCTGCTTGCCGCCCTGGGCCACCATGAGATGAAGCAGCCACGGCGGCCTCTCCTCCGGAGAGCGGGCGCGACGTGTGCAGAGGATCGCGGAGGACTCGCGGGCGAACTCCGTCTGCACGAAGAGATTGCTGAAGGCGGGATGCGCGGCATCCGCCCAGGGAGGCGCGAGCACCACTTCCGCGCAGCTGGTCAACTCGACGACCCGCTCCCTGAACGAGCGGTTCGTGATCGTGATGCGCCGCAGCTCGACGTCGTCCTCCGGCGACACGCTGATCTCGGTATGGACATCGAGGCCGCCATGGCTGTGCCTGAATTCGGCGCGCGCCTGCGTGAAGATCGCCTCGTAGCCCTTCGTCGCGCGAAGCGTCGGTTGGTGGGCGGCGGACCAGAGGTCTCCTGTCCCCAGGTCGCGCAGGTAGACGAACGTTCCCCAGCAGTCGCGCGTGGCGTCCTCGCGCCACCGGGTGACCGCGAGGTCGCGCCACCGGCTGTATCCGCCGCCGGAGCTGCTGATGACGACGTGGTACCGCCCGTTGGACAGGAGGTGAACCTCCGGTGCCGGCGGGTTTGGGCTCGTGCATACGCGCATTGCGCTTTCGCCTTCGCCGGACGACCTCCGCGTTATCTCCGAGACGACGTCCTCCTCGAACACGCTGGCGGCCGCCCTGGGGACGCGCTCCTGCAGCAGCAGGTCCGCGGCCCTGAGCAATGCGCAGGACGTGAAGCGCCGTTGCATCGGGCTGTCCCGAAGCAGATTGGCCATGGCCAGCAGGCTCATCCCCTGGTGATGCGCCATGAACGACCGGATGGTCGCGCTCGATTCGCCCGGCGGCAGGCGCGCCGCCGTGTAATCCACCGCCTCGTAGAAGCCGTAGTCGCCGGAGCGCCCTTCGGACGCCAGCCGCTGCAGGTTCTCACAGGCCTCGGCCGGGGCAACCGTCAGCGCGATGGCGGTGGCATAGGGGGCGATGACCAGGTCCTCGGCCAATCCCCGCTTCAGACCCAGTCCCGGCACTCCAAAGGCGCGGTATTGGTAGCTCTGATGGACGTCGGTCCGGTTGTAGCCCGATTCGGAGATCCCCCACGGCACGGACCGCGACTGCCCGTACTCGATCTGCTGGCGCACTGCCGCGCGGCACGTTTGATCGAGCAGGGTGTCCTGGTACGTGGGCATGACCAGCAGCGGCATCAGGTACTCGAACATTGTGCCGCTCCACGAGACGAGCACCGGCCCGGACCCTGAGGCGACAAGCAGCCGGCCGAGCGAGAACCAGTGGTCCTGGGGAACCTGCCCCAGCGCGATGGCGACGAAGCTGCACAACCGCGCCTCCGAGGCGAGCAGGTCATAGAAACCCGGGTCACAACGGCGCTCGCCGACGTTGAAGCCTGTGGAGAACAGGTCCCTTGTCCGGTCGAACAGGAAAGTGAAGTCCATTCCGGCCAGCTCGTCGCCCTGCGCGGCCAGGGATTCCACCTCGAGAAGGCGCCGCCGGGCGCGTTCGGCCGCCATGCGCAGGCAGCGCAGAAGCTCGGGCGCGCCGGCGCCCTCCTCGGCCGGCGAGCTGGGCGGCTGACCCATTTCCGAGATTTCACGCAAGGTGGGAGCCTCGTCGAGCTCGGCGAGCCACCTCTCGAGCCTCGAGGACGCCGCGGGCACGGGGCGCCGATCGGCGCCCGCGGGAGGCGAGGAGGAGACCCGCTCCCTATCAGGCTGGCTCGAGGGCTGGACGCATGGAAGCTCCAGCCACGGCGCCATGAACCGCAGTTCCTCCAGATGCTCGTCGCAGTTGCGCCTGAGGGTCTGGGCCCACCCTTTGAGCTCCTCGCCGTCTCTTGCCACCGAATCGGCGAACTGGGCCGCTTGGCGTGCGGCGCTCACCAGCAAGGCAAATGCGGCGCGCAGCGTCGAAGGCGCCCTCTCCAATTCGCTCCCGAGCGTCGCCAGCGCCGGGTTCTTTGGGGCCAGGCCATTCAGGACCGCCACCGTGTCGCGAAGGCCTGCAAACACCTGGGGGGTGAATATCCTCTCGTCGGGAAGCTCCCTTAGCCCGGAACTGTGCGTGAGCAGATGCCCGGCGAGGTTTCCGCTGTCCACGCTTGACACGTAGAGAGGGAGGAGCGGCTGGAGCGTGCGGGTATCATACCAGTTGTAGAAGTGCCCGCGGTACCGCTCGAGTCGCTTCATCGTGGCGAGTGCGTCGTGCGCGCGCCGGATGAGGCCGCCCGTCGGAAGGTACCCGAAATCCCTCGCGGCCAGGTTGGCGAGCAGCGCCAGGCCCATGTTCGTCGGGGACGTTCGCGAGGCGATTGTCGGCGCGGGAACCTCCTGGAAATTGTCAGGCGGCAGCCAGTTCTCCTGGGCGGAGACAAAGGTGTCGAAAAAATGCCAGGTCCGGCGGGCGGTAAGCCGCAGAAAGGCCAGCTGGTCCGCCGTCAAGCCCGGCGCCTCGGCCTCTATGGGCTTGCTGATCCACCAGGCGATCCACGGAGCCGCCAGCCACACGCAGAGGATCGGCAGAGCCAGGGGCCACTGCCCCGGCTGCAGCAGAACCATCAGGGACCCGGCCAGCAGCGCGACGGCGGGGGCGACCCACATTGAGGCAAGGAAACCTGCGAGATCCGCGCGGGTCGCCTGTTCGGAGTCGTGCGACGTCTGCCACTCGAGGAGCCGCCTATGCGTCACCAGCTGGCGCAGCAGCGTCCGTCCGATGGCGTCCAGGCTGATGAACGTGTCGTAGGGCAGGAATGCAAGGGTGAGGAAGATCTGGCCGAGCTGGCGCCCGCACGACCCGGCCACTCCGCGCAGATGCATGGCCCAGGGCAGGTCGGCCGGCTTGCGAAATCCGTTGGCCACCGCCGCCAGCAATCCGGGGAGCATGATGATCGCAAGGGCCACCAGCGTCCCGATGCCCCCGAATTCCGGAAAGAGCAGCCAGCTGCCCAGCAGAAGCAGCATCAGGGCGACCGGGACGAGGCTGCGCCTGAGGTTGTCGAGAATCTTCCACTGGGACAGGGCCGAGAGCGGATTGGCCATCCGCCGCGCGTCGGATCCGGGAACCCGCGGCAGGAGCCATTGCGTTATCTGCCAATCGCCGCGGATCCACCGGTGGCGCCGGTCGATGTCCACGTTGTACCGGGACGGATGTCCCTCATAGAACTCCACGTCGCTCACGAGGGCGGACCGGGCGTGGCAGGACTCCAGCAGGTCGTGGCTGAGGATGGTATTCTCCGGGATGCGCCCGTCCATGGCCCGGCGGAAGGCGTCCACGTCATAGATCCCCTTCCCGATGAAGGAGCCCTCCTGGAAGAGGTCCTGATACACGTCGGAAACCTCGCGCGTGTAGGGATCGATGCCCGGGTTGGACGCAAACAGCCGGACGAACCAGGACCGCCTGGCGCTCGGCAGGCTCACGCCAATGCGCGGCTGAAGAATGCCATAGCCCTCGGTGACAATCCCGCGCGTGGCGTCGAACACCGCGCGGTTCAGCGGATGGGCGATCGTTCCGACAAGCTGGCGGGCGGAATCGCGCGGAAGCTGGGTGTCGGTGTCGAGCGTTATGACATACTTGATGGCCGGCAATATGGCCGCCTCGCCGACGATCTCGGAGAACCGGTCGCGGCCGCCGCCCCGGAGAAGGGCGTTGAGCTCCTCGAGCTTCCCCCGCTTTCGCTCGTAACCCATCCACAGCCGTTCTCCGGCGTTCCAGCGGCGCGGTCGGTGGAGCAGGAAGAAGAGATCCCCTGCGCCGGGCGAATACCTCCGATTCAGCAGATGGATTCCCTCCCTCGCCTGGCGCAACAGCGGCTCGTCTTCCGCCAGGACCTCCTTCGGCGCGTCGCGAAGGTCAGTCAGCAGGGCGAAGTGAAGGTTCTTGTCGCGATTCGAAAGGTAGTGAATCTCCAGGGTCTCGATGAGGCGGCTGACGCCCCCGGGGCTCGCGAGCATTGTGGGGACGACTACCAATGTGCGGCAGCCGGCAGGAATTCCGCCGGAGAAATCCAGGCGCGGGAGCCGGCGCGGCTTCATCACCAGGGTGGAGAGCCAGTTCACCAGCGCTACGGCCAGCTGGCTGGCGCAGAGGCCGAAGACCAGGGTGAATACGATGATCTCCCACTCCGGGACACCGAGCGTGGGGACCTGCCGCATGAATCCCAGCGTGGCGGAAAGGGTGAGGACCCCGATGCCGCCCACATAGAACATCAGCGGGAAGCGGAGGATGCTTCGCTCGAGGAACGTGCTCCAGGGCCACCGCACCCCCACGCTCCGCCCCAGCGCCGACTGGCCCTTGTCGACCAGATAGAATCCGACATGGGCGGTCCGGTCCCCGCGCCCCTTCTGCCGGGCGCTCTCCTCGGTAAGCTGGATGGCGCGCTGCGCGACCTCCGCCTCCTGCAAGAGGCTGCGCCGGGCAAGAAACTCGACCGAATGGCGGTAGCGGTCACGGGTTGAGAAATCCATCGCCCCGTAGACGTCGGCCGCGTCGGAGCGCAGGGTCTTCTCCACCAGGCTCAGGCCCTCCACGAAATCCTTCCAGTCGGTGGCGCTCAGGCGGCGCAGGCTCGCGATGCTGTGGCTCACCGAGACCTGGTCGACCGCCTGGCTCTGACTCTCCAGCCGGACCAGCTGCTCGATGGACCGCCCGTTTTCGACGAGCCGCTGCTCGAGCCAGCTGCGCGCCAGATGCAGCACCGGGCTCTGCCGCGAAAGGCGCCGGCTGAATTCGGCGACGAACGAGCTGGAGAGGGCGAGATCGGACTTCGCCATGTCCGCCACGACGACGACCAGGTGGGATGGATTCGTCTCGGCAATGTCCTGCAGGCGATCCACCCACAGGTCGGCGAGATCGCGCTCCTCCCGGGCGGTCGTCAGCCGGGCCGTGACGCGCTGGAGATTCTCGATCAACCCCAGGCGCAGCATGATGGGAATGGCCCACAACTCGCCCAGCCTTAGCGGCGTGACCGTCTGGTAGGCGGCGATGAAGGCGCTGAGCGGCTCCACATCAACCTGCGCGTCGACGTGCGAGATCAATTCGAGCACAATGTCGTAGACGCGGGGAAGTCCGGAGCATGGGCCGCTCGTGAGGCGGGGCAGCTCCCGGCTGTAGGCCCGGGGCAGGTGCCGGCGCGACATCTGGATCTGCTCCTCGATCAGATAGAAGTTGTCCAGAAGCCATTCGGCGGCGGGAGTGATGCGCCGGCTCGAACCCACGGCCAGGGTCGAGCTGTTGAATGCCCTTAGGCTCTGCTCGTTCCTGTCCAGCCGGGCCAACAGGCGGTTGGAGCTGCGCTTCGTGACGATTCGGTGGCCCGAGGCAATCGCCCGCGCATGGCGCGCGAGCTGCTCGGCGCTGAATAGCTCGGCGCGCAGCGGCGGCTCTCCCAAATCAGGGCGTGTCTGCCCCGCTATCCAGCTCTGCAGGCGGGACGAAGGGCTCAGCATCGTGTTTTTGCCATCGGGCCGCGGTTCCTACCGTTGACCGACAAATCAAAGCTGATCCAGTTCGATGAAAGGCCGATTTCGGTCGATATTGAGCCCGCCGGGGCGGGATTCATCTTGGGCACGTCGCCCCGAATTCACTTCGTTGCCGCGTCCCGCGGAAACGCCGGGAGGAGATGGGGACATAGCTGCCAGAATATGCCGGTTTCATCTTGGCGGATTGTGCGCCTTGGCCCGGGAGAAGCGTATGGGGTATTCTCCCCCGATGATATTGCAGGAGCCCCTCTCTCCCGGCGCTTTGGGGCGCCGGCCTTGCGTCAGGCTGCCGCGATCCTTGGGCTCTGGGCCCCGCAGTCCAGAATTCTCTATCCCGTCAAGTCTTCGCGCGAAATCCGCCCATCAAGTAGACGATGAGGCATATCAGCAGGATCAGGCCAACCCCACCGCCGCCGATGACGGGCCCTCCGAAGTAAAAGCCGCCGCCGCCGAACAGGAGAAGAAACACGATTATGAGGAGTAATACGTTCATGCCTGCACGGTAGCACTCGGCTTGGGCCGATGCTATGGGGTCTTCGCCTCCCCGATAAACTATTCCCGAAGAGTTGCTCGGGCCGGCGCGGAGGATCGCAAGCTCCGAACGCCATTGTTGCCGCCGAAGCAAGCGCTGGCGCGGCTCCCGGCCCGCGATGAAGGGGAAGACCATCATGGCCCCTCAACACCCCATGGCGCCGCGCCGATCCCCGGGGTACCATGCCGGATTCAATCGTTCCACCATGATCGAATTGACCCGGCAAGATGTTCCTGCCTCGCCGCGCGGATTCCGCCGGGCGAACGGCGATCCGTCCTTGGGTCCGCGAGATGACGCATCGACGCCGGAAGAGCCCCGCCAATCTACCATGAATGCAAGAAACAGAGACCTTCCCCCAGACAGGAAATCCCCGGCCTACACCTTGAAGGCTCCGGTGCTTCGGGACGTGGCCGGCCAGGCGGCCTTGTCCAACGCGGCCGCGCGCCGGAAGATTTCCGCCCAACTCAGTTCGGGCGCGGCGAACCACGCGCGGCATCACGTCTCCAGGCAGACACAATCTTGAGCCGCCGGCACGGCTCGGGGGGCCCATGCCCAGTCGGACGTAGCCGCCTTCGTTCCGGTCGGAACCCGCCTTGCGGCCGGGCGGCGATGGCGTTCAACGACGCG
>Ga0187867_10000969_pt1 | contig 25153 bp, 16 predicted proteins | sample June2016WEW_13_1_FD_132976 | JGI IMG/M metagenome (GOLD analysis project Ga0187867, IMG submission 132976) | Peatland microbial communities from SPRUCE experiment site at the Marcell Experimental Forest, Minnesota, USA - June2016WEW_13_10 | ecosystem: Environmental > Terrestrial > Soil >... | reverse complement strand
TGATGGCAGTTGTGGGGTCGTTTACAGCAGGCGAGATCGCCTTCAACGCAACATCGACAATTTGCAGGACGCCAAACTCCACGTCCTGCTGCAACGTTCTGGTCGGGCCAAAGTCGAGCGCTATAAGCAGCTCGGCAACTCCTTCGGGGGGCAGACGCTTCCCCTTCGAGACCATCATCAGCGGGATTCCGGCCGGAACGAAGTGGCCAACTCGGCGCAGAACGCGGATGGTAACGTGATAGTGCTTCGCAAGCGCGATGAGGCGTCGCGTATCGACAAAGCGAATATAGCCGGAATCAACACTCAAGACGGCTACCTCGCTCGCGTTGGGTCTGAGCGGTTCGGCATCCTTCAGGTGGTGGTTCAGCCGGCACGGCCAGGGCATGATCTCATCGATCATCGCTTCCGTTTCTGCGGCGATTCTGTCGACGATGTGATTGACGCTGATGGCCTGCGAGATGTGGTGAATAAAGAACAGCAGCAAACCGACGCAGACCAGTGCAAGGACCATAGCGCCCAGGACGGTGGCCACTGGCGCAAAGGGATGAGGGAGCGAATGCGCTGCCGGAAGCGCCGCCATGCAGTACGAAAAAGTGCCGAGGAAGATACCGAGCGTCCATTGCGTCACGCGGTCCCTGGAAAAGCTGACGATGATGCGCGGGGAGAACTGCATCGATGCCAGGGTGAGCGTCATCAACAGGATGGCGAACACGATGGACACCACAGTCATGATGGAGGCAGCGATGCCCGCCAGAATGACCTGGGCGACTTGCGGATCAGCGTGCGAGGGGAACAGGACAGTGGGCACCCAGGCGCTGGTGACCGGAAACTCCTCTTCCAACCACGACAGGAACGCGCCCGCGCCACCCAGCGCAAGCGCGATTGTGAGCGGGCGAATCAAAAAGCCGCCACGCAGGTTGTACATAGCGTGGCGAAGCATCAACGGTAGGCTCTTGCTCACGGTTCTATCCGTTCAAGTGTAGTAGGTCAGACAGCGAGTGCAAAGAAAAAAGGGGAGCCCGCTGCGTCAATTGGGCCTGCGAAAGACGGCCTCGAAGCCCTCAGGGCTTGATCGCCGTGACCTCGATGCAGCGTGGAAGCGGGCACACATCGTACTCGAAGCACCGGGCGAATAAGGTGATTTAGCACGAGGTCAACAATTGAAGACATACATGCTGGAATCGACTGTCAAACGTGCGCGGGTAAAGAGAAACACTCCCACATCGCTGAGGGGGAAATGAAAAGCATTATGAAGAACGCGGTGGAAAAGGTGTCCTGTGCAGCGGCGCCACTTGGAAACAGCGTGACAAGGAATGCACTAGCCACTATCATCATGATCTGATCCGACTCTGGAGGAAACACCAATGAAATCGATTACTCGGTTAGTCACAGCAGTGGTGGCAGTTATGTTCGCGGTCGCCACCCTGTGTCCCGCGCAGGACGTCAAGCCGACCGACCTGGGCAAGGGGGCGGCGTTCAATGGCAAGAAGATCGAGATGAAGGACAAGGGAGAGGTCGCTTACCTCCTGTCTTTCACGGCGGGGAAAGAGTTCGAGGCCACCACGGACGGCCCGAAGAATACCGACGTGCACCTTTTCGTCTACGACTCCTCCGGCGCGGAAGTCGCTAAGGACGACTCGCCCGGACCGAAGTGTTCGGTTAAGGTCACGCCGGAGAAGGATGGGCAGTATAAGTTCGTCATCAAGAACGCCGGCGGGGCCAACACGGTGACCTTCAATGTAAAGGTCGCCAAATGATTCGCCGCTTGTCAAAAAGACACTAGGATTCGCGCCAAATGGCTTTCGAAAAGCTGCGGACTATCGTCATAACGGCGATCGTAGTTCAGTTGGTTAGAACGCCTGCCCGTCACGCAGGGCCGCGGGTTCGAGTTCCGTCGCTTCCACCACCATTTTCCCTTAGTTCTCACACCTCTCCTTGCCTGTGAATTCCTTAACGACCTGACTGCGTTTCCAGGCTTCGATCTGTTCCCGCGCATCTTTTACAAGTTTCGCGAACCGGCGGGCCAATTCGTGAATGCGCTGCGATTGCCTTCTTTGGATCGCCTCGTTTGGAATCAATTCCGTGCCGACCCCGATGGCGGTCGCGCCTGACAAAATGAAGCTGGCGGCTGTCTGTTGATTCACTCCTCCCGCGGCAATCAATGGAATCTGGGGCAAAGATGCGTGCAGCGCTTTGATATACCTGTCCCCACCGACTGGACCGCACGGAAACACCTTGACGAAATCAGCACCCGCGCTCCATGCGGTGACCACTTCTGTTGGTGTCAATGCGCCGGGCAAGACTGCGACATTCTGCTTGGCTGCGAATTCCATGATCACGGGATTCAGTGACGGAGCAGTGACAAAACTCACGCCCGCATCCACGCACAGGCGCGCCACGTCTGTATCGAGCACGGTGCCTGCGCCAACGATGAGCTTTGGATCCGAACGAATCAAGTGGGCCATCAATTCCACAGCTCCGGGTACAGTCATGGTGATTTCCACGATCGGTATGCCGCCGCGCGTGACTGCCTCTGCCGCGAAATGTGCATCATCGCCAGACGAGACCCTGATCGCTGGAATGATGGCAATTTCTCGAATTCGAGAGCAGACTTCATCTTTCGTCATTTGTCAGAATCCCTCCAGTGCCTTTTCAGATCAGCCCTATCGCTCAAAGTGACAATTTACACGGCTTCGTTGGGATCAGACTCCGGGAGCCGATCATCACTGCGAGCGATCCACACATACAAAGTCGGCAACAGAACGATGCTCATGAGTAAGTCAGAAATCAGCCCGCCGACGATGACAATTGCAAAAGGACGCTGCGAATCTGAGCCGATACCGTGCGAGAGCGCAGCAGGCAGCAAACCCAACGTTGCGACTAGCATCGTCATCATGATCGGACGAAGCCGAAGAACGGCCCCCTCAACCGCGGCTTCCTCAATGTCGTACCCTCGGGATCGAAGCTGGTTGATGTATTCCAGCATGATGACGCCAGTCTGGACTGAAACTCCAAAAAGCGCGAGGAAGCCAACCCCCGAGGAAACGCTGAAGTTTGTGTGCGTAATGAGAAGGGCGAGCAGACCGCCGATGCGCGCCATGGCGACATTCGTGAGGATCAGAAGCGCCCACTTTACAGACTTGAACATGGAGTAGAGGATGATGTAGATGAGCAGGATCGTAAGCGGCAGCACAAGGAGCAAGCGCCGCTCTGACCGCTTCTCGCTTTCGTATTCGCCCGCCCAGTCAAGCGTGTATCCAATGGGCAATTTGACGTTCGCATTGACCTTCTTGATGGCCTCCTCGACGGTGCTGCCCAAGTCTCTCTCACGCACGCTGAACTTGACAGCCACGTATCGAGAGTTTGCTTCGCGGTAGATCTCCGAGCCTCCGTCCAGTTCTTTTATCTTTGTTAGCTGTGCCAAGGAAACACGCTCACCAGAGGGCGCCAGCAAACGCACCTTCTCAATGGCCTCCTTTGTGTCTCGATATTGTGGCAAGTATCGGAGCACGAGATCGTACCGCTGTTCACCGATGAGCACCTGAGTGAGGGCGTTACCTCCAACCGCTGTCTGGATCGCGTCTTGAACGTCGGAGACATTGATGCCATAACGTGAGGCTTGATCGCGGTCAACTGTGAAGTTGAGATTGGGTTGGCCACGCACTCGGAAAACACCTAGATCCTCGATGCCCCGGATGGGACGCATGACAGCGGCGATCTCGTCAGCCTTCTCCTCCAGAGTCTTAAGATCGTCGCCGTAGATTTTGACCGCGAGCGCACCTTTTACTCCGCTGACAGCCTCTTCCAAATTGTCAGAGATTGGTTGCGAGAATCCCCAAAAAACTCCCGGAATCTTTTCCAGTTCACGATCCATAGCAGCGATCAGACGATCTTTGTCTTGATGAAAGACGGGGCGCCACTTCTCTTTTGGCAGCAGGTCGACGAAGAACTCCGCGTTGAAAAAGCCTGTTGTGTCCGTCCCATCATCCGGGCGCCCTATCTGGTCGACTACCTGCGGGACTTCTGGAAACGAGGCGAGGACCTCGCGGGCCAGGTCCGCAATCTTCGCGCTCTCGTTCGGCCCAGTGCTGGGAGCCATGGTCCCCCGGACCCAGATCGCACCTTCGTCCAGGTGCGGCAGGAATTCTGATCCGATCACTCCGCCGAAAGCCAAGTAAATCGCCAACGAAAACAGGATCAAGCCACCTCCAATCGTGATCCAGCGCTTGCGAATGGCCCAGCGAACGTCTTTCCGATAACGAGTTGTCAACCACCGCATTACTGGGTTCTGCCATTGTTTCGCATCGCTTCGGAACAGCAGGCTGGCTAGGGCCGGCGCAATCAGCATCGAGAAGATCAGAGCGCCGAGCAATGCGAAGGCTACTGTCCATGCCATCGGCTTGAACAACTTTCCTTCGACGCGTTGCAGAGTGAAGATCGGAAGATAAGCTGTGATGATGATGGCAATTGCATAGAAAACCGGCCGCTGCACCTCGTGTGCGGCAGTTCGGATCCGGTCAATCAGGGTACGCGGCGCTTCCTCCGGGCGGTTCAGATGCCGCACGATGTTTTCGACCATCACCACCGCTCCATCCACAACCATGCCGAAGTCCAAAGCACCCAGCGAAAGCAAATTTGCTGAAATATGCCGCAGGTCCAGGCAGATGGAGGCAAAGAGCAACGCGAACGGGATCGTCAACGAAACAATAATTGCTCCGCGAATGTTGCCGAGGAAGATGAAAAGGATGATCACGACCAGGATCATGCCTTCGGCGAGATTGTGCAAAACGGTGTGCGTGGTGTAGTGCACCAGATCGTCCCGGTCGAGGTAAGGGACAATCTTCACACCTGGCGGCAAAATCTGGGTGTTGATCCGGTTGACCATGGTGTGGAGAGCTTCCAGCATGGTCGCGGTGTCCGCGCCTTTCCGGAGAAACACAATACCTTCCACCACATCGTTGTCGTCCTCGACCACACCGTCCGCTCGATGGATTGCCTTGCCGATCTGTCCGAGACGAATCTTAGGGCCCTGCGTGACCACGGCGATGTCCTTCACTCGCAGAGGAGTGCCATTTTGCGTTTTGATGACCGTCTTTTCGATGTCACGGATGTCTGTGACTAAGCCCACGGCGCGGACGTTGATCTGCTGCGAACCCTGTTCGATAAAACTGCCGCCAGCGTTGGAGTTGGCATTAGTGAGCTGTTGCTCAACCTGTGCCAGACTCAGCCCATAGGAGACCAGTTTGTCGGGGTCCAGGCGAATCTGATATTCGCGAGTGATACCGCCGAAGGATGAATCGTCGACCACATCCGGTACCGATCGGATGTACTTGGCGACAACCCAATCCTGCAGAGACTTCAGCTCCATTAAGTCCAATGAAGGATTGGTGCTTTTGAGTGTGTACCAATAGACCGAGCCAATCGGACTGAAGTCGGGGCCAATACCTCCGGCGACTCCTGGCGGAAGCGTGACCTGCGAGAGCCGCTCTAGCGCTTTCTGGCGGTCCCAATCGTTATCAGAGTCGTCATCGAAAATGAGATTCACAACGGACAGACCAGCCAGTGAAGCGGACCGCACGTGCTGAAGGTGCGGAATTCCGTTCATCTGAATCTCGATCGGAATCGTGACCTGTTGTTCGACCTCTTCAGCGGCACGTCCAGGCCATTGCGTAATGATCTGTACCCAAGTGTTCGCCACATCGGGATAGGCCTCAACCGGCAAGTTGTGAAAAGAGATCATCCCCCAAATAAAGAGGAGTAACGCCGCACTAAGCACGACGAAGCGGTTGTTAAGGGCGAAATCGACGATTGCGCGAATCATTGTTGCTCCGCCGAATTCTGGAATTCCAGCGCATTGGCTACGACCTGTTGGCCGGTCGCTATTCCTGAAACAACTTCCTGCATGTTGTCGGGCAACATGTCGCCCCCCACAATTTCTGTTCGTCTAAACTGACCATTCTTCATCGGCACGTAGACCCAATCACAATCGTGCAGGTGCAAGATTGCTGTGGCCGACACCACGGCTCGCGTTTCTTTCTTTCGGCCGTGAAAAGTAGCAGTTACAAACATGCCGGGACGCATGAGGCCAGGGTTCCGCATTTCGATACGCACTTTCGCCGCCCGAATGTTCGGGTCCAAAACCGGTCCAATGTTGGCGATGGTTCCAGAAAAAACCTGGTCCGGATAAGCGTTCAGACGGATATCCGCCTTTTCGCCAAGCCGCACGTTGACAAGGTCGTTTTCGTAAACATCACAGAGCACCCAGATGTAGTCGAGGTCAGAGATTGTGAATGGATTCGGAGAGCCGAGCCCGGCAACGCCAGCGGCATTGGTAACCTGTTGATCGGTGATGACCCCGGAAATAGGGGCGCGAATTTCCAAAATACCGGTCGGCCGATCAAGGGTTGGATTGCCCAACACTCGAAGTTTTTCGGCTGTGGTTTCGACGTCGACCTTTGCTTTGTCCTCCGTGTCCTGAGCGACCTGGAGATCGTTCAGTGAGATTGCGCCCTTGTCATAAAGAAGCTTGGCCCGCTCCAATTGAGTCCGGACCAACTGTTCGTCAGCTACCGCTTTTCGGTAGTCAGAGAAGGCACCGGAAATGTCTGCGCTCTGCACCTTGAGCAACAATTGGCCCTTTTTAACCGTGTCACCCAGGCGCGCGTCAATCTCCACAACGCGTCCGGCGGCTATTGAAATCACCGGAACAGCGCGCGAGATATCCGGGTTCACGGTACCAGTGACTTTCAACTGCGGCGTAGCAACGTGTTCTGTTGCCTGCGTCAACTGAAAGCGCTCAGGATGGTCGACTTGAAACACATTGCGGTCTTCCACGCGTTCCACTTTGAGCGGTGGCGGCGCTTCTGCCTGGGGATCACTTTTCCCACCGCTGCAGCCCGGCGAAAATAGGGCCGCTATCACAGGTAAGGACAGGATTGCGAAATGCCTGCGGTTCATTGGATCACCTCGCGTCCTACAGCAAGATTCAGTTGGCTCGCCGCATTTAGATAGGAGGCGACCAGATTTAAGTAATTGACCTGTACACTCCGGTAGTCGGCCTGAGCACTGAGAAAATCGAGCAGAGATGCCGCGCCGTGTTGGTACGAAAACGAGATTGTGTCCCTCACGCTCGAAGCCTCTTCCAGGTACTGATCCCTATACGGTTTTAGAAGAATCACAGCGCTGTTTACCGTCGCGTAAGCAGAATCAACATCATTGAAGACCTGCGCGCGGGCTGCCGCCGCGAGTTTGTCGTTGCGATCGATATCCAATTGGGTACGGCGTTTTTCACCCTGATTGCGATCGAAAATCCGCAAAGGGATGCTCACGCTGAACCCCACGTACTGATCAATAGGGGGATTTCGCCCGACATCGAAACCCAGGATTGGGTCTGTAGATCCATTCGCTACGGCGAGCCGATAATCAGTCTTGGCCTTGTCGACAGATTGCAACGCTGCCCTCAAGTCCGGACGCGTGTCGAGTGCTGCCTGGCGGATGTCAATAAGAGGAGGAATCTGATCCGCAAAATCAAAGGGACCGATTACGTCAAACTGCTCAACCGGTGTCTGTTCATTCAACAGCATGAGCAGTTGAATTTTCGCAGTGCGCAGATTCACATCGGCGGTCTGCAGGTCGGAGAGATATTGAACTCTTTGCAATTCCAGACGTTTCAGGTCCACTTGGGCAATTCCGCCGGCTTTGTAGCGCTCACGATTTACGTCCAAGACGTGATCGTAATAAGCCAGGTTTTCCTTCGCGAGATTCAGGATCGCTTTTTCCTGAAGCGTCTGTATGAACGCACCGCGGAGGTTGAACAATAGATTTCGCTCCAGGTCGGCCTGCCCGGAGATTGCGACTGCGGTCCCTTTTTGTGCGCTCTCCAGTCGCAACCCGCGCTTGTGCTGGCGCTCCCATAAAAAGTCCACGCTGGCGGATGACAAGAGGTACGCAAAGGGTCCGTGAGGTGGTCCCCCGCCGCTAAAATCAATCTGATCGGCTAGAACGCTCAAGTTGGGGTTCGGCCGAAGGTTCGCCGTCACCTCCTGTGCGCGGGATTCGTCGATGCCGATCTGTCCAGCTCGAAGAGTGGGATTTGCCGCCTCGAATTTGTCACGAACTTCCTGCCACGTCAGCGCCTTTTGGGCAAAACCGCTGCATGCTGACATGGCAATCAGCAACAACCCAAGGCACAACCGTCTAACGACCCGCTGCATGGAACCCTCCTTGCCTCATTCCAACAGCGCTCGCTTGACCCTCCTGCAAGCGCACTCGTTGGGGCTTAGACTGCAATTCTTTCCGAAACTGAATTAGCGAATACTGCCAACTAAGAATCCAATCGGCGTGAACGGAGAAAACTGACGTGCGCCGGTCAACCGCCAAACCACAAAGGTAGGCTTCGTACGGTTTGTCGCACTACTGTAATGCCTCGACCAAAACGTCATGTGAATAGAATGTTAAAGCCGAGCCATTTCGCGCCTCTGGCGCCACACCGCAGCCGCAGCCCAGGACGCATCGATCATTCTGCAGGCGCGTAGTAACCTCGCCGACTGTGTCTCTTGTCTCTTCGGGCAATTCGTCCGCCCTGAAGGAGACCAGGGACTGTTCAGTAGATAGTGCTTTCGCGTTCGAGCCTTGCGTAGTCCCCGCGCCGTTCGTCTGCTCAAAATCCATGAATTGCAAACTCCGAAACTCGGGATCAATCCAAATACATTCGAGCGGTTGGCGCGCATTTCCCGTCGTAATCCACACGCAATACAACGGGTGACGAGGCAAGGCCGGGATGAAGTTCTTCGTCATGTTTCCCTCCCGGTTGAAGACACGTTTCCTGTTGGCGTAGCCGGATGCTGTCCGCCGCCATAGAAATCAGTCTCAACTCAAATCAGTTTAGGAGTAGTGAATCAGGCCGTTTATGTTCGGCATCAAATTCGCTCGCTCATGTCACAGATCAAAAACTGCGAGGAGCGAGGAAGGATCAGCCGATAACGGAATTGCCGTGCCTTCCAGAACGCTCATCACAGCACAAGCCTCTCGAACGACTTGGAGGATTTTGTGCAGATTCGATGTCCATAGTGCTTCTATAATCCGAGGTCGAGTTCCCACTGGAATTTCGACTCAGGTTTTTATATCATATCCCCCTAGGATATAGGCAAGAAAAAAAATGTCACACATTGATAAAGAAAAACAAAAGCTTGTAGCTCGCATAAAACGCATTCGCGGCCAGGTCGATTCCATTGAGCGTTCGCTGACCACTGGTGATGACTGCGCAGACGTCCTGATGCTTCTGGCCAATGTGCGAGGTGGAGTTAACAGTCTCATGGCGGAGATTCTCGAAGACCACATCCGCCTACACATGATGGGTCACGAAAAGAGCCCAATGCCCTCAGTGGAGTTAGCAGAAGATCTGATTGGTTTGGTTCGCGCGTACCTCAAGTAATTTGGCTGGACGTATGAGTGCAGAGTCGCCAAGGGCGCGACGCGACGCACGTGCGCTGAATCACATCTTGTGGGCCCTTTTCGGTGGGACCATGCAAGTCACGAAGCTTCTGATTGGGGGATACCTAGCGTGCCTACACAACCTTGGGTTAACTCCGCGACACGGAGAGACGAACGTGAGTTGCGGGATGCGGATTTCGCCATGCGTCTTTCCTTGATTGTTGGGTTGGCAATGCTGATCGGTAAGACCACGGTTTATTTCATGACACATTCGGCCGCCATTTTCTCCGATGCAGCCGAGTCGGTTGTCCACGTGATCGCCGTCGGGTTTGCTTGGTTCAGTCTTCGCCTCAGCACCAGATCAGCTTCCCCGCAATTCCTCTACGGTTACGAGCGGATCACTTTTTTCTCCGCTGGATTTGAAGGTGCAATGATCGTGGTCGCCGCGGTCGCAATTCTCTATGAATCAATCCGGAAGTGGATGGGCGGGTTACAGCTAGAACACTTGGGAGCAGGAACAGCGCTGATCTTGCTGGCTGGAATATTCAATGCAGGTCTCGGTTACTACCTCCTGCGAGTCGGCCGGCGGACCAATTCATTGATTCTAGAAGCCGATGGCAAACACGTTTTAACCGATAGCTGGACCAGTTTTGGCGTTGTAGGAGGATTGGGGCTGGTTCTACTGACACACTGGAAACCGTTCGATCCATTGGTGGCCATCGCGGTTGCCGGAAATATCCTTTGGTCGGGAGGACACTTGGTCTGGCACTCGGCCGTCGGGTTGATGGATTATTCTGATCCTGAAGCGGGTCGGAAGATTCGCCAGAAGTTGGATTCGATTTGCTCGGAACTGGCCATTCAATACCACGGCGTACGCTTCCGCACTACTGGCTACCGACAAATCATCGAAATACACCTGTTGTTCCCGCACCTCACTTCAGTCAGCGAGGCCCACCGTCTCGCAACAATCCTGGAAGAACGTCTGCCTGCCGAACTGGGAATGCCAGCTGAAGTCACGACTCACTTGGAGTCTTTAGAGGACCACGCCGATGTCCACCACGAACAACACTACACCGGGAAACCTGAATAGACTCGGCGGAGCAACTGGAAAGTCGGTAACCTGATCTTTTTTGACGCCTGCATCTTCGTGGGTCCGGGCCCCCACAATACGCAATACACGCCACTACGATAGCGCCGACCTCCGGTTGCCCCGCTTACACAACTGTTCCGAACAGTGCCCCGACGCATCGCAGGGTCGTGTTGGCGGCAGACCCCATGTCCAGTGCGATCGAAACAAAGTGATGAAACTACACGCTGCTGGGAACAGCCTCGGAGTAATTGCCAAGCAACTGAGCCTCACCAAGACAACGATCTATCGGATTGTCAATGCAAGTGCTAGGGAAACGCAGTCGGGGCATTTCCCAATCCCTGCATGACGACTTTCCGTGCGTCCGACAATCTGGGAACTGGAGACCTGTCCCGTTGTCTTGAGACAGTCCTCTTCGGAGGGCAATACGGTTTTGATTGTACTGCCCTCGTTGACGGGGGAGCATTTCTAGAAGTGAAAGCCTAGCTCAGCGGTCAGCGAACGTGGCGTGACATAGTGCGTGCCGCTAAAGGTGGAAAGGAAGTTATAGAGCGCAAAATGGTTCGCCAAGTTGATGACGGTCAATCGTGCACTCACTTTGTACTTGTCGCCACGGAACAAATTGTCATGGCCGACCGACATGTCGAAAAGGCTCCGCGACGTGATGCGCGGCGGATTATGGTCGTCGTTCTCGGTGTTCTGCGTGGGCACCTTTATCAGTGCGGAGCCAAACGCTGATGCGGGGCAATTGAACGGTAGGGGTGCCGTTGGGGTTGCGCGGACGCCGTTGCAAGTGAACCCGGCCTCGGACTCCTGGTCGGCAGAAAGCGGAATCTCACCGACATTGGCGGCGCCCATGCTCACGTTATTCACGCCGCCGATGACGACTGATCCTGGGCAATCGTTGGACGCGTTCGCACCGAAGCACGGTGTTGCCCCTGCGACGAGTCCGCTGTCATACCGCCAGTTGAAACCAATCCACGGGCCACGCTTCCAGGGCTGGTATTGCAAGTGGGTGGTCTGGTTGAACTTCTCGTCGTGGTCAATGCGGAACGGAAGTCCGGCTGCGGTAGCCACCGTCGCGCCCGCGCCGCCGATCTGGGGCTGGAAAAAGCGTGCCGCTACGCTGGAGAAGACCATCAGCGCCGAGAAGCCATGGATATCGGGCACGCTCACCCGGCCCGCATATCCAGGAATCTTGGAGTTGTGCCATTCAATGGGGAACGTGATCGGGGTGTTGCCCAGCACGCTGAAGTCGTAGCCATTGTGCGTGTATTTCGAAATCCACTCGCCGGAAAAGACCAGGTACTTCCCGAACGCCTGCTCGATGCCAGCATGAAATTCATTGCGAAAGCCGGGACTCAACGCTCCGCTCGATGAGCCGCAGAGAAGAAGCGGGTTCAAGACGGCATTTAAGCATCCGATGCTGGAAAGGATCAGATTTTCATTGAAAGGAGATTCCAGGGTGCGGGCGTAGGAAACTCGCAGAATCGTGTTGGTCTGTTTGATGTTGTAAGCGACTCCAAGCCGAGGTTCAACCTGCCGCGCGGTCGAGAGTCCGTTGTAAAAATCGCCGCGCAGACCGAGATTCAACGACCAGTTTCCTTTGGTGATGTTGTCTCGCACGTACAAAGCGAGTTCCTTCACGTCGGTGTGGCCATTGAAAGTGTATGGGCTTCCCCCACGCGTCAAGTCGTATGGAGCCAGGATCGGGTTGTAATTAGGGTAAAACGGAACGTTTGGCGCGTTGGGGTTGGAAGCGTGGTTTTGCTGGTAGGTGCCCGTGTTGCCGGGGCAGTCCGCAACAGTGAGTCCGGGCGCCGCGACAAATGGGAGGGGGTTGACTGATGTCACAGTCGCGGCAGTGATGCAGGGTGCGTTGTAGGTTGGATCGACGATCCCGATGGTGTCGTTTTCATTGAGGAACGTTTGTTGGTAAACGACTCCTGCCTTGATTTGGTTGATCCCCTTGACGTAGGAAAGATCGGATCGAAGTCCCGCGTTGGTGAGCGTCCGGTTCTGGCCCACGGACTGTCTCTGAAGACTCGGCGGCCCTAGGTCTGCGAAAGGATCGCTGCTTGGATAGTAGTTGTAGTCGTCGCGGCGCACGAACGCGCCCAAAGTAAATACCGCGTTCGTATTCAGCACATGCGTCCAGGAAGGGGCAATGTTGAACGACCCAATCTTGGAGCGCTGATCCGTCGGTCCGACGATATTTCCGTTCGGGTCTCTGCCAGCAAAGGCCGCCATTTGCGGTTCAATCCCATACAGCCCACTCCAGGGAGTCGCGTTTTCGGCGTCGAGGTTATTCGGCGTTTGGAACCAGCTCCGGCTGTAGCCGAAGTTCAGGTGAATCGAATCGGCGGTTGCGAGTTGATAGTCCACGCGGTCGAACAGATTTTCTTCGTTGCCTTTGTCGTGGAACACAGCGAACTCTGGCGGATCTAGGAACCGGCCAGTGTTCAAGCCGCCCACGGAGATGAAGTTCCCCCAGTTCTTACCTCCATAAGCGAGATCGGCCGCCACGTTGGATGTTCCAAAGGTCCCGTAGGAAGTAGTCACACTGCCGTGAGGCGTCGTTACACCCTGACCTGAGCGCGTGGTCGCTACAATCACAACGCTGGTCTTACCGCCGTATTCCGCGGGCGGCGCACCCGAGATCACTTCCATGGATTCGATCGAATCGACGGGAAGCTGGTTGGAGAAGACTTTGCTCTGCTGGTCGGTAATGGGCTGTCCGTCGATAGAGAACGAATTCTCCGCGTGGTCGCCCAGTCCGTGGAAGAGGCCATTGGAATCGGCAGCGATTCCCGGCGTTGAGAGAGTAACCAGCGAACTGAGTGACGACGAAGAGCTTTCCAACGGAAGCCTGTCGAACAAGGCCTTGTCGATGTCGGAGTGGAAGGTCGGATCGTTCTCCAGTAAATCGGCCGCCTGAGCCTCGACCGTCACGCTCTCGGACGCACCGCCCACCTTGAGGGCGATGTTGAGGTTCACGGGAACAACAGAGCGAACATCAATGTCCTGTGAATAAGGAGCAAACCCGCGTCCCAGCACAGCGAGGTGATACGGATTGAACGGCACATTCGGGATGGTAAATTTGCCTGAACTGTCGGTAGCCGTGGTTCGGTCAAAACGGCTGACTGGGTTGTGAATTTCCACGGCTGCAAACGCGACCACCGCACCGGTCGGATCCAGGACCGTACCTGTGACCGAGGTTGAGTTTCCACCCGACTGCGCGTAAGCCTGAAAAGCGAGGGCCAAAAGGAAAACCACCATAAAAGTCGCGGGAAGCGACTTCCTGTAAGAAGCCAGCATGATTCCTCCTGAAGATTCGTCGAAAAGACCAAGCGAAAGGCACACGGGAAACGAACCGGGCCTGTAAACGGCAGAGAGCTGATCTTTAGGCGCTAGGAGGCGGGCGGACACACAGAACAAAGACTGTCAGGCGTTGCTTTGCAGAGACCGGTTCCGGCCGAAAGGTAGAGACTGAAACGAACATCACCCTTGGTAAGGTGGTAGCGGTTTGCGGAGAAGCTGAATGGGCGGCGATACAGACGGTACACGTCGACGACTCGGTGGCACTCGAATGTTGATGCGCGGCGAATGCTAATGCCGACCAGAAGGTCAGCAACACGCACAGATACGCTATCCGCTTCGATATCGACCGCATGAAGGCTACCCCACGGGAGCTTCGTTCGAATCTATACCAAGACAACAAACAAACGCAACGAGAGAATACCTATCCAGGTATGTACGCACAGCCTGCTTATATTTCGTGTTTCCTGACTGCCAGAGCTAGTGGTGGTGTGACGAGGCGAGACCCCCGTAAAGGCCCAGTATGACGACGACTATCGCTCCCAGAATGATCAACAGCAGTTCAATTATCCCCTTCCTATCGCCCGCTCTCTTATTCCGGTTCTGACTCTTTTTGAAGATTGATACCATGAGGTCACTGCGTCGCGCCTCCAACAGGAACGCTCTAATCCACGGCAGCCTTGATCTGTCTGGATGCCGCAGCGTTGGTTGCGGTGCTCTCTGCACGTTCAGGCCACTCCTTTGGATGGAAAGGCTGTTTGACGGTTCTTCACGCATTTCCCAAATCTCTAAGGGAAAATGGACTGATCCTGCATTCTCGAAATTCGCGCGGCAGGGCTAGCATCTCGCCCGCATCCCGACACCGGACAGCCCACTCAACCAGGCTTCGGTACTGGTCGAACGTAACAATATTTCCCAACCATTCCGTGCCCGATGAGCTTGTAATGACGACCACGTTCGGCACATCGCATGGTCCAACACAGCCGCTGATAGTCAGCTGAACTCGCTTCAGCAGTCCCCGTTTCCGCCATTCACTCTTCAGCCATTCCACCGGAACTTCAGGCAAACCACGCTCAACATTGCCGCAACAGCAGCCTCGACAGATCGTGATCTGTCCGACCACGAGACGCTTCGTTTTCAATGGACAATCTCGATCCTCGTTCACAGCGGGTGATCCGTCCCGACTTCTGGAAGCCACTTAATCCAACAAGCCATGCAGGTCGTCCATTTCAAACGGTTTGGTGATCTGCGAGACTGCAAGAAAACTGCCACAATTAAAATCACCATGATCGCGAGGGCGATTAGGACTGCCCAAGCCCTCACCTTCCGACTTTGGATTACATAAGCAAAGCGCATACCCATCTCAAGCTTCGCCACAAATCCTCGACCTCATCGCCTCGCTTCCGAACTTCGGGGCAACAATCTCGTGGAATTGAGGATGAATGCCAACTCTGAGGTCACGTGAATAAAGGCGGCCAGTAGCGGATTCAGGAAGCCAAGGGCTGCCATTCCCACTCCTATGCTGTCCACGACCAGAGTCCCCACAAAATTCTGCATGATAATCCCGCGGCAACGTCGAGCAAGCCGCAAAGTTTCGACTAATTTCGAGAGATCGCTTCCGATCAAGATCACATCCGCGCTTTCCCGAGCAACATCCGTTCCCGATCCCATGGCGATGCCGACGTTGGCCTCTACCAGAGCCGGAGCGTCGTTGATTCCGTCACCGACCATCGCGACGTTCCGCCCTTTGTGTCGCAGCTCAGTCACCCACTTTGCTTTCTGTTCAGGGAGGAGCCCTCCCACCGCTTCGTCCACTCCGAGACCATGGCCCACAGATGAAGTCGCAGCTTGTGTGTCCCCGCTCAAGAGAACAGCTTTCAATCCCATTTGCCGCATAGCCGCAATTGCGTTCATGGCTTCGGGCCGCAAGACATCCGCGATTCGGATGCTCCCAAGAACTTGTCCCGCGCGGGCGACGTAGACTTCCGACGCCCCTTCCGCACCGTTACTCAGTACGGGCAACCCCCTCGTCATGCCGTGCTCCACGAGGAGTGCCAGACTCCCCACAAGAATCTCCTCGCCTCCATAACTCACCCGGACTCCTCTTCCAGGCGTGTAAGAAAATTCATCGGGCTCCACGAGTGGAATGCCGAGTTCGATTGCCCGTGCCAACACTGCCTTGGCGAGAGGATGTTCGGATTTGCGCTCCGCGATACTGGCAGCGGCTATGATCTGTTGCTCTCCGAAGCCGTTGGCGGAAACGACTTCCCGGATTTGCGGAGTACCGAAAGTTAGCGTGCCAGTCTTGTCCAAAAGCACCGTGTCGACGGCAGCCAAGGCTTCCAGGTAGAGACCGCCTTTGATGATGGCTCCCTGATGCGCTGCCCGGCCGATTGCGCCGAGAATGGCAAGAGGAGTTCCGGCTGCAATGCCACACGCTCCCGCAACGATTACAACGGAAATGGTTGACCTGATGTTGTGGGTAATGATGAAGGTGAGGACCGCCGCGCCCAAGGCGAAGTACACGAGGTAACCCGCCAGGCGATCGGCAGTTTTCTGAATAGGAGCCCTCGACTTCTCCGCGCGTTCTACAGCTTCAATGATTCTGCCGAAGGTCGTGTCGCGGCCGAGTTTCTGGGCGTCGATTTCCAGGGCACCCGACTGGTTGATGGTTCCGGCATAGACAGAATCTCCCGGAGCTTTCTCGACCGGCATGGCTTCGCCTGTGATGGCCGCCTGTTCGACAAACGACCGGCCCCCAAGCACAACGCCGTCCACCGGGATATGTCCACCCGGCTTCACAATGACGGTTTCACCGACCTGAACCTGATCGGACGGGATTTCCACGACATGGCCACCACGGCGGACCGCGACGGTTCTCGGGAGAAAGTCGAGAAGACTCTGGATAGCCCGTCGGCCACGACCGACGGTGAGACCCTCCAGAACTTCAGCAGCAAGCACAAAGCCGGTGATGACCAGAGCGGTGAAGAACTCTCCAATCGCCAAAGCTGAGAGAAGCGCAATGGTCATCGACAGTTCCATCGTCATCTTTCGTTCAACGATGTTCTCGAAGGCTTCCTTGAAAATTGGATACCCGCCGATGAGGGCGGCAGCAATGCCGATGACACTGACGTGCGGAAACGGCTCCCACAGTCGGAACCAGACTGCTGCGGCAGCCAACGCCACGAAGGCTATCCGAACGAGTTCAGCCCACTCCACCCCGTGACCGTGCTCTTCGTGTTCGGCGCCAAGGTCAGGATCCTTCAGTTCTGGGGAATTCAGCGTCTCGCTGAGCGGAGAGTTGGCTGGGGACTTCTCGATGATGGGCGAAGAACTCATAGCGACATTCCCTCCGTGGGACGAAAGCGATATTCCAGGTAAGACTCGACCGTCTCGATCACTTCATGGCCGCGCACAAACTGTGCCCTCAGGGAGCGGGCGCCGCTATAACGGAACCGAGCATGAACCGATATCACTCAGCGATCCGCGCAATGATGACAGGCAGCACGGTCAACGCTGCGACAGTGGAAAACACCACACCACCTAACATGACGGTGGCAAATCGGCCTTGCGGTCCCGAGCTTGCCCCAATCGATGCCACGGGAAGCACTCCCACGATTGCACACAGGCCAACGAGCGAAACAGCTCGAAATTTCGCTTGAGCCCCTCGATAACATGCATTTCGAATGTTGCCGCACAGCCTGCAGGCCTTGGCGATCTCGGAGGCAACCATCCAAGCCTGCACGACAGCTAGTCCAGAAACAAAACAGAAACCTGCTGCCGCCCCCCGCTCCGCGTGCATTCCACGAACAAAAAGGGCAAGCACACCCCCACTAAATCCAAGAAGCACAACGGTTATGACGAAGGCCATGCGCTGCCACATGATGAACTCGCGCAAAAGAATGGTTCATGATACATACCCCCATAGGTATTATGCAAGTCCCGGCATGATATCATTCGTTCGCGAATGAGTCATACGATCAAGAACAAACAGAAGCTGATTCTGCGTAGCAAGCGCATCCGGGGGCAGTTTGAGGCTCTTGAGCGGATTCTCGATGAGGGGCGCGATTGCTCTGAGGTGTTACAGATCATCAGTGCGGCAAGAGGTGCGGTCAACAGCCTGATGACTGAGCTCCTGGAGGGCCACATCCGGCACCATGTGCTTGACCCGAAGCGGAAACCGAATTCGGAGCAGACGTACGCGGCCGATGAGGTGATCGACATGGTGAAGACGTATCTCAGGTAGATCGGCTCGGCCCCAGCGAATCAACCTTCATTGCCAGATGCACCTCAGGAGATCGAGGATGAGATCATGCCTTTCGCCGGCGGCATGGTAATTAGTAGTGAAACCGGTAGCGAAACTCTACATAAAGTTGCCGTGGATCGTTCCAGTGAAATCCGCCAAATGTCAGACTGTTATCCAACTGCACGCGGCGGTTGGCCACATTCAGCGCATCCACGGAAACAGTATATTTTTCAGCGAAGGTTTTCCCGAGAGCAAGATCAACCGTGGTGTGTCCAGGCAGATAGTTCCCGGGATACTGCAAGCCGGGCTGCCCGTTCGTGAAACCGGAACCGTAGTAAACATTGGTCGACGCATAGGTGTGCCAAGGGAGATTTGTGTTGAGGCCCACGTTCAATGTGTTTCTTTGATCGTGATCTACGGGCGAATATCCCGGCGGAATATCCAGTCCGCATGCCGACGTGACGGGAGTGGGGCATATCAAGCCGCCGGTGATTGGCGAGGTTGCCTGCGCGATTTGATTCGCATAGGCAAGGTGAAGCTGGCTGCGATGCCAAAGGTTGGGGGATCGCAGTGTGAGTTCCCAACCTTGAATCAGGGCCGCATCCCAGGTGATCGGCCAGAAGACGTTCGACTCTCCGATGTTGTTGTGGTCCAGCCAATTCGTCGCCTTTGTCTGATAATTATCGGCGCTAAGGTTCCAGCCGCGATAGGGAATAGTGACGCCAAACTGCCATTCGATATCCCGCTCACCGTGCAAAGGAGCGAAGGTAAAATTCTGGCTGTTTGCCAAATCGAGAAGCGCGCCAGTTGCCGTCACGAGTGGCGGGGCTTGGTAGAAGTATCCGTAGAAGCCGCGAAAGACCCAATTCAGGCGCGGAATTCTCAAAGCGACGCCAAAGCGGGGGTCGGTCGCACTTTCCGAGATGGAAGAATCAAATTCCGTTTGGCGAACCCCGGCAATCAACGTCAACCATGGTTTTACTTTGAATTTGTCGTTGATAAATAGGGCAGTAACCCCTCCATTTACGCCAATGGAAGACGCAGGGAAGTTTTGGCTGCCGTCAGTAAACACGTTTTCGAAGTAGTTGTACTGGTGTTGGCCAAATCCGTACACTCCGGCTTGAAGATCGTTTTTCCAGAAGGTTGCGTTGAAGGCCACCTGCGCCCCGCCGTAATTGGCGTTCTGATTCACGGTTGAGATGACGGGATAATCGTCCGGGCCCCCTTTATAGTCAGCACCGTTGTAGTGATAAAAGGGAGAAACCGTGAGCAGCATATTCGGATTGAATGTGTGCACCCACGAAAAAGTGGCGTAGCCATCGGGCTCACGCTCGGCATCCCGCAGGCCGTAGCTGGGATAGACCGAATTTCCGATTGAGTTGGGATCGGGGTCGATGGGAATCTGGTAGTAATCCTGCCGCAAGGAACCGACCAGCCGAAATTGGTTCTTGGCATCGGGATTGAAGATGAACGAGGTAAATCCTCCGTAGCCATTGGCCGCGTCGTGAATCACTTGAGCAATCGGAGTCTGAAGTCCGTAATTGTTCCGGTTTCCGTTCAAGCTGGCATAGTAGGCAAATCGCTGGGTATGCCCTCCGCAACTGATCTGGTCGTTGGTTTGATAGAAATTTCCAGCGCTGATCACGAGATCGCATTCCCGGTTGCGTTCAAAACCAGTTCGCGGTGCGATGTTGAAGATTCCGTACGTACGGTCGCCATAGTCGGCGTCGTAGCTGCCTCGCTGAACTTCGAGGTAGTCGATGTCCTTGGGGTCAATCTGTGGCCCCAGGTTGGTGGCAATGTTCGTGTTGGGGATGGGGACGCCGTCAATTAGCCACTCAACCTGGTGGCCTCCCCGCATGTGCAGCATGTCATGCGTCACATACGCGGCAGGCACGTAGTCTGTGATCATCTGCATGCCGTTCGTCCGATCCGCTCCGGGGGTTTCCTGGATGTCTTCGCGGTTCAGCATCGTCGTCGGAGTGACACTGTCCGTCGTCGCTTCCACTGGAGTCCCCGAGACGGCGACGGTTTCCTTCGCGCCTGCGACAGCCAACGGGAAATGCAACACCGGACTCGTGTCGGACTGAACAATCACGCTTTGTTGCATTTGCTGAAAGCCCTTCGACGAGACTGTGACCGTGTAATTCCCGATGGGTACGGAACTGAATTCAAATTCTCCCCTATCGTTGGAGTCCTGGGAGTGTGTCCAGTCCGAGCTTTGAGCTTTCAGCGTAATGTGTGCGCCTTGAATGGGACGGTGCTGAGGATCATGAACGACGCCGCGAACCGAACCGAAAATCGTGGCAACAGCCGCGGCGCCCAGGAAAAAAACAATAGCCGCTAAACTAGCAACTTGTCTCATAAAATGTCTCCGTCCAACGACACTGGCATCAGTAAATTGTTTGCTATTGAACGACTTCGTCCAGATGGACTTCAGTCTGTTTGGAATCCGTATTGTTGCGGCTGATCCTGCGCACGCGTCCCCACCCATGGAAGTGCGATCGGAAGGATTCCCCAGACGTTCAGTCAGCTTTGGCTAGCGCCAAAATGCCGGTGGCCCACGTTGCGAATTGCAAGTGGCGAGGCGTGAATCAGAAAGGCGAGAATCTGCTGCGAGAAGTAGAGATACGAACGGCAGTTCCAGACTGGAGATTGTCGGACTTTGTGCTCGCGGCTCACCCGTCGGCGTGGCTATCTGTAAGCGATAACGACAATCAGAGGGTCTGGCGCGAAAACTGGCAAGTCCGTCAGTGGACACTGCCGACGTGCCGGACATGCAGTGATGTTTTCCGTTCCGACGACAACAGGCCAGCGCATCCCGTCCGGTAACCGCCAGGGCCGCTGGACCCACGAAGCCCCAGGCCATCACCGCAATCACGAGACTGGCAAGAAACCGCCGCATACGATTCCGTGAACGCTACCACATCACAAGCCTGCGTGACAAATTTGGGCAATACGTGGCAATACGACGGAGGCTATGCGTTCTACTTCCAGCCGACGAAGAGAATGCCCAACTCAGCCATCGCAGCCTGAATAGATAAGCCTGAATAGATAATCTTGACAGCCGACTGCGTTCGGCCGAAAATTCAACGGTCTGTTTCAAGGAGGCCCATGAGAACGTCTTCCGGGCCTTGCAGACGGCGTCACCAAATTGTGAATTACACGCTAGGGAACGAAGATTATGATTGAGAAATACTTCAGAGATGGAATTAGGTTTAAGTGGAATGCGCCGGCGGCTTTGCATCAGCCAATGGATGGCTCCGTCGTTGACAATACGGGAACGACATCCCCCATGATCTATGACGGTTTGGAAAGTCAGTTGATAGATCCGCACCTGCGTATATTCAATGTGAGCACGATTGGACTTACCATGCGGATGCACATCCAACATGTTTGGCTGGACTACAGTTTGGGTCGCACTAGCAAGTGTCCTATCGGTCCGTATGACATACTTACAGGTTTCATGAGCGGTTGCTTCATTGTGCGGTGGACGGACAGAGGGGTGCGTTATGTAGGGCATGTAAGGGCATGTAGGCACGATTGACAAAGCCCAACCCACGGCAACCCTGGTTAACAAGACTGTAAAGAGCACTTTCGCTCGCGCCATGACCGCGGATGCACAGGGCTTCAACCCGGCAGCGGCGTGGAGTTTTGAGGAAGTTCAGACAAAGGCTCGCCTGTTTCGGCGAAGCCCAGACCCAAAAATTATTGCCTTGGTGACGACGTCCGGTCAGTTTTACTCAATCCTAATGCTGAAACTTCAAGCGGATCCGCAAGAACCTAGCATTCAGCTCGGAAGAGATTGGTGCGTTGCTGGTCTCAAGACGGTTCAGCCGATGAATCGCGACGCGCTCTACATGGAAATGCGAAAATTGAGCGATTCTTAACGCCACGTCAATGGCGCCGCACTGTAACCACCGAATTCTCTTTTCTGGGGTGGGATTATTCGCGTTGGCAGGCTTCATCGTCTTACCACAGATCGAAAAATTCCAAGTCATTCCATGCCGGGTCTTTTTCAGGCTCACCGACCAATTCGGACTTGATGCTCGAGCAATGAACGTATTCATTTTCCGCATGGAACCTTAGGTCCATCAGTTGCGGGTCGACCTTTGAAGGATCGTATTCCGTCCAGAGGATTACTGTGCTCTTATACAGGGGTTTCAATTACCGTGATCCTTATTATGTGGCTAAGCCCGGCTGTTTGCAGGTCTGATTGCCGTTCGCATCCAAGTCTGGCTCCGCGGCAATCTGCGCCCAATCCGTCAGCTGAAGCTCGGCTTTGCGAATCACAACTGCACGTCTCTCGGCGTCACAAGGTTGCAGGAGCGTGGGCACTTATCGGAGCGCACGTTGGCTGGACTGGCACGCGCTCGGGCGCAGGGTCGTGTTGGCGGCAGACCCCGTATCCAGTGTGATCGAAACAGAGTGATGAAACTACACACAGCCGGGAACAGCCTCGGAGTAGTTGCCAAGCAACTGAATCTCAGCAAGACCACGATCTATCGGATTATCAACTCAAGTGCTAGGAAAACGCAGTCGGGCCATCCCCCAATCCTTGCATGACGGCTTTCCGTGCCCTCTTGCCCGCGTTATATGGCGGCGGTTTATTTGACGACAGCATAGTCCGACCTTCGGTTTCGCAGTCGTCTTCTTAATCTTCGTAGTCCTCACTGCGACGCTCTACGTACTGTGGATGTGGGTCTTTTTCGAGCATCCCGCCGAAATCGCCGAGAAGCTCCCAATAAGCAGCATCGAATTGCGCAGGAAGAAGAAAAAGTTTTTCGACACGCTGCCAAAGTGATTCGCGGCTCTTTCATTGAGGGGTTTTGACATGCAGCGAAGCGTGGCGAGCAACGGTCTCTTTCCTATTGCTCGACCAATTCGACGCGGCGATTTAGCGCACGGCCATCCGCGGAGTGATTGGAAGCCACGGGCGCATAGGGGCCGTCACCGAAGGACTGGAGTTGGGCGGCAGACACGCCGTATTTTGCGGTGAGCGACTGTACGACGGAGGCTGCGCGGCGCTTGGAGAGATCGATGTTGGCAGCCAGGCCGCCGACGTTGTCCGTATGCCCTACGACATAGACCTTGAGGGACGGTTTCCCCTTGAGCAACTTGGCGACTTCCTGGAGGGCGGCGTCGGATTCGGGCTTGACCTCGGCTTTGCCGGTGTCAAAGAGGATGCCGTTGACGACAATGTGACCGACGCCGGTGATGCCGGTGGAGAGGTCAGCGGCGTTGGCGACGACATCCTGAGTTAGCGCGGTTTCAGTCACGATGTGCAGTTTATAGTTGTCGCCGTTCGTCACATCCACTTCGATCCAGGTCTTCCCCATATGGACGGTGAATTGGCCGTGACCGTTGTCCTTCAGGAATGTGTATCCAGCCGTTTTAAAGGCTGTGACGAGATTGCGGTTGACCTGCGAGGGGGTAGCGCCGGCTGGTTCGTTGTACTGGAGGTAGTGATATTCGCCTTCGATGGTTTTGTCCTCGTGGGTAGCGCCGAGATCCGTGAAGGTGAAGGAATTGTCCGCCTTGTCCTCGCATTCGGAGATTATGGAGCCGGGAAAACGGGCGATCTGTGGGGAGTCCTTGCATCCCGGTACGTCCTTCGTTTGTCCCAGGCAGAAATAAAACGGGAACGACAAGGCAAAGCTTAAGAGCAGAATGCGGCTGGCTTTCATTAGCCCTCCAATTTCATGGCGATCAGAAGTGAATCAATGCTGTTTGAACCTCAGGCTCATGTCGGCTACTTCATCGGGCAGAAACTTCAGGGCGACGAAGCGGTGTGGAGTTACGTTGGCCTTGTACGTGACACCCATACTACCGCCGCTGAGCTTCTCGACGATGCGGTAGTGCGAAATGGTCTGGCCAATGAGTTGGGAGGAACTGCTCATTGGTGGAAATGTTAGGTCGGATTTGGAAAGAGGTCAATCGGGATGGCAAAAAACTACTGCAGCTTTGCATACTCGGCTTTGGCTTCCTTCAGGATAGGGATGCCGGGGTCGGCGTCTTTCCAGAGTGCGAAGAAGTCTTTGTAGGCGGCGAGCGCCCTGACGCGGGCGGCATCGGCATCCGCTCCCTGCGAGGTCTTAGCCTGCAAGGTATTGGCACGCGCCACGCCCAGATGCGCCAACGCTCCCGTCCAGCAGTTCCAGACGATGCCGCTGTGGTCGATTATCTTCTGAAACTCGGCGGCGGCAGCATTGCCCTGTCCGGCTGCCAAGTACGCCTCTCCGCGTACATACGTCGGATAGAGGCACGAAAGATTGTTGACGAACCCAATCGCTCCGAATTCGATGGAGACGGGGGTGGTTGCCTCCAGAGCATTCAAGGCACGAGCCGGGTTTCTTCTCGCCAGCGCAGACTGTGCCCGAATCGCTGGCAGCCAAAGCGAATTCATCTGAGTGTCCATCGGGAAGCGTTTGCCTAAGTCTTGCGCTAAGGCTTCGGCGCTTGCCGTATCGCCCACGATCGCGAACGCTAGCCCGGCTTCGCTCTCGACGCCCTGACTTGCCGGGGCAAGTTTCAAAGCCTGTGCCGCAGAATCCTTGGCCTCCGCAAACTTTTCATAAGCCGCTTGTTGCACCGCAGCGTTCGCGAAATAGACTGCTCCGGCTTCTTTGTTGTCCGCCCGTACCGCGGAGTCCACCGCCCTCTGAGTGAGTTCTCTTGCCTTGCCCACACGACCGTGGTACGCCTCCGTGTCGGCGGACAATGCAAGTCCAAAGTTCTCGGCTTCTGGCTGGCCCGCTAACCATTGCTGCTGTTCCGCCATCGCCGCTGAGTCCGCCCCGAAAAAAGCCAGAGCATAAAGGTCATTGTGGATCGGAAACTCGTCCAGTTTTCGCGCCTGCGCCTCGTGGATAATATTTCGGGCTTCCTCGAACTGCTGCAATGCTAGGTAGTATCCAGCCAAATTACTGTATGGTGCGGGGTCATCAGGCACAAGGCGCATATTCTCTTTTGTCAGCTCCACGGCCTTCTCGTACTGCCCCTGCACACTCAATACCAAACCTAAATAACCGTACACTCCGCCAATGCGCGGATAGCTGCCGATCCACTCT
>Ga0187867_10000968_pt1 | contig 25176 bp, 24 predicted proteins | sample June2016WEW_13_1_FD_132976 | JGI IMG/M metagenome (GOLD analysis project Ga0187867, IMG submission 132976) | Peatland microbial communities from SPRUCE experiment site at the Marcell Experimental Forest, Minnesota, USA - June2016WEW_13_10 | ecosystem: Environmental > Terrestrial > Soil >... | reverse complement strand
TCCGCCCGTCCGTTGCAGTAGGCGTCGCTGGAATAGAAGAAGGTGATGCCCGGCTCAAGGGCGAACTGCATGAGCCGAAGGGCCTGCTCGTCCGTGTAATGCCCCCACCAATCCACGCCGAACGGCCAGCAGCCCAGGCTGATCGCCGAGACTTCAAGATCCGTGCCGCCGAATTTGCGTCGTTGCATGGTCAAACATAATGATAGGTGGGAGAATTGCTTTTGCCAGCCATGTTGACTCGTTCACCAATTCCGGGGTTGTTCATCACCGGCACCGACACCGGCGTCGGCAAGACGCTGGTGGCGGGGGCGATCGCGGATTGGTTCAGACGGCGGGGGACGCGGGTGGCGGTTTGCAAGCCGGTCGCCACCGGCTGCCCGCGCCGGCGCGAGGGATTGGTCAGCGAGGATGCGGAATTCCTCGCCCATCACGCGGACGCCAAGTTCCCGCTGAACACGATCTGCCCGCAGAGATTCGCCGAGGCGTTGGCCCCGGCCATCGCCGCCGAACGCGCCAAGCAGAAGATCGAATGGTCGGCAATCGACGCGGCGATTCAAACCATGACCGGATCGAGCGATTGTTTGATCGTCGAGGGCGTCGGCGGGGTCATGGTTCCGATCGATCGCCGGCATTCGGTTTCGGACATGATCGGCTGGTTGGGATTGCCGGCCGTGATCGTTGCCCGCGCGGAGCTGGGAACGATCAACCATACGCTGCTCACGCTGCAAGTTCTGCGAAACGCAAACCTGTCCGTCGCCGGGGTGGTGATCAACCAATATCCCTCCGAAACGCCGACGGTCGTCGAGGAGACCAATCCCCGAGCCATCGAAAAATGGGGCGATGTCCCGATTCTGTGTCTCGTCCCGCGGTTCGTGGGGCCGGCGATCCCCGAGCTTCCGCGGGATGTGGTGGCCGCAGTGGAACCCGTGGATTGGCTTGGCAAGGCGGCGATTGACCGCATATAACGCATGGCCATGGACGGGATCGAAATCCTTTTTCTGGGCACGGGTACGTCGGCGGGGATTCCGATGATCGGCTGCCATTGCCCGGTCTGTTCCAGCCCCGATCCGCATGACAAGCGAACGCGTCCATCGGCGGTGATGTCCTACGGCGGCGTCCGCATCCTTATCGACGCGACGCCGGAATTGCGCTTGCAATGCGTTGCCAACGGGATCGACATGATCGACGCGGTCGTCTTCACCCACGCCCACGCCGACCACATCATGGGGCTGGATGACGTCCGGCGATTCAATGCACTGAAAAAAGGCCCATTGGACGTATGGGCGGACGACGGCACGTTTGCGGTTCTCATGCGATCTTTCGGCTATGCGTTCAAGGAGCCGGAGCCGGAAATGAAGGTCTTTCGCCCGCATCTGATTCGCCGAACGATCGACGGGCCGTTTGAAATCGCCGGAAAGACCTGGACGCCGATCCCGCTTTTTCACGGCGACATGCCCGTGCTGGGTTTCCGCATCGACAACCTGGCCTATTGCACCGATGTCAATCGGATTCCGGACTCGTCGTTTGAATTGCTGAAGGATTTGGACGTGCTGGTGCTGGACGCCTTGCAGCACAAGCCGCACGCGACGCATTTCTCCGTCGAGGAAGCCGTCGCCGCCGCCGGACGCATCGGCGCGCGGCAAACCTTCTTCACCCATATTGCTCATGCCCTCGGCCACGAGGCCACCAACGCGGCGCTGCCGGCGAACGTTCGATTGGCCTATGACGGATTGCGCGCTCGCGCCGCTCGCATAACTCCATGAAAAGGTGACTACGCGGCCACGAGCCTCCGCAGTCCTTCGGCCAGCACGGCGGCGCGGGTCAGGCCGTGCTTGCGAGCGTAGGCGTCGACCGTTTTGAGCAAGGTTCGCTCGACGGTGATATTGATCCTCTGCGCCCCGGCCCCGATGCGCGGGCGTCCGCCCTTGTTAGCCGCTTTGGCCAGAACGCGAAGGGCTGCGGCGGTCAACGGGCGCGTGTTGGCGTATTTCACTTTCTCCGCCTGGGCCCCCAGCCGGTCCAACTGCGCCTCGTTCATCTTCTCGGGATTGATCCTTTTCATCATGGACCTGGAATTATACACGCCAAACATCGGGGCATGAGCGCAGGGCGCGGAGAAATGCATGTTCGCCACAGATGAAGACCGATGGACACGGATGAAATGCAAGGGATTCTGTTGTGATTCATCCGTGTCCATCTGATCTTCATCTGTGGCAAATATCCTCCTGCTTTTCTTCTCGGCGCTCTCTGCGACCTCTAGCGAAGCGGGCGGTAAAACTGCGTTCCCCGGCTCGTCGCCGCGTTTGAGGTTCCAAAGTAAAGCCTGCGTTCGCGTCCTATTTTGGTTGCGGCTATACCGCGACGGGCTATCTCCGGTTCAACGCGCTTTCCTGGCTCTTTGACACCGCCAGCCAGGCGCGTAAACTGCGATCTGGAAAGGTGGGAGATTTCGTAACACCCCACCGTTGAAGTTTTCAAGCAAATTCGTCCGATAACCAATGAAAGGCCGAGGTACGCGCTTCGGATATCAACCATGAGTTGTTGCATAGAATACATTCACGCGCGACAGATTCTCGATTCGCGGGGAAATCCGACCATTGAAGTCGACGTCGTCCTGGAGGATGGAGCGCTGGGCCGGGCGGCGATCCCGAGCGGTGCCAGCACGGGCGAGAACGAAGCCGTCGAGCTGCGCGACGACAACAAGAAGGTCTATCTTGGCAAGGGGGTTCTGAAAGCGGTCGAAAACGTCAACGCGAAGATCGCCCCGGAGTTGATCGGGTTGGATCCGCGCGACCAGGAGGCGATCGACCGGCTGATGATCGACCTCGACGGCACGGAGAACAAATCCAAGCTGGGCGCCAACGCGATGCTGGGGGTGTCCCTGGCCGTCGCCAAGGCCGGCGCCGAGTTCAGCCAGCTTCCGCTCTATCGTTATCTCGGCGGTCCCGGCGCCAAGACGCTGCCTTGCCCGATGATGAACATTCTCAACGGCGGCAAGCACGCGGACAACAACGTGGATTTTCAGGAGTTCATGATTCAGCCGTGGGGATTCGACACCTTTTACGATGCGATGCGGGCCGGGGTTGAAATCTATCACGCGCTGAAGAAGGTGTTGCAGAAGAGCAAGCTTTCAACGGCGGTCGGGGACGAAGGCGGATTCGCGCCCAATCTGAAGGACAATGAGGATGCGCTGAAGGTGATCGGCGAGGCCGTTTCGGCGGCGGGGTATGAATTCGGCAAGCAGGTGTTTGTCGCGCTCGATCCCGCGGCCAGCGAGCTTTGGGACGCGCAGAAGAAGGGGTACAAACTCTTCAAGAGCAACCCGGATAAGATTTTGTCCAACGACGAAATGACGGACTACTGGGCGAAGTGGATCGAAAAGTATCCGATCCGGTCTTTGGAAGACGGTCTTGCGGAGAATGATTGGGAGGGGTGGAAGAAGCTGACCGACCGGCTGGGGAAGAAGATTCAGCTTGTCGGTGACGACATTTTCGTCACCAACACCAAATTCCTGGAAAGGGGCATCAAGACCGGGGTCGCAAACTCGATCCTGGTGAAGGTGAACCAGATCGGCACCCTGAGCGAGACGTTCGAGGCGATGAACATGGCGATCCGCGCCGGTTATACGGCGGTGATAAGCCATCGCAGCGGCGAAACGGAGGATTCGACCATCGCGGACATCGCGGTGGCGACGAATTGCGGGCAGATCAAGACCGGGGCGCCGGCGCGATCGGATCGCGTCGCGAAATACAATCAGTTGTTCCGCATCGAGGAACAGTTGGGCAAGCAGGCGCTATACGGCGGCAAGCTGTGGCGTAAATAGGCGCTTTTCGTCCGGCCAAGGATGGCTTTATGGTTGTGAGGCTGGGTCGCGGGGGCAATGCACAGCGCGTGGCGCTGCCATGGGAATCCGTCGATTCTCAAGAAGGCAATGCGCCCACCAATTGGGAAACCGAATCCGGCGGGCAATGGCATCTGGCAACGCCGCCGGGGGATTGGCAGATGGAACCTTTGCCCGAGGAGCCAGGCGGCCCGAGCGAGGAAGTCGAGGATGATAACTTGACGACTCCGTTCGATGGCGGAGGTTTTGCCTTCAACTTGCCGGAGCACGAGGTGGAGGATGAGGAAGCGTATCCACCGCGCGCCGCCGCGGAGACCGGGGGCTGGACCATCGCGATTCTGTGCCTGGGCCTGGGCATCATCGCCGCCTGCCTGGTGATTCCGCAGGCCGATGCCAATCGCCGGCTGGTGTATGAACGCGAAAAGTTGCGGCTGGATTTGACGCAGGTCCAGAAACAGATCGCGGTCAATCGGGAATTCTTGTCTGAAATGGAAAGCGATCCGCAGCTCACCGAGCGCCTGGCCCAGCGGGAAATGCGCGCGGTGCAGCAGGGCGAAGCGATCGTGGATACCAAGCCGGACAGGGGTTCGGCGCTGTCCGCCTCATCCGATGCCGAGCGGATGTCGCCGTTCAATATCATCAACGTTCCGCCGCCGGCGGCGCTGCCGCCGTACCAGCCGGTGAGCGGGTATTTCGCCAAGCTGTGCCGAAGTTCGCAATCGCACGTCTATCTCCTGGGAGCCGGGATGATTCTAGTCGCGGGGGGATTGGCGCTGGGCGGGGCACAGGGGCCGCGCGGGCAATAGAGTTCACCCTTCTCTCACGGCGCCGGCATCGTCGTGGCAGCCGGGTTTGTCGCCGGCGCTTCGCCCGTCCACTGCAAAACATAAAACAGCGGCTGGCAATGCCGGATGGTGTAGTCGCCGCTCTTCCACTCAAAGAACATGTACTTGCCGCCTCCGATCTGACGGATTTCATATTTGGAAGCCGTGTGATCCCCACTGTGCATGACCACGCCCTTGGTCCATTTGACCCAGGGTTGCGGTTTCGATTGCGTATCGGGCACGGCTATCGAATACCGAAACCCGCCATTGGAATAGAACGTCATGCCCTTGAGGTAGAGTTCTTCATCCCAATGTCGCGAACCCGGCGACAATTCATCTTTCCTTTCGACGAAATCCACCGAGGCCCATTGCCCCAGCACGTCCGGATCATTCACAAACGGCAAATCGATGTTATCGACGATCTTCTGTCCCGGCGGGCCGCTATATCGCAAAACGTAATACGGCGGCTTCTTGTGAAAGTAAATGTATTCGCCGCTTTTCCACTGAAAAAACAGGTACGTGACGCCCTGGATCTCGCGGATTTCATAGGTGGACGCGGTATGGTCGCCCCCATGATTGAGAATCATTCCCTTTGTCCATGTCATCCACTCTTTATCAGTGCTTCCTCCGGGACGCAGTTCCATGCTCTTGAAAAACAACTCATGCGACCATTGGGGGACGTTCGGATTAAAATCCTGCGGCGAGTTGACAAAATCCACCGAGGTCCACCATCCCAGCGCCTGCGGGTCGTCCACGAAGGGACGATCGAGGTTATCGACGTTCCGAAACGTATAACCCAGCCACACGGCCAGCGTCAGACCCGCCGTCAAAAACCCAACAAACGCAAACGCCCGAAATGCCCAGCGCCAAATTGTTTTGATGATCCGCATAAGACTCTCCCGTAAGAATACGCAACCGAATGCTCTCTTTGACTTAGTCGGCCTCTCGGCTTTGCCGCTCGTCGTACCATCCTGGAATGCACACGCTCTTGACGATGCGAATCTGCGAGGACAAGAGGTTTGCTCCGCCGGCGGGACCGGCCGGCGCCAGCAATCGCGCCGCGCCTACGTAAATCAAAAGCATCGCCGCTAGTCCAACCACCGCCGCCGTCATCGCTCTCTTCATCGGCAAACGCGGGGGATACGCAACGATTGGCTCATCAATTCTCATCGGACTATCAGACTGCCGCAGACGCGACAGCAACTCCTCGCGCAGCCAGTCGTGATCGCGGACAAACCGCATATAGGCTCTTTCCACACGATGATGCTTTTCGAAACTCATCGATTGCTCTCCCAGTCATTTCCCATCCGCCTCTTCAGATGGGCGCCAGCGCGATCCAGGAGACGATAAAAGCCGGATCGCGATAACTTCAGAACTTGCCGGGCGTCCTCCGCGGGATTCTCTTGCAGATAGAACAGGTGCAAGGCCAGACGTTCGCGCTCGGGCAGATCGGCGATTGCCGCAAGGATCCGATCCGCATCCTCGGATGACGCGGCCTCCGGTGGATCGGCCGCCTGCTCCGGAGGATCGGCCACAAACCGATTCCGATCACGCAAGCGCCTTCGCCGCCACTCCTGGCAGACCAACCGCGCAATCCCCACCAGCCACCCCGCGAATTTCTCCGGATCCTTCAGCGTGACTAAATTCCGATATCCCCGCAGGAAAACCTCCTGACACATATCCTGCGCTCGATGCAGGTCCCGCGGAGATTCATCGTGGCAAATGGCGCGGATCAGGCCCGCATACCGGTCGTACAGCAATCCAAACGTATCAACGTCGCCCCCCAGCACCTCCCGCACCAACAATGCGTCATCCTCAACTTCCACGCCCATGGCCCTTGTCTCTCACCCCCACACAGGTAATAGTGACCTCCAAACCCTCCTTGTCTACCGATTTCTCCCGATTTCCCAAAAACGCGACTAGATTGATTTGGCCAGGGTAAGCGCCTCTTCCTTGGTGGATATGCGTCCTTCGAGCTGCGCGTCGTAAACCGAATCCAGAATCCGGCGGAATTTGGGGCCGGCCGAGAGGCCGTCGGCGATCAGATCGTCGCCGTCGATCAGCGGGGGCGGGGCGACCTCGTGCTTGCTCAACTCGATCAGGTCAGGCTGCAAATCGGCAATGCGCTCGGCGTGCAATCCGATTTTCGCCATCGCATCCATCAGCAATCGGGATTGAGGCGACGTCGAGCGGGCAAGGAAGCGTTTTTTCTGTGCCAAACTCGGCGGCTGGGGTTGCAGCAGCGGCTCGAGGCCGGCCAATGTTTCCGCCATCTCGTCCGATTCATCGTTGCTGATTCGCAGGGCCTGCCGCATGGCGCGGACCGAGCGGGAAATTTCCGGTTTGGTTAACAGGGATAAGGTATCGCCGGCCTGAAGCCGAACACACAGGGTCGCCGCGGCCAAGGCAAGCCCGAAGGTGATCGAGCGTTGGCTGTGCAGGCCCAGGAATATCGACCGATTGAAGTCCACGCGCTGCGGCAGGTCCGGCAGGAAGCGAAAGATTTCGCGCCCCAGGCCCAGGTTCCATAGCAACGTCCAAGCGACGTTGCGCGTTGGCGGGGTGAGCATCAGGCGCAGTTCGTCGCCGATGCGTTCGGGGCTGATTCCCTTCACGCGATTGGCGAGCGAGGCGATGGCGGCGGCGGTGGCGGGTTCGATCTCAAACCCGAACCGGGCGGCAAACCGGACGGCGCGAAGCAGACGGAGATGATCTTCGGCGAATCGCTCGGCGGGCGCCCCGATGGCGCGGATCAGGCGGGCCGCGAGATCTTCCCGGCCACCGACGTAATCGATGATCCGGTCTTCCAGGGGATCGAGGAACAGGCCGTTGATCGTGAAATCGCGCCGCCGGGCGTCTTCCTCGGCGGAGGTGAATCGGACGCTGCTGGGCCGCCGGCCGTCTTCATAATCCCCATCCGCTCGAAAGGTGGCCACCTCAACCACGCTCTGGCCATTGCGGACAAGGATGACTCCGAATGCGGCTCCGACGGCCTGGGTGGAGGCAAACAGTTCCCGCACCCGGCCGGGCGGGGCGTCGGTGGCGACGTCCCAATCCTTCGCTTCCAGGCCGAGCAGCGAGTCCCGCACGCATCCGCCCGCGAAATAGGCGACATGCCCGCCTTCGCGGAGGCGCTTGAGCACGGCAAGGGCGTCCTCACGTTTGCAGGGCGGTTTGCGGTTAGGGTCCTCGGGATTCATGACGGAGGGGATTCTATCGGAAACAGGCCCAGTTTTTGATAGCATATAACGCCTACGGCGATGCCGTGGGGTTTTCGTCGCCGGGAGCTTAAAGCCATGAATCGCTATTTCAGGTTTTTTTTGGCGATATTTCTCGCGGCGGCGGGATGCGCAAGCCCCCCCTGGTCTTCAAGTTCAACCGGGGATCAGACGGCGACGGATTCGGCCGCGCCGGTTGCCGGCGCGTCGACGGATGAATCTTCCATGCCCGTGCCGCCGCCGGGCGCGTTGTACACTTTGCACTGCGCCACTTTCGCGGGCCCGACGCACATCGGCGATGCCAAGCAAGCCAAGGAAATGTTGATCCGCAGCACCGGGTCCAAGGATTGGTATATCGTTCACGGCGCCGAGGAAAGCGATCTTTATTTCGGGTTTTACAAGACGTTCGACGACCAGTCGCAACTCGCGGAATACACGCGGGCGCAAACGGACCGGGCCAGAGTGTCATCGCTGGTGAACCAGGACGGCGATCCGCTTTTCCCCCAGGTGGCGTTCGCGTCGATCAACATGCCGGACCCGCCGGCGCCCAAGGAATGGGACTTGGCCAACAATCCGGGGTATTGGACGCTTCAGATCGCGAAGTACACGGGGAGTCCGGAGCGGAAACAAGCGGCAGTGGATTCGGTCCGGGAATTTCGCGCTCATGGGATCGAGGCCTATTTCCGGCATGGGCCGACGACCAGCGAGGTTTACATCGGTTCCTGGCCGCGCCAAGCCGTCCGCGAGCAGGAAGCCTCCGTTGCCGAAAGCGACGATCCCAACCAGCCGCTGCTGGTGGTACCCGGCCCATTGCCGCAAGGCGTCAATCCCGACAAGGTCTACGATTCCCAAGGCCGCAAAATGAAGGTGGTTATGCCCAACCTTCAGATCGTGGATGATTCGCTGAAGCGGGCCACGGAGCAATATCCGTATTACTACGTCAACGGCGAGATCGCCGGGAGAAAGATGCAATTGAAAGATCGTTCCTGGCAAACGATTCCCTGGTCGTCGTATTTGGTGCAGGTTCCGCACGACAACGACGATCAGGACCAGCCGACCAAGAGCGATTCGGATCAGGCTGGAGCATCGCATCAGGGGGATACCGGCGATTCGACGCCGACGGTGCCGGGTTTGGGAGGATTGCGGTAGGGGGCGAGCACCGTGAAAATTCTCATTGCCAGCACGAATCGCGGAAAGGTGAGGGAATTTCGCCAGATTCTGGCCGAGGGCGGGGTCGCGGAATTCACGGATCTGACGGAACATGCCGATTTACCCGCAGTGGAAGAAACCGGAGCAACGTTCCTGGCCAACGCCTGCCTGAAGGCGGGGCAATATGCGCGGTTGCTCGATAGCTGGAGCCTGGCCGATGACAGCGGACTGGCGGTGGATGCGCTGGACGGCAAGCCGGGGGTCTTCAGCGCCCGGTGGGCGGCGATGCACGAGGCCGGGCATGGCGACCTGGACAACAACGCCCTTTTGCTGCGGCAGCTTGCCGGGCTGCCGGCCGAACGGCGGACCGCCCGCTTCGTGTGTTCATTGGCTCTGGCTGACCCGCTGGGAAGGGTTATGCTGACGGCCAGCGACAGCGTAGAAGGGCGGATTCTGACAGAGCCGCGGGGGTGCGGAGGATTCGGATATGACCCCCTTTTTTGGGTCCAGGCCCTGGAAAAGACGACCGCCGAGCTGCCGGCGGCCGAAAAACACCGGATCAGCCATCGCGGCAAGGCCCTGCGTCGGCTGGCGGCCCTCATGGAACGGACGGGATGCCCCTTTCGGATGGATTCGATTCAATCTAAAATTGCACAACAATGAGCCGGATTCTTATAGCTGTGAGCAGTCCATGGGCGGCGGAGAAGGTGGTGGTCCCGCTGGCCGACCTGGCTCATCGGCTGGAGGCCGAGGTGCTGGTGGTTCACGTCTCGCGCCCCAGCGGCGGTCAGATGCGCGAGCAGGAGCAGGCCGACGGCGAGGCGGCCATCAGCTTTCTGCGCACCAAGCTCCAGGAGCGGGACGTGGCGGTTCAAACGCTCTTAATGTTCAGCGACGACATCGCCCGGGCCATCTTGAACACCGCGGCCGAGCGGGAAGTCACCCTCATCGTGCTTGGATTGACCGGGAAGAACATTTTTGCACGCCTTCTGGCGGGGAACGTGCCGGTGGAATTGATCAAGAATACAAAAATCCCCGTCATCCTGTTGCCGCCAGATTGGAGCGGCGCTCTGTAGCGGCGCGGCGGAGGCGCTCGGGGCGATTTTTTAGAAAATCCTGTCGCCAATTTTCAAGAATGTCTTTGCGTCGGTGAGAATCACGATATAATTCCGCCTCACGCGGAGAGGAAAGCCGCTCGGCTTGCAAACGGAGTCTTAATCAATGGTCAATGGCGACGATTTCATGCCCAAGGAGTGCTTTTTCACCAAAGGCGTCGGGCGACACGCGCAAAAACTCATGAGCTTCGAGTTGGCGCTGCGGGATGCGGGGATCGAAAAGCAAAACCTGGTTCGGGTCTCGTCGATTTACCCCACCAGTTGCAAGATCGTCCCCATGAAAGAGGGACAGGCCAAGCTCATTCCCGGACAGATCACGTTCGTCGTCCTGGCCGAGGCCGCCACCGACGAACCCAACCGCTTGATTTGCGCCGGCATCGGTCTGGCGATTCCGCGAAACCACGCGCACGGATACATCGCCGAGCACCACGGCTACGGAATGACCGAGAAGAAAACGGAAGACCTCTGCGAAGACCTGGCGGCGACGATGCTGGCGACCACCCTCGGCATCCCGTTCGAGGCCGACAAGAACTGGGACGAACGCGAGCAGCAATACAAGATGAGCGGCGACATCGTCAAAACCCGCGCGGTCGTTCAGACCGCCGAGGGCGATAAGAGCGGCTTGTGGACCAGCGTGATCTCGGTCGTCGTTTTCATCCTCGACAAGAACCTCGTCGATAAGCCCGTGCAAGAGCCGGCGCCCGCGCCGCCAACGGCGGACAAACCCGGGCCGGAGAAGACCGGTCCGGAGAAGACCATTTCGGATCGGATGGGGGGAACGTGAGGGGAACGAGTTGCGAGTTGCGGGTTGCGAGTAGAGCGCGTTCTTGCTTTCACTCGCAACCCGCAACCCGCAACTCGCAACTTCTTTAACGCTTCGGCTGCTGCTGGCTGAGACAGTGAATCGCTCCCAATCCCCAAATCAACTCCACACAGTCTATTCCAATGACTCTGTGTTTCGGCAAATGCCGCTGAAGGATGGCCAGGGCCTTTCGGTCATTGCGGCGGTCGCGGTAGGTGGGAACCAGCAAAGCCCCGTTGACAAAATAGAAATTCACGTACGTTGCCGGTAGACGCCGGCCGGCGTGGACCACCGGAGCGGGCATGGGAATTTCCACGATCTCAAACGGCCGGCCGGCCTGGTCGCTCAGGTGTTCCAATTGGCGGCGAGCGTCGCGGAGGACCGCATAATTGGCGTCCTTGCCGTCGGCCTCCAGGGCGATCACGATCTTCCGCGGACTGATGAACCGCGCAAGATCGTCGACGTGCCCGTCCGTGTCGTCGCCGGCGATTCCTCCCGTCAGCCAGCACACCTTCATCTGTCCGTAATAGTCCTTCAGATATTTCTCGATCCCGCTCTTGCCGAGCCGGGGATTGCGATTCTTATTGAGCAGGCAATCGGTCGTGGTCAGCACGGTTCCCGCGCCGTTGAAATCGACCGACCCGCCTTCCATCACGATCCCCGGATAAAATACCGGCAGGCCAAGTTCCTCGGCGACTCGCGTGGGAACCGCGTCGTCATCGTCGTACGGCGGATACTTCCCGCCATAGGCGTTGAATTTCCAGTCCACGATGGCCAACGACCGGCCGCTTTTTACAAACGCCGGCCCATGGTCGCGGCACCAGCTTTCGTTGGTCTTGATATGATGGAACAAAATGTTCCGAAGCGGGCAGCCGTGCTCCGTCAATTGCTCCTTGACCAAGGTTTCATAGTTTCCATTGGGAACGTTGACGTGTACTTTTTCGCGCGGCGAGATTTGCCGGAAGATTCGCGCCAGGTTTTCCGGAATCGTGTCGTATTTCCCCGGAAACGAAATCCCCTCGGGCCGCGGCCAACTGAACCACGTCCCTTCGTGCGGCGCCCATTCCGGCGGGAAAGCATATCCCAGTGACGCCGGCGTTCGTTTCAGGGCTTTCACCTTTGACATTCGTTTAAGACGCCGTTCTTCGGCGCTCATGTTTTCGAGGATACGCGGTCCACAAACCTCTTCGTCAAATCCCCATACGCATCGATCCGCCGGTCGCGCAGGAACGGCCAATGCGTCCGGCTGAATTCCACCTCTTCCAGATCGCAATCGGCGATCAAAACCTCCTCCTTGTCGCTGGCGGCCTTGGCGATGATCTGGCCGTTGGGAGCGGCGACGAACGACTGGCCCCAGAATTCAATCCCCTGGTCATTCACCGGCTTGCCGTCGGGACCGAGGACCTTCTCGATCCCGATTCGATTGGCCGCACAAACGTAACACCCGTTGGCGACGGCGTGGCTGCGCTGTATGAGCTGCCAACTCTCATGCTGGGAGTTGCCGTATTCGGCCTTTTCGCTTGGATGCCAGCCGATCGCCGTTGGGTAGAAGAGGATTTGTGCTCCCTGGAGTGCGGTCAGGCGCGCCGCTTCGGGAAACCACTGGTCCCAGCAGATCAGGACGCCGATCCGGGCATATCTCGTCTGCCAGGCGCGGAATCCCGTGTCGCCGGGCGCGAAATAAAACTTCTCGTAATACAGCGGATCGTCGGGGACGTGCATCTTGCGATAGACGCCGAGGATCGAGCCGTCGGCGTCGATGATCGCGGCGGCATTGTGGTACACGCCCGCCGCCCGCTTTTCGAACAGCGACGCGATGATGACGATGCGATGTTTCCTGGCCAGTTTCGCAAACGCATCGGTGCTCGGCCCCGGGATGGTCTCGGCCAGTTTGAAGAACCGGTGATCCTCCACCTGGCAGAAATATTGCGAGCGAAACAGTTCCTGGCTACAGACGATTCTGGCGCCCGAGCGGGCGGCGCGGCGCACCAGCGCAAGCTGGTTCTTCAGATTGACCGCCGGATCGGCCCAGCAGGCCATTTGCGTCACGCCGATGCGAATCGCGCCGCGCTCATTTCCCTTTTGCTTTCGTTCCATGTGGCTGGGGCATTCTCACCGATGCCAACGCCCAAGTATAGACCGACGACAGGTTGCTCGGCGGGCTTCGGCGAAATATCATGCACGCTGACAAAGTTTGAACTGACACGGCAGGAGAAGGACATGATCGGCGCATTGGCGAAGCGTGCGGCGTTGCTCGGGATCGTTTGGGTGGCAAGCGTTACGGCCGGCGTGGCGCCCGGGCGGCCGGTGGAACAAAAGCATTTCGGCCAAACGCTCGAGGGCTGGCCCGTCGAGCAGTACATTCTGACCAACAACAAGGGCGCTTCGGTCCGGCTGATCAATTATGGCGCCATCGTCACCAACCTTTTCGTTCCGGATAAGAACGGCAAGATGGGGGACATCGTCCTGGGTTTCGACGACGTCAAGCAATACCAGGAGAGCGGCCCGTTCATCGGCTGCATCGCCGGGCGCTATGCCAATCGAATCGCCAACGGCACGTTCACCATCGACGGCGTCGGTTATGCCGTCACGCTCAACCAGGGGATGAATTGCCTGCACGGCGGATTCAAGGGCCTGGCGAAACGGATGTGGGATGCCGACGCCGGCGTCACGCCCGATGGGCCGACGGTTCGATTCACGATTCTCGATCGCGATGGCCAGGAGGGTTTTCCCGGCAACGTGAACGTGACGGTCTTGTACACGCTGACGAACGACAATTGGCTCAAAATCCAGTATTACGCAACCACGGACAAGCCGACGCCGATCAACCTGACCCATCACAGCTATTTCAACCTGAGCGGCAGCGGCAAGGGCGACGTGCTGGGATACGTCGCGAAGATTTGGGCGGACCATTATTTGCCGGTGAACGCGGCGTTGATCCCGACGGGCGAAATCGCCACCGTGGCGGGGACGCCGTTCAACTTCACCAGGGCCAAGCCGATCGGGCGGGACATCGCCTCGCTTCCCGCGCCGTTTACGGGTTACGATCACACCATGGTGCTGAACAATCCGAAAGCCGCTCTGGTCAAGGCCGCGGCGGTGTACGATCCGGATTCGGGTCGGATGCTGGAATGCTGGACGACCGAGCCGGCCGTGCATTTTTTCACCGGCAACAATCTGGGCGGGCTGGTTGGAAAGGGCGGGGCGGTCTATGCCGCGCACGCGGCGTTTTGTCTCGAAACCCAGCATTTTCCCGATTCCCCGAACCATCCGGATTTTCCAAACACCATCCTTCGTCCGGGCGAGGTCTACCGGCAGGTGACGGAATTCCATTTTTCCGTGCCGGCCAGTCCGCCACAGGTGGAGCAATAAGGGAGCGACCATCATGTCAGCAATGTTGAAATCGTGCGCGGCGATCGTCATCGTCTTCATTGTGTCGGCCGCGGCCATCGCGCAGGTGCCGGCGCCCGCTTCGCAGCCTTCCCCGGCCGATACGCAAATCGGACAAGGGAAGGTCGTCGGGCTGGACTATTTCTTCAATCATCAGGTGAAATATGGCGTCCAATTCCATTACATCTGGGATGACGTCAAGTCCTCGGGATACTCGCAGTTCGGAAAGGTCTGGGAACAATACGGCGCGACTGTGGCCAGCCTGCCCAAGGCCCCGACCCGGCAGGACCTCGATCAGTTCTCGATTTATATCATCGTCAACCCCAGCACCGTGAAAAGTGCCGCCGATCACGCGCCGAATTACATCCAGCCGGACGATGCCGACGCCATCGCCGGTTGGGTGAACGACGGCGGGGTGCTGGCCCTCTTCGCCAACGACAAGAACAACTGCGAATTCGAGCATCTCAATGTGCTCGCCCAGCATTTTGGGATCAAGTTCAACGGCGATCTGCGTAATACGATTCCAACCCACGCGGAGATGGCGCGCGGGACGTTCAGCGAGTTTCCCGACCATCCCCTGTTCAAGGACGTGGGAATGATCTACATGAAGGAGATTTGCACGCTGACCGTGAGCGATCCGGCGCAGACGCTTCTGACGGCGCCCAAACAAGACGGGGCGGAGGGCACGGACATCATCATGGCCTCTTCGCATTACGGAAAGGGATTCGTTTTCGCCGTGGGCGACCCGTGGTTTTACAACGAATACATCGACGTGAAGACGCCGACTTTGCCGATCGAAAATCGAAAGGCCTGCCAGAATCTGGTGCGCTGGCTTTTGCCTATGGCGTCGGCCCCGCTGAACGTCACCAGCCCGCCGGCAAAATAGCCTGTTTTTTCAGCCCGCGGCGCCGTTAAAGTGCCAGGGTCAGATAACCGATCAATCATCGGGTTTATTATGATCCGCGCGCTCGACGGCGAGAAAATGGCGATCTTCAAAGCCGCGATCCATATCGTGGCGGCCATGGTCATCATGTGGTGTTTCTATCGCGTTGCCAACGGTCAGTTCTCCCTTTTGTGACCGCGCGCGCCGTCCCATCAGACCGGGCAATATCTAAGTTCAAAAGCTGTAGCGGATGGCGACGGCCAGCGACGCCAACTCTATGCTGAATTCGGATTAGCGGAGGATGTAGTGGCATCCGTCGGTGATGCCGCTCACATATCGCGCAGCGCTCGGATGGACCGCTATTGGCTCCACGCCATCAGGCCGACAACCGTCAGCGTTACCATTGCGAAGGCAACGCGAGCGGCCACGGGACGTTTTCCGGCCAGAACGTAGGCGAGCCGCGCCAGCGGCGTGCCAAAGAGGTAGATGAGTATCATGGAGACGGCCAGCGCTTGCAGCGCTCCTCCGCCGGCACCGGATCGATCGTGCCGGAGGAAGGTCCACGTCAGACTTGAAAGAAGCGCGACCGTGAAGACGCGCCCATCGTCCACGACCGAGTAGCGTTTTGAACCTCTTAAGTCGATGGTCATAACGGGACTTCCTCCGATAAAAGCGATTTCGGCAGGATAGATGCCCGCGTTTAATCAAAATGGAAAAGGGTGGGATAAACGCGAAGAGGCTGGCGGCATTACCGGAACTTGCGCCATGCCGGTAGAATCCCGGCGGGGCGGGAAGGCTTAACGAGAGAACGATGATTCTCAGCAGATGGATGGCGTTGACGGGACTGGGCTGCCTTGGCGTCATGGTTTTTGCCCCGCCGTTGTCCAGAGGGCAAACCCGTCCGGCCGACCCGGCCGCCGACGTCAAGGTGGCCCTGCCCATCATTCCCGACCAAAAATTCAACCTCCTGGACTACGGCGCCGTCGGTGACGGCAAGACGATCAATACCCAGGCGTTCGAGAAAGCGGTCGCGGCCATCGGAAAGGCCGGCGGTGGACATCTGGAAATTCCGCCGGGAACCTTTATGACTCTTTCATTCCCGTTGACAAGCCATATTGATCTGCACCTCGACGCCGGCGCGGTCATCAAGACGCCGGAAACTCTGACCGGCTGGGGATTGCCCGATCCGGACAGCGCCACGCAGGACGACCTGGACCAATTCGGGCGCGGGGGCGTCATTTTCGGCAGCAACCTCACGGACGTTGCCATCACCGGCGGCGGCACGATCGACGGGTCGGGCGCATTGTTTTGGATCTGGTCGGACAAGGCCGCGCGGCGATATCCGCCGGGCCGGCTCATTTACCCTCGCCCCACGCTCGTCTCGCTCCGAGGATGCCAGCGCGTCCACGTCGACGGCATTACCCTCAGCAATTCGCCCATGTATCACCTGGTCGTCAACTCGCGATCCGAGGACGTATTGGTCGAAAACGTCCGCGTCTTCGCTCCGAGCGATGCGCCCAACACCGACGCCATCGACCCCGGCGGACAACGCATCATCGTCCGCAACTGCGAAATCGACACCGGCGACGACGATGTGGCGATCCAGGGCGGCTCACGCGATGTCTTGATCGAAGACCTCACCTGCCTGCACGGCCACGGTATCTCGATCGGAAGCGGGACCGTCGACGGCGTCAGCCACGTTTTCGTCCGCCGTTGCACTTTCGACGGAGCCGACAACGGTCTGCGGATCAAATCCCTCCGTGGCCGCGGCGGCGAAGTGCACGACATCCACTACTCGGACATCACCATGAAAAACGTGGCGCGGCCGTTCGACATCAACATGCTCTACAACGGCAACGCCAACGCTCCCACCGACGTCGGTCCCCGCGCTCCCGATCGGCAGACCCCGAACATTCCCTTTTTCCACGACATCGACGTGACGAATCTGACGGTCACGCGCTCGCCGATTGCCGGCAGAATCCTCGGACTTCCCGAGCAAATGGCGCGCGACATCACCTTCACCAACGTGAAGATTCAGGCCGATCGCGGGTTCCTGGTTCAGGATGCCACGGACGTCAAATTCGTCAACGTGAAACTGGACGTCGCGGTCGGACCGCAGATCGTGACCGACAATGCGAAAGTAGACCGGGAATAACCGGACGGGGATCCCGCGGACGGGTGCGTGACACATTCTGCACGCCCTGTGCTTCCCCTCCCCATGTACTCAGGGGGAGGGCCAGGGCGGGGGTTTCACCTTGGCGATGGCCATGGACCGTACAACGTGTAAAGCTGTACAAATACCAGTGATCTTTCGCCAAGAGGCGCTAGAGAATCCCTAGTCACTTCCCGCTAAACCAAAACGCCCGCTGCCAGTGGTGCCCCCACAGCTTCTTCTGCAATTCCATCGGCATGTCCGGCAGTTCACTCACGGTGCAATTCATCTGCGCTTGCGCTTCGTTGCGAATGCCCGCGATGACCGTGCTGACCGCGTCATCGGCCAACGCGAACTTCAACGCCGCCTGCGGCATCGTGTATCCGCTGCCGGCAATCTCCGCCTTGACTTTCTCCGCCCGGTCCACCGCGCGATCCAATCGATCTCCGGCAAAATAATTCCGCCGAAAATCATCGGCTTCAAAGACGGTCTGCTTCGTAAATCTCCCCGTCAGCGACCCTTCGTCAAATGCCACGCGCACGATGATGCCGACGCCCTTTTCCCTGGCGACCGGCAATAGCTGGGCGGCCGGCTCCTGCTCAAAAATGTTGTAGATGACCTGCACCACGTCCACCCAGCCGCCGCGCATGAGATCGATGACGGAGTTTTGATCGTGTTCCGGAGTCGAGATTCCGACCAATCGCAGCTTTCCTTCCTTCTGCAATTTCCGCAGGATCTCGAAGGGCTTGGGATCGCCGTTCCAGGCCCGCGTCCACGTGTGCAACTGAAGAACGTCCAGGCATTCCACGCCCAGGTTCTTCAGCCGGGTCTCGACATTTTGGCGAATGTGTTTCTCCGAATACCGGTCCTGCCATTTGTCATGGGGAAACGGCGGCCATCGTCCGGTGTCCGGAGGCGTCTTGGTGGCGACGTAAATCTTGTTGCCTCGCGTTTCGCGCAGCAGCTTGCCGATCAGGCGCTCGCTGCGCCCGTCGCCGTAACCGGCCGCCGTGTCGATAAAATTCACCCCCAATTCCAGGGCTTTGTGCATTGCCTTGAGGCTGTCCGAATCACTCTGCTTCCCCCAGCTTCCGCCGATCGCCCAGGCGCCGAACCCGATTTCCGATACGTTCCAATCTTGTTTGCCCAGTTTCCGATATTTCATCGCGTTGCTCCGATTGTTGGCGTTGCCGATTTACCGCCCGTGCGAATGTGAATGCCGCTGTTTGTCGAGAACGACTGTCGCGGGAGTAGTGACATCGGCGGCAATCGATGTCGTCGCGGCCGGCGCCGCCACCGATGCTCCGCTGGCGCCCTGGTTGAAGTTCGCCGCCAGTTCGTTGAAGTCGGTCGCGTTGACCAGGCCGTCATAGTTGAAATCGCCCTGGTCCCAGCCGATGGCGCTCTGGTTGAAGTTCTTCGCCACGATGAGGAAGTCGACCGCGTTGACGATGCCATCCAGGTTGGCATCTCCCAGCAGCGTGTACTTCGCCTCGATCTGTCCCGAGGCCAAATCGGCCACCACGCCGTCCTTTCCATCCGCATAACCGAGGGCATAACCCGAATTCGACGCTGCGGACGAGGACATGATTCCCGGTCCGTTCCACGCTCCATGGTTGTAGCCCGCGGTCAGGTAGCCGGCGATGGTGGTGATGGGGTCGGTCCCGCCGGCATAGTCGATGAACAGATGATTGTTGTTGAGGTTCACGGCGGCATTGGCGGCGATCGTCAGCGACGTGACCGAGGAACCTCCGCTGCCGGCCGCCAATTGCAGCGAGCCGCCGTTCAGCACCAGCGCGGCGATGCTGAACGCTGAACCGGCCGTCACGGCGCCGCTGTTGATGACCGCCTTGGTAAACCCGCCCGGTGTTGCCGCCGCACTCCAATTGCCGGCGTTGCTCCAGGCGGTGGACGTTTGTCCGGTCCAGGTATCCGACCAAGGTTGGCTGATCTTGGCGATGTCGGCGCTCGACAGCCCGTTGCCGAAGATTTCCAGGTCCGCGATGTCGCCGTCGAAATAGTTATAGCTTCCGCCGCCGTCATTGCTGTCGCGGCCGATATTGGTCGGCTCGGTTCCGTAGGTGACTCCATAAGGATCGGCGGTCTCGCCGGCCAGAACGCCGTCGATATAAACCTTGAAATACTGGCCGTCGTACACGCCGGCGACGTAGTGCCATTTGCCGTCCGTCAAGGACGCGCCGGCGACGCCCGTGGCTTGAACGCTGGGCGTGCCGTAGCCCAGGAAGCGATAGGTGCCGAAGTTCACCGTGGTTGAGTTGGACAAATCGAGAAAGAATGGTGTATCCAGGCCGTCCCAATCCTGGCAGATGATGTCGCCTTGCGAACTGACGGACGTGGGCTTGATCCACCCTCCGATGGTGATTTGGCCCTCCAAGTTGAGCTTGGCGGGCGTGCCGAGATTCACGTAGCCGGTCGAACCGTCGAAGGCCAGGGCGTCGCCGTTGTACGGCCCGGCGATGCGGGTGACGCCGCCGACGAGCGTGCCGTTCGCGGCCGTGCCCGAGCCGGAGTCAAACACGGTGCTGCCGCTGGATTCGTTAAACCCGTATTGCGCCAGGGCAATGGGCAATGGGGTGATGGTGGGCGGCGCCACCGCTGCCGCCGCCGAAGTCCCGGCCGCGTTGAACGCCGCAACCTCGACGTAGTAAACCGTCACCCCGTTGAGATCGTAGACCGGCAAGGTCGTTGTACCCGCCGAAGCGGTCAGGCTCTGCACGACCTGCGTGAAGGCCGGGTCGGTGGCGACCGTGATCGTGAATCCATTTTCAGTGAGCGAATTGTCGGCCCACGAGACGTTGATCTGACTACTGGAAACAGCGGACGCCCAAACGTCAAACGGGACCGCGGGAATCGTCGCCTGGCCCGAGGTCGTGGCGGTGGCGGTGCTCGAAGGCGATGCGTCCCCGGCGGGTGAGGATGCGATGACCTGGAAATAATAGGCGATTCCCGGCGATAGCCCGGTGAACGACCAGCCCGTGGAACCAGCCGGGGCGATCTGGGTGACCAGATTGGCGGGAAAGGCATTGTTGGTCGACGCCTCCACCCGGTATTCCGTCGCGCCCGCCGACGCCGAACCCCAACTCAGGTTCACTTGCGTTGAGGAGACCGTGCTGGCGGACAGACTGCTCAGCGCCGCCGGCGCCAGCGAGGCGCGCTCGGCAATCACGGCATCGCGGAAACCGACCTCCTTGGCATCGAACAAATCGTCCTGCGAATCGGAAATCTGGAAATCGCCGTATTCGTCTCCCCACGGCTTGGCGCCGCCGTTGTAGTAGATGATCGTCCCGCCGCCGTGCGCGAACCAGGCTTGGTAATACTGTTCCAGGAAGGTCGAGAATCGCGGATCGGTTTCCGCCTGGATCTTGGAGGTGGCGGTATCCTGATAGCCGGAAAGATCGGGCCCCGATTCGTAGGCGTCCATCTGAAGTCCATATTGCTGGGCGACCGCGTGGAGCGGATCGTATAGTCCGCCGGGCAGGGCATATCCGTTCGCCGAAAGATCGTTCAGGACGTCGGTGGCGCTGAGGTTGGGGTTGTTGTTTCCGCCGTTGAGGGTATTGGTCCCATTGCCCGGCCCGTCCATGTTGGCGTAAACGGCGGCCGCGATGGCGTAGAAAAATTGCGACGGGGCGCCGAAGACCGCGTTGATAAACGCCAACTGCGACGCCTGGACCGATGGAATCGGAATGTTGGACAGGACCGGCCGAATGCGGGTGTTAATCGCCGATTGGCCAAGCACGCTGGCGAAGTCGTTGCTGATCTGCATCAGCCGGCGAGCGGTCCAGCGCTTCTGCCAGGTCGAAGCATTCACGTAGGTGCCGTCGCCATTCTGCGCCAGCGAAAGATTGTCGTAGTTGAGGTTCGACTGCGTTCCGCTGTTAGCGTCGGCGACGACCTCCGCGACCGCCGCGTCGGTCGCATATTGGTAGCCCTCAAACCCGGAGTTCCACGTTTCGTTGGAGTATTCGACGTAGACGTTCAGGTCGGGACTCAGCGCCGGGTATGAAACGCCGTTGATCGTGTCGCCGTTCTTGATCAGGCTCGCCAGTTGATCGACGTAATTATCGTTTGCCTGCGCCGGGATATTGATCCACATATCGGCGTGGACGGCGTTGGCCAGAATGATCGCGTATTCCCAGCATACGCCCGTGAGATAACCCTTGCCGTCCACGGTGCCGTTGTAGTTGTAGAGCGTGGTAAATTCGGTCTGCGTGGCGTTGCTGGGCATGGATCGCCCGGCCCAGGTCATCACCGGATTGTTGTTGGTCTGCGCCCAGTCCATGAAACGCAGCACGGTGGGGTGCAGCGACTGGAGGTAGTTGATGTAACTGTTGGTGAAGACCGGCGGATTGGTCGTGCTATAGCCGGGACGGATGATCTGAAGGCTGCTGATCCCGCCGCCCGTGTTGGTGACCGTCATGGAAACGCTTCCGCTGCCGGGGATGGTGACGCTGGCCGTGTAGGTGTCGGTGGAAGAGTTGTAGCTGGCGTTGGACAGGGTCGCGCCGCTGAAGGTCACGGTTGGGTTCTGGCTCACCTTCATCGTGAGGCTGTAAACCCCCGCGTCATCGGCCGTGGGCGAGATCAAATCGGGAATGCGGAAATCGACGGTCGGCCATCCGCTGGCATTGGGGGAGGCCAGGTCGTTGTTCGAAATGTTATAAAATCCGCCGGATTGCTTGACGATGTCCACCCAGATGGCCTGGGTCTCCGGCGCCGCCACCCCGGTATCCAGGCCGATGGAAGGGGTCTCCGTAACCGAGACGCCGGAGAAGCCGGCGGTCGCCAGCGTGCCGGAACTGCCGCTGGAGACGGCCAGGCCCATCAGCGCATTGGTCGAGCCGTTCACCGGCGCGGTGCCCACGAGCGTCCAGGCGCCGTTTGCGCTGGTCGAAATGTATCCGCTGACGGTTGGACCGTCCCGGACGAGCTTGAGCCACTGCGTTCCCGATGCGGCAATCGTGGAACCGACGCTGCCCGTCGCGCCCGCGTTGGATCGCGAGATGAACTGAACGCCGCTGGCGGTCAGGTCAACCTCGGCAAAAGCGGCGTTGGCGGCGGCGCCCTCGCGCAGCATCAGGCCGTCGGCCGCGGAGCCTGCCGACGGCGCCGCGAGCTGCGCAATCATCGTCGTATCGCCGGTGATTGATTCGGACACGAAATGGAGTTGATCCGAACTCGAGCCCGCGCCGGTCCCGGCGCCGTGTACGGTGTATTGCCCGCCGACGGAATAGCTTGAGCTGCCCGCCGCCGTGGGGGAGCTGATGTCGGTATTCGCCGGCAGAACGTCGGCGAATTCCCAGTTTTGGACGACTTGGGTTACACCGGTCGATCCATCGCTGCCGGTGAATCCGAGATAGGCCGGGCCGCCCGTTGCCGTGGGGATGTTCACGTTCGTGTAAGTCTGCGTGCTCGTGACCGGGGTGAGAGTGGTTTGACCATCGGTCTCGGTGACTTGCAGCGTGCTGCCGTCGTATTCAATGCTCACGTCAATAGCACGGCCGTTGCTGAGGTCGATGCTCGAGGGGCTGATGAATGCGGGGGTGGTCGCGACGCCGTTGACGTTCAACTCGGTCTTCGTTCCCGAAGCCGTGGCGAGGAATTCGATGGCAACGCTCTTGGCGATGCCGTCCGATCCCGCATTTCCCGTGCCGAGCGCGCCGGCCCCGCTTCCCTGAATCACCAGCGCCAAGCCCGAGGTCGAAGGCCCGCTGAACTGGACGTTGAAGTTGGTTGAAAAGGCGGAGACGCCGAACTCTTGCGTGGTAAATGCGCTCCGCGATTCGCCGGTTCCACCATCGGCGAGCTGAAGTTGGTTCGAGTACGACAGATTGGAAATGGAAGCGCCGCCGTTCAGGGAAAGGCCGGCATTATCGAAATCGCCCAGGGGATAATCGAAGGCATCGCCCATGAGAGCGGCCGACAATTGGATTCGCCGCTCGAGGGCTTCGACGACAGCCACGCATGAAGGTAAGACCCTGGCGCGAGTTGCGCGTTTTCGCTGCTTGAACATTTCACGACCGTATCGGCCGCGACACAACAATTCAAGCGCAAAAAAAGGGGGAGCGAGGATTCACGGACTTGCCGGCTGCGTTGTCGAAGCACTCAATTCCACCACGTCGATCGACGCCACCTGGTGCATGCCTCTTGCCGGCATTTTGTCTTCCGGCACGATCAGCCGCACCGGCCCGTCGGCTTCGGAAAGCGGCTTGCCATCTTCCTCCAGCGCCACCCAAATCGCCCGGTTGCCCACCATTGGCAAAGCTTCCGCAAGGCTGAATACCACCGTGTACCCGTCACGGCCGCTCACCACGATCGCCTGGCGCATTTGGGGGTTCTTCACTTTCGGATTCTTCCCGCCCTTCATGGCAAAATCCGTCTGGACGCCGGCAGCCTTCAGCACTGAAACCAGCGGCACGCAACTGAACGTGTGCGTGGCGCCCTTGCTCTTGTATTCGACCGATTTGATCTCCGTCGCCAACTGCGCTTGGAGTTGCTCGACGCTCCAGTCGCTTGGCCTGGTCGCGCTTCCGCTGATATGGATCTCGCTTGGCGCCGGAGCCGCGCCGATTGCCGCCAGCAACCCGAATAAGATCGTCCATCGTTGCCATGTTCCAACCGCCATAATTCCTCCATCGTTTCAAAATCAGTAAATTCTGCCCGCGCGTTCAGAGCCGCCAGACGGTCATCCCGCCGTCGATGTGCAGCACCTGTCCCGTGGCGTAGGGAATCTCGCCCCGGGCGAGAACGGCGGCGGCGCGGCCGACGTCCTGCGGCGTGCCCCAGCGCTTCTCAATCGTCAATCCCTCGGCGATCAGCCGGTCGTACTTTTCCTTCACGCCCGCCGTCATGTCGGTTGAAATGATCCCCGGCCGGATCTCGTAAACGTCGATGCCGAACTCGCCCAGTCTGGCCGCCCACAGTTGGCTGGCCATGGCAATGCCGGCTTTGGAGATGCAATAATCCCCGCGATTGACGGATGCCACGGTGGCGCTGACGGACGAGAGGTTGATGATGCAGCCGCGCCAGCCCGGGCCGCCTTGTTGCCGCTGGCGGACCATCCATCGGGCAACCGCCTGGGTGAGAAAATACGGACCCTTGAGGTTGATGGAGATCAACCGATCGAAGCTCTCTTCGGTTGCATCGAGCAAATCCGCGCGGGCGCGGGGCGCGACGCCGGCATTGTTCACCAGCACGTCGAGGCGGCCGAAGCCCTGTTCGATCTGCTGAAGCATCGCGGCGCGAGCGGCCGGGTCGGCGACGTCGGCGCGGACGTACATCACCCTGGCGCCCGCGGATTGCACGGCGGCCACGGCGTCGGCGACGGCGGCCGGCTCGTGCACGTCGTCGATTGCAACGTCAAATCCGCTCTGGGCCAGCGCGGTGGCGATCCCCAGCCCGATCCCCCGGCTTCCGCCCGTCACCAGCGCGACTTTTTTTTCGTTTGCCATTTCGTCAAGTCCCCGAATCAAAGAACGTCAGATACGGCTTTTTGCCGTCCGCCAGGCGCTGGAGATAGACCGCCAACTCCGCGGCGTGATAATCGCCCCACAGGCTCGATTCACCGCAGGGGATTTTCCGGCCGGGCGGGATGTAATCCCAACCGTTGGGGCGATGGTACACCGAATGCAACACAAGCCCCTGGTGATCGGCGGATTTCGCCAGATAGCCGTCGCCCAAAAGCGTTCTGGCGACGGCCAGGCCGGCGGAAAAATATCGCGCTCCGCCATCGCCGAGATATTTGCCCAGGCGGAGCAAGCCCTGCGCGGCGATGGCGGCGG
>Ga0187867_10000965_pt1 | contig 25195 bp, 15 predicted proteins | sample June2016WEW_13_1_FD_132976 | JGI IMG/M metagenome (GOLD analysis project Ga0187867, IMG submission 132976) | Peatland microbial communities from SPRUCE experiment site at the Marcell Experimental Forest, Minnesota, USA - June2016WEW_13_10 | ecosystem: Environmental > Terrestrial > Soil >... | reverse complement strand
GCACCCGCACGTGACCGTCGCGGGTGATCATGATGTTGTGCGGCTTGAGATCCGAATGCACCACGCCGCGCGAATGCGCATGCGCGATCGCGTCACCGATATCGCGAACGATGGCGAGCGCATAGGGGCGCGGCAGGCGGCCGCCGGCGCGCTTGACCAGCTGGCTGAGCCGCTCGCCGGCGAGGAACTCCATCGAATAGAAGGACGCGTCGGCCTCGCGATCGATGTCATAGACGTTGATCACGTTCGGGTGCGAGAGCCGCTGGGCGTTATGAAATTCGCGTCCGAGCGCATCGACGCTGCCAGGGCGCGACGGATGCGGCTGCACCAGCTTGATGGCGATAAAGCAGTCGGCGACACCGAGGCTGGCGCGGTAACGGTCGCGCGCCTTGTAGACCGATGCCATGCCGCCGCGCCCGAGCAGTTTCACAGCTTGCCATGCGCCGAAGCGCGGCAGCCGTTGCGCGGGCGCGGGCACCGCGGCACGGATGCGCTCGTGATCTTCCAGCAACAGGGCAACTTCGGTGCGCAGGCTCTGATCCGCGCCGCACCGTTCGCGGATGAGCGTGTCCCGCTCTGCGCCCGGCGGCCAATCGATCGCGGCGTAGAAAATCTCTTCGACCTCGCGAAATCGCTCCAGTTCAGCGGGATTCATAGCAAGTCCGAGCCACCTGGACAGGCCGGGAGGCCTGTCCTACTTCAGGCCAGGCGGCGGCGCAGCCAGGCCAGCGAAAAATGCAGGCTGCGTTCCACCGTCCGGCTGGAAACTTCCAGAATCTCCGCGGCTTCCTCCACCGTGCAGCCGAGAAAGTAATGCAGCTCGACCATGCGGGTCTTGACGGGATCGAATTCGGCCAGATCGTTGAGCGCTTGCGAAAGATCCAGCGACTCGGCGGTCTCGCCGCCGAGCCAGGCCAACTCCGCATCGAGCGGTGCGCGCTGCCAACCCAGGCCGCGCTTTTCCGATTTGGCCTTGCGCGCGGAATCGATAAGGACACGGCGGGTGAGCTGCGCAGCGAAGGTGAAGAAGTGCGCGCGGTCCTTGAGCGACAGACGCCGCAGGCGCAAGAGGTCGACGAAAACTTCATTGACCACCGCCGTCGGCTGCAAGGTATGGTCCGGCCGCTCTTTGCGCAGATAGGCTTCGGCGATGGCGCGAAGCTGGTCGTAGACCAACGGAGCAAGTGCCTCGACGGCGCCGGACTCTCCCTGCTCCCAGCGCGCCAGAAGCTGGGTAATCTCCCCTTGCCCGGAGTCGGCCACGCTTCATCATAGAACGTCCGGCGGCGGTCTGGCCGGTGGAGTTTAGTACTGCACGATTTAGTACGGCACTGAGGATCGGACGGTCCCACTTAGATACGGCGCAATTCGCCGGGAAAAAGCGCCACGGAGCAGTCTGAAAAGTTTCTTGTCGGGTTTTGACGGCTGCCTGCGCCGTATTGAATGGGTAAGGCAGGCACTCAGCCTGCCGGCCGTTCGTAAATGTCACTCAGAGGGAAGGGACCTATGAAAACCAATCGCTTTCGCTTTTGTATGTGGCTCGCCGCCTATGTGCCGGTATTCTGCTTCGCGGGCACACACGCCAAAGTCGCAGTGGATTTCGGCAAAGTGCCGCTCAGCTTTGAAGCCAACCGCGGACAGACCGATGCGCAGGTGGATTATCTGTCGAGGGGCAAGGGGTATACGTTGTTTCTGACTCGCGGCCAAGCCGTGCTGCGCCTCGAAAAAGACTCGCTGCTGCGGATGAAACTGCAGGGCTCCAGCGGCACGGCCGCGGTATCCGGTGTGGACCAGTTGCCGGGAGTGGCGAATTACTTCCAGGGCCACGATCCATCCCAGTGGCGCACCGGTATCCCGACCTATCAGAAGGTGAAGTACACGGGCGTGTATCCGGGCGTGGATCTTGTGTATTATGGCAACCAGGGCCGCCTGGAGCACGATTTCATCGTGGCGCCGGGGGCAGACCCCTCGAAAATCGCGCTGAGCTTCGAAGGGGCCCAGGCCAGGATCGACCGTCAGGGAGACTTGTGCCTGACCATAGACGGAAGCGAGTTGCGCTTTCAAAAGCCGGTCGTTTACCAGGCCGCCGGCGGCGGAAGGCAAAGCGTGGATGGCCGCTACGCGCTCGATGACCACACTGTTCGCTTCGAGCTGGGCGCCTACGACCACAGCCGGGAGCTGGTGATCGATCCTTTGCTGGTATATGGCACTTATCTCGGGGGCAGCTTCTATAACTACGGCAGCGGGATCGCTGTGGACAGTAACGGCTCGGCGTACGCGACCGGCTGGACGACTTCGACGAATTTCCCCACCGAGAACCCCATCTACGGCAGCTTTAGCGGCCAATATTCAGTCTATGTCAGTAAGTTTAACGCATCCGGTACCGCGCTGATCTATTCGACTTACCTTGGCGGTTCCCAGGGCGGCGCTCAGAGTACCCCGTACGACATCGCCGTGGACTCGGAATTCAATGTGTATGTCGCTGGAAGCACGAACGCCCCCGATTTCCCGGTCACATCCGGCGCCTACCAGACTATTTGCGCCGGAATCTTCAATGGGACCGAGACCGTTCCGGGCTGTGACTCCGCCGGTGGCAATGGATTCCTGACCAAGATCAACGCAGAGGGCTCCGCCCTGGCGTATTCTACGTTTCTAGGCGGCAACTCGGGAGCGGCGATCATCACGGGAGTAGCTGTCGACTCCGCCTTTGAAGCTTATGTCACCGGGTACGAGGAGGAGGTGTGCTCTACAGGGGGGAATCCGAATTGTTCGGTTTTTCCGACCACTGCCGGGGCCGTTCTGGCTGGCAACTGGCTCAGTGCAAGTGGCGGCAACCCTTACGCATTCATCTCCAAATTCGACGCGGCCGGCGCCAACCTGCTGTATTCGTCGCTATACGGCAGCGCGACACCGGGCGCGCAATCCGGATGTACCTTCGCTTGCTCCCAGAATACTACCGAAGCGTACGGGATCGCGGTCGACTCGGCGGGCGACGCTTATATCACCGGCTGGACGCAGGACGGGAACCTGCTCGTCACCAGCGGTGCATACCAGACAAAGGCTGGGCCGTTACTGGGGAAAAGCGACCCTGATAACTACTACGCGATTGAAGGCGAGCGGGGACTCGTCGCAAAGTTCGACCCTACGCAATCGGGCGCGGCGTCGCTGATCTACGCAAGTTATTTGGGCGGCACCACTCCCGGAGACGACTACGCCACGGGCATCGCAGTCGATTCAAAGGGCGACGCATACATCACGGGTTCCGCCGGATCGCCCAATTTTCCGACCACCAAGGGGGCGTTTCAGCGCACCTGCTACTCGCCCGGCGGCGCGGAATGCTCCACTGCGTTCATCACTAAATTGAATCCCGCGGGAACGGGGCTGGTCTATTCGACGATGCTCGGCAATCAAGCGGACGGCAGCGGCAGCGCGGTGTATGCGGGGCGTATCCGGGTCAACTCCAGCGACGACGCTTTCGTAGCGGGCACTACCGACACGGGCTTCCCGCTTGAGAATCCGATCAGCACGGCCGGTAATGCATTCGTGACGGAATTGAATCCCACTGGCACGGCGTTGCTATTCTCCACTTACTTCGGTGGGGGCTTCGTCCAAGGAGACCTTTTTCCAGCAGCCGCACTGGCAGTGGATTCCGTGAACAGCGTATACGTAACCGGGACATCGGAAGGCGACTTCACCGTAACGCCTGGCGCCTTCCAAACAACTTTCAGCGGATACAACGAGGCCTATGTCACAAAGATGGCTACAGTAGATTCCGACGTTCAAGTGACTAATTCGGCGCCCAAGACCGTGGCGACCGGCGCAGATCTAACTTATACCATCACGGCCGTCGATAATGGACCCGACACCGCCCCCGGAGTGGTGGTTACCGATGCGGTGCCAGCCGGCAGCACCTTCGTGAGCGTCACCACCAGCGCAGGGACTTGCAAGTCACCGGCGCCGGGCGGGACGGGAACAGTGTCGTGCAGCATAGGCAGTCTGGTGGCGAGCGACACAGCAACCGTAACTCTAACAGTAAAGGTAGAGGCAGCCAAGGGCACCATACTGACCGATACGGCGCAAATCAAAGCATACGGATACGACCCAAACACGGCCAACAACCTCTCCACCGTGAAGACGGAGGCGGTGAAATAGTCCAAGGCTCCCGACCGGCCGGGTAGGACATGACGTAAAATGGTTTCCGGAGCAGATGCAGCACTTCACGGGAAACCAAACCCGGCCGGCAAAGCTGGCAGCCTGTCTGGCGGTTATGTTGGCGGGGACTGCCCCGCTGGCCGCGCAAACCACATTCCGGCAGGCGGCCGCGCCGCGGGGAATTCCAATCGGCGCCGCGGCATCGGCGGACGAGTACGGCCCGCCCGATCTGCTGCTGAATCCGTCCTACGCCGGTTTGCTCTCCAGCCAATACAGCATGCTGGAACCGGGCAACGCCATGAAGTGGGATGTGACGGAGCCGGAGCTAGACACTTACAACTTCCAGCCGGGCGACGAACTGGTGGCATTCGCACAGGCCAACAACATGATCGTGCGCGGCCACAATCTTTGCTGGTACACGCAGTTCCCGCCGTGGCTGGCGCCATATGCGGCGACCGCTACGCCGGCGGAAATGTCGACGCTGCTCGAAGACCACATCAACGCCGAAGTGACGCATTTCGGGACGCAAGTATTCGCGTGGGACGTGGTGAACGAAGCCTTCAACGACCCGGACTCGTCCGGGAATGTGACCCTGCGCGATTCCATCTGGTACGATCAGCCCGGCATCGGGCTCGCCGGCAACGGGTATATCGCGCAGGCGTTCCAATGGGCGCACGCAGCCAATCCCAACGCGCTCCTGTTTTATAACGACTACAACATCGAGGAGCCGGGCCCCAAGTTCGACGCGGTTCTCAACATGGTTCAGCAATTTGTGGCGAGCGGCGTGCCCATCAACGGCGTGGGTTTCGAGATGCATGTGGAGAACACCTACTATCCGAGCGCCACCCAACTGGCGCAGAACATGCAAGCGCTGGCGGCGCTGGGCCTGCAGGTGCATATCACGGAAATGGACGTCCGGCTGCCGGTGGATTCCAGCGGCCTGGCTTCGGCGGCCGATCTACAGACGCAGGCGCAGATTTATCAAAGCGTCCTGACGGTGTGCCTGCAGCAGCCCAACTGCACGGCGTTTCAGGTTTGGGGCGTCTCCTACAACGATTCGTGGATTCCCAGCGCCTTCCCCGGATATGGCGCGGCGCTGCCGTTCGACCTTAACTATGCTCCCACGCCGGCCTTCGCGGCGCTGATGACGGCCATGGAGACCACACCTCCGACGCTGATAGCGAGTAACATGGTCAACGCCGCAAGTTACCAGGGTGGGGCAGTCGCGCCGGGAGAAATCGTGACGCTCTACGGCGCCAATTTCGGCCCCGCCAACCTGGTGGGCAGCCAGTTGGATTCCAGCGGCCAGTTCCCGGCAAATGTGAGCGGAGTGGAGGTGCTGTTCGATGGAATACCGGCGACACTGCTGTACGCCGAGGTCAACCAGGTCGGCGTCATTGTGCCCTTTGAAGTGGCGGGCAAACAGCAGACGGTGGTCCAGTATCAATACAACCCTGGCAGCGGAGTGGTGGTATCGAACACCGAGACAGTGCCGGTGGCCGCCGCGGCGCCCGCGATTTTCGCGCTTAATGAGCAAGGCAGCGGGCCGGGCGCGATACTGAACCAGGATTACTCGGTCAATAGCGCGGCCAATCCGGTGGCGGCGAACGGGTATGTTTTTGTGTACGGCACCGGCGGCGGCGCGATCGTGGGAGGCGCCACCGATGGAGCGCTGGCGCCCGGCATAGGAAGCTTGGTCACGCAACCTGTCACCGCGACGATTGGAGGCGTGGCTGCATACGTCCAATACGCTGGGCCCGCGCCGGGCGAGGTGAATGGCGTGGTGCAGGTGAATTTGCAAGTGCCCGCGGGCTTGGCGCCGGGACCGCAACCGGTGGTGATCACGGTGGGAACGGCAGTCACCCAGAGCGGTATCACTGTGGCCGTGCAATAGACGATGGACAGGCCGGGAGGCCTGTCCTACTTAATTCCGCGGGGTGGTGTCCTTCGGCGTGGACAGATAGCCCGTAATTTGATCCTTGCCGATCTCGTTCACCACCAGCTCATAAGGCTGCTTGCCGCCCTTGCTCACATAGAACTGGAGCGGCTCGTTGATCCCCTTGTCCCTCTTCTCCACCGTCTTGTCGTCCGCCAATACTTCCAGGGTATACTTGTTCTTCTTCTTGTCGGCGCTCTTGAGCTTCAGGGAAATGTCACCCACCCGCTTGGCTTGCTTGTCCTTCTTGACTAGAGTGAACTGGAAGTAGTTGCGCTCGCCGAGTCTCTTCAGCGCATCCAGCTCCTTGGCATTGGTGGCGACGTAGCCGCTCTGCACGCCCAGATCGCCTTGCACCTGTTTCAGGTTGGCGATGGTTTTGTCGAGTTCCGCCTTGGTGGAACCCAAGTCGGTCTTGACGGCCGTGACGTCCCCACTTACTTCGCCGATCTTGGTGTTGGCGCTGGAGGTTTCTTTCTGGACATCCGTGATCTGGGATTGCACCTGCGCCGCCTGCTTGGCCTGCGCATCGGCTAGTTGCTTGGCCAGTTGATCGGCGTGCGCCTGGGCCTCCTGCTTGGCATGGCCGGCCGCCTGGTTGGCCGCCTGGCGCGCCGCCTCCAGTTCTTCCTTCAAAGTGTCGAGGCTGTGCCGATGCGACGCCGTGGTCGCGGAAGTGGCCTCTTTCAAGCTGGTGATCTCGGCCAGCATGGCCTGGCTGGACGCGCGGTCTTCGGTGCGCGTGGTCTCCAGGCGATACCACAAAGCAATATTGGAAACCAGCAGGGCTATGAGCCCCCCAGCTACCAATGCGGTTTTCACCCCCGAGCCACTAGACGGCGGGGGTAGATATGTCGGGCTGCTCACAAATCTATGCTCCTTAACTCCGTTGGGATCTTCTCATTATAGACTGTTACGGAACGATTTACGTTTCAGGGTCCAACCGGAAACTATCGCCTGGCGACGGCGCCACCACCTCGATGCCGTATTGCGACCGGATCGCGCCGGCCAGCGCCTGCCGCTGGGCCGGTTCGCCATGCACCAGGAAAACCTTTTTCAGGTGCGGAGCCAACGGTTTTAACCACGCCATCAGCTCGCCCTGGTCGGCATGGCCGCTCAACTCGTCCAGGCTGGAAATCTCTGCGCGCACCGTTAGCGGCTCGCCGAACACGCGCACCGCCCGCATCTTCTCCACCAGCTTGCGTCCCAGCGTGTCCTGGGCTTGAAAACCCGTGATCAGCACCGTATTGCGCGGATCCTCGAGGTTGTTGCGCAGGTGATGCAGGATGCGGCCCTGCTCGCACATGCCGGAGGCCGAAATCACCATGAACGGGCCGTGCAGATCGTTCAGCTTCTTCGATTCGGCGGCTTCGCGAATGTATTGCAACCGGCTGAATCCGAAAGGATCCTCGCCGTCCAAAAGGTATCGCCGGGTTTCCGCGTTGAAGCACTCCACGTGTTTGCGGAACACCTCGGTCACGTTCACGGCCAGCGGGCTATCCACGAAAATCGGGATGCTGGGGATATGGCCTTCGTTGGCCAATTGATGCAGCAGCAGCACCAGTTGCTGCGTGCGGCCGACGGCGAACGCCGGTACGATGATACGGCCGCCGCGGGCGCAGGTCCGGTTCACCACGTCGCGCAGCTTACCGATGACATGCGCGGCGCTCTTGTGAAACCGGCCGCCGTATGTGCTTTCGAGGATCAGATACTCGACCGGAGGCAGCGCATCCGGTGGACGCGTGATGGGCAGGTTGGGGCGGCCGAGGTCGCCCGAATACGCCAGGCGCACCCGCGCCCCGCCGTTCCGGTAGTTCAAGATCAGCGACGACGACCCCAGGATATGGCCGGCGTCGTAGCATTCATAGCTCAGATGGCCGTCGAGGCCTTTGGGGGTGTAGTAACCGACCGGCTGAAACAGCGGCAGGGTACGCTCGGCATCCGCCATGGTGAACAGCGGCTCGACCGGCTCCGCGGCCCGCTTGTTGACGAACTCGGCGTCTTTCTCCTGAATGTGCGCCGTATCGCGGAGCATGGCGTTGCACAGGTCGATGGTCGCCGGAGTGGTGTAGATCGGTCCGCTGAAGCCGTTTTTGACCAGTGTGGGCAGGTTCCCGCTGTGGTCGATATGGGCGTGCGACAGGAGCACGGCGGCCACGGACGCGGCGTCCACGGGCAGATGGCGATTCTTCTGGTCGGCCTCTTTACGGCGCCCTTGCGCCAGCCCGCAATCGAGGAGGTAGCGCTTGCCGTCGACATCCAACTGATGCAGGGAGCCGGTCACGGCGCCGGCTGCGCCCCAGAAGGTGAGGTTCATTTTATGAGAGGCTATCGTAGCGCAGTTCGCGGTGAGGGCGTAGTCGGCCCGTGATATGCTGGCTCAAGGTATGATTACCGTCAAAGAGGCCGTGGCGAACGCTGTCGAGTTCACGCGCAATATGCTGGACCCGCCGCCTCAGGACCTCCGGCTTGAAGAGATCGAAGTCGGGAAGTATGAGCGGATGGATGCCTGGCGCATCACGCTAAGCATGCAGGACCGAACGGGGCTCGGATCGTTGGGCCGCCGCGAGTACAAAGTGTTCACTGTGCGGCGCGACATGGGCGAGGTGGTCTCGATGAAGATTCGCGAGCTGGCTCATGCCTACGCCGACGTATACGATCGAAGATTTCGATCTGCTCGAGCGCTTCATGGCCGAGTTAAAAATCTTGGTTACAACGCCGCACGTTCTCACTGAAGTCAGCAATTTGGGAGACCTCCCGGGCCAGGAGCGCGAGATTTTTGGCTCACGGTTTATCCAACATGATTGAACAGTCGCATGAGCATTACGATGAGAGCCGGCTGGTTGTGAGGGAGGATTTTTTCGCCGCCTGGGACTCACCGACGCCGCCATCACATCGCTGGGGGAGCGCGGATTCCACTTCTTGACGGACGATTTCGGCCTCTGCTCTACCCTCGTCGAACAGGGTGTAGACGCGATTAACTCCAATCATCTCCGTTCGCGAGACTGGCAGTTCTAACTATAGGCAGGAGCCGAGCGGTTCATTTCGGAGCTTCCGATCCCAGCCGGCTGGCCAACGGATGCAACTGACCCGCGTACTTATTGCCGGGTTTCTTCCCATAGGGCACCGCCGATGGCGACGACAGTTGTTCGAAGGTAAACGAGCAGATGCGCATGCCGGGATAGAGCGCCACAGCCATGCGGCTCAGGTTGCTCAATTCCAGGGTGGCCTTGCCGCTCCAGCCGGGATCGAACAATCCCGCGGTGCCATGCACGATAATGCCGATCCGTCCCAGGCTGGAGCGGCCCTCCAGGCGGCCGAGCACATCGGCATCCAGTTCCAGCGATTCCAGCGTCACGGCCAGCACGAAATCGCGCGGCTGCAGCACGAAGGGCTCGTCGTTCCGCACTTCGATGGTGCGCATGATGTCTTGCAGGCTGGCGCGGTCGCGCGGATCGATAAAAGCTTGGCGGCTGTATTCGAAGACGTTAAACTCGTTGCCCAGCCGGAAGTCCACCGAGCAACTGCCGAACTGTTCAGGCGGCAGATCGGGCGCGATCTTGATCTTCCCAGCTTCGATGTAGCGCTTGATGTCTACATCCGACAGAACCATGCGGGCCTCCAGGATAGGCCATCGTAGCGCAATTCCGGGCCGTCACACAGCGCCGATATCGATGGGAGTTACCGGATCGATGGCCGTCCAACACAGGGCGCCCAGCCCGTAGACGAACGCGGAACAATAGAAAACCACATTCCAGGCATTGCCGCTGACCGTCAGTAACAGACCGGTCACCGCCGGGGCCACGGCGCCGCCGAGGTGTCCTAACATATTCATAAACCCGGACACGGTGCCGACGCGCTCGCCCCCGATATCCATGGCGGTGGTCCAGGAGATCGGCCCGCTGAATTCGGCGGCGAAGCTGGAAAGGCTCATGGCCGCCATGGCCATCGCCGGATTGGCGATCCAAGTGAATAGCAAGAGCAACGCGCCTGCTCCGCCGTAGGCCGCGTAACCCAAGAGGCGGCGCGCACGCGCGGTGCTCTTCAGCCGGGAGGTTAGAGCCGTCAACGCCCAGCCCGCAAACAAGCTTCCCAGTCCGGCGGAGAACAACGGCAGGCCCGCGGCCAGGGAGCCATGCCGCAGATCGAGGCCGCGCGAACGGTACAGATACAAAGGCAGCCAGGTTATGTAGAAGTAAAACCCGTAATAGTGACAAAACCATTGGATGCCCAGCGCCCAGACACTGCGCGCAACCACCAACTTAGACCACGAAACAGCCTCTTCCGCATGACCCTTGGTGCTTGGCAGCAAAGCCAACTCGGCAGCGTTGACCGCCGGATGGTCACTGGGCCGGTCCCGGTACCAGCGCGAGAACCAGACTCCCCACACAATTCCCAGTCCGCCGAACAATAGGAAGACCTGCCGCCAACTCAAATATCCATAGAGCGCGGCCATGAGGGCCGGAGTGATGGCAGCGCCCCAACGCGCGGCTGCCGCCTTGATGCCCTCGGCGGAATTCCGCTCCCGGGGCGGGAGCCAAGTGCGGAAGACGCGCGCCAGGCCGGGAAAGCATCCGGATTCTCCAGCGCCAAATAAGAGGCGCGTGGCCATCATGGAACCAAAGTTCCAAGCCCAACCGGTCGCCGCGGTAAGGATGGACCAGAGGATCACCACGCGGGTGAGCAGCAGCCGTGCGCCAAAGCGGTCGCACAACCATCCGCTGGGTATTTCGCACGCGGCGTAGGTGATGCCGAACGCGGCGAAGACCAGACCCATTTGAAAGGACGATAAGTGCAAATCCCGCTGGATGGCCGGCGCAGCCTGGCTGATGGCCGCCCGGTCCAGGAAGGAAAGAAACGCGAGAGACGCCCCGAACGCCACTACGCCGCGACGCGCGTGGCTGGGCTTGCCCCGAAGCTTAGCCGGGATTTTCGCCGCGACGATGGCAGAAGAAGCCACTACTGTGTGCTCGCGGCGTTACCGGCGCCCAAGAGACGGTGAATCTGCTCGACCGCGCACTGAACCTTGATGTCCACGATGTGCTTCCCGATCTCCGGCGACGAGCGCCGCGCATCGCCTATGATGCCGTTGCCGATGCGCTTGGCATTCGGGTCGGCAGGCGCTCCCCGCTTGCGCACCGGATCGCCCACCGCCGTCGCCAAAAGTTCCTTGCGCACCCACGGGCGATCGCCCTCCAGGTAGAGCAACTCGGAAGTGTCCTTGACAGAGGCGTGCGCACCCACCGGGAGGCCGTTGGCCTCCAACCACTTGTTGATGTCGCTGCCCGCCTTCTCATAAACATCGGCGCAGTAGACCACCCGGATTCCCTGTGGGGCGTATTTAGCGTCCAATTTCGTGGCGACTTCGGCCAGCTCCTTTTGCCCGCCGCCGTGATCGCCCATGAGCACGACATTCTTGAAGCCGTTGGCGATCATCTGCTCGGCAACCTGCTCGTTCAGCTCGGCGAACACCGGCCCGGTGAGGCCGATAGTGCCCGGCAGATCGGCGCTCGCGCGATTCACCGAGAACGGCATTACCGGCGCCGCGATGGCGTTGCCAAGCTGCTCCGCAATCGCGAGGCCGACGGCGTGCGCTACGAACGTATGCGCGCCCGCAACGCCCTGCGGCCCGCGCTGTTCGGTGCCGCCGTTGAAAACGAGCACGGTGGTTTTGCCCTGCTCGTGGATGGCTTTCTTGAGCTCGGGCCAGGTCATGGTCTCGAAATCCGGCGCCTGTGCGGCGGCCATGGCACACCACACGGTAACCGCGCAAGCGGTGAGTCTCAGGATTCTCATAAGTCCTCTTAAGGTTGGCTCCCAGGCGATGCCTGTGTGGCTGGCGCAGGCGTCTCACCCGCCGGCTTATTAGCCGCCGCAACGGGGCGGCGCCGGATGATTCCAAGTATCTCCTCACCCTCCACGGCAGTAAGCGGGGGCGCACCTAGTTGCTCTAGCAGAGCCACCGTATCGGGATGTTTCATGGGCACGCTGCTGCGCAGCGAAGGACCGTTGGCCATATCCGTCAGCGACCATCCGCGGCCCGTGCGGACGTCCAATTTGGCGCCCTTTTCCACCAGCAGCTTGACCAAGTCGTTGTCTCCCCGGTAGGCCGCCCCGGCCAAGGCGGTGTAGCCCTGCACATCCACGGGAGCCGCATCCAGACCCAGCTCGAGGCAATATTTCACGGCATCCAGCGCGGAGGTAGGCGCATTCTTCGAATAGTTTCCGTTCCATCCCAATCCCGCGGCAACCATCAGGGAAGTGTCGCCCTCGTTGGACGCGATTTTAGGATCGGCGCCTTTCTCGACTAACAGGTGCATGGCCGCTACGTCAGTCGCTTGCGCCGCACGCCAGAAAGCTGTCGAGCCCGCCGAACCGATCCACATCTGGTTATGCGATGTAGGTCTGAACCAAAGTAAGCGAGTCAAGCGCGCATTGGGGTCCGCGCCACGCTCCAGCAGTGCCTTCATTAGTTCCAGATAAGTGATCTTCTCTTGCACGGTAATCGGATTGGCCGACCAGCCAAACGGCGCGTATTGCGTGTCGATGACCGCGTATAGGGCGGCCAGGCCGTCCATCGTGGCTACGTTGGGGTCCGCGCCATCATCCAGCAGGTACTTCGCCAGGTCGTAATGCCCGTTGCAAATCGCAATCACGATTGGGCTGCTTTTGTCGCCGGCGCTGACCTGGTTGATATCCGCGCCACCTTCAACCAAGGCTCGTACCGCCTCCAGATGTCCATTCCGGGAGGCCAGCAACAATGCCGTCATGCCGCCCAAGACACTGGCGGAGACGCGCCGCGCGATAGCCGCGGCAGTGGCCGGATCGACGGGGCCCGGTCGCGGCTTCCGTTCGGGGATTGGATTCCCATCCTCGTCGAACTTGGGTTTTTCCAGCTTCACCACGTTGCTGGTGATGGCGGGGTCCGCTTTGTTTTCGAGCAGGACCTTGATGGCGGCGGCACGATTCTTGGCGGCCGCGAACATCAGTGCGGTCTGCCCGCGAGCGGATTCTTTGGCGTTGACTTGGGCACCGCGATCCAACAGCGTCTTCACCGCATCCGCGCTGCCGGCCGCCGCCGCGGTCATCAAAGGAGTCGCGCCATCCGCGGTGGCGGTGTTCGGATCGGCCCCGGCTTGCAACAGCACCGCGATCATGGCTGCGTTCCCATTCGTGGCGGCCAACGATAGGGGCGTGATGGCGTCCACGCGGTTCACGGCTTTTACGTTGGCGCCCGCCGCGATCAGCAGCTTGGCCATTTCCAGATCGTCCTTGGCCGCCGCCCAGTGCAGCGCCGTCATGCCATCGCCCTGGGCCTCGTTCACGTCCGCATGCCTCTTCAGCAAGGCCCGTACGGCATCCCGATCGCCCTGCATGGCTGCGTCAGCCAGCCGTGTCTCAGTGCCGGCCGCGTACATCGCATTCGCGACGACGGCGAGGAATAACGCGCAAATCAGGCTCTTCATGGTTTCCTCCTTTTCTTCAGATGGAGATCTCTCCAGTGCTATCGCCGATGCTATCCACCGAGACCCCCAGCTTGTGCGCCAACGTCAGCAGAAGGTTCGCCATGGGAGTGCCATCCTGGCATCTCAGATGGAGATTTCCCTTGATCTGTCCGTTGGCATGGCCTGCCAGGAATATGGGCAGCCGCTTGTGCTCGTGCACATGGGAGTCGCCCATGGGGCTGCCATAGAGCACCACCGAATGATCGAGCAGGTTGCCCTCTCCGTCCGGCGTATTCTTCAACTTATCCAGGAAGTAGGCGACCTTACTTACATGATATTGGTTGAGCCGCGCGAACTCCGCGATCTTATCCGGATTCTCTCCGTGATGGGATAACCCGTGGAAGGGGCTTTTGACGCCGCTCTCCGGGTAGACCCTGGAACTGACATCGCGGCCCAGCTTCAACGCCGAGACCCGTGTAACATCCGCCACGAAGGCCAGCACCTGCAGGTCGAACATCAATTTAACGTGCTCGTCGAAAGAATCCGGCACGCCGATGGGCGCCGCCGGCAGAGCTCTCGTATTTCCGCTGGCGTTGTATTTCTCGACTTTCTGTATGCGCCGTTCAATCTCGCGCACGTCGTCGAGATAGTCGCTCAGCCTGCGGCAATCGCTGGCATCCAGGCCCTTCTTCAGGCTGGCCACTTCATGCGTGATAGTGTCCAGAATGCTGCGATCCGCTTCGCGCCGCGCGGACCGCTCGGCCGCCGTGCCGCCATCGCCAAACAATCGCTCGAAGGCTACGCGCGGGTCGATTTCCATGGGCAGCGGCGTAGTCGGAGAGGCCCACGAAATCGTATTCGCGTAGACGCAGCTATAGCCGTAACCGCAAGCGCCCGACAACGATCCGACGTCTTCGATGCAAAGCTGGATAGACGGCAGAGGCGTATCCTGGCCGCACTGCTGCGCATAGATCTGGTCGAGAGAGGTGCCCAAATAGATGTCGGACCCTTCTGTCATCTTGGGATGCGCCGCCGTCAGGAACACCGCCGAGGAACGGGTGTGGTCCGCGCCTTCCTCATCCGGCGCCAACGCCATGGCGTTGCGCAGATCCGTGCCGGTCACTACGGTCAGATATTCGCGGAACGGTTCGAGTGACTGCAGCGTCGGGGTAATTTCGAAGTTTGGACCTTCCCTTACCGGCGACCAATAGTGTTTGGCTCCGCCAGTGACCGTACTGCCGGCCGCGCCATGCACCATCTCAAGAGCGGCGAAGCGCGTTCGCGTAACGGCGGCGGTCTTCCGCAAGGGAGTCTGTGCGGGCAGCATGGCATCCAACAAAGGCAATGCCAGGCTGGCGCCCATGCCGCGCAGAATCGCGCGCCGGGAAATATGCTTCTTCGTTATGAACATATGCGTTCCCCTATTTCGACAACACACCGCTTACTGACATGTGCGGCTGCGTATGGTCAACGCCGCGCAACCAGGCCGGCCGGAGGCGGCTGGCTCTCCTCCGCTCTTCTCATCTGAAACGGAACACTCTTCACGATCCCGAGCACAAATTCCGAAAAGCGGTTGTTTTTACCGGCTGCTTCCCGGTCAATGGCCCTCACTACCGGCATATCGTAGTATTCGATTCCCCGGCCCAATGCATAGGTCAGCAATTTCTCGGTGAACGTGCGGATAAATGCGCCGGAATGGCCGACCAACGCGTTGCGCAGGCTCACAGGCCCATCCAGCTTGGTGCCGTCCACCATTTGTCCCGTAGGATCGATGGGAAAGCCAGTGTCGTGTATACGCCAGGCTCCCACCGCGTCGAAACTCTCGAGGGAGAAGCCGATGGGGTCCATCATCCGGTGACAGGCGGCGCAGGCCGCATTCGCGCGATGCGCCTCCAGCCGTTCGCGCACCGGCAAAGGCTTCGCGCCGTCCGCGTTTTCCTTCAAGGGAGGCACGTTCGCCGGCGGTCTGGGCGGAGGCGCGCCCAGCAAGTTATCCAGGACCCATTTGCCGCGCAGCACCGGCGATGTGCGCGTGGCAAACGACGTAACAGTTAAAATGCTTCCCTGCCCCAATAGTCCGCGGCGGTAGTCCTCGGTAACTTTCACGCGCCGGAAGCGGTTGCCTTCGATATTCGGAATGCCATAGTGCCGCGCCAGGCGCTCATCGACGAACGTGTAATCCGCCGTCAGCAGATCCATGACATTGCGGTCCTCGCGCACGATGCTGTCAAAGAACAGCTCCGTTTCGCGCCGCATGGATTGCAACAGATTGTCGTCGAAGTTCGGATAAGTGAAGATATCGGGCTGTGCGTCTTTCAAATTGCGGAGATACAACCATTGCCCGGCGAAGTTAGTCGCCAGAGCCTCCGAGCGGGGATCCGCCAGCATGCGCCGCACCTGTTGCTCGAGCACCGCCGGAGTGCTTAGCTTCTTGCGGGCGGCCAGGCCGAGTAACTGCTCATCGGGTGCGCTGCTCCATAGGAAATACGATAAACGCGACGCCAGTTCTATGTCACTGATGCGGTAATCGCCGCCGGGCGCCATGCCAACGGGAGTCCGCTCGAACCGGAAGACAAATTGCGGATTCGCGACGATGAGTTGCAGAGCCATGCGGATGCCCGCCTCGAAACCACCCCGGTTCCGGCCGAGCTGGTAGACACTCAACAAATCTTCAAGATCCGAATCGGTGACCGGCCTGCGGTAGGCCTGGCGTGCCAAGGCAGAAAGGATCTTTTTGGCGCAAGGGATCTCTTCGCTCTCGGATTCCGGATGGCACGCGAAGATTTTGCGGCGGCTGGGAGTATCTCCCGCGCCGGTCGCGTTGTAAGGTCCGCGGATACCGAGGTCCCGTACGTGAGGCAGCGCCGTAAGCCCTTGGGTGCGCCCGACGAACAGATCTTCCAAGCTCTGCTCGTAGGGCATGACGAAGTCGTCCACCGGACCAGCGGCCCGGCGCAGAAACGCCACCGTGATGGTCTGCGGACCGGCCTTCACTTTCACCGGACCGGTGCGCAGGTCGTCGTCGACCTTCATCAACGCATTCACATCCAGCAGCGCCACCCGCTCGCCGTTTATGGCGATCTCCACCTTCTCACCAGGCGAGTAAACGCCAAACAGGAACGTGTTCGTGGTGAAGTACAGAGTAACTCGAAAAACATACTCGCCATCGGCTGGAAAGTTATGGTGAATCACCATGCCCCCGCGCGTGCCGAACGGAGTCCCTTCGACATGGCCTGTTTGCGAGAACGTAGACGGAATCCTGTATGTCTCGACCAACGGACTCATCTGAGAGTCTCCGACCGCGGTCCTGGTGATTTTGCCAGCCGCCCGTATGTATCCCTCCATCAGCGTGGGAGAGACGTTCAGGACCTCGGCCATGTTATCGAAGCCGTGGCTCATATCGTCCGGCGGCAGGTACGCCGCGGCGTCCACGTCCACATCCAACAGGTCGTGAACCGAGTTGGCGTACTCCGTGCGGTTAAGACGGTGCAGGGCGGGCCGGCCGGGATTGGGATGCGCCGCGGCGGCAGCGTCCAGCCCCTTTTCCAAGGAGAACGCAAAGGCATCGATGGTGGCGGAATCCGGCCGCGGCAGGCCTGCGGGAGGCATCAATCCGGCCCGCAGTTTGACGATGACCTTCTCCCATTCCGCCGCGCCGGCGGCGACTTGGCGGGCGTCGAGCGTCTTCTCCAAGCGGGTCAGGGCCAATCCGCCCGACTTGAGCCTGTCGTTATGGCACCCCGAGCAATATTGGCCGATCAACGCCTGCTGCGCAGCGGGACCGAGCTGCGCGTCGCGCGCCTGGCCGCCAGACAAAAGCGCCGCGGAGATTGACAGGCTCCAGAAAGTGAGTATCCGCTTCATCATCGTCAAGCGCCGCCCTGTCCGCTCAAAACACCAGCTTCAGGGCGAACTGGATATCCCGGCTGGGTGTGCTGGTCTGAGTAACCTGACCTACCGAGCTCGAATTGATATTACTAACCGGCAGCCCGAAATTCGGGTGGTTCAGGATATTAAACAGTTCGGATCGGAACTGCAGCGCGAATCGCTCGGAGATGGTGAAATTGCGGAACAGTCCGAAGTCCAGGTTCTCGATGCCTCCGGCGCGCAAATTATTACGCCCTTCGTTGCCGTAGACATAAGTGCCCGGAGGCAGCGCGATGCTGAACGCCGCCGCGTTGAACCAGTCTCTAGGCGTGGGATTCGCCAGGTTCGGATTGCCCACCACATTCGGGCGGTCTGCCGCGCCTGTATTCGAAATATCCGTGGATGTGGTCACGGTGAATGGCGGGCCCGATTGGGCGGTGACGATGGCGGTAGTCTCCCAGCCGGAGATGGGCGCGCGCAGATAGCGCGGCAGATTGCCGCCGAAGGAACGGCGCGATCCGAACGGCAAATCGTAGACAAGGCTGGTCACCAGCCGCTGGCGGATATCGTAAGGCGAATCTCCGCGATTGGCGTGAATATCCAGCGGATTCATAATGCCCACTTCTCCATCGCCGGAGTCGTTCATGGGATCCTCGTCGATCGAGTGCGAGTAGGTATAAGACATCAGGAAAGACAGCCCCGCGGAAAAACGCCGTTCCAGACGCGCCGTAAGGCTCTGATAGGTCGAATTGCCCACGGGATCCACCCAAGTGATAGGCCCCCACTGCGGGTAGGGCCGGCGCGATTGAATGGCTCCCGGACCCGGCGTGGGCTGGTTGATGTCATAGCTCTCGTACTGGTGACTGCCCTTCGAGCCGAGATAAGTAACCTCCAAAACCAAGTCGTGCTTGAGTTCGTGCTCCGCACCGAAGCTCCATTGCTGCACGCCGGGGGTCTTGAAATTGTAAGCCACGCCGTACGGAGTGAAGCCGCCCACGGCCACGGTTGTGCTGGGGTACGGATCGGTATAGGTCGCTACATTCTGAGTCGGAGTATTGGTGAACGTCTGACTCAGGCGGAAGGGAATGCCGCGGAACAGCCCGCCCACCGAGGCGTCGGTGCCGCTGCCCGCATCGTAGAAGATGCCGAATCCGCCGCGGATCACGGTCTTATCGTTGGCAAACGGACGGAAGGCGAAGCCGAAGCGCGGCGCCCAGTTGCCCAACTGCACGTCGGAGGCGGTATTGCCGAGCGGATTCGTGCCTACGTTGACCAGTTGGCCCCCTTTGGCATTCAAGAGCTCGCCGTTCATCACCGGTACCAGCCCGGTAGTCGGATCGAACGTCGCTTCGCGGCTTAACCGCGCCTTTTGCGGCAGGGACAATTCGTACCTCAAGCCATAACTCAGAGTCAGGCGGCGTATGGCTTTCCAGTCGTCTTGCACGTAGAGACCGGCGGATGGCGTGTAACTCCTGACCGTGGGATCGCCGGGACTAACCGAGGTCGAACGGATATCGCCGAGCAGGAAGTCGCCAAATGCCGAGCCGGTATACTGTCCGTTGAAGCTGAAGCTGCCGCGGGCCTGCGCGATATCCGGCCAGGCGTAGTTATAAATGAAATACTTGTAGTCTCCACCGAACTTAAAGGTGTGGGTTCCCCTGATCCACGACAAGCCGTCGATCAGGTTGTAGGTATTATTGCGCCGCCCTTGCGGAAGATTGTTGGGGTCACCGATGGTGGCCAGCCCGGTGATCGAAACGATGGGCACGCCCAGGTTGCCGACGATCTGAGGACCGCTCGGGCCAGGTTGGGGGATGCCCAGTGTTTCGTCGACGTTGCCAAACGACGCGTCCTGGTTGAAGCGGGCAGTGCGTATGCGGTTGTAGCCGAGACGCAGCTCGTTCACTACGTCCGGACTGAAGATATGCACGTCGTTGATCGACAGACCCTGGTCGCGCTCGGGCTCCAGGCAGCCGAATCCGGGAATGGTCCGCGAGCCGCACACCGTGTTGTCCTCGTATAGCGTGGTGCGATCCGCGAACTGGTAACTTACAAAAAGGCTGTTCCGGGCGGAAATCACTTCGTCGACGCGCCCGGAGAACTGGTTATCGTGCTCGTTGCCTAACATGCTGTAGTTATAGTTGTTCGCCAGGCCCGCCGTGGTGGGCGCCGGGAAGTAACTGAGCAGCGCGGCACTGATTGGATTGATCATGGCGGACGGGATGAGGTTGCCGGGGAAGGGCGTCCCGGTGAGCGGGTTCTTGATTACGGCCTGTCCGGCAAAATTACCCGCCTCCTGAGACAGCGTGGGAACGGTGGTCAGTCCGGTCACCTGGTCGGTGAGCCGCAAACCCTCGTAGGTCGCGAAATAGAACGTGCGATTCTTCCGGATGCGGCCGCCGTTCGACGCGCCAAACTGGTTCCGCCGGAACGCCGGAACATCGTGCGGGCTAAAAAAGTTCCGCGCATCCATGTCGCTGTTGCGCAGAAACTCGTACACCGTGCCGTGAAAATCGTTGCTGCCGGATTTGGTGGTGATCAGGACCTGCCCGCCGGAGTAGCGGCCGTATTCGGCGCTGTAGACTCCGGTCAGGATCTTGAACTCTTGTATGCCATCCACGGAGGGACGGTTGGTGGGCTGCATGGTAGCCTCGTCGGCGTTGTCCACGCCGTCGAGAACGTAGTTATTCTCCGTCTCCTGATGACCCGAAACATTGAAGCCTCCGCGAAATCCGATGGACGAATTCTGGGCCGGCGGCAGGACGTTCGGGACGAGCTGCGACAGTTGCCAGAACTGTCGGCCGTTGAGCGGCAACTCTTTCACCTTGCGCTCATCGACCACATCGCCCACGGCGGCATCTTCGGATTGGACCAGGGAAATATCCCCCTGGACCAGCACCGTATCGGAGACCGCGCCCGCCGACAGGGAGACGTCGACGCGGCTTTCCTGACCGGTGATCAGTATGATGCCGGAACGCACTTCCTTCTTGAATCCGGGCGCTTGAACCGCGACCGAAAACGTATCGGCGGGCGGAAGCTGCAGGAATTCGTATTCGCCTGCAGCGCCGGAGACGGTGGCGCGGCTCCATCCCTTGGTGACATCGGTAATGGTGAGGACCGCGGACTGCACGACGGCGCCGGATGTATCTGTGACGGTTCCCCGGATAACCGAAGTGATACCCTGCGCGAAAACAGTGCTTAGCAACGCCACGGTAGCGACAGCCCACGCCAGAGACGATACAGCGACCCTCCTTGATCGAACTAAACATAATGGTTTCATGTATGTATGATGATCCTTGAGATTCAAAATCTTATTTGTAAAGTATGTCCATTAAGTCGATGGTTTAACTATACTATCTTGGCGGACAAATATTTGTCAAGGAGATTTGCATGATTCTTGGCTGCTGGTCTAGCCTGCCAACAAGTGGGCAGCCAAGGCTTCCGCTTGAACGCGGATCTCCGGGAGGGCGACGGTCTCAAACAGGCCGCCCGATCGCAGTGGGCCAATGGCGAACAACCGGGCCGACGGCCGGCCCGCTTGATCGATCACCGCACCGTGCTCGTTGGTGAGGAGGCCTGTGCCCAGTTCGCAAGGGGACACCTGCGCCTGGTGAAACAGGGATTGCATGAGGGGGCTATCCACGCGCCGGTAATCGCAGTTGGGCCCGGTGCAGTTGACGATGCGGCCCACGGCGATGGTCCGTGTGTGGCCGCCGCGCAAAGTAATTTCGACCGTCAGGCACTCTCCTCTGGCGCCAACCTGCCGCAGTCGTCCGGCGACGACCTCCAGGCCGCCACTCTGCTCGGCCGTGCACAACACTGCGGCGATCTGGGGCGCCATGCGGTGGCGGTGCACATCCCAATAGACCTTGAGGTGCCGCAGGAAACGGCTTCTTTCGGCCACGGTGAGGCAACTCCAGATCTGATTTGAGACGGGCCGCAATCCGTCGATCACAGTGCGCCAATCCGGAGCCCGGCGCACGGCAGCGCGTACTGCCCGGACCGCCGCACTCAGCCGCGTACCCGGCTGCACAACAGCCTCCGGACACCCAGGCTGATAGCACGCATGGGGATGCGGTAGCTGTCCATGGCGGGAGACCATATAGACGACTCCCCGGTGTCCGCCGGAACGCAGCGCCACGAGGGCATCTACGGCGGTCAACCCCGAACCGATCAAGAGCACTGGCTGGTCCGCGTGGGGACACTCGAGCGCGCCACTCTCCCACGCGGAGCGGTAATAGCGGCCATGCGCCGCTTCCAAACCGCTTACGGGCAGGGACTTCGGCGCCGGATTCCCGATGGCGAGAACGACTCGATCCAAGGCCAGTGAAGTTAAGTCACGGAGCGTGAGGTGGATGGCTTGCGGCGATGCCAGATCCACATCCAGGGCTTCGCTGGAATAGGAACGGAAGCATTCGGGTCTGGATTTGACCGCTGCACGCAGCAGGCACTCCAGATACTTGCCATATACCTGGCGGGGCGCGAAGGAGTCCGGACCGGCTTCGGGACTCCAGTTGGCTCGGAGCCACTCATGAAACTGGGATGGATGCGACCGGAAGGCGCTCATGTTGCCAGCCGGCACGTTAAGCAGGTGGTCCGGGCAGGCTGTCGAATATGCCAGACCGCGCGCCAAATTGCTGCGCGGCTCGATCAAGTGCACGGCCAAAGGACTGGGAGAGCGCAGGAGATGAACGGCCACCAACGAACCGCTACAGCCACCGCCGATGATTCCGATATTCATGTAGATACGAAAGTTAAGGGTTGTGAGGCGGTCCCTTGAGCAGGGCGAAACGGAATCTTACCACAATCACACCATCACTTCTATAGACTTCTGGTACTAAGTTTGACTAGGGCGGATCGTGCAGGTGATAGCGGCTAAGTCAGCAAAATATCACGTGTCGAGTGCGGAGTACTCTCGTTACCTAGGATTACGATAGCACGGCGGCAGGCAGGCCCGGTTGCCCCGGCGCGCATCCGTGTGCTACGGTTTCGTTCGCATGAAATCATGGCAAGTTCACGCGTTCTGCGAGCCGGAGCAGATGACGCTGGACGACATTCCCATTCCGACGCCCGGCCCGGCGGAGGTGCGCATCCGCAATCGCGCGGCGGCGCTCAACTTCTTCGACATTCTGCAGATTCAAGGCAAGTACCAGATCCGGCCGCCTTTTCCGTTTACGCCCGGGGCCGAAGTCTCGGGCATCGTGGACGCCGTCGGATCGGAAGTGAAGCACGTATTTCCGGGCGATCCGGTAACGGCCATGACGCACAATGGCGCATTCGCCGAATACTCGCTGGCGGCGGCCAACCGCACGTTTCACTCGATCGCCGGCATGGATTTCCCCGAGGCGGCCGCCATGCCGGTGGTGTATCATACGTCGTACTTCGCGCTGCACCGCCGCGCAGGCCTGGCGCACCGCGAATGGTTGTTGGTACACGCGGGCGCCAGCGGTGTGGGCATGTCCGCGATTCAGATCGGCAAGGCATACGGGGCGCAGGTGATCGCCACGGCGGGCAGTCCGGCCAAGCTCGATTTTTGCCTGGCGCAGGGCGCGGATCACGCCTTGACGTACCGCGATGCGGGATGGGTGGAGCAGGTGAAGGAGATCACCGGCGGGCGGGGCGTGGACGTGGTCTATGATCCGGTGGGCGGCGACGTGTTCGACCTGTCGACGCGCTGCATCGCCGGCGAAGGACGCATGCTGGTGATCGGTTTCGCCAGCGGACGCATTCCGAGCGTACCAGCGAACCGCGTTCTGCTGAAGGATATCTCTATCGTGGGGGTGCACTGGGGGCAGTATGTGGGGCAACACCCCGAGTTCCTCTCACACACGCATGAAGTGCTGACCGCCATGTATCTGGGCGGGCAGATCCATCCGGTGGTGGGAAAGACGTTCCGGCTGGAGGAGGTACCGGCGGGCTTGCGCGAACTGGCCGATCGCAAGATTTTGGGCAAGGCCGTGGTGTCGATGGACTGACAGGGTCCTATATCAGTTCTTCGGGCGCGCGCACGATGCGCGACAGTTGGCGCCGCAACTCGTTGGGGTCGGCGGGATGCGAGATGGACTATTCCCCGCGCTGCTTGGCCCGCAACTCATCCAGCAGGGGAACAAAAGACCTCCACTGGAATGAGGCTGCAACTCCAGGAGTCGACTTTATCGGCCTGCATGCGGGCGCCACAATTGGGGCAAGCTAATTGTGTCGAGACGAGTCTCGACACGGCACGCAGGAGTGCGTGCGCCACGGGCTACGGCATAGCCGTGGCGATGAATTTCGCCAAGTCCGCCTTCAGCTTTTCCAGCGCGGGCTTGTAGGTGTACATCATGTGGCCGGCCTCGAAGAAGTCCATGCTCACGTGATTGCGCAGCGTGGGATCGAGGCCCAGGTGGTCGAAGGTGTACTGGGTGGCGTAGAATGGCGTCGCCAGATCGTAGTGTCCGTTAGCCACGAAGACCTTCAAGTCGCGGTTCTGAGTCATGGCCGCGCGCAGGCTGTCGGAAACGTTGACATAGCGATTGTCGTAGTCTCCCCAACTCCACGGATGCACGCGCCCGGTGAGGATTTCGTATGGCAGGTCGCTCTCCCACTTCAACTCGGCGCGCACGTATTGGTTCCAGGCGGCGGTGAAGGGCGCATAGACGCTGGCATAGCTGGGATCGTAGTCGGGCGCGGCGGTGGTCGGATCGAAGTCGATGCCTTCCAGGCGGCTATCGTAACGGCCTACGGTGCGGCGCTGGTCGCGCAGCAGTTCCTTGGTGAAGCGGAAGATGGACACGCGCAGATTGCTTTCGTCGATGAACCTGGCGGAGAGACCCGTCAGGCGCGCCAGCTTCTGCGCGGTTTCGGCGCGTTCTTCCGTGGAGATCTTGTCGCCCTTCAACAGCGCCAGAGTGTACTCGTGCGAGGCGTATCGCTCGCTCTCCTCGAGCGCCTTGCTTTGGCTGGCCATCAGATCCGGCGGCAGTTTCTTGTGATACCAGGCGGTGGCGGTATAAGTCGGAAGGAACAGAGTGTAAGGCAGATCGTTGCCGCGGTCGAAACTGATGGTGCCGAAATTCAGCACCGTGGAGATCAGGACGACGCCGTTCAGCGCGTAGCCCATTTGCTGCTGCAGATAGCCGGAAAGATTCGCTGCGCGCGTAGTGCCATAGCTTTCGCCGGCCAGAAATTTGGGCGACGTCCAGCGGCTGTTGCGCGTGGTGTACAGGCGGATGAAGGCGGCCACCGATTCCAGGTCGCCGTTAATGCTATGGAAGTTCTTGGCATCCTGTTCGGGAATCGCGCGGCTGAATCCGGTGGAGACCGGATCGACAAAAACGAGGTCGGTGAGATCGAGAATGGAATACTCGTTGTCCACCAGCTTGTAGGGCGGCGGCAGCGCGTTGCCGTCGGGATCCATGGCGACGCGCTTGGGTCCGAGCGCGCCGAGCTGCAGCCACACGGACGACGAGCCTGGGCCGCCGTTGAAGGAGAACGTCAGCGGACGGCGGGTGGTGTCGGGCACGTCGTCCTTGATGTATGCGATGTAGAAGATGCTGGCCGTGGCTGTGCCATCTTCTTTCTTCAGCAGCATGGTTCCGGCGGTGGCGGTGTATTTGATGTCTTTGCCGCCGATTTGAATGGTGTGCTTGGTTTGGGAGATTTTTTCTTCGGGCGGTTTCTTGTCGTCTTTGGGCGGAGCGGGCGGCCGTGGGCTCTCTTGGGGTGGTTGAGCGAATGCAGCAGCCGCACAGACGGCAAGAAGAAGACTTCTAAGCATAAGCCACGATTGTAATGCAGGGAGCGGGCGGCCTGCGAG
>Ga0187867_10000964_pt1 | contig 25196 bp, 18 predicted proteins | sample June2016WEW_13_1_FD_132976 | JGI IMG/M metagenome (GOLD analysis project Ga0187867, IMG submission 132976) | Peatland microbial communities from SPRUCE experiment site at the Marcell Experimental Forest, Minnesota, USA - June2016WEW_13_10 | ecosystem: Environmental > Terrestrial > Soil >... | reverse complement strand
TGGCAGCATCGATCTGGGCACGCTATTCGTGGCCAACGGCGCCGCGGCGATCATCACCGCCGCGACAACCCAGAATCCCACCACGTTGGATTTGAACTCTCTTTCGATCGCCGCCAACGGCGTGCTGGACATAACCAACAATGAGATGATTATCGCCTACGGCGCCACCGACCCGATTACCACGATCGCGGGTTATCTCAAATCGGGCTACAACGTCGGCGGATGGAACGGCATGGGCATCATCTCCTCGATGGCACAAACGCCCACCGCCGGCCTGATCTACGCCCTCGGCTACGCCGATGGCAACGACGGCGTCGTCTCCGGCCTGACCTCCGGACAGATCGAGGTGAAATACACCCTGTCCGGCGACGCCAATCTGGACGGGCTGGTGAACGGCTCGGACTTCAACGTCCTGTCGGCGAACTTCAACCAGAGCATCACCGGCTGGGACCAGGGCGACTTCAACTACGACGGCCTGGTGAACGCGGCCGACTTCAACGACCTGTCGGCGAACTTCAACCAGGGCGCCAACATTGCCGCCGTTGCAAACACGATCTCGGCTGCCGCTCCGGCCGCGACAACTTCCACCCCCGCCAAGACCACGGCGGCCGCTGCGGCAGCTTCAACGCCGATCACATCGACTATCCCGGCCTCAGAATCGGACGATGTGGTCGATACGGTGCTGGGCAAGCATGTTGCCACAAAGAAGCAGCGGCACGGAGCCATGCGAGGTGATGGACGCAAATCGTGAAGCGAATTCTATCAAAGACATTGATGGTAATGATGATTGCCGCGGGACTCGTGATGTTGGTGTTCGGCCCGCGGCCCCGGTCGAGCGGGTCGGGCGCGCGGGTGCACATCCAGTATTGGGATAAGTGGACGGGTCTGGAAGCCGAGCAGGCGAAGCAAATCGTCGATGCTTTTAACGGCACGGTGGGCAAGGAAAAAGGAATTTGGGTTGATTTCGTGTCGATGAGCCAGATCGACCGCAAGACGCTGATTTCGACGGCCGCGGGGGTTCCACCGGACGTGGCGGGCCTCTGGGACGTTCAGGTTTTGCAGTTTGCCTCGATGGGCGCGCTGGAGCCGTTGGATAGTTATGCCCAGCGCTATGGCCTGACGCGCGATAAGTACAAACGCGTCTATTACGACGGCTGCCAGTATCACGGAACGTTGTACGCCATTCCGAGCACGGTTTTCAGCACCGCGTTGCTGTGGAACAAGGATCTTTTTCAGCAGAAGGCGGCTCAGCTTCGGGCGGCCGGGCTGGATCCAAACCGCGCTCCTCGAACCCTTGCGGAGCTGGACAAATACGCCGCGGCGATCGACACGTGGGTCACGCGGGGCGGAAGCAAACATCTTGCGGTCGCCGGCTATATTCCATTGCTGCCGGACATGGGCAATGGCAACGCCCTGACAGGGTATTGGTTCGGCGCTCAAATCGCCAATTCCGACGGCACGAAAGTGTCGCTCACGGCGCCGGAGATGTTCGCCGCGTACAACTGGGTTCGCGGGTACAGCGAGCGGTTGGGCAAGCCGGCCCTGGCCGAATTCCGCAGCGGATTCAGCAGCGGCGACACGGGTCTGTTCGACACGCCGCAGAATCCTTTTCTGGTGGGTTGGATTGCGATGGAGCCGCAGGGCGCATGGGTTTCGGCGTTCATTGAAAAGTACAAGCCGTCCATGGACCGCGCACACGTCCCGCCCGATCAGCTTCAGCGCGAGAAGGATTTCGACAAGATCGAGCCGGGGATGAGCCTGGAGCGGGTCCAACAAATGCTCGGACCCGGCGATTCTCCGCTCGGCGGTTATACTCTGGCGCCGCAAGTTCCCAGCGGCGCGCGGCTGTTCCGCTGGCCGGCGGGCGTCAAAGAGATCTACGTGACGTTTGTTGACGGAAAAGTCTCTGCCAAGGAGTGGAAATGGATGCCGGCGAAAATGCGCCAGCAATACTGCCAATGGGGGGCTGCGCCTTTCCCCTCCGGCGTGCCGGGCCTGGAAAACGTCACGGCGGCCGGCATGGACGTATGGGTCATCCCCAGCACCTCCAGGCACAAGAACGAGGCGATGGAATTCATCGCCTTTGCCAGCCGTCAGGACCAGATCGAGAAGCTCAGTTCCGATCACTGCAATCTGTCGCCCCTGTCGGTTGAAAGTCCGGAGTATTTTCAGAATCATCCCAATCCATACGTGGACGTCTTCGAAGCCTTGGCCGCAAGTCCCAACGCGCGCGGGCTGCCGCGGCTGATCGATTGGCCGCAAATCGCCGACGAACTGAAGCAGGTGGGGGAACGCTCTTATTTATTGGAAGGGACTACGGCGCAGATCCTTTCCGATGCCCAGCGGCGATGCCAGCAGGAGCTGAACAAGGCGCTCGATTTGCCGGCGGACACGAATCTCGGTCCAGGTGAAATGGCACAGTGAACAGCCAAATCCGTCAATTCGGGAAGGGCGTGGCGTTCGTCTCGCCATGGTTGATTGGATTTGGGGTGTTTACCTTCCTGCCGATCGTGGTGTCGTTTTATTTCAGCTTGTGCAAATTCGATCTGCTACAAGCGCCCCATTTCATTGGAGCGAGCAATTACCTGGACCTGCTGCGCGACCGGGTTTTCTGGCAGGCGACGAGCAACACGTTCTATTACACGGCGATGGTGCTTCCGGCTGGGCTGTTGGTGTCCCTCGGGCTGGCGATGCTTCTCAACGTTCAGGTCCCCGGCCGCGCGATCTGGCGAACGATCATCTTCATGCCGTCGCTGGTTCCCATCGTCTCCTCGGCGATGATTTGGATGTGGCTGCTGAATCCGCGGCTGGGGCTGCTCAACGTTTTGCTGCTGAAGATGCACATTCCCGGCCCACCATGGCTGACCGACCCGCGCTGGGCCATGCCGGCCCTGGCGCTGATGAGTCTGTGGGGCGTGGGCAACGCGGTGGTGATTTACCTGGCGGGTTTGCAGGACGTGCCCGTTGAACTCTACGAGGCCGCCGAACTCGACGGCGCCAGCCTTCTGGGCCGGGTCTGGCACGTGACGATTCCCATGCTCTCGCCCGTGATATTTTTCAATCTGGTCATGGCCATCATCGGGACCCTCCAGGTTTTCGAGATTCCGTACATTATGACCAACGGCGGTCCGGCACGCTCCACCTATTTCCTCTCGATGTATCTGTACGACAACGCGTTCGTCTATCTGCAAATGGGATACGCCAGCGCCATGGCCTGGATCATGTTGTTGATCGTGCTGGCGCTGACCGGCCTGGCGTTCTGGACGAGCAGGAGTTGGGTTCATTATCAAGGTCGATGACGGAGGGTCGTTCTTCACGAATCGGAACGGAAATCTATGAGCGACGAAGTGGGAAAGCTGCCGCTGATTCAGAAAATCGGTTACGGATTCGGTGATCTCGCCTCCTGCCTGTTCTGGAGCACGATCTCGACGTACCTGCTCTACTTCTATACGGACGTATTCGGCCTGACCGCCGCGTCGGCGGGGATCATGTTTTTCGTTTCCCGGTTCTCCGACGCGATATTTGACGTGATTATGGGAATGGTGGCGGACCGGACAAAAACCCGGTGGGGGAAATTCAGGCCTTATCTGCTTTGGCTTGCGGTCCCCATGGGCGTCGGGGCCATATTGGCGTTCACCACACCAAGTTTTGGCGGACCGGCCAAGCTCGTTTACGCATACGTCACCTACATCCTGTTCATGTTCCTTTATTCGGCAATCAACATCCCCTACACCGCACTGCTTGGCGTCATCAGCGGCGACCCCGCGGAGCGTTCCGACGCGGCGACGTCCAAATTCATCGGGGCCTATTTGGGAGGCATTATTGTTTCCGCCACGGCGTTGCCATTGGCGACACACTACCTCGGGCACGGAAACGAGGCCAAGGGATGGCAGTTGACGCTGACCGTATACGCCGTCGCCGCGACCGTGTTCTTCCTGATCACCTTCCTCTCCACGCGCGAGCGCATTCAGCCCATCGCCGCGCAAAAAATCTCCGTGAAGGACGACCTGAAGGATCTGTCAAGGAACGGGCCCTGGATTGCGTTGTTTGCCGTCACCATCCTTCTCATCCTGTTTGTTTGCATCCGCTCAAGCATCACGACCCACTATTTCAAATATTACGTCGGCACGCGGGAAGTGACTCTCTTCGGAAAGACTCATCATTTTGGTTTTGAATACCTGGCATCGGCATTCAACACGGCGGGCCAGGTGACCGCGCTGCTGGGGACGGCCATGGTTCCGTTGTTCACCCGGCTCGTCGGCAGGAAGCGCGCGACCCTCATGCTGTTCGTCACGGCGCTGATCTGCACGGGATCGTACTATTTCCTCAAACCCGAGGACCTTGTGCTGATTTTCGGGTTTAACATCATCGGCTCCTTCGTGGGCGGGCCGATTTCGGCTCTGCTGTGGATCATGTACGCCGACACCGCCGACTATTCCGAATGGAAAACCGGGCGGCGAGCCACGGGGCTGGTGTTTTCCGCCTCGATCATGTCCAACAAAATGGGCTGGGCGGTGGGCAGCATGCTCGCCGGCTGGATCCTCGGCACGACCGGTTTCGTGCCCAACGTCGTGCAAACGCCGGAAGTTCTGCACGGCCTGAAGGCGATGATGAGCATCATCCCCGTGGCCGCGGGCGTAGTGGCGGTGATTGTCCTGGCGTTCTTTTATCGCTTGGATGAAAAAACAATGGCGAAGGTAAAGGCGGAATTGGATGAGAGGCGCGGGGCCGGCCAGTCGCTTGCAACCGCGCCGTAGCATTTTAAGGAACCAAGATGGCGCAGATACTCACGGCAACAAGTCCCGCTTCCGAATCACGCGATCACATCCCGGTCCTTATCAAGATCTGCTACGGTCTTGGATCCGCGCTGGACATGTGGGGGCTTTGGCTTTACCCCGGCGTGGCCTGGGGAGTCTTCAACATATACCTGGGGGTTGATCCGCGGCAGGTGGGTTTGGCCATTACGCTCATCCGCATATACGACGCGATCTCCGACCCGCTGGCGGGGTGGATTTCCGATAACTTCCGCTCGAAATACGGGCGCCGGCGACCCTTCATTCTCGTTTCCGGAATTTTATGCGGGCTGGGGCTTCCATCGCTGTTTCTCGTCTCGCCTCACTGGGCCGACATCACATTCTTCCACGCGTCGGCCGTCTTCTGGTACATGCTGTTGTCGTCGGTGATCTACATTCCTATTTTCAGCACTTACACCGTTCCTTACAACAGCCTGGCCAATGAATTGACCCCCGGCTACGACGAGCGCACCTCCCTCATGACTTACCGGGGCGTGATGCAGAAGGTTTTCGAGGTCGCGATGTTCTGCGCGCTGCAATTCACCACGCTGAACTGGTTCCTGATTCCCGGCACGACCAAGCACAACACGCTTTTGGGAATTCAGGTGTACACGTCGGCTTTGGGCGTGATCATGGCGATCTTCGCGATCATCATGTTTTTCCGGCTCAGGGAACCGTATTACGGAAGCATCGTGCTGAAGACGACGGAGCACGTGCCGCTCAAGGATTCGTTCTACGAGACGCTGAGATGCCAGCCGTTCCGCATGTTGCTGTTCATGGGCGCATCGTTCAACCTGGGAACGAGCATGGTCGGCACGCTGGGCCTCTATGCGACGATCTACTACGTGTGCGGGGGCGACACGGCCCTGGGGTATAAATGGAATACCAGCATGGGCTTCGGCAACATGATCGGGGGCTTTCTAGGCGCGCCGGCCCTCAATCGCGTCGCGCATTTCCTGGGCAAACGCAATGGCTTGATCGTGGCCGCTTTGATCGGCATCCTCGGCTATGGCGGGTCGTGGTTTCTGTACAATCCGGCGTATCCCTGGCTCCAGGTCTTCGCCTCGGGCACGATGGCGTTCGCCGCCTCCGGCCTCTGGATGCTGTCCGGTTCCCTTGGGGCCGACGTCATTGACTACGATGAACTGCACACTGGAAAGCGTCGAGAGGGTTCCTTCACCGCCTGTTCTCAATACATCGGCAAGCTCGGAAACTCGCTGGGAAACTTCCTGACCGGTATTGTCCTCAGTGCCATTGGCTTCGAAGCGGTGCGCGGAGCGCAAACGCCGCACACCGTTCTCTGGATCCGACTGATGCTGGCAGCCATCCCCATCTTCGGATTGGTTCTGGCCATTATCTTCGCTCTGCGCGTTCCGCTCACGAAGAAAATATCCCAGGAAATTCGAGCGACCCTCGAGGCGCGGCGAGGCAAGCCGGCGACCATCGCCGAGACGGCGTGAACGGCATTCGACATGACGACTGGCGAGATTCCCGAGGAAACTGCGACATTGACGGCGGCTGCCCCCGCCGCGCCGCGGCTGCGCCGCCGTTTCGCCCATCGCTGGCTGGCGCTGCTTGCCATTCTCGTCATCTGCACCGGTTATCTTTTGCCGTTTGTCTGGATGCTTTCCACCAGCCTGAAGCGCGTCGATCAGACCATGACCAACCCACCGAGCCTGATTCCGCATCCCCTGATGCCGGGCAATTTTACCAAGGTCATCACCTCCGATAAGGTTGATTTCCCGCTCTACACCCGCAACACGCTGATCATCGCGGCCCTGACCGTCTTGGGCACAACCTTGTCCAGCGCAATCGTCGCCTATGGATTTGCCAAGATTCGATTCAAGGGCCGCGGATTTCTCTTCGTGCTGATGCTCTCGACGATGATGATCCCCTTCCCGGTGATGATGTTGCCGCTGTTCATCATCTTCCGCTTCATCGGCGACCACACGCCCCTCCAGATGCTCGGCACGTTCAAGCCGCTGTGGCTTCCGGCATGGTTCGGCAGCGCCTTCAGCATCTTCCTTCTCCGGCAATTTTTCCTGACGATTCCGGACGACATTGGCGAAGCGGCGCGCATCGACGGCTGCGGCGAATGGGGCATCTTCTGGCGGATCATGCTTCCGCTGAGCCGGCCGGCGCTGTCCGTCGTGGCGCTCTTCTCGTTCATGTGGGCATGGAATAATTTTCTCGGCCCGCTGCTGTTCATCCAGCGTCCCGATCAGTACACGCTCGCCCTGGGACTTCAGGCATTTCAAAGCGCGCAGGGAGGCACCGATTGGAACCTGCTGATGGCGGCGTCGATGCTGGTAATGCTGCCGGTGCTGATCCTGTTCTTCCTCGCGCAAAAGACGTTCATCCGGGGAATCGCGACCACCGGCTTGAAGTAGAACGTGCTCCAGCATTCGGATTCAGGGCGATACGATTTGGATTTCGCCTCCGCTGGGCGATTGAACGTTTAAGCCGCGCATGTCCGAGCGCGCAATCCAGGGATTGTCCTTTCCCGGCATTTTCACTTCCATTCCCTTCAACGAAATGGCGGGCGAAGCCATCAGGTCAATCGTCTTGTAACGCTCTGCGGGATTCGCATCGTAAACGTCCTGGAGTTGCTTCCTGGCTTGGGGCGTGTATCGCTCGAGATAACCGACAAAGTTCTGATTCCCATCGGAGCAGACAATGGCGATGTCGGCGGTCTTTCCGTTGTGATCGAAAGGAGCCAGCCTGTAAATGCTGTCTTTGAAATATGTCTGACCATCGTCATCGGAATAGAACCTTACATAGGGGTCGGATTTTGTAACCGCGGGCTGGCGGTAGTGGACGGCAACGCCTATCGCCGCCAGTAACAAAAGGGCAGCTACGGTTAAACCCGTCCTGGGCCGTTGCAAAAGCTCTCGCACCCCAATGTGATAGGCGCTGGTGCCCATGGATATCCGATTCCAATCTTCTCAAGGCGGGATAGTATAACTTACGGATGCACCACTTTTATAACGGCATCTTCCGGGAGCTGCATACGAGGAATCGGAACTTTGGACCGGGAGACCCAGGAGTTATTGCCGCCGGGGAGTTTCGCTTCCATTCCACCGTAGAGAATCGCGGGTGACCCCATCAATTCAAGAACTTTGTAGGGCGTCTGCGGGTTGGCATCAAGGGCGGCTTGGATTTGTTTTTTCGCATCGGGAGTATAGCGCTCCAGGTATCCGACGAAAACGTGATTTCCATCATCGATCACCACGGCAATGCTGGCGGTCTTGCCGTCGTGGTCGAATGGGGCCAGCTTGTAGATGCTGTCCTTAAAATACGTCTGGCCGTCATCGTCGGAGTAATACGTCGTATAGGGATCGCTGATCAGCTTGCGCGCTGGCCACAGCATATAGGTTGCCAGCAACACGGCAAATAAGGCCATTCCCGCGGCAATTGGCGTGCCGATCTTCTTATTTTGCAGTTTCTCGCGAATAGTCATGGTTATTGCGGCGATGATCGGGGACTCATGAGAGCGGAATAAAATGGGCGCCAATGTTCGATCAACAAGGACAGATCGTCTCCGTTTGGAGTAATTTCATTCCGAGGCAGGCCCGGTGCCAAGCGGGAGGGCGAGATTTGCCGAAATATCCTTCGCACGCACCTGACCGATCACTTTGCTTTCAACATGGCCATCGACATAGAGAAAATTGGCGAGCGTGTTGCTCATGTGCCTGAACCGCATCGCGTTGTCGCATTCGCCTTGCCACTGGTTGGGGTCGTCTTGGCTCGCTGCATCGATGTTCTCGGTCTGGAGGAATTTCACTTGGACCGCAACAGCCTGATTGGAGCCGTTGCCTCCGCCTATTCCTATATTTGCGATCGAGATTGGATGCGCATAATAGGCGGTGTTGTATCCCGTTTCCGCCGGCTGGGGATAAGCCAAACCGTAGCTATCGTTCCGCCATGATATCGCGGCCTGATCAACATATGCGGCCACTGGACCATCGGGCGGATTCCACTCTGCCATAACGCCATTGGTTAAATTCTGAGGCCCGCACCATACCATCATGACTTCACTGCAACGTTGGACCGAACCCATTTGGCGAAGCGGAAGGAAGCCGCTTCCTGATGACGTGGCTGTCGTGTTTTTAAACTGCCCGGGATAGCCATTCGGAAACGAAGCGGGATCCGGCAATTCCGTATCAGCCAGCAGCCGGGGATTGCAGAAATAGTCGCAGACCCGCGTATCCCAACCCAAGCCGGCCGTGTCGTAGTCGTGAAATATGCCTGAGTAGTCGTAGGCCATGTTAGTTTCGTTTTTGGGATCATAAGATCCTGGAGTTCCTCCATAGGACCAGCTAGGCGACCCCTGTGTTCCCGGCGCCCTGTTGTCCGTCAGGCGCTGCAGAGTGTCTGGCCAATCCCAATTAGGGGCTCCACCAACCCAAGGTCCCTCGTTCCAATCCTCGAACCCGCCTTTCATTTGCGCGTGCCCATAGGGCAGATAGCCACGATTCTCTGAAATATAAATATTGATAAGCCCCCCGATTTGACGCAGGTTGGACGCGCATGCGACCGCATTGGCCTGCTCTCTGGCACGATTGAGTGCTGGCAACAGGATCGAAATCAACAGTGCTATGATCCCAATGACCACCAGCAATTCAACCAGCGTAAACCCTCGCTTGATGCGTCGAAACGGCATGTGCGCTCCTCTCAAATTCCCGCGATTATGCCATTATCATATATATGAAAACGGCTTCGTCAATGATTTTCTGGTTGCGATTATGCGGAAAGTAGCGATTTGTCAACGCCGGCAATCGGCCGGGGCGACCCATATCAGCCGGATTGTGGGGCTGAGTTCGCTTTTACGAAGTCGATGATTTCGTGGATATTGCCAAATGCCAGGCCGGTGACGGTGTCGGCACAGCCGTAATAAATGGCCAATCTTCCCGATGGGGCGTCCAGAAGGGTGGCACACGGGAAAACCACGTTGGGCACGTCTCCGACGCATTCATACAGCGTTTGCGGTGACATCAGGTAGGGGGCTGCCCGATGGATCACCTTCCAGGGCTTTTCCAAATCCAAGAGGGCGGCCGAAAAGCTGTAAACAAAGCCGTTACAACTGGTAAGCACGCCATGATAGATCAGCAACCAGCCTTCGCTGGTCTCGATTGGAATAGGGCCGGCGCCAATCTTGGTGGATTCCCAGGGCTGCTTGGGCGCCATCACGAATCGGTGTTTGCCCCAAAAGGTAAGATCGGGGCTTTGGCTGAGGAACATCTCACCAAAAGGCGTGTGGCCCCGGTCGCTCGGCCGGCTCAGCATCACGAAGTTTCCGTTGATTTTGCGGGGAAACAATACCCCGTTTCGGTTGTAGGGGAGATAGGCATTTTCGAGTTGATGGAAGGTGTTGAAATCCCTGGTCCAACCGATGCCAATCGTTGGGCCGTGATATCCGTTGCACCAGGTAACGTAATACCGGTCGTCAATCCAGCAGACGCGGGGGTCGTAGCCGTAGTCCCATTTTGCAAGTTCTTGATCTTCGCAATTGAAGCGGATGGGTTCGGGGTTGATGGTCCACTTGATACCATCGGTGCTTCGACCGGAATATAAGCCCATGCGGCGTTGCTTGTCGTCGCACCGAAATACCCCGGCGAACGCTCCCTGAAACGGGACAGCGGCGCTGTTAAAAATGCTGTTGGAAGTGCGGGTCAGATTGCGAGGAATAATTGGATTTCGGCTGTAGCGCCAGACCACATCCTCGGAATTCTGGGGACGATCCTCCCAGGGTATATTGGGTAAAGGCTGTCCCCCCATGATCTTGTATTTTGAAATGGCCATGGGCAATGTTCCTTGGAGCATTTGAACTCCGCTCCCTAACGCAAAAAGTAACAAAATTCAAGCGCCGGCACAGCTTAATAAAGCAAGTATTTATCCCCTGCTCGATTCAATGAGACTGGGCATTCTCCGTGCGGCGCGTTTTTAGTCCGCGCTAACGTAAACGACCGATAATACTCTTCCTGCCAAGCGGCAATAACCCGACTTGAAATACATCGGGCAGATTTCCTTTGACAGCCGCGATAGAGTCCTTATACTTGATTCATATATATTTTCAAGGCAAATTTAGGCGGGAGCACTCATATCATCTTTGAAAGGAGCAGGAAATGCGGAAGGCAACATTCGCGGCTTTGGCTGGCGCCACTGCGTTGGTGGTAGGGATCGATTTCGCGTGCGCTGATACGTCATTGTTCAACACCGTCGCGGATTTCGGCGGAAGCAAGGCATTGAGCCCAAATCCATACACGGGGTACCCCAGTGAGCCGGTGGAGACCCACTGGGAGGGTATGGGTTATTATGTCAGCGGAACATCCGCTGTCGCGCCTTCCGATACTCTGGGCCTCCCCATCACATATCAGTCTACAACGCTGGCCAATCCCACTTCGACGGTTGTTGGGACCAACGGCTTGGCGGATATTGACGATTATAATCCGCCGACAAACTCGTCGGGTAGAGTTCCGGATGCCAATTTGGGAACTGGATGGGTGGGGGACCACGCGCCTCTGGGATCGATGACTATCCAAGGCTATCAGGGCGCCAGTGAAACGTTACCGAGCGGCAGCGGTGGAGGCGGCTACGACGTCATCTCAACGGGGGAAATGATCGTGCCTCAGGGCACCGCCAGCTCGGTTACCAGCACGGCCAGCACCGCATTCATTAACGCCCTTGCCACGGGCAACGCGATGGCGATCGACTTCACCGCCCCGGGCGGTGGTACGACACTGACGGCCGATGGAAACATCGCGAGCCCCTATTACATTATGGACTTCGGAACGTACGATTCCGGCACCGGTCTGCATTCAGGCGGCGGCTCCTGGGTTAATCCATCATTTAGCGTCAGCGACAAAGATCCCGGCAATTATGGGGACGACCCGGGTTCGTTCGTCGTGACGCATGGCACCGGCCCGAGCAGCTACTGGACGGGCTATTTGCCCTATTCATACCCCGCTGCCGCGACGGCCACCTACCTGCAATTTATCCTGATTCTTAACATGGATGGATACGTGGGTGGAAACGTCACCATCGACAACATTCGCACCGTTTCGCCGACGTGGGCTGGCGCCGGCGATGGTCTGAGTTGGACCACGAACACTTCGCCTACCAGCACGGATTGGATCGGCGGATTGCCCGGTGGAGTGGTGGGCGGCGCCTCCGGCGCCAGCGCGACCATGGCCGATATCGAGACCGGGAATGCTACAACGACCCTTGATGCGACCTGGACGCTCGGCTTACTTACCTTCAACACCTTGCAATATACGTACAACATCGCACCGGGCACCAGCGGCAGTCTCGTCATGGACAACACCGCCAACACCGCCGACGCCGCCATCAACGACGTGGCCGGTGGCTCGGCGACTTCCGGCGGCGGAACTGCCCCAAATTACACCGAATATATTACCGCTCCGGTGAAACTGGTTTCCAATACCGACGTCACCGTCACCCGCAGCACCGACGTTCTGGACATTAGCGGGAACATCACCGGTGCCGCCGCTCTGTCCATGTCCGGCGCCGGCACTCTGGAGCTTACCGGAGCCAACAGTTATTCCGGCGGGACGACCGTCAACGCCGGCGCAACCCTGATTGCCAGTTACGACGGGGCGTTGCCTAACAACAAAGCTTTGGTGAACAACGGCAAGACCCTGTTGGCCGGAAACGAGATTTTGTCATCACTCAGCGGAAGCGGCACGCTGACGGTGGGCAATGGCACGGAGAATAATACGGTGCAATTGGCCGCCAACAGCGGTTTGGCCACGCTGGGAGGGCTGGTCATCGCGGCGGGCTCGACGCTCGACGTGGTCAATAATCACATGATGATCACCTACGGCGTCAGCGATCCGATCACGACCATCGCCGGTTACATCAAGTCCGGCTACAACGGCGGCGGGTGGAACGGCCCGGGGATCATTTCCTCGGTGGCACTAACGAATGCCAGTGGCCTGCTCTACGGTGTCGGCTACGCCGACGGGAAGGACAACGTCGTCGTCGGTCTGTCCTCCGGCCAGATCGAGTTGAAGTACACGTTGCTCGGCGATGCCAACCTTGACGGCCTGGTGAACGGCTCGGACTTCAACATCCTGGCCGCGAACTTCAACCAGAGCATCACCGGCTGGGACCAGGGCGACTTCAACTACGACGGCCTGGTGAACGCGTCCGACTTCAACGCGCTGGCGGCGAACTTCAACCAGGGCGACAGCGGCACGGCCTCGGCAGGCGACGTCGCGGCGTTGGACGCCTTCGCCGCCGCCAACGGATTGTCCTTGCCGACGTCCAGCGTGCCGGAGCCGGCGTCGATGGGTCTTCTGGCACTTGGCATCGTAGGCGTGCTTGCCCGGCGCCGTCGGCAATGAAGCTTTCGAGAAAGTTAACTTTTAGCCAAACGCCAAGAACCCCCGCTGCACTGCGGGGGTTTTTCATGCATCCATCATTCAGCGCGCCGCTTCGATACTGCGGGCGATGAGTTCCCGCATACGGGCCCCGGTGTGAGCACGCGCTACACTCCCGAAGCCCCGCACGTACATGCGGGGCTTGCGTATTTCCGTCAAAGCCGAAGAAGGGATTTGAACCCTTAACCCCCGCTTTACGAAAATACCAATTTCGTAGGCCGAAAAGCACAGAATCCACCGGATTTACCGGCAGTTTACCGCGATCCAACACCGTTGCAAGCGGTTGCGAGCAAATGTCTGTTTTGCCACGAAAAGCGGTATTCGGCAATGCGCAAAACGGTATTCGTTGGATTTATTGCCATCGCATGTTTAGATGTGTTATTGTTTCGGGTAACCACCCCGATGTTACCCCCACACACACTTGGAAGCGCCATGTAGTGCGCGCAGCCCGCCAAACCCGCCATTCCCGCCACAGATCCATGAGCCCACAGCATCAGGTGGAACAACTCACCCCGGCCAGAAATCTGTCGAACGTCTCGATATCGGCAATAATTCGGTCTTGAGCAATCCGAAGCCGGTTAGCGCTCTCTAGCACACCGTGACCGCCGTCTGTTCCTTGACCCGGGGCCAGCAACTTCTGTCCCCCCGCCTCACACCAGCAAGACCTATCCCCCCTACCGCAGCCGCTGTCGGGAATTCGCCGGGAATCAGCTCGCGATATTCTCAATTACGTAATTTATATTAGCCTCCGGGTCCATTCATTTGTTGACACGTTCATTTCTATAACCATGCCGTGAATCCTTCGGCCTTCACGCTGACCAAGTTGGACGTTGCGGCCTAAATTTCCGCGGTTTTCGTGTCACGATAGGTGAAGGTGCGTATAGCTATCAGCGTCAGCTCTGCGTTCCTTCAACCGACCTTTGATCGCTGAAATTTACTGACGGCGACCACCCCAGTTGCGGTATGGCCGCCATTTCTCTTTCTGCCCCGGCACGTTGCCGGGGCGGTTGTGTTTTTGGACATGACCGCCCCCGGCATGGGGACGGTCCCATTTTCAACGGAGCGTCCCATGAGTGCTGTTCCTCAAGCATCCTGTGATTGGCAGGATGATTTTTTGAAAGTTATGCCCGCCGTCGAGACCCACGCAAAAATCCAATTCCGCCGTCTTCCGCGTGAACGGCGTGAAGATGCCGTCCAGGAGGCCGTCGCCTCGGCCTGCGTTTCCTTCCAGCTCCTCGCCGCCAGGGGGAAGCTGGCGGTTGCCCACCCGGGAACTTTGGCCAAGTATGCCGTGAACCACGTCCGAAATCATCGGCATGTTGGCGGCCATCAGAACGGTGCTGATGTCATGTCGCCGATTTGTCGGCAGCGGCATGGCGTCGGAGTCGTCAGCCATGACCGCCACCGTGCTTATGCCAGCCTCCGCGACGGAACGACGGACGGCTGGCGGCAGGTGGTCATCGCCGATCGCAAAACAAACATCCCCGACTTGGTGGCAGTCCGAGTCGACTTTCCGCAGTGGCTTGGGATGCTCAGCCGCCGTGATCGGTCCGTCATTTCAGCCCTGATTGCCGGTGAGCATCCATCGGCCATCGGGGATCGATTGGGTATCACCCGTGGCCGGGTGTCCCAGCTGCGGCGGAAGTACGAGGAATTGTGGCGGGTATTTCAGGGCGAAGCTGCGATGGAAGCTGCCTGATGAACGCCAGCCGTTGCGGATGCTCTTGGCTTGGATCTCCCGCCCGGTTGCTTGCTGCTTCATGCGGCAAGGGCCGGGCGGGATTGCCGGTGGCGACGGGCGCATCCACCGGTGCTCTTTCTTTTCGCTATTGAGCACCCAATTCTGCCAGACGTTTCTTGGCGTCTCCGTCGCCGAGGGCTGCGGCTTGGCGGTACCAAGCTATTGCCTGCTGGTTATTCCGAGCTTCGCCTAACCCGAATTCGTACGCTTGGCCGAGGTTGTACATCGCGTACATATTGCCGCCTTCAGCGGCCTGGCGGAACCAGCCGTTCGCCAGCCCGTAGAGCTGGTCAACGCCCAGGCCGTCCCAATACATGCAACCGATCTGGTTCATCGCATCCGTGTTGTTCGCTTTGGCGGCATTGCGGAAATACAACATCGCTCTCTTATAGTTCTTGGGTAAACCGTCAGTTCCGTCGTAATAGGCCATCCCGACACGCAGATCGTCGGCTGGACTGCGGGCGGCCTCCTGGTCCATTTGATCAGCGGGCGACAGCGCTCCCGTATCACCGGCGTTGGCGGTCGGCGCAACAATCGAACCAACGTCCATGGATTTCTTCTCGTTAGCGATGTTGTATTTCCGCAATGCCGCCAATAGGTCCAGATCGACGAGTTTGACAGTGGTCAATGTTCCAGAAACCGGTTTGGCAACCGTGACCGCCAGGTCATGGAAGAACTTTTGCGTTGCGGGATCGTCCGCCTTTTCAGGCCTGACCATAAAGCTGATGGTGATGGCGTCGCCTTTCTTGTCCAGCAGTACGGTTTCGCCATCGGTGGTGCAGCCGAAATAGGCCGCATCCTTCAGTGCCTTGGCCAATGCATCGGCATCAGCACGAGTGGCATCGTGGTAATAAATGATGTTGTCTTTGCCGTATTGCACATTAGTAGGAATACCCGTTAGTTCGCCAACGAGTGTTAATGATGACACGAGAATTAAAATAAAAAACCCCAATGTAAGTGGTTTTGCCCACCGTCTTTTAATGTAATTGCCACCAACATTGTTCGAGACAAATCTGACGTGAGGTTTAGCGCTGCCGTAGTACCAGATTATTAGGCCTAGCAGCCAAATGAGGAACGGATTTTGCAGAAACACGTTCAAACCCGATCCGACCGCAACAATAGCAATCCCCCAGGTCAGAGCACCGTTTGACTTGTGTTTCAGGCCAAGCTGCCGGTAATTCATTGCAATGAGAATCGAACTAAAAAGGGGCGAGAATAGCAAACTCCAATTTGACGCGGCATTGGGACTCCACAAACGTGGCGCCTGTTTTGGCGGTTCGGCGCTGTCCAAAGATTGGATGGTGGCATTTGGGGGCAACGCGGGCATGGGTGGAGGTGGAATGGTCGCTCCCACCACTATCGTTGGCGCCGGCACGTTGGCGCCCCGCGAGTCGAGCACACCCAGAATCTCGCCAAGGCTTGGCCGTATGCTTGCCTGCTCCGCCAGGCAGCGGGAAATCAGCGGGGACCATTCAGGCGGAATATTCGGCCGAAGAATATGCGGCGCGGTGAACGCTCCAACCGGCCGCCGGAGCATCAGCATTTCGTACCAAACTATTCCTAGGCTGAACACGTCCGAAGCAGGACCAAGCCGGTCTCCGGCCAACTGTTCCGGAGATGCGTAGGACTCGGTTCCGGCGACAACGCCCGTTTGGGTCAACATGGTGACCGCCGACCTTTCCGCCTTCGCGATTCCAAAATCCGCCAATTTCACCAAGCCATCGTGGGCGACCAGGATATTGCTTGGCTTCAAATCCCGGTGGATGACGCCTTTCTGATGCAGATACTCCAAACCGTAAGCGATTTGGCGCAGGATTTCGCGTATGCGGTCGGCGAGAAATGGGGAATTGGTCTGCTTGCGCGCGGACAACAATCGAGAGAGAGGCTGTCCATTGACCCAATCCATGGCCAACCATGGGAGCCGGCCGTCGGTTCCGGAGCCTTGCAGCCGAACAACGTTGGGATGACGCAGCGATTTCAGGGTCTCGATTTCCGCGGTGAACCGGCTGGCGCGCTCGGGGTCATCATCGCGCAGCAGCTTCACCGCCGCGGGCATCTCGTCGCCTTCGTGCAGCCCGCGAAGCACGATTCCCATCCCGCCCTGGGCAACAAATGCCCGGATCCAGTATCGGTCGATTTTCATTGGCAGCCAGCCCTCGAAGGCTGTGCTTGATGGTTCGTTCGTCTTGCCCTTTTCGGCCTCGGACGAACGGAAGAAACGGATGGCCGCCGAGCAGGCAGGGCATTGCTTCAGCTTGGTCGATTGTTCCACTAATGATTGATGACATTTCGGGCATCGTAGCGCCCACGGGTTGGAAGCGGTGATAACGATGGCTCGCGTATCGTGCCGGGTGCATCGCAGCAAGGCGGTGCCGACCTGAAAGACGGTGCCGGGCTGGAGAATTATCGAATGAACGGCGGCGCCATCAGGAACCCCCAGCAATGCGCTTTGACCCTGGCATTCAAGGACAAACCGGCCGTCAGGTTGACGCAACACCTGGGCATGAATTCGCTCGATGCCCGCCTCATCGATGCAAATGGTGTTTGAAGGGTTGCGACCGATCGACATGCCGTGCTGAACAAAAACCTCCTGGTCGGAAGATCCCTTGACGGAGACGGTGATGGTCAGATCGGTCAATTTTGATGATGAAGGCATTTAACCACCTCCCTTCCAGGCCGGCTTCAGCGTCGCTGATGCAGCTGGCGTTTTTCGACCACTCGGAAAGTCAGGTAGAACGCCACGGCGTAGAGCGCCAGGATCAGCGCCAGATACGCCCATTCCCCAACCACCACCATAACTACCCCCATTTGTTTTTCGTTTTTTGGTGGCGGCTGGTCATTCAGCAATGCAAGTGTTGTGGCGCTCGGGCGGGAAATCATCGGAAGCGATATCAGGAAATCCGCAATCGCACCGCCGCTGTCCAGGTCCGATGTATGGATCATCGCGATCGGATTGAATGGAGAGGGGTCCGACCACGCCTGACCACCATCGCCGTAGGCAACCCGGCTGAAGAGCATCTGGGGGATCAAGATTAGCGGCAGGAGCGTGACCGCCGCCCGTTCGGTCCTTGCCACCGCAGAGACCGTAAACCCCAAGAGGGCGCCCCCGAATCCAACTATCAGCAGAACCGCCCAGGCCGCCCAAATAGACGTGCTTTGATAATTGTCTGCAATGGATTCCTGACCAACAAGGATCGAGCCCGCCAGAGCACGGGCCGTGAGCCAGATCAAAATCGCCTGCGCCGCCACAACCACTAACGCGCATAGCGTCTTGCCGGCCAGATACGCATCGGCGTGAAGTCCGGCCAGCCGGTCGCGCCGATATAGGGCTCGCTCCCGCACCAACTCGCGGGCGGTCAGCGTCAGCCCAAGCCACAGAGAGGAAAGCACCAGAAAAAACAAGCTGAAGACGCCGCGGCTTTGATGGCACTGCGAAAGCAAAGCCAGGCAGGCGAGAATGCAAGGCTGAACGAGCGTTAGCGTCAAAGTCAGTCGATCGCGGCGAAGCGCCGTGATGGAGCGGGACCAGACGGCCGCGGCTTGCGCAACTATGTCGGCGCCGCGCGGGGAGCGCATCGGGGCTACGGCCTTGTTCGATTGCCCATGCGGGGGGAGGGGTTTCAGTTCCGCGGCGCCGGGATCGGCGACCTTTCCGCTCACAGCGTCGAGATTGCCGAGCCGGTCAAACAGGTCGGCTTGGTTATCGACCGCGAACGCCGGCAACAGCTTTCGCGGTTCGCCGACGAAGGCGATGGTGGCGCACCCTTGCCGCGATCCCAGCGCGATCACCTCGTCGAAATAATGGATCGTGTCGAGCGTGTGCGTCGAGCAAATGACCGTGACACCCTGGCGGGCGAGGTGGCGAAGGATTTCCATGAGCTGCGCCTGTGTCGCCGGATCCAGGCCGCTGGTGGGTTCGTCAAGAAGTAGAAGTCGGGGGCGTACCAGAAGCTCGATGGCAACGCTTACCCGCTTGCGCTGGCCTCCGGACAGGACGGAAACGAGCTTGTCGCGGTGCGGCTGAAGGCCCACCGCATCCAGCGCGGCCTCGACGCGCGCCAGGCGCGCGGCCCTGGGCAAACTCGGAATCCGTATGCGTACCGCGGATATGAGGTTTTCTTCCGCGGTCAACTCGCGGTAGATCGCATCGTCCTGCTCCACGATGCCGATTTGGGAGCGGTAGTAGTCAAGATGATCTTTCAGCGGCAGGCCGGCATCAAAATCGATCGTTCCTTGCGATGGTTCCAGGGTGCTGCCCAGACATGCCAGCAGTAGGCTTTTTCCCGATCCGCTGGGACCGACAATGCCCAGGAAGGCGTTGGGCTGAATGGATAGGTTAATATCGCTGAGCAGCGTGCGGCTTCCGCGGCGGATCGCCAGTCCCTTGATCGCCAACGCCAGTCCCTCTCCATCCAGAATGGCGCGCAGGCGGTCGCCGTCATACCGATACGGGGGACTCGATCCGAACCGCAACGTGTCGCCTTCAGCGAGAAAACATTTGCGGATGCGCGTTCCGTTGACAAAGGTTCCGAAACGGCTGTCAAGATCCTCGATTTCCAAAGGGCCCTGACCGCGTCGCACCGACAGATGGCGGCGGGACACGGAAGCGTGGGAGATTTGCACGGAGCAGAACGGCCCCCGGCCAACAATGACCGGCTCGGCCGATACGGGGATTTCAGGCCACTGGTCGCCCGGGGAACTGCGCGCCGCAAAGGTCATAGACGCGCCGGCGCTCATGGCACGACCTCGCAGGAATAGGTGATCTGGTAGACCGGCTCAACCGTCTGCCGAGCCTCGAAAAGTATGTGATCCGTGGAGTGCGTGTCGATGACGAAGGTGCCGCCGAGGTTTGCCTGGGTCACGACCCTATCGGCAAAGGAATAAATCAGATCGCCGCGCGGCTCCCAGTGGCCCCTGGTCTCCGATTTTTCGTCGGTCGATTGCAGATCCAATACACCTTCTTCAAGGCGGAGGCTGGCGGCGGGGTGCGTGGCGTCGCCGACGTTCTTTCCCCGGCGCACTGTCAGCTTTCCGGTGACGGTCGATTTCAGGGAAGGATCGATGAGCGGCATCAAATCCGCGCCGTTGATCGTCCAGGAATCTCCTTCCTTGCTGTCCAGGTTGGGAAACAGGTACGGATCCGAAATACATGCGGTATCGAAAAAGAAAGACTGCTCGTCGGGTGTAAGGCTGCAATCGATTGGAGTGAGTTCGACAACACCCTGTCCGTTCTGATATCGGATGCGCACCTTCTTGCCTTGCAGGTCGTCGATGTAGGCGATGCCCTTTGCAGCGCTATCCGTGTAAATTTGATCGGTCCACTGCTTGAGGGCGGGGATGTTGTCTAGAACCGTTTTTAACGATGTGCCGTCGAGGGACATAAGGACACCGGGGGGGATGTCAGCCCAGCCTTCCAGCGCCCCAAGAAGGAAGTCGCCAACCGGCCCGATATCCAATCGCACATCGTCTAGGCCGCAGAAAAGCGAAAGATTGCGAACCCTGCGGAATTCGCGAGTCTCCACCATGGTGGTCCCGTCATTCGTTTCGATGGTTCTGAAAACCTCCGCTTCTCCGGCGTAGTTCAGATTCATGTCCTGAATGATTCCCCAATCTTTCAGGGACGCCCGGCTCTTCAAGGCCGCTTTCAAAAGCACGTGATAATGCGCCCCCGGACGATAGGTTTCCTGGATTCGCCCGGTGTCGATCGCCTTGCTGGGCGTGTTAGGGTGGTATCCCGCATCGGTCAGATCTTGGCGGGACACCGTGTCGCCAGGACCGGCGGTCTTCAGGCTGGGTCGCGAGGCAGCTTGGGCCGGAGCGTTTTCTTGTCGAGGCATGGCCACCACGACGATCAGCGCGATCAGCGCCAATAGGATTGCCGCAAGAAGTCCGATCAGGATCGGGGAAGTCGAGGCCCGGTAGCGTGGCGTTATCATCGTTACCTCCCTTGATCGCGCATAAAATCGTCGCGTGGACAATCCTGCCCCGCGAGCCCGGTTCCGGTGCGCAAGCCCAGTGTTAAGAATAAGAACCTGAACGCTGAATTGCCCACGTCCCGACTTCGGCCATCCGGACCGCGAAGCGAATATGAAAAAACAGTCAGACAGTAGGATAGCCCAATTGCATTTGTGATCAATAGGAACTTGCGGCGAACATCCGCCGCCATGGTCGCTTCGATGGTCACCGCCGCCCACGATGCGCTGGTTGCCGCAGTCGTGCAATTGCGCAAGAACGCCGGATTGACGCAACGTCAACTGGCCGAGGCGCTGGGGCGGGAGCAAAACCTGATCGGCCGCATCGAGACCGGCCAGCGACGAATAGATTTGATTGAGTGGGTGGGAATCTGCCGGGCCTGCAAGGCGGACCCGGAGTTGGAAATCGCCAAGCTGGTTCGGCAGATCAAACCGCTGGTGCCGCCGCGGCGGCGATAACGGGGTATATTTCCCTCGCGTTCGATTTCGATGTCGGATGTGCCGGCATGCCCTCCGCGGTGATCGCCCGCATCGGCATCTTCCCGATCGTTACTGACGCTGGCTTCAATGGGGCCGCGTTCGGATGAACGCGGAATTTCCTCGCTCGATTTCCGCCACTTCGCGGCCAATCTGGCTTCAATGGGGCCGCGTTCGGATGAACGCGGAATTCTGTCTGACAGGGACCGATCTGAGAGGGGCCTATCTGGCTTCAATGGGGCCGCGTTCGGATGAACGCGGAAATACATGCTGGACGGGCGGCGGGTTGGGTGGGCGCAGTGCTTCAATGGGGCCGCGTTCGGATGAACGCGGAAATGTCGGTCCGTATGCTGGCCTGATCGCCAACGTGGTGCTTCAATGGGGCCGCGTTCGGATGAACGCGGAAATGTCTGCGCCGATGCCAGAGACGAAATGCAGCCCACAGGCTTCAATGGGGCCGCGTTCGGATGAACGCGGAAATTTCGCTCGCAATAATCCAACGCAAACCCCGTCCACCAGCTTCAATGGGGCCGCGTTCGGATGAACGCGGAAATAACCGTTTGAACTACAAATGCGGCCGAATGCGAACCTGGCTTCAATGGGGCCGCGTTCGGATGAACGCGGAAATGTCACCCCCCCCTGATGCCCCGAGCGCCGATAGTGGGCTTCAATGGGGCCGCGTTCGGATGAACGCGGAAATACGACCGTACTCAACACATCCATATCGCCCACTGGTGCTTCAATGGGGCCGCGTTCGGATGAACGCGGAAATGCCAAAACCGGCAACGAAATGCGCGATGCCGGCGTAGCTTCAATGGGGCCGCGTTCGGATGAACGCGGAAATTCCGTCAACGCGATCCCAAATTGCCTCTTGTAGCCAAGCTTCAATGGGGCCGCGTTCGGATGAACGCGGAAATCCAGCTTTACGAGCCGTTGGTTTGGCCGCCCGGAGCGCTTCAATGGGGCCGCGTTCGGATGAACGCGGAAATGACTGGCCGAGCTCGAGAGGAAGGGTCTGAGCGATGAAGCTTCAATGGGGCCGCGTTCGGATGAACGCGGAAATGCGCCAAAGCCCGGCCAACCGCCGAAGCCGCCCATGCTTCAATGGGGCCGCGTTCGGATGAACGCGGAAATAGGTTTCGCCGCGAACGAAACGGGCGAAACGGAAGTGCTTCAATGGGGCCGCGTTCGGATGAACGCGGAAATTTCACAAGCGTGTGGTACGGCGACAGACGCATGGCGCTTCAATGGGGCCGCGTTCGGATGAACGCGGAAATGATCAGCCTGTCACTTGGCAGCGTGCCGACAGCGGGCTTCAATGGGGCCGCGTTCGGATGAACGCGGAAATTAAACGGGACAGCACTCTACCTCCCTTCTGGCATAAGCTTCAATGGGGCCGCGTTCGGATGAACGCGGAAATGGGGTCGGTCAAGACCCTGAACCCGGTGCGTGTGATTGCTTCAATGGGGCCGCGTTCGGATGAACGCGGAAATCCGTCCCTTCGCAAGTTTGACTTCGATCAGCTCCTCGCTTCAATGGGGCCGCGTTCGGATGAACGCGGAAATATCTTTTTTGCTACTATTACACCCAACCTCACGGTAGGCTTCAATGGGGCCGCGTTCGGATGAACGCGGAAATCGGGCGTGTTACCTCAGGTGGTCGTTCCCGCCACTACGCTTCAATGGGGCCGCGTTCGGATGAACGCGGAAATATCCTTACCGTACTTAGGGCTTTATGCGGATCGGTAAGCTTCAATGGGGCCGCGTTCGGATGAACGCGGAAATAGGGCGGCAAGGTCGATCTTGCCTGTATCGACCGGCCAGCTTCAATGGGGCCGCGTTCGGATGAACGCGGAAATATGTACGTGGCAAGCGCCCCCAGGCACGTCTGAATGCTTCAATGGGGCCGCGTTCGGATGAACGCGGAAATGCGACAATTCTCATTTCCTCTGGTGTGGGCTTCTTCCGCTTCAATGGGGCCGCGTTCGGATGAACGCGGAAATCTCCTATCTGGTAAGTGGCTCAAGCTGCTAGGTTCTCGCTTCAATGGGGCCGCGTTCGGATGAACGCGGAAATCGCCCTCCTGCCGGCGGTCACGTTCTTCTTTCGGCTCGCTTCAATGGGGCCGCGTTCGGATGAACGCGGAAATAACGCCAAACCACCCCACCACCATGCCGACGACGAAGCTTCAATGGGGCCGCGTTCGGATGAACGCGGAAATCTAGTGCTGCACTAGTTCAACAGATTGTCTCCATGCGGGCTTCAATGGGGCCGCGTTCGGATGAACGCGGAAATGGCGGCAATGGAGCGGGAGATGTGGTGGTCGCCTTGCTTCAATGGGGCCGCGTTCGGATGAACGCGGAAATGACCGCGCATCCGTTGCTTGAATTGCTGGCGCATCCCGGCTTCAATGGGGCCGCGTTCGGATGAACGCGGAAATAGGGCGCGGGTGCAATTGGAACAATCAAGTTGACAGCGTGCTTCAATGGGGCCGCGTTCGGATGAACGCGGAAATGCGGGAATCTGATTATCACTAAGTTTGGCGGGGTTGCTTCAATGGGGCCGCGTTCGGATGAACGCGGAAATGCCGACGCCTGTTGCCTGATCCATCCGATAAGAGATTGCTTCAATGGGGCCGCGTTCGGATGAACGCGGAAATCCGGATACGCGAAAAAGTCGTCTAGGATGCGGCCTTCGCTTCAATGGGGCCGCGTTCGGATGAACGCGGAAATGGGATACTCCTGCACAAGCTGCGGCGCGAGAATCCGCTTCAATGGGGCCGCGTTCGGATGAACGCGGAAATGCGAAATAATTGGTGAGGATCAATTGGGGGTTTTGACGCTTCAATGGGGCCGCGTTCGGATGAACGCGGAAATCGGCATTCCGAACGATGTCTGATCCCGTAAACCGGCGCTTCAATGGGGCCGCGTTCGGATGAACGCGGAAATTCACCACACCCTGAATATTGCCAATGGTCTTTTCCCGCTTCAATGGGGCCGCGTTCGGATGAACGCGGAAATTTGTTGGCGGTTTGCATTAGAACCCCCCATTGCTGAGCTTCAATGGGGCCGCGTTCGGATGAACGCGGAAATAATGCGACTTGCTTCCGGGGCGGTCATTGGAATCCTTGCTTCAATGGGGCCGCGTTCGGATGAACGCGGAAATGTACGGGCGATCATCGACTACTATCGGGATCAATCGCTTCAATGGGGCCGCGTTCGGATGAACGCGGAAATAATTTGAGGCCGGAACAACGTCGGCGTCAAAAATCAGCTTCAATGGGGCCGCGTTCGGATGAACGCGGAAATGTGACGGGTGGAAGAACAATGTGGGATTTCAGCCATAGCTTCAATGGGGCCGCGTTCGGATGAACGCGGAAATGGCACGCCGCCGGATACTTCGCGCGGATGATGCGGAAGCTTCAATGGGGCCGCGTTCGGATGAACGCGGAAATAAATGTTTCCTCGTTTTCGGGGGCTCCTTGGAGCATGCTTCAATGGGGCCGCGTTCGGATGAACGCGGAAATGGCCTGCTGATAGGTGCTTTCCCGTGGGCCCAGGGAGCTTCAATGGGGCCGCGTTCGGATGAACGCGGAAATATCCGGGCCTTCTTCACCGTGGAATTGGTGGCGGGCTTCAATGGGGCCGCGTTCGGATGAACGCGGAAATGGGAATGGCATCGAACGCGATCTGAGCGCCGGCGATGCTTCAATGGGGCCGCGTTCGGATGAACGCGGAAATTGCCCGCGAGAGCGGGTACAGATCGGCTGCGGCGTTGCTTCAATGGGGCCGCGTTCGGATGAACGCGGAAAT